>ENA-ORBV01011316-ORBV01011316.1-microbial-mat-metagenome-genome-assembly--contig:-NODE-11316-length-14049-cov-4.965145_pt1 | contig 14049 bp, 13 predicted proteins | sample MGYA00237777_ERZ505514 | MGnify/ENA primary metagenome ERZ505514 (study PRJEB26160, sample SAMN06269048) | microbial mat metagenome | isolation source: Oligotrophic lake microbial mat | place...
TTTCAAGCAGAAGACGGCATACGAGATTCGCCTTAGTCTCGTGGGCTCGGAGATGTGTATAAGAGACAGACACTCAAGCGAGCAGCAGAAATCCTTGAGGAAATCGAGAGCAGTCAGGGTGAACCGGTTCATCTCGGTGGATATTACCGTTACGGGTTCGACAAAGCCACACGGGCGATGAATCCGTCTACCACGATGAGTGAAATCATGGATTAAGGCAATGCCTGACAGGTACGACTGTCAAAGCTGTCAGAGGAAACAGAATGAATGAGTTCTAAGCGATTCGATACTACACAAACATATGGAGCTAACTAAGTGTCCTTGAAGGCAATAAAAAGATGCACGGCGAGTAACGCTGTCAGAGAAAAGAGATATGAGTTTTAGCGACCCTCATATACACTTACTATACTCTTGCAAAACTATATACGTTTAAGGTGATGCATTATGTAGACAGAAACGTTTAGCTACTATGAATAAGATGGAAATTTCCCTTATCGTCGAACGATCCTTCATTTCTTCAAGTGTATTATCGTAGATTTTTCGTAAGTATCTATGTTTAGTGTATCTACTACTAGGTTTTCGTCTCTTCGTTCGTTCCAATCGTGTTTTATAGTCGTCGTGTAGATTTCTCCTCTCAATCTGATCTTCCAGCTGTGTAGTGTTTATGTAGATTATGTCGTCTCGCCTGCCTCTTTGAAACCATAGCATCCATGGGCTGATCGGAATCAACATGCTGCAGTGCATTCTAAATAGGTGCGATTTTTATCTCTTTAGTGGGTGAACTCATACAATTATCATTGGACTCATTCTTTCTGATCTTTTCCGTGTAGTTTGTCGACGAATGCAGGGATTTGGTCGAATTGAAGGTAGCGATAAATTTCGGTGGCATTCTCTCTGATCTTCTCCGTGTAATGCATATATTCTTCAACAGATGGCAACTTCCCCAAAATAGCTGTGACTGCAGCCAACTCTGCACTTGCAAGGTAAACCTTTGTGTCTTTGCCCATCCGATTAGGGAAGTTTCGAGTCGACGTCGATACAACCGTGCTGCCGGTTTTCACATTAAACTGGTTGCCCATACACAAGGAACAACCTGGTATTTCAATGCGGGCGCCGGCTGCACAGAATATGCTGTAGCATCCTTCTTCTCTCAAACAAGCTTTATCCATTTTGGTGGGCGGACAGAGAAAAAGCCTACTCTTGACAGGTTTTCCGGCTTGCTCAAGGATGGCCGCAACACTCCTAAATTGTCCAATATTTGTCATGCAACTTCCAATGAATACCTCATCGACTGGGGTGCCAGCGACCTGCGATAGGAAGGCAGATGCCTCCGGATCATTTGGTAAAGCGAGCACTGGCTCCGTGATCGTGTCCATGTCAATGTCGAGAACTGCTTCGTATTCGGCGTGTTTATCAGCCTCCAGCAAGACGGGATCAAGCAGCCACTCTTCCATCTGGCAAATTCTTCGCCTTATGGTATCAGCGTCGCCGTAACCTTGAGAATCAAGCCATTTGAGCAATGTAGCGTTGGACTTGACATAACGGATTACTGATTGCTTTTCCAACTTGATGGCGCAAGCAGCAGCCGATCGCTCGGCGGTGGATGCCGTGAGCTCAAATGCCTGCTCACATTCCAAACTAGACAAACCTTCTATCTCCATTATGCGACCAGAAAACATGTTCGTTTTCCCTGCCATTTTCGTAGACGCCACATAGGGGATTGCCTGGACCAGGTCACGCAGAGTAATCCCTGGCTGCATTGATCCGCTGAATCTCACAAGAACGGATTCAGGCATATCCAATGGCATTGTTCCAGTGGCAGCAGCAAAAGCTACAAGCCCAGATCCAGCTGGGAAAGATATGCCAAGAGGGAAGCGCGTGTGGGAATCGCCACCTGTTCCAACAGTATCGGGCAAGCCCATTCGATTAATCCAAGAATGGATGATACCATCACCAGGTTTTAAAGCCACACCGCCACGACTGCGGAAGAAATCAGGGAGTGTCTTGTGCATCTGAATGTCGACTTTCTTGGGATAGGCTGCAGTATGACAGAATGATTGCATCACTAAGTCGGCTGAAAACTTGACGCATGCCTGAACAAACGTGATTCCAGGGAATTGAGCAAAAAATCGCGTGAGAACTCAGTTCGTATCACGACATAAATAGTACTCTTGCACCATATAACTTACCAGGGAAAGTAACTCGTCTCGCGTCATAGGACCTGTTGTGTCTTGAGAGCCTACCGTATGAATTCGAGGCTCGCAGTACTGTCCGGCGGCAACTCCTTGTACTCCACAAGCCCTTCCTACAATCTTCTGCGCCAACGTCCATCCCCGAGCTGGCACGTGTTCAGGAAGGCGTGGGATACGAAAGATGTCGGCGACACTGGTGTCCTTTCCAAGTGCTTTTCGTGCCTTCTCCGTAAGATTTCTTCCAATGATGAGAGGAATTCTTCCTCCAGCCCGTACCTCATCAAGTAAGACATCAGTCTCAAGATTAAATTCCACAATTTTCTCTTCCGTTTCGTGATTCCTAACGACACCCTCCATCGGATAGATATCAACAATGTCACCCATATTGAGTAACGAGACATCCATTTTTATGGGCAAGGCTCCAGAGTCTTCCATGGTATTGAAGAAAATAGGAGCAATAGTGCCACCCAAGCAAACCCCGCCTCGTCTCGTGTTTGGGACGTACGGAATGTCCTCTCCAGTATACCACAAGACAGAATTGGCTGCAGATTTGCGAGACGATCCCGTTCCAACCACGTCTCCAACCAAAGCAATCGGGAATCCCTTGGATTTCAGAGTCTCCAATTGCTCCAATGGACCAATACACCCATCCTCAAGAGGCTCTATACCTGGCCTTTTGTGTTTGAAAAGGGAGAGAGCATGTAGGGGTATGTCAGGCCGGCTCCAGGCATCTTGTGCTGGACTGAGGTCATCCGTGTTGATTTCCCCAGGTACTCGAAATACAGTGACTGTCATCTTTGCCGGTACTGGTGGTCGATCCAATAGGAACCATTCTGCATTCGCCCATGACTTGAGCACAGAGGTTCCAGCGGATACTCCCTTCTTGTGCAAGTCTTCCACTTGAGTAAAGGCATCAAAGACCAACAGAGTACGTTTAAGCTGTTCCGCTGCCAAGTTGGCAATATCTGCATTGTCATTCTGCAGCAAATCAATCAAAGGCGCCACATTGTAACCTCCTTGCATGGTTCCCAACATTCGAATAGCGTGCTCTCGAGAGACAATGGGGGAGGCAGATTCTTGCTTGGCTACGTTGGCTAAGAACTGAGCCTTGGAGGCCGCTGCTTCGTCCACACCAGGTGGAACGCGCGTCTCCAAGAGGTGCAACAAAGCATGAACAGTTTCTGTATCTTCAGCTCTTTCTAATTCGTACAAGAGTTGCTGTACTTGTAAAGCATTGAGCGGTTTTGGAGCTACTCCATGCCCTTTTGCCATTTCAGCACGTTCTTGGACGTGCTTTTGGTACGAGGAGAGGAAAGAAGAGGACGTCTCGAACAGCATAGCAGCGACTTTGCATTCTCCGCATGTTTCGCAAATCTTAGATGTGTCCTCAATGTCTGACGTACCTTCCGCTTGCCGCACTGGACAATCATCAGGCAATCCAGGAGGAGGAGGAACCGAAGGACCTTGTCCTTCATATGGTTTGAACGGATCCATCTGTGTGTGTGCGTGTGTGTGTGAGCTATACGATGCTGCTTCGTTAAAGTCAATCAGTTTGTTGTTGTGAGACGAATGAAACATCGATTGAAGGTGATACATCCATTAGCGGGGTTCTGATCACAATAGCTAGATAATCACAAGCAAATTAAACCACTAGCCATCATTAGCGGAGTATACCAGGTGTCATCGTCATCGTCGTCTTCATTGGCACAAAGGTTCGCCTTGTTGATTTGGGGCTTGATTCGCATAGTTCACGTTTCCAATCAAAATGTGAAGCTCGAAGACCCAACCATCGCGAAGACTCGTTTCTGTGTACGAGTTCGCGTTGTCCATTACAAGGCACGCGCGGGTTCGGTAATCCCCGCCTGCCCATCCTTCCTTCAAAGACACCATCATGTCTCCTCTGTGCATGTTTTGCAAACCCTTGACATTCATGTGGCATTTCAACACATCATTGTGTTTGTGCCTTTTGCTCCTGTTGCAACTGAAGCAAATGTGTTTTTCTGCATATCCAATTTCGTTTCTGCAGCCACAACATTTTGTCCTTGGGCCACGTGTTTGAATGCGCTTTTGACGCTGGAAACTCAAGAGACATTTTGTGAACTTTGTTGCACCAATTCCCTTGACTTGCCCTCAAATTTTTCATCTGCTTGTTGAAATTCCTGCTTGAATCCTTCAATTTTTCAGGCTTGGGTTGCGTTGTGGGCGACTTCATCCCAAGGTTTTCTTGCACGTTGTTGCATGTGACCTCTCTTTCATTGCAGTCACAATCAGTGTCAACTTTCGGACCAGAAATGTCTTTGTTTGAAGTGGTCCAGTGGTAGAGGGAGGGTCATTCCACCTTGCTGCTCCAGGTTTGATTCCCGGCGTCAGTGCCCAGCCCACTTGGCTGGGGGTGCAGGGTTGTGGCGGAGTTCATTCGACGCTCACGGCATTTTCATTCGTTTGAAAGGCCCCCTTGTGGTCACCTGCACTTCGAGATTTGCCACTTTGGGACAAGCACCCAACAGTTGCAACGTCCAATGCTTTAGCAAGTGAAGAGTCCGGCCTAGGAGGTGAACATGCTTCAGTCATTGGAACGCAACATGGACTTTGAGGTTTTTTTTCTTTTGACTCATTTGTTTCCGCATTTGAATCCAATTCACTTTCACTTTCACTCTCTGCATGTGAAGATTCAGATTCACTGTCCTTCATGTCATGCTTCTGCTCTTCTGATTCACTGAAACTGGAAAGTCACTCAAAAGTTGCATCTGCCCAATTTTTGTTCCATCAATGATGTCGATGATTTCATCAGCAACTGTGTTGATTTGCCTTCCTTTCGCACATCTGTGTCCTGCCTCTCAATGTCTTGTCTGCTGCAACAAACACTGACAACTTGCCCAGTTCATGACCCCCCTAACTGAAGCAGGGCTGAGTGACCACAAGTGCACCATGTGAGTTGTTCTCTGTTCATTGGGACTCACCCCTGGAAGGCCCTGGGACTTGGGGGGTTTGCCATGTGCAACTCAAAACTCAGTCCCCACAAGACTGAGCAGTTTTGCCCTGGTCATGAAGACACAGTCTGGACATGCACATGCAACTCACTCTGTTGTTTGCTCCATGTGGGGTCTCATCTGTTGGAATGACATTGGTTCAGGTTTGTTCCATTTGTGAAGCAAGTCACTGTAGTCATTTGCACATTGGCTTTGTTGCTGCAAGGATGGGCAAGCTGAGTTGATTAACCAACCCAAAGAAACCTGAAAAAAATGGATTTTCTGCACTGGAGTGCAAATGGCTGAAAACATTAACTGAGAGAGAACATGCTGCCTTCATTGCAACAGAGAGGCCATGGCTTGCATCGGATGGAGTTTGCAAAGAGCATGAAGTCACAGCACAGTCATGGTTTTGCCACTGTTGCCAATGCCACATGGACTTGTCAGGAACAACAGTTGCATTCTCAGTTGGTGGCAACCGATTTCTGTGTTTCTCAAATGATGTGTTGCACGCAGTGTGCTAGACAAGAATCTTCAGTGATGATTTTTTAGCTGTGTCAAATGTTCTCCATTCCTCAGCTTCTGAATCCCCCTTTTCTTTGTTAGGAAGGATTGTTGCGACTGGAGTCATGACTTGTGTTTGACCCACATGTTTTGGTAGCAAGTGGCTTCTTCAATGAAACATCTTTTTTTGCAAATTCTCACTGACATGCAAGGCAGCTGCAATTGACTTTGCATCAGCATCTGACTGGGAATGGGTTCAAAGCCAATCTTGTTGTGTGTGTTTCCAAGTTCGTTTTGTGATGATTGGCTCTGGTGTTGACTGTCTCAGCTCATCCCTTGTGCTGATCTCTTGTCTTGATTTGTGTCTTCATGCTTGCACTGATCGATTCTGACCCATCAGGTCCGTCACAAAAGGATGATTTAACGAGTCCAACACTGGCACACACTTTGGGTGTTGCAATGCCAAACATCAAAGAGTGATGCTGAACAGCAAAGAGTGACTGATTCATGGCAACTTGTCAGAATTGTTTCTGAGGCTAGTGCGTTGGAAATAAATGGAAAATGATTTCTTTTTGTTGGTCCTCACAGTGCTTCCAGTTGGACATCAGCTAGCCAAACATTGCACCTGGTAAAATCTGTGGTGACTTTGTGTGTTGGGTTGGCTCTTTCAGTTCATCATTGATTGACTCATCAGTGCTGGGGACAGTCTGCTTCACATGGCTGTAGAAATGTCATGCCAAACAGCAAAGAGTGACTGATTTGTAGCAAATTGTTGGAATCATTTCTGAGGCTAGTGCTCTGGAAATGAACATGTAACAATTTCTTTTTGTCAGTCCTCACAGTGCTTCCAGTTGGACATCATCTGGGCAAACATTGCACCTAGTGATGTCTGTGGTAACTTCATGTGTTGGGCTGGCTCTTTCGTCATTGATTGACTTGTCAGTGCTGGGGGTGGTCTGCTTTGCATGCACATGGAAACGTTGTCTGTGTCTGCAGGCACCGCAGATTTTGTTTATTGGAGTTGATGCAAAGTTTTGGGATGGATCTGGATTGTTCAAGAATTGCAATTCTTTCTTTGGCACACAGGGCGCATTTTTTGGTAGCGAAAGTTTTGACTACACCAATTGGATTGCCTTGCCAGATGATGCTGCAAGTTGTTCCTCCACATTGGTTGACTCGTGATTGGTGTCCACCATGACGCGGAAGACTGTGAGATCCTCAAGCGTTGTGCTCTGGTCGTGTTCTTTTGCAGCACCCACCAGCATGATGAAGTCAATGCTGCCATGTTTGTGTCATGGAATTGGGTTGCAAAGTGTTCAGCGTCTGAATCTGATTTCTCGCCACGGTTGACAAGCTTTTTGACTTTGTTGAAGCATTGTTGTATTCTAGCTTTGAACTTTTGTTGTGTGTTTCCGATGCACATTTTTCCTGTGTTGTTGCATTTAACTTTGTGGACTGCTGTTGAATTGCTGCACATCTTGTTGTAGCCACAAACATCATTTCCTCTCATTCTGCAGTTGCAGGGTAGAGGTTCAAAGTCTTGGGAGGTTGGGATGACTGTGAGTTTCCTGGACAGATCTCGTTGAAAGATTTGCATGACGTTGGTGAATCAGTGGTAAAACAAAGAGTGACTGATTAGCAGCAAATCATTGCAATTGTTTGCTAAGGTTATTGCCTTGAAAATGAGCATGAAAAATTTCTTCTGCCTCAAGCAAGAAGACAATTGATTTGTTCTTTGCAAACAATCTGCATGCATGACTGACACCTGGGAGTCCCCAACTCATCCCAACTGTTCACAGATCACCAAGTGTGGTGAATGCACCAAAGAACATTGTTTTGGTTGTTTTGTCCTTTTTCCATAAAAAAAAACAATGTTCAGCCTGACAAGATCAAGTAAGTTCCAGCATCACATTTGAAAGTGACACTTTTAGTCCAATGACAGCTTTCCACTTCAGTCCGGAAAGAATGAAATTCGTTGTTTCTTTCATGCATTTTGCCGTTGCAATTGAGTTGTTTTCGCATTTCTCCTTGTCCTTTTTGCCTTTGTAATTGAAAATTGAATTGTTTTGTCTTGACTTAGCCATTGCAACACAGATTAAGATCTCATTTGGGTCCATGGTTATCAGCTTTGGCTTTCATGCCAATCCTATGACCACAGAAGGCATTTGCTCCAACACCATTGTTCAAATTTAGGGACGTGATTGAGGTTGGGTTATGACACAATCTTCCTATCAAACAAGATGCAACAAATCATCTGCAACCAATGTGCACATGCAACTTCGAAGCAAATGATGCTCCTGTTGTTGGATGCTAGTAGATGAAAACACTCATTCCATGCAACGCAAGGAAAATCAATTGCAGGCCAGCAGAACACTTCAACAACAACAATGCAACTGCTGCTAACTGTCAGTGCTCTCACAAAGTCAAGTTTGAAGGAGATCTAAATAGACAAAACCTCGGGTCTCTGAGTCTGCAGACTTGTCAACTTCATGTTGATGCCCTGGAGTTGGTCTCATGGTGGCTGATTGTCCAGCTGCCCCCTTCAAACAGTTTGCAGCTTTTGATGACATCATGTGCACTTTTTGAACAACATTCATTGTCCATGAGCGTCAATTGGCTGCTCACATTGTCCTACAAAGCTGAGGCTGAAGCCAATCGTGATGTCAATGATTCCAAAGATGATGAGGACTAAGAAATCAATTGCCAATGTTGTTTGCTCTGAGAGTTTTCTTAATTCTAATTGTTCTTTTCCTTCGTTTTTTTATTCATGTTTGCAGAAACTAACACATTGTGCAGTTCTCAACATTGCAAGATTGCTCAAACTTCGTTGGAATCTCCATTGCATTCTCCACGTGACGTTTTCTGCCGTCCCATTCTCTTTGCATCAAAACCAACATTTTAGCACAAATCTTCAGCTCTGCTGCCTCATCAATGTTGTTCTCTGTCCATGTGTTCAAAGATTTGATGGTTGCAGTGACCTGTCCTTTGGCAAGTAAGGCAATTGCACATGATTGTGCAGCCTTGATGAATCGTGAACTAAATGCATGGGGGCCCCTACCCACAGCCCCCTTCCCTGGCACTAGTGCTGTGCTAGCTAGCACCAGGTGCTATTGTCACCAGGCACTGTTGTAGCTAGCACCAGTGGTAGCGTTACGTACGACGTACCGCTTACCGGGTCATGTATTTAATCAATTTGTCTTTTTGTCTTGGTGCCATGCCAGGTACCTGGTACTAGTAGCGCTAGCTAGTCATCGGTGAGCAACAGATATCGATGAAGGAGACGGTCAATAGTATTAAGAAACAGCAACCGGAAGCCCAAGCCCCAGTAGTGTTCATCTCGAAAAATGTGAGCCAAACAGAAGATATTTCTGCTTAACCATGATCGAGGCGCAACTAATGACGTGATGCGTAAGTGAACGTCTGAAACAAACCAGTCTGGGGCAATACTGCTGGCAACACAAGTACTAGTAGCCATAAAGAAGCAAAGCGAACACTTTGAATTCACTTTCCTTCGAACCCACTCCGACCGAGAAGACAATAAACATAAATAGTCGGAGTAGTGGCAGGAAGGAAAACACGCCGTGAGGCTCTTTTTCTTGACGAACCAAAAGCATTCGGAGTAGTCTACCGCAAAACCATAAGAAATGTTGGAGAAAAGACACCGACCAAAGACGTACCAATTGAAGCAAAACGAGAACGGAGCCTCATCGACAGTGTTCGAAACGAAATAAGTTTGATCCAGTCAATCGATCGAGGGACCGAGATTCATTGAATTAAGGCTCGAAAGTCTCAGTGTTGCTGATCGCAGAATTAACACTTTAAGCCGCATGCTGATGTGCGTTAGACAAAATGAAAATTGCGATCACTTCGCCTCTTACTGGTAAAGAACTGTGAGCCACTCCGACGATTACGTAGTACCAATACTAGAATTCTACATTCAGCTAGAAGTACTAGTTGCACCAAAATAGCACTGCTCGTTCACTATCGTCGGGGAGACAAACATGTGAACGGGAGCGAATAGTTCCTTCCTACTCCGAGCATTCGACCACTGTGGTAGCACTGTACACATTTACTAAAACAAATGTCTCAGGGCTCCCGAACGACACCAAATACGAGCCAAAACAAAAGAACCTTGCACACTTTGAGCGCCAGTATGGTCCTAGAAAAATCATTTTTTGTGATTGTTTCTCGTCGTGCAATCACTACCGGTACCCAATCGTACCAGGCTTCAGCCGTACTGGTACCAGCTCTCTCATCAATCCAACAATAAAGTTGGCTCCCCAAACGAAAAGACCATGCAGTGATGAGTGAGTGATTAGCAATTTAGCATAGCTAGTCTAGTAGTAGCTATTTTCTATTACTAACTAGGTACTGTACCAATATGCTTGTTTGCAACCTACAACACAAACAATCACTAAACCACAAGAACAAAATACTAGAGGCCACACGACTAGCTCGACAGAGTAATCATAAGATACATAGCCTCTATTGCACGAACATAGCCTCATCAGTCAGGACTCTCTATAACCACTACTCATAAGCTAATCAAGCTACTATAATTACCATACAATACCATACAATCATGGACGCTTTCAATGAAGAAGACTTTCCCGTAGTCTCCAAATGGATGATGGACGAAGAAGGACGCAATAGTAATAGTACACCATGCAACAACAACGATGGATTTCAAGGTGCGTTGGGAGTGGTCGGGCTTTTTTCGTCTTCCTTTGTCTTGCTTGGCCTTTTTTGTTTCTCATGCTTTCCCCTCCTCTCTCTATGAACACAGGCTTTATGGGTCCTTCGTCATCCTCTTTGATGGATTCCTGGAATGAACCCCTCTTTGAACAACAAGGAGGCGTGGCCAGCAGCAGCGGAAGCGAGAACGCTTCGTCCAGTGGTGACAGTACCTGCAGCAGTATGGCCGATGCTGGCATGATGGTCGGCGATCCCATTGCGAGTACCGATGTCCAAGATGATTTGGATTTCTTTCAAGAACTCTTTGAAGAAGATGAAGATGACCAACAACAAGCAGTACAAGCAGCACAATTCCAGTACCAACAACAAGTACAATTAAAGTACCAAAAACAGAGTGACCTCTCGTTTAGTACTGGTGCCGGCAGCATGGGTCACAGCCAGTCCAGCATGCCAAACAACATTACGAGCAACTCCAACACCCACATGTTGAGTCCAACGAAGTACTGGGGACATTATTTGGAGGTACCAGTACAGCAAGAAGTCAAAGTGGAGTCTGCAAAATCTGCCTTACTTTCTAGCAGTCCAAGCAACTGGAATGACAACACCAGCAAGTCCAACACCAGCAACTGGGACTCCAGCAAGCTGAACAGCAGCAACATGAACATGCAAATGGCGATGAAGTTTGGCAACATGATGAACAACACCACGACCCAATTGCCTCCCCTCGCGGCAGCTGTCACGGCTGCAAAAGCCGTGGTTGCGGCTACGGTAGTAGCCCAAAGCAAAAGGACGGCTGCGAGTTCCAGTGGCAATGCCAGCAGGAGAATTAGCCTGGGTAAAGTGATGAACCAAACGAACCAATTACCCATGGTAGCTGCTACCAAAGTGGCAGCCGCGGCTGTAGCTCAAGTCAAGAATGCGAGTACAAATAGTGATATGGTGAACAGCATGAACATGCATTCTCCTGAAGGAGGCGGACAACAAGAAGGCCAACATTGGACGTGGTTGCAATCCCAAAAGGCCATGAGCATTTTCAATCACTTTTGTGATTATGACGATACCGCTGCCGACGATACTGACGCGGATTATGAATACGCGGAACCTATCGAAGAAGACCACTCCACGGACATGCAGCAGCAGCAACCTCAGCTCTTTGGAAAGCTCATCCCCATGTTTCCTGCTCCAGGCATTGCTTCTTCTTCCTGCATTGGTCCTCTTTCTTGTCCAGGACTTGGTCCTGGTAGTGCTGCTGCTTGTGGTGATAAGACCTCCTTGATGCCCCTTGCTCCCCGCTCCAATCACAGTAATGCCAGCACCAAGTTTACAACCGCATCGCCGGCCGTGATTCTGGCTGCCTCTCTTTGTCAAGAAACGGCCAAGCTCTGCCAGGAACATACAGCCAACCATGGCAATACTACTCAACCTGTATTTCCTTCTGCGGCATCCTTTCTTCCCACTGCCGCCCAACAAGTATCGTCCATCCTTCATCAACATCATCGGCGAACATTGTCAGGTCGAACATTGGCATCCAGTGCCTTGGCTTCTCAAGCCGTTGGCGCTCCATCCTTGATGAATCTCTTCCAGAGCAGCAACGTCATTACAGGTGCAACAAACAACATCAGCGACAACAATACTGATTATTGCGGAAAGCCAACAGCCGCCTGTGTTGCAACGACTCTCCCACGTCACAATGCGAATAATAGTCAGGTGGTTGCCACGGCAGGCATGAAACGACCATCAAGTCATCTTCCTTCTCGAACAACGGTCATGACATCTATATCTGAAGAGGAACAAGAGGTGGAGAGACCTAGCAAGAAATTCAAGCAAGCCACCACCACCACATCAACAACTGCGGCGGCAAGATCCTTATTGTCCAATTATTCGACTCCTCTTGTGCTCACCACGCACAAGTCGGAAGCCTTGCGGGAAACCAATAAAATGCATGCCCGCAATGCTCGTCTTCGCAAAAAGGCCTACACGGAAGCACTGCAAGAACAATTACTTCAGCAAGTGGCCGAGAGAGATGCCGACGTTCGAGCTGCCGAAGTAGAAGCCGAACGAAAGGCGGAAACGCGTCGTATCCGTCAAAAAGTCTTGCAAGCCTTTTTGAAATTGCGAAGCCATTATGGTGCGAAAGACGCGGAACGGAAATGGTCCTGCATTTTGGAACCCGAATTCACACTGCGTCGACCAACGTACAGCCACAATGGCGGTGAGACTGTGTTGAAGGGTGTCTCTACTGTCGTGGCAGATCGAAGCGAGGAAGCATCCCATTTGCTAAGCCGACTTGCGCCGACAAAAAGCCTTGATGTGAACCAAGTCACGTTCGAATATCAGTGCGAGGACAACTCCTTTCTCATGGATCGATCCATGTGTTCGATTTCTTGGAAAGGAGTCAGCCGGGGAGCGGCAACTGCTTTGGGCGTGTCGTCAGAAGTCGCCCTTTTTGGTTCCTTGAGGGCTCAGTTCCACGAGACAACGAATCGACTGCTCTCGGCCACTCTGATTGTCGATACCGGAGCCGCTTGTCGTCAAATCCGCGCGCATCTCGCTTGAGGAATGGCAACTCTCCAATAAAGGATGTGTGACGCCACGCTTCGAGAGATGTTCCTCCTCCAATCCCTTTTGGAAGGCTCACTCACACGCAACTCTCTGCGTGCCTTGGAGCGTTTTTTATGCTAATAGATATACATAAATACATAGCAGACATAACTTGAAATGAAGAATACCATTTGCACCCTAATAATGTGTTTAAGCAATAGCGTCAACCTAACTTTGCTCCGTTGTTTGATAGAGACTCTCAAAAGAAACAAAATTAGGATTGCAGGTTGCAGCAAGCTAATGCTAATTAGGTCGATGCAGGAAGTGTTTGTTGGGTGAAACATCTAAGAAGTCTAACTCATGCAGTGTGAAGACTGGTTGTGTTGAAATATGAGCAGATGCTGCAGTTCTAGTGATGACAGATGTCCGACATGGTGTCAGACAGTGGGTCCTTACATCACTGTTCTTGACACTGGGTGCACACATGTTCCTAATGTGTGATGCTGATTCTATAACAGTGCTTTCCCCATGGTTCTAGCACAGTTGCTCCTGCTCTTGTCAACATGAAGAATTGTGAAACACAGTTGCCTGCTTTTGTGTTTCAACTCACAAATGACAATGGTGATGCAGATGAAGTGTGGCAGCAGATAATTTTTATGCCCTGTCTAGTGACACCTTGGCTTAATAAATGAAATGTCTGGCTTGCATCAAAGCAAACCCAGACAGTTTGTGCAAATGCACCATGCTAAACACATCATGCCTTTCAGTTTGAGTGAGACGAAAACACGCATTGTGTTTCAATGAACGCAATGAGGAAAACACAATGAGACATAATATTTTTGTGTTAGAGCTTTGTAGATGTCTGTGAAACTCTCATGCATGCATCCTTGAGTCAATTGCAGGATTGAGCCTTGAGGCCATCTTTGGACTAACTTGCATTTTTGAACAATGACTCTTGTGATGACCCAAATTGAGACATCTGAAGACTTGGCATGATCTAAACCTGCTATAGAAGTCTACACCAATAGGTTAGGCCACATTGTCTGAAAAGCTACAGTGCCATCAAAGGTGTGTTGGAGGTTGTTTCATGACTGTTCAGGACAAGCCCTAAGTGCTAGATTTTAAGACAATTAATTACAATCGTTAAG
>ENA-ORBV01011317-ORBV01011317.1-microbial-mat-metagenome-genome-assembly--contig:-NODE-11317-length-14049-cov-4.197252_pt1 | contig 14049 bp, 10 predicted proteins | sample MGYA00237777_ERZ505514 | MGnify/ENA primary metagenome ERZ505514 (study PRJEB26160, sample SAMN06269048) | microbial mat metagenome | isolation source: Oligotrophic lake microbial mat | place...
TTGAAATTCTGCCCAAGCCGCCGCTCGAGCGCACCGCCGACAATCCCTGGCCCGAGTGGCCCAAGACCTACAAGATGGATTACGGGCAAGAGGAAGCGGCGGGCAAGTTCGGCGCTGATCCTCGGGTTTATCTGACGACGGTCAAAAAGTTCGTGGGGGACGAACAGGGCAACCTGAAGGAACTCATCACGGTCGAGATCAAGTGGGAGAAGAACGACAAGGGTCAGTTCATTCCCCAGGAACTGCCGGGCACGGAGAAGACGCGTCCGGCGCAACTCGTCCTCCTCGCGATGGGTTTCCTCGGGCCGGAACAGGCGTTGCTCAAGGAACTCAACCTCGAGGTCGACCCGCGTTCGAACATCAAAGCCGAGCACGAGAAATACACCACGAGCATCAAGAGCGTCTTTGCGGCCGGCGATTGCCGCCGGGGCCAGAGTCTCGTCGTGTGGGCCATCAATGAAGGTCGCGGCGCCGCCCGCGAATGTGATCGTTACCTGATGGGTTATACGGATCTGCCGTGATCCTCGAGTGGCGTTGGGCCTAACTTCGGTTGGGCTCAGTGGGACCGCGGCCGCCCCCGGCCGCATTCGGGAAGTGGAAACGAAAAACAATCCTTGAATGCGGCCGAGGGCGGCGCGGTCCCACGGATTATACAATATCTCATGAGATTTAGACTTCTCCGGGGTAGGGCCCGACCTTGGTCGTGGCCTGAAAGGTCGGGTGAAAACGACTCGGCCACGAGCGAGCTCGGGCCCTACGGCCGATGCCGTACCAAAGTCAAAATCCCATCAGCCCCTGGGAGAACATCAAATCCTCACCTGTCACTGCCCGGGCTCGACCTCGCGCAGCGGGAGCCCACAGTGGGCGTATCCCATTCGCCCCATGTCATCCGCACGCCCTTCTCGTCGCGATTTTCTCAAGGCCGTTTCCACCGCAGGTGCGGCGGCTCTTGCCCTGACCGGCCCCTCCTCCGGAGCTGCGACCGCCCCTATCACCCCGCCGGTGCGCCCGCGCGGAAAGGGCAAGAGTGTGATGGGATTCCGCGCCCCTGCGGACTCCCGGCGTTTCGCGTCTGCTACGCAATGATGCGCCTATTGCTTTTTCTCACCCAGATGGGAGTGGCGCTCATCACCGCGGCTCCCGCTGCCGCTGATGCGCGTTTCGCGGCCGCGGCGGAGTTGAGCCGGAAGAGTGGTGGCATCGCCATGCTGGTGATGCTCGATGGGAAAGTCGTGTTTGAGGATTACCCGAATGGCGGAGCGCCGACCCGTGCGACCGAACTCGCGAGTGGAACGAAGAGTTTCTCGGGCATTCTTGCACTGTGTGCGGTCGAGGATGGCTGGCTGAAGCTGGATGAAAAAATCGCGGATACGCTCACCGAGTGGCGCGATGATCCGCAGCGAAGCGATATCACGGTTCGTCAACTGCTCACGTTGACCAGCGGAATTCCCGGCGGAGAAAGCGCCCTCCGCACGGGTGGGGTGCCGAAATACGCCGAGGCCGTGGCGGTGGAGGCGGTCGCGGAACCGGGCAAAAGATTTTCCTACGGACCGAATCCGTTTCAGGTCTTCGGCGAGTTCCTCCGCCGCAAGCTGGCGCCGCGCGGCGAGACAGTCTGGCAGTATTTGTCGCGACGGATTCTCCAGCCGCTTGGCCTCGAGTCGATGCGCTGGCGGGGTAGCGCACTGGGTCAACCGCAGTTGCCGAGTGGCGCGGGCCTGAGCGCCCGCGACTGGGCGAAATTTGGCGAGTCGATCCGGTTGGATGCGAAAGGAATTTTGCCGCCCGGGAAGCTGGCCGAGTGTTTCATCGGCACCACGGCGAACCCGGGTTATGGCCTCACGTGGTGGCTGCCAGTTAAAGGGCAGTTGGGCGCTATCCCGCGCACAGTTAGTGGGCCGTGGTTGCCCGAGCAAACGTGGATGGCGGCCGGCGCCGGCGGGCAGCGTTTGGTGGTTGTCCCGTCGCTCCAGCTGGTGGCGGTGCGTCTGGCCCCGGTTCGCGGGGAGAACGAAGCGCCGTTCAACGACCGGAACTGGCTGCGTGCTTTGCTCGAGCCGGTGGCGGCAGGGCCCGCCAAGCCGGCGGCACCGGTTGGTCAGTCGACGCCTTGACGCCCCCCGGCGCATGCCGCGACCGTGTGCGACATGCCTTCCAAACCGATCCCGGGCTCAACCGGGGAAATTCTGACCTGCCTGCCATCGCCGTACGTGCCGCATCTGACGAGCGGATTGCTCTATCTGCCGCGGTTTCTGGCGAAGTGCCGGTATGTGAAGGAGCATGGTGCGCTCCCGGCCAGTTACGCGAAAAACTACAAACGCGGACTCGATCGCTTTCTCTGCCTGCACCTCGGCGTTGAGCCCTCCGCCGTCGAGAGCATCGTGCACACGTGCCTCGAACGGGGAGCTGAAGACAGCGAGCGTGATCGTCAACTCCTCGGGCTTTTCCCTCAGGATAGGCGCGTCGCGAAATGGAACCGCGAACTGGTGCAGAAGGGCATGACCCCCGCCGGGCGCGAATTTCTGCTGACCGCGTTAACCGCGATGGGCTGTGCGGATCGCATCGAGGAAATCAAATGCGTGCCCGACCTGATCGACTTCGATGAGGGGAGAATTGGCTGAAAATCGGAAAATGGGGGAAAGCGGGAAATTGAAAAGCGTCAGCAGCCGTTGCATCGGATGAGAAAATCGGAAATGTAAGGACAATCTGGCCATTAGTGCGGCTTGGTGTTTTCCGCATTTCCACTTTCCCACTTTTCCGCTTTTCTCCCTAACCCATGGTCAAAGGCCAGAAAGTCGTCTGCATCAACGATACGTTCTCTCCCACTATCCGGGCGCTCTACAAGCAGCTGCCGGCGAAGGACAATATCTACACGGTGCGGGAGGTGTTTCTTGGCCGGGAGAAGATCGTCAAGGGAGGCGATTCGGCGACCGTTGGCCTGTTGTTGCACGAGCTCACCAATCCCCGTGATCCCTTCCACCAAGGCGAACAGGAGCTAGGCTTTTCGTCGGAACGATTTGCGCCCCTGAACGAGGTTCCGGCGGAAGAAGCGGAGGTCGAAGAAGTGGTCGGCGTCGGCGCTTGGGCCCCGGTTTGAGGTTTCAGGCAGGTCCCCGGGGGGTGACCTTTGAACCGGGGCTGGCGGCTGATGTAATTTTAACTTACGGGCGGGAGCGGAAGTAGGGTCCGAGCTTGCTCGTGGCTGATTCCTTTTTGCACCTGCAGGCCACGACCAAGGTCGGGCCCTACTCCGGAAAGTCCAAATCACATTTCAATTTGGGACTACTCCGGCACCAATTCCGGCACCACGGGCCGGCCAATGTCGCGGCGGATCGACTCCAGGTTTTCCCGAATCAACGCACCCATCGAGTCACAACGCAGGTAATCCGACCGTTGATAATGCTCGGCCAATCCTTCGCGTAACCGGTGGACGTTCTCCAGGGGCGCGATCGGGTCGCGCGCCATGTCGTGCAGCAGCAGCCCAAGGCGTTCGGAGGCGAGGGTGGCACGTTGCAGCAGCAGCGTCTGTTCCTCCCGCTGATACTGATGCGCGGTCTCCGGCCGCAAATGCTTCATGCAGAATCGGACGAGCGGGCTGTTCTCCTTGAAGAACTGCGGGAAATAAAAATTCTTCCGGCCGTCGTAACTCTGCTGGTCAAAATCCATCGGCCTAATTCGGAGCTGCGCCTCTTCGAAATCCGGTGTAACTACGAAAACGAAATTGTACGACCGCATGTCGCCCAGCAGCCGCACAAAGCACCGCTCGTTGAACTTCACGAGCTCCTTCGCCACCCGGATCGGTTTTAAATCGGGCTGTCGGCCCAGCCAGTTTTCGATGAACATGTCGCCCGGCACGCCGGCCACGTGCTCCTCGACCAGCGTATTACCAAACGTGAGAAAATTCAGGCGATTGGGTGAAAGGAGATGCTCGAGCTCCAATCCATACAGCCGCGACGCATCGGCCTTTTTGACGTAGAAGTAGTCCTGGTTGTCGTTGTACGCATTGACAATCCGGATACGAAAGGGCGTCGAGTTGCCGAAGGTGCAAAAGTCCACGCGATCCACGTAAAGGTGGCTCACCACCGAGAGATCGCCGTCCACCTTCAACCACGCGTAAACCTCCTTCAGCGCCTCGTTGAGCGCCGGCATCTCGCTGGCTTCGTAAATCACCGTGTCCCACAACGTGGGTTTGCCGAGATCATCCGTCAGCGGAATGACTTCGTGAAACGATCGCAGCTGTTCGTAAGTGATGGGCAACTCGCGCTCTCGCCGGTAGCGCTTCAGGTAGCTACGCAACCCGCCCGCCACCGGAAAGCTCGGTTTACGTTGGGTGGGTCGCGGTGGCAGTTGGCGCGTGGTAGCCATGCGCGGATATTGGGGCCTCGAGGTCGTGAAGCAACCACGACCACGCCACGGGGTTGGCGGACCCGGGCAGGACCGACCGTGAGGTCAACGTGCCGGTAATGAAAACCAGAATACACTCCCGGATTCGCCGGGGAAATAGGCACCGACCTGACCCGACTGCGATTCCACCAGGTGTTTCACGATGGCCAGGCCGATGCCGTTGCTCTCTTCACCGGCCGTCGGGCGGGGTGAAAGTTTCGCGTGCTCCCGGAAGAGCCGATCGCGTTCGGCCGGGGGCACGCCCGGGCCGGTATCCGTCACTTCGACGCGAATCGTCTCGTCCACCGATTGTGTGATGATACTCACCCGACCGCCCGTTGGAGTGAACTTCAGCGCGTTACTCGTCAGGTTGGCGAACGCCTGATAGGTCAGGGCAGCGTCGCACCGCGCCAGCGGGAGCGACGCTGCGAGATTTGAGACCAGCTCGATGTTTTTGCGTTCGGCCGCAGGGGTATGTTGTCGCACGACCGCCTCGGCGAGGAGATTGAGGTCGACTCGACCGGTGCTTCCGCGACCGGTGCTGGACGCAATCGGTGTTCGGAGGTCGAGAAACGTATCAATAATGCGCCGCATCTGTCCGGCGCTTTCGGCGATGTTGTTAACGTACTTGGCCAGACTCGGAGTGGCGCCGACGATCGGTTGGCGGCTCACCAGCTCCGAGGCCATGAGGATCAGGCAGAGCGGATTGCGCAGATCATGTCCGGCGAAGCGCATGAAGCGGGCTTTGAGCGCGAGTTCCTCTTCGAGTTCCCGCCGCAATCGCCGTAAGGTCAGGTGCGTCCGAATTCGGGCGAGCGCCTCTTCGTGTTCGATCGGCTTTGTAATATAGTCAACGCTGCCAGCCCCAAACGCCTTCACCTTGTCGGCAGTCTCATTGAGTGCCGTCATAAAGAGAACGGGCACGTCCTGGGTGGTGGGTTGAGCTCGCAGCCGCCGACAGGTTTCAAACCCATCGATCCCCGGCATCATGACATCCAGCAGGATCAAATCCGGCTGCGTGTTGGCGGTCTGCGCCAAGGCCTCCTCGCCGTCCTCGGCGACCATCAGCTGATATCCCGCGCTGCCCAGCGTCTCCACCAACACCCCGAGGTTCGCGGGTGTGTCATCGACGATAAGAATGGTTTCGCGCATGGAGAGGCAAAGCTGCGGGCAAAGAAGAAACGGGGAAGGGAGAAAACTGGAGAACCGGAAACCGGAAAATTGGGAAATTGGGAATTTGGGAATTTGGGAAACGGGGAAGCGGTTATATTTACTTTATAACTTCGCGTGACGATTTGCCGGGTTTCTTATTTCAAAATTTCTCTATTTCTTATTTGCCCGCTCAGTTCGTGTAACGCGCCACGAATTGACGGATCGCTTTCATTTTGAAACGCGCCGCCAGGTCGAGCACGCTTTGCGCGAACGGCGCGAGGCGTGGGTCGGCCTCCATCATCGCCAGTGCGCGCGCCTTGATCGCGATCACGTCGCCTTTGGCCGCGAGTTCGTAAATCGCATTCGCTTCCGTGAATGACGGCGGATGCGAGGCGAGCGGAAATGGCGAGCGGGTGTCCTCCATTTCAGCCAAGCGCCACGTCAGCCCCAACCCGCGCGCGACGCCGCTCCAAAGCTCTTCTTCTCGAAAGGGCTTGGCGAGGAAGTCATCGCAGCCCGCCGCAAAGCAGTCGCTGCGATCCATGTCGTAAGCGCTCGCGGACACCGCAATGATCCAGGTGGCGGCGCCGTGAGGCGTTTTGCGGATGCGGCGCGACGCTTCCAGGCCATCGATTTCGCCGGGTAGACGCAGGTCCATCAGGACCAGTTCGGGGCGAAATGATTCCACCATTTCCAGGGCTTTTGCGCCGTCGGACGCCTCCGCGAGTTCGAAGCCAAGCGGCACCAGCATGTCCACCATCACGGCACGATTCGCGGCGATATCATCGACGATCAGAATTCGTCGCCGAGGACCTTCGTACCCGACGACGCGACGCGTGACGTTCGGAGCGAGTGACGTGGCGGCCGTCGCGGTGGGCAGCGCGACTTCAAACCAAAAACGGCTGCCCCAACCCGGTTTGCTCTCGACCTGGAGTCGTCCGCCCATGCGTTCGACCAGACTGCGACTGATCGCCAGGCCGAGGCCGGTCCCCGTGGCCGGCCCTGAATGGGTTCCCACTTGGGCGAAGGGTTGAAACAATTTTCCGATGTCGTCCGCTGCGATTCCGACGCCGGTGTCACTCACGGAAAAGCGGATGGCGGCGTTGTCATCAGGGCCGCTCTGCTGGATTGAAAACACCGCCCCGCCCGCTTTGGTGAATTTCACCGCATTGGAAATCAGGTTGAACACGATTTGCCGCAACCGTTGCTCGTCGCCGCGAACCCAGCGCGGGAGATCGCCCGCGACGGCGGTTTCGAAGAGAATGCTTTTCTCTTTGGCTTTGGGCGCGAAGACGCGACCCATCCCAGCGGCGAAATCCTGGAGATTGAAATCGGACGGATGAAGCTCGATGCGGCCCGCTTCGATTTTGGAAAGATCCAAGACATCGTTGATCAACGCGAGCAGGTGGTCGGCCGACTCATGGATAACGCCGATGCCTTCCCGTTGCTTCTCGTTTAGACCGGTATCTCGCCGAAGAATTTGCGTGTAGCCCAGGATGCCGTTCAGCGGGGTGCGCAGTTCGTGGCTGACGCTGGCGAGGAAATAACTCTTTGCGCGGCTAGCCGCATCGGCGGCATCCTTGGCTTGACGCAGCGCGTGATCGGCTTCGCGGCGTTGCGTGATGTCGGTCGCGACGCCTTCGAAATGATCGATCACTCCAGTGGGTCCACGGACCACGCGGACAGATTCGGAAACCCAGCATGTCGTCCCGTCGCGCCGGCAAATCTCGGATTCGAAATCGCTGAGTTGATCCGTGGACAGCATCAAACGGAGAAACTCCTCCCGCCGACCTTCCTGCACATAGATCTGGCGCTCGATGTTGTTAAGCGCGAGCAGCTCATCCGGGCTCGAATAGCCCAGCATGCGAGCGAGCGCCGGATTCACGCTGATGAAACGCCCCTCGGGCGAGGTGATGTAGAGACCTTCCATCGCGTTCTCAAAAATACTGCGGTACCGCTGCTCGGCGCGTTTGAGCGCGAGCTCCGCCTGCCGCCGCTGCACCGCCGCGGCCGCTTGTTCGGCCACGAAGCTCAACAAACGCAGGTCGTCGTCACCGTAGGCGTCGGGCCGGTCGTAGTCCTGCAAGGCAATCACCCCCAGCACGCGCCCCTCGGCAATGAGCGGTGCGCCCAGACGCTGGGCCGCCGGTCGGTCGAGGGGCTGATACGCGCCGCGGTTCATGAGCAGCGCCATCAACTCGGGCGCCCGCACCAGCAACGGTCGGGCCGTGGCGATGATATACTCCGTGAACCCATTCCACGGCGTGCGCGCGGGCGCGGATGGCACATGCTCATCCACGAAGTATGGGAACGAGAGCTCCGATCCGTCCGCGTTGATCAGCGCCACGTAGAAATTTTTAGCCGACATCAACCCGCCAATGATGCTGTGAAATTCGGCAAACAACATCCCGAGGTCGCCTCCGGCGAGTACCGCACGTGAGATCTGGAAGGTGGCGGCCTGTACGCGTTCGCGATGCCGCCGTTCGGTGATGTCGATGCCGACCGTCAACACGCACGGCTCGCCCCCGAGCTCCAGCGTGTCGGCGTTGACCAGGATCGTCGTGATTTCGCGATCCTTGGCGCGGAAGTCAGCCTGAAGGTCCTTCACCGCCCCGTCCGCGTGGATCCGGCGGAGAAAGGCATCACGTTGCGCTGGTTCGACCCACAGCTGCAGCTGCTCCGAGGTGCGCCCCAGAATCTCCTCCCGCGTGTATCCGCTATTCCTTACAAAGGTCGGATTAACTTCGATGATGCAGCCGTCGCGCAGCCGGCTGATCACCATCAGCGCCGGGTTGGAATGGAAGCTCTTCTCGAAATACAGCCGCGACTCACGCTGCGCCGCCTCGATTTTCTGGCGCTGAATCGCGCCCGCGGTCTGCTCCGCGATGAACCCCAGCAGGCGCTCGTCGTCCGCGTTGAAGGCGTGACCGTTGTCGTAATCCTGCACGGCAATCACCCCGATGCCTTTGCCTTCCAGCGTTAGCGGCGCGCCCAGCCATTGTTTGAAATCGTCGTCGGGTTGAAATTCCCCCCGGGCCGCGAGCAAGCCGGCGATTTCATCGGGAGTCGCCAACAGTGTTTTCCCGGAAGCGATGACAAACTCCGCCACGCGGTTGGCGAGCAACCGCGAGGGCGGATGCTCGCGACGCTGGTTCACAAAATAGGGGAACGACAGCATCGAGCGATCAAGCGTCAGCAACGCGACCTGGAAATTTTGCGCCGGCATCAATTCGCCGACCACGCGGTGAACCTCGTTGAACAGCGCGGGCAGATCACCGCCGTTGAGAATGACCTGGGAAATCTGGTGAACCGCGGTCTGGGTTCGCTCGTGACGACGGCGCTCGGTGATATCGATGCCCACCGTCAACATGCAAAGCGTGCCGCCGAGCTCCATCAGGTCGGCATTCAGAATCAGCGAACGCGTCCGTCCGGCCTTGGTGCAAAAGTCCGCCTCGAAGTCGCGGACGAGATGATCGCGATGAACCCGTTGGAGGAACGCTTCGCGCTGTCCGGCGTGGATCCAGATGCCCAGATCCAAGGTGGTGCGCCCGACCACTTCCGCGCGCGTGTAGCCGGAAGCATTGAGAAAGGCGGGATTGATTTCGATGACGACATTGTCGCTGACGCGCGCAATCGCCATAAAGGCCGGACTCGAGTTGAAGCTTTTCTCGAAGTACGAGAGCGATTCGCGCCGCTGCAGCTCACTTTGCCGCAAGGCTTCCTGCATCCGCGCAAACTCGACGTCCGCAGCGGTGTTTCCGGCTGCGGCCGCGGCGGGGTCGGGGCTGGAAATCGGTGTCATCGCAGCTGCATGTACCGGGATACTCGTGGTCAAACGCCATGCAACGTTGGAAAGCGACCGAGGGCGACAGAGAGCACCGGCTGTCCCGTCGCTGACTTCCATCGCCTTGGTGGCGAACCGATAGAAACCGAGGCCGGAGTTGTTTTCCCCCCGGTCGCGGTTGCTGTCGCCATGAGGCCAGTTAAGTTCAACCGGCCTGCGACCTCCCCGACGTTAGCGCTGCGCTGTGGTCGTCGCTTTCGGTTGCTGAGGAGCCAACGCTCTCAGGTAAGTGACCACGGCTTTGGCGTCGGCCTCATTGAAACGGTACTCCGGCATCGGCGGGAGTGGGGCGGAGCCGTCCGCTCGCTTTCCCGTCCGCATAAACGTGATGGCTTGCGCCTCGGTCATCGTTGGCAGTCCGGCGAGCTGCGGAGACGCCGGTGACCACGGCATGGGCACCAGGGGTTGAAATCCCAACGGGGAGCCCATCAGCCAGCGTTCGGTAACAAACTGACCTTTCTCGTTGCGAGGACGTGTGGCAGTCAGCGCACAAGCCAACGCTTTCTACGAGGTAGCGTCCGCGCTTGAGCAGCGGATCGCGTTCGTGGGCGGCGCGGAGCGGAGGAGCGGCATCAGGCAGGTGAGGCTGGCGTGGTGGAGGTGGTGGCGAAAGCCAGCCAGACGGCGCCAAGGGCGCCCAGGGTTTTACGGGTTTTCATGGAAGGGACTGAGGGAAGGTTGGAAGTCTGCGAGGAGAGCGAAACGTTGGCCGGGCGGGCCGAGCCGCTGGTGCGCCGGGTGCTTGAAGCGGGGCTCGGCACGCGGGAGGAGCGAATAGGACTGAGAGTGGAGCGTTGCATGATGTGAAACTTTAGGCGGCGACTACACCTTCGCGTTGGGCGTGGATGACCGTGTGAACGACGTACGTGAGAACGGAGGTCCAAGCGGCATGGACGGCGGGCGTGAAGTCGGGACCAAGTCCCTTTTCGAGCGTCCACATCCAGGCGATACCGACGGTGAAGTAGTGTTCCTCTTTCGTGCCGGGCCCCAGCTGACGGGCCGCGAAGTCGTGGAGAATGGTAACGATGGCGCCGGGTTGATCGAGGGCAGCGACCGTGAGGGCGATGACGTTGATCAGTTTCCGACCCTCCTCCGTCATGTCCCCCGCGAACAACGAGCGGAGTTGCGGATCCAGCTCGAAGAGCCGCGCATAAAAAAGCGGCGCCAGCCGATCGGCAATGGGGACCACACGTTGGAAGGTCTCTTTAACCCGCGTGATGTCGGACGGAGTCATGGCGAAGGACGAAGGGCGGCGCCGCTCAACCACGGGCGGCGAGCGAGATCAGGCAGCGAGGCGGTGGCGTTCGCGTGCGGCAGAAAACCGCCGGAATTGCGCGGGGACCTCCGCGCGCGGGCGACGCGGCAAACGGACTCGGCGCGCCCGCAGCGTGTAATCTGCATGGATGATGAATCCCAACCCGCAGGTGAGAAGGAGCGTGAAGGCCGCGGCGGCGCTGAAGGGCAGAGCGATTACCGCGGCGAGCGCGGCAACCAAGGCAGGGAGCGGATACGATTTCATGACGACAGTGAGTTGATTGAGGTTGAGACGATGCCAGAATCACCCGCGCTGCGGTATGGGCCGCGTGGACGTGGGCCGGTCGGCCCATTCGAGAAACGCCGCGTCGTTACGGCTCTTTACTTCACGTCAGAGGCCCGCAATTTCGGCGGCGTGAAACGGATTCTGGTGATCGATGACGACGCGCGGCTTCGGGAGCAGTACACTGAGCTATTGCGCCTTGAAGGCTATGAGGTGATCGAAGCGAGAAATGGCCGCGAGGGCGTGGAGCGCGCCCGGCGCGATCTGCCGGACCTGGTGATCTGCGATATTACGATGCCCGAGATGAATGGGCACCGCGTCCTCGAGACGTTGCGGAGTGAGCCGCGTACCGCGCATCTGCCTTTTGTGTTTCTGACCGGATGGAATGAACAAGAGGACGTGCGAACCGGGATGAATCTCGGCGCGGACGATTACCTGATGAAGCCGCTCGTTCCGGCGGAGCTGTCCGCCGCCGTACGCGCCCGCTTACGTCGCGCGGAACTGACCGCCGCGGCCAGTTCCGCGCGCGGGACCTCCACGCCCTTCGCCGAGCAGAAGCCCGCTCAGCTAGCACCGCTCGGACTGACTCCCCGCGAAGCCGAAGTGCTGTTCTGGGTGGCCCGGGGGAAGACCAATGATGAGATCGCCACCGTGCTCGGCATCGGGCTCACCACCGTCAAAAAGCATCTCGAAAGTACCTACGCCAAACTCGGGGTGGAGAATCGCACCACCGCCGCGGCCATGGCGCTGGAGCAGATGAAGTAGGTTGCGGGCCCACGAAATCATCAGGTCAACGCGGGCCGCTCGCGGCCACGTGCCGCGCCAGTTCTGCTTTCAACTTCGCCAGCTCCGCCGCATGTCCCGCCGAGCCGATCAGGTTGCGCAACTCGTAAGGATCGCGGTTTAAATCGTAGAGCTCGTCCGCGTTGGGGATGTCGACGTAATGGATGTATTTCCACGCCTCGGTGCGGATGGCCTGATAGCCCATCTTCGTCGTCCGCGGAAACACGCTCTCCGAGAAATGCTCGATGAGGAACGACTCGCGCAGCGCGGGCCCGTTTTCCCGCAGCAGCGGCAAAAGCGACTTGCCGTGCAACCCGGACGGAACCGGCGCGCCCGCGATCTCCATGAACGTTGGCGCAAAATCCACCGTCAAAGCCATCTGGTTACGCCGGCTGCCCGCCTTGATCAGCGCCGGATAGCGGAAGAACAGCGGGATGCGGATGCCTTCCTCGTAAGCCAGCCGGCGCTCCACGCTGAGCCCGTGCTCGCCATAGAAATAGCCGTGGTCGCTCGTCACCACGATCAGCGTGCGCTCGAGTTGCCCGGTCGCTTCGAGCACTTTGAAGAGTTCGCCCATGCTCTCGTCGATCGCGGCGAGCATCCGCAGCCGGTTGAGGATCACCTCGTCGCTCGATCCGGTCTTTGGGCCCAGCGGCGGGAGATTGGCGATCGGGCGCTGGAGCGCCGGCTTGCCCTCGGGCGCGGCGAGCGCGTTCGGCCGGCGGGGGATCTTCGCGCCGGCGTAAAGCGTCTTGTGGCGCTCCGCCGGGATGAAATTCGAGAGCGTCGGATCGGAGAGCGAACCGTCGGCCCGTTGAATCGTCTCGGGATGCACGGCCTTGTGCGAATAATAGAGGAGAAATGGTTTCGTGTGCTTTGACTTGAGAAACTCCACCGCCCGTTCGCCGAGGATATCCGTCACGTAGCCCTTCGCGTTCAGCGACTGCCCGTTCACGTTCAGCTCCGGATCGTAGGTCGAACCCTGGCCCTTGAGGCAGACCCAATGATCGAAACCGGGCCGGCGCGTGTCATCGTTGCCCATGTGCCATTTTCCGACGAACGCGGTCTCGTAGCCCGCCCGCTGCAACGCCTGCGGAAATGTCGCCAGCTTGTGGCTGGCCGCGCTGCGATCGGTGTTGTCGACGATGCCATGCGCCCGAGTCTGCCGCCCGGTGAGGATGTTCGCGCGGCTCGGCGAGCAGATGACGGTCGTCGCAAAGGCGTTTCGAAACAGCACGCCCTCGCGCGCCACGCGATCGAGATGCGGCGTCTTGGCGACGGTGTTGCCCGTGATGCTGAGATCGTCCCAGCGGAGATCGTCGACGAGGACGAAGACGATGTTCGGTCGGGGCGCGGCCGCTGGGTCGGCGCCGAAGACGGCAACGCCCGCGAGCGAAACGGAGAGGGCAAGGAAACGTGCAAACATGTCTCCACGGTGGCGCGGATTGACCTCAAGCCGCTTTGTAGCGGAGCCGCTTTCGGCTCCGACGGAACTCCGACAAGCCGGGGTTCCGCCACCCCAATCCAGCGGCTTGAGGTCAAGCCGCTCCACCTCGGAGTGCTTACGCGGAATCGTCGTTTCGTTCATGTTCAAGGTGTGGGCTTCATGTCGCGGTGCGCGATGAGCTGGCGGATCGCCGAATCGACCAGCGCCTCGCCCGAACCCGGGTTCGAGCGGGTCGTCGCATAGGAGGCGCCATACGTGCCTTCCCGCATCGCCTTGCGATTCGCGACGTAGCCGATGGCGCCGTTCGCGAGGGCGTTCAGGAAGGTGAATTGATACGGAGAATTCTGTTTCACCGCCAGACCGAGCTCGACGAACATCTCGCCGGGCATCCCGACGAACGCGAGCTCGTCACCCACCGTGATGACCATCACCTCGGCTTCGAAGGTATACTTGCCGTCAACCAACTTCACCTCCAGCTCGCCGTCGTGAAACACCGGCTTGTTGCCAAACTGTTTGGCGAGAACCGGCGCCTTTTCCTCCAACACCAGCAGCCGCACCACCTCGCGCGTCACCTTGAGCGGCGCCGTCGCGATCGGCTGCATCCGCGGATAGGTCCGCACCACTTCCGCGGCGACCAGTGTGCCAATCCGCGCCGCCTCGGTGAAGCCCTTCGTGCGCCGCGGGGCCTTCGGATCGAGGAGGTAGTAATGGTTGATGTTGCCCGCCGCCCCGATCGTGAAGTGGGTGAGCATTTCCTTGCCCTTCACGTCGGCCAGAATCTTCGCAATCTGCGCCGGATAGTCCGCGGAGTAATCGTAACCGCCGGTGGTATCGAGGTGCATCGCGAAGTTGATCACCGTCGCGAGCGGTTTGCCGTCATGGGATTCCGCATACAGCATCGGC
>ENA-ORBV01011318-ORBV01011318.1-microbial-mat-metagenome-genome-assembly--contig:-NODE-11318-length-14046-cov-5.450641_pt1 | contig 14046 bp, 10 predicted proteins | sample MGYA00237777_ERZ505514 | MGnify/ENA primary metagenome ERZ505514 (study PRJEB26160, sample SAMN06269048) | microbial mat metagenome | isolation source: Oligotrophic lake microbial mat | place...
CCCATGAACAGAATCGAACTGTTGACCTCATCCTTACCAAGGATGTGCTCTGCCAACTGAGCTACATGGGCCTGACGAAATTTCGGAGTGGGCCTTAGAGCCTACCCTTTCTTGCGCGTCACCGCGAATCCCTTCCGGGGGTCGGGCCGGAGAGTTTACGACGATCCTTGCGCTATCGGTATCTTGGATTCTTCCTCGCCGCCCCGGAATGCCGAACCATTCCACTCGGTCGTACTCCCGCGTCAAACGCAAAAATCGCATTCCGCGATTTCCCGTTTGGCTGAAATGGGTGATTACAGCAGGGGTTTGAAGAAACGCTCGAAGCGCGGTCTGAAACTTCGTTCAGGATCCACCGACGCCACGATGCGGGTGGCCCGGCCCAGGATCTCGGAACGGGGCACAAAGCCGAAGAAGCGGGAATCGAAGCTGTTGTCGCGATTGTCGCCCATCACCAGATAGCGCTCGGGTGGAACCACCACCGGACCGAAAGTGGCCCCGGCCGAAGAGTCGCCCGCCACCTCGACCAGATGACCGCGCCGGTCCACCGTCTCGTGGAGAATGGTGGTATCGCCGTCGCGCAGAGTGGTGTCCTGGTAGTGAGCGGCGATGCCGTTCACGATCAGCCGGTTGTCCTTCATTTCTATGCGATCACCCGGGACCCCCACCACGCGCTTCAAAAGCCGCCTTCCATCGTGAGGCGAGTAGCAAACCACGATGTCGCCCCGGCTCGGGTCGGCCCACTGCGCGATCCGCAAGGTGGTGAACGGGACCTTCAGGTCATAGGCCACGCGATTCACGAACACTCGCTCGCCTTCGAGAACGGTCGGCCGCATCGAGCCCGTGGGCACGTCGTTCCAGTCGGCCACCGCGGAACGGAACGAGCCCAGAACAAGGGCGATGACCGCGAGCGGGCGCAGCCATTCAACCCAGAAGTGGCGCGCAGCCTCGCGGAATCTTTGCATGGTATCTATGAAGACGGTCGCGGTCGGTGAGGAGTTTCAGACGAGGAGGCGATTTCGTCGAAAATAGCCCCGTGCCCAATCGACGCGCTCATCCTACCGCTGCCAAACAGTTCGAGTCCTTCAAAGCCTCGAGCCTCTACTGCCCGCGTTGCCAGCGGGCTCAGCCGGTGGATGAGCGCCTCCTTCTGATCCTCCCCGATGGTGACCTGTACGAATACGTGTGCCAGTTCTGCCGGACTCAGCTCGGCAAGCGCAAGGTCGAGCTGGAACGACCGCCCTTGATTGTTTGAGGGCCTTGATTTTTTAGGAAATGTCGGCCGCCACACCAGGGTTGGGTAAGACGGTCGAAACAAGGACCCCGAGCGACCGAGGCACCTATTGCAGTCTCCGCGTCACCGTAAGATTCGGAGAATGGACGCGCTCGTCGATCTGCAGGAGGTGACCAAACGTTTCGGAACCGGCCCCGCGGTTCTCGATCGATTCTCCATCGATGTCGCCGAAGGCTCCATCCTGGCGCTCCTGGGGGCTTCGGGTTCCGGCAAGACCACCGCCTTGCGTCTGATCAATCGATTGCTGACGCCCGATGCCGGGCGAATCAATGTCCTGGGCCAGCCGGCCGAGGTTTGGGACGCCGTCGAGCTGCGCCGACGCATCGGCTACGTCATCCAGGATGGAGGCCTGTTCCCCCATTTCACGGTGGCCCGGAACATCAGCCTGGTCCCTGAGCGGATGGGGTGGGCGACCCCGAGGGTCGAGGCCCGTGTGCGCGAACTCCTGATTCTCGTGGGCCTGGATCCGCAGGAATTCGCCCATCGAGTCCCGCGGGAGCTCTCGGGAGGTCAGCGTCAGCGCGTGGGTCTGGCCCGCGCGCTCGCCGCCGACCCACCCTTGCTCCTCTTCGACGAACCATTCGGCGCCCTCGACCCCATCACGCGAAGGCGCCTGCAGGACGAGTTCCGTTCGCTCGTGAAACGGCTCGGCAAGACCGCGGTCATCGTGACTCACGACCTTTTTGAGGCCTGCCGCGTGGCCGACGAAATCGCGGTTCTGGACCAGGGCCGTCTGGCCCAACGCGCGGCCCCCGGGGACTTGCTTCGAGCGCCTGCGCCTGGATACGTCGCCTCCTTCGTGGCCGCGAGCCTTCCCGAATGATCGACTTCCTGCTCTTCCTGGGCGAACGACGAACCGAACTCGGACGCCTGGTCGCGGAGCATCTGGCGATGTCGGGTTTCGCGACGCTCGTGGCCACGTTGATCGGGTTGCCTCTCGGGATCCTGCTCACCAGAAAGAAAGCCCTCGCGGGCCCGGTGCTCGCGGTCGCAAATGTGGTTCAGACCATCCCGAGCCTGGCCCTGTTCGGTTTGCTCATCCCGCTTCCCCTCATCGGCGGCATCGGGCCAAGGCCCGCGATCCTGGCCCTCATCGTTTACGCGGTGCTGCCCATTCTTCGCAACACCTACGACGGAATCCGCGGCGTCGACCCGACCCTGCGCGAAGCCGCTCTTGCCCTGGGACTCACGCCTTTCGACCGCCTCCGCCTTATCGAACTCCCGCTCGCCCTGCCCGTGATTCTCGGCGGTGTTCGACTCGCCGCGGTCTGGTCGATCGGAACCGCGACCATCGCGGCGGCGGTGGGTGCGGGAGGTCTTGGCACCTACGTCTTCCGCGGCATCGCCACGGTCGACTCCAATCTCGTCCTGGCTGGCGCCTTGCCCGCGGCCCTGCTGGCGGTGGTGGTCGACCTCGCTCTTGGACGGCTCGCGCAAACTGCGCGGCCCCTTCGCGCAGTCACCGCCCTCGTCGTCGCTGCGCTTGCCGGGGCTTTCACCCTGGTCGACATCCGTTCCGCGACACCGCGGGTGGTGGTGGGATCGAAGAACTTCACGGAATCCGTTCTGCTCGGTGAAATCGTGGCCGCGACCCTCGAAAGGCGCGGCCTCGAGGTCGAACGACGATTCAACCTGGGCGGCGCCTGGTTGTGTCATCGCGCTTTGCTCTCGGAATCACTGGACGTCTACGTTGAATACACCGGGACCGCGCTCATGGACATCTTCAAACGACCTAAGGAGACCGACCGCACCCTCGTCCTCGCTGCCCTGAAAGCCGACTACGCCCGATTCGGAATCGCCGTCCTCTCGCCCCTCGGGTACGAAAACAACTTCGCTTTGGTGGTTCGAAAGAGCGACAGCGAGCGGCTTGGCCTCGGCCGGATCTCCGATCTGGTGAAGGTTTCGGACCGGTTTCGACTGGGCATGTTCGGAGAGTTTCTGGAACGTGAGGACGGTTTCCCCGCCCTCACGAGTACTTACAGGCTCAAGTTTGCTCAGGCTCCGATCGAGATGGACCTGGGCCTTCTCTACCAGGCCCTCGAAAACAACCAGATCGACCTGGCCGTGGGCAGCACGACCGACGGCCTCATCGCGGCGAAGGGTTTCGTCGTGCTTGAAGATGATCAGCGCTACTTCCCTCCCTACGACGCGATTCCGATCGTGCGCGAAGAGGCTCTCGCGCGACATCCGGGTCTTCGTGATGCCCTCGAATCGCTGGGTGGCCGACTCGACGCCGACACCATGCGACGCCTGAATTACGAGGTGGACGGCCGGAAACGCGACCCTCGGGAGGTCGCGAGAGAGTTCGTCGACCTACGGCGGTCCGAACTTGAGACGCAGCCCCACGCGGGCGAGACGCGGAGCGCCGATCGTGGTCACTCCGCTGCGACCAACCTGATAGCGCGCGTCCAGAACGTTTTCCATCGCGGCGAACGCCTCGACGTTGCGGCTGACCGCGCGGGAGGCGAAGGCATCCACCACAAACAGACGATCCAGGGGGAGCAGGTTCTGGTCGTCGTCAAACGGGGCGCCTGCAGCCCGCCCCTGCACCGCGACGGTGAACGAAGACCGATGGGTGTAGCGGGTCTGAAACGTGAACTGATGCCGGGCGACCTGCGGAAGAAGGAGCCCCTCGAGCGCCGGGTTCACGGGAAAGCTCGTCACCCGCGGATCGACAAAGAGATAACCCAGGGTCATCGAGAAAGATTCGAGCAGACGCGACTCCGCTTCGAGTTCGAGACCACGCGACCGGGTGCGCCCCAGATTGCGCCGTTCGCGGGTGACGAGGGCGGGAGTCGAAGAGAGAGTGACATTCGCCACGGGGCGTGAGATGTCGCTCCAGAAAGCCGAACCGCTCGCCCGAAACCGTCTCTCGCGGGACGCAAACCGTAGGCCGGCTTCGCCGCCGGTCAGTCTCTCCGCCTGCAGTGCGGCGTTGGCCTGGGTCAACACATTGCCCACACGAAAAGAGCGGTAAAGCTCGTTCAGCGTCGGGGCACGGAAGGCCCGATAGCCGGACGTGGTCAGGCTGAGGGTCGGCCCGACCTTGTACAGCAGGGACAAGCGCGGACTGAAGGCCGTCTCAACCCGTGAAGGGAAAGCGACGAAGCTGGTGAGGCTGGTGGCGAAGTTCGTGGTGACGGAACGTCCGCGAGAATTCTCCCAACGGTCGAAACGCCCGCCCAGGGTTCCGATCAGCCGTGTCGAGAGAGCAATGACATCCTGGGCGTAGATGGCAGTGATCCGCTCGCGACCTCCGGAGAGTGCGGTCAGGGTGGCTCGACCTCCTCCGAAGCCGATCTCGTCGCTGTCGCCTTGAACCTCGCGAAACTCGAGTCCCCCAACCAGCGCGTGACGCGCACCCAGGCCTCTTGCGATTTGAGAGGAGACACCGCCATGCCGCGCAGGAGTGCGTTGACGCCGGGTGAGGGCTTCGCTTCGGCGATCCGCGGTCACGGCCGAGAAGTCCTGATCGAAGACCTGACTGCCAATGTAACCGCGCAGGGTCACGGTCCCGAGCGGCCGGGTGATCCAGTCGCCCCCCGCGGCCAGCTGTCGCAGCCAGGTGCCGTTCGTCTGGAGCGGCGTGCCGTTTCGCCGCGACTCGTCGAAAAGGGACCCACGCAGGAAGAGGCGGTCTCCGCTCGCGGTCACTCGGTCGATGGTCAGATCCGCGCTCGAATAGGACACTCCGGCCTTCGTGTCCACGGGTCCCCTCTGGGCCACGTCCACCAGGACGTACCCGTCCGTTTGAAAGTGTTCGCCGGAAGCCTGGACGCCCCACTTCCCGCGGCGCCCCCCCGCGAAGAGCGAGACGAGCGGAGATCGCTCGGCCCCCCAGGAGGCATCAACGTTCAAGACCGGAGCGGTCGCCTTTCGTGACACCAGATTGATCACCCCGCCGAGGGCGTCGGTTCCGTACAAGCTGGACGCTCCCCCGCGCACAATCTCGACGCGGTCGATGGCGGCCCGCGGAGTTCGGCCCCAATAGACCCATCCCCCGAACGGGTCGTTGAAGGGCACGCCATCGCTCAACACCGCGGCCCGACTGGCACCGCTCGCCCCCAGACCTCGGAGGGACACTCCTTGAGCGGTGGGGTTGGCGGCCCGGCTCCCCGTACGGCGGAAGAGTGAGAAGCCCGGGGTCTGGCGAAGTGCGTCGTCGAGCGTGGCCGCCGCGGTGACCGCGAGGTCCGCGCCCGACACCATGGCCACGCTGGCCGCAGTCTCACTCACGCGCGCGGGAATCCGATTCGCGGTGACGGTTATCTGCTCGTCTCTTCGCGCTGCAGCAGACGCCGCGGTCGTTTGCGCCGGCGTAGGCGTGGGCGTGGGCGCGGGGGTTTGGGTGGGAGGCATCCCGGGCGGCCCACCGAGGAACGCGGCAATAGCGAACGTCAGCGGAGTCAACATCATTGGATCGCGTGGTCGTGCCTATGCGTCTTCTTCAGAAGCTCATCGGAAGTCATCGGGCGGGTCTTGAAGGCCGGTTCGAACATGGCGGTGAGAGGAGGCTAACAAACTAACTAACTAAGCGGCATCGGGGGGGTCGCGAGATCGCGCAGCCTCACTCCGGCAGGAAGTGGAGCCCGCCCTCTTCGTATACCGCCTTCCAGATCGGGTGCTTCCCGAGTTTTCCGGAAAGGGCGAGATTCGCAAGAGGCATCTCGACCAGGCGTTCGATCTCGCGCTTCAGTTCGCGCACGCCCTTCTCGGCGTCGAAGCCCGAGCGGACCACGAACGTCTCGGCTTCGGGCTCAAAGTTAAGGAACACCCCATGGGTCTTGCGGACCTTGGTGACCAGGGCGGCGAGAAGCGGGCGGGCGATGCGCCGCACGTCGCTTTCATCAAGGCGACGGAAGGTGACGGTCTCGTCGATCCGGTTCAGAAGCTCAGGCCGGAAGAAACGCCGAAGGTCTGCTTTGATCCGGCCGGTCCTCGTGAGAGGGGCAGGCTCCGCTCCGGCCGCGAAACCGGCCCGCGACGAAGGGGTCGTCCCGCCGATGTTGCTGGTCATCACCACGATGACGTTGCGCGCGTCCGCCACCCTGCCCTGCGAATCGGTCAGCCGCCCCGCGTCAAAGAGTTGCAGGAAGAGATCAAAGACCTTCGGATGAGCCTTCTCCACCTCATCAAAGAGGATGACCGAGTACGGCTTGCGCCGGATGGCCTCGGTCAGCTGCCCTGGCTCGTCGTGTCCGACATAACCGGGCGGCGCCCCGATGAGCCGAGACACGCTGTGCTCTTCCAAGTACTCGGACATGTCGAATCGGGACAGGTCGTCGGCGCCGCCGAAGAGAAACTTCGCGAGCGAACGCGCCATTTCCGTCTTGCCGACGCCGGTCGGACCCAGAAGCAGAAAGACCGCGAGCGGACCCCGACGCTCCGAGAGGCCGGCATGAGCGAGCCGGACCCGCGCCGCGACCTTGGCCACCGCCTCGTCCTGACCAATGATCTTCGACTTCAGATGCGCTTCGAGCTTCAGCAGACGAGCGCCCTCGCCGGCCTCGTCGGTGACGAGTTCGATGGGCAAGCCCTGCTTCTCGGCCAGAACCTCGGCCACCACTCGGGCGTCCACCGTAGCGCCCACCCGCTCCTTGCCGGAAGAACCCGAAGCCCCGGGATGAGACAGCGAGGGCACACGAGAGCGGGCGGCTGCCTTGTCGATGAGGTCGACGGCCTTGTCGGGCAACCGATGTTCGGGATCGAAACGTACGGAGAGGGTTACCGCGGCCTCGAGGGCAGGGTCGGCGATTTGTACACGGTGATGCTTCTCGAAGCGGCTCTTCAGCCCGCGAAGAATCTCCAGGGTCTCGACCACCGAGGGTTCGGGCACTTCTATCCGCTCGAAACGACGCTCGAGGGCCGAGTCTTTCTCGATGTGCTGCCGGAACTCCTTGAGCGTGGTGGCGCCGATGACGCTGATCTCCCCACGCGCCAGGGCCGGCTTCATCAGGTTGGCGGCGTCGAGGCCGGATCCGGCGCGACCCGCGCCTACGATCGTGTGGATCTCGTCGATGAAGAGGATCACATCTTTCGAAGCGCGCAACTCGTCGAGCAACTCCTTCATCCGCTTCTCGAACTCCCCACGGTATTCGGTGCCCGCGAGCAAGGCGCCCACGTTCAGTTCGATGATCCTCTTGCCGCCCAGGACCTGCGCGTCTTTGCCCATCACTCCGCGAATGGCCACCGCCTCGACGATCGCGGTCTTGCCGACCCCCGCTTCGCCCACCAGCAGCGGATTGCTCTTGGTGGAGCGGGCGAGGGTCTGGAGAACGCCCAGAATCTCTTTGCGCCGGCCGATGACGGGTCCGATCTCACCGCGTCGCGCCTGGGCAGTGAGATCCCGGCCGAACCGGGCGAGCGCCCCCTCAGGGTGCGAGGAGTCTCCCGAATCGTGCGAGCGCTGGTCGCCGCCCTTTGCAGCAACCGCGCGGCCCGAGAACGACTGCCCGGCAGCGGCTTCGGCGCGCACCGCCACCTCCGACCCCAGATCATGCGCGGCCAGAAGCCCCGCGATGATGGGATCCGGATCCCCGAGCAGAACACTCAAAAGGTGAAGAGCGTTGGTCGGCCCGTTCTGGGCCAGGGCATCGGCGCGCGCGAAGGCTTCCTTGGAGGCGGCACTTCGGGACATCACGCCTTTGGGGCGTAACGGCTTCTTCTTGATGCGGGTGCGCAGATCCCGCCTCAGCACGCGAGTGGTCACGTGCGCCCGTTCGAAGACATCGTTGATCGCGGTCTGCTCCGCGGCGATGCGGGTCAACTGTTCAGGATCGAGCCCCAGATCCTTGAGCGCCCGCGGGTTCGCCTTGTCGAGACTGAGAAGGCCGAGCAGGAGGTGCGGGCACTCGATCTTCGGATACCCGGCCGCCCCGGCTTCAGAAGCTGCGATGCGCCAGGCGACGGCGAGTCCGGCGGACGTCTCGCTCATGCCTTCAATTCCGGGATGCGCTGCCGCGCCTGCTGGGCCAGATTGGGCGGGGCCAGGGCCAGAAACTGCTGTAGAGACTTGACGGCGGCTTCAAGTCTCCCGATATCGGCTTCGCGCATACCCTTAGTGGAACTTTCCGAGACTGAAGCGGGGGTCGATGGTGAGCGACTTGTCGTGCACGTCCAGAGCCTCGTCAAGACCGCCGAGGCGAGCGAGGCAAACGCATTTGCCATCGCAGTTGAGCACATTCTGGGGGCCAAGTTCCACCGCCTTCTCCCACGCGGGCAACGCCGCGCGGGGCGCGATCGAGGCGTCATAGCAGGAGGCGAGCCACATGGCTGATCTGAACAGTACGCGACTTTTAGCTCCTCAGTGTTCTCCCCCTGGGCCACGGGCCTACGAGCGCCCGGGCTGGGCCGCCCGCGCGCCAGAACCGGCCACGGTCATGCGGATAGACTGGCAAACGGAGCTTGCTTCACTTACGCTCGGCCCGTGGAATTTGAGATCGACCCGGCGAAGGCCGCGCTGAACCTCAAGAAACACAGGCGCATCGCTCGTCTCGATGCTGGTGCGCGGCCTGGCCACGCTCGTATGCCCACTTCTAAAGGTTCGGCGTGTTGCCCCCAAACGCTGCGACATCGTCACGCGGGGGTGTCTCCCTCGCCCGCGATCGCGGCCGAAGGGTGGTCCGCGAAGCGATCGTGCAATGCGAGAAGGATCTCCGCGTCGAGGGCTGCGTAGCGAAGCTGATCACCGTCCAGCGGCCGCCGGCTCCAGTTCGAGGTCTGCGGTGACTTGTCGAGCGCGATTCCGAGCTCGCGCTCGCAGACCATCGCGAGGCTGTGGCCACCGATAGCGTCGGTGCCTCGGGCTCGGCGCGACGCCTCCAGCGTGTCGAAGACACCGTCGAGCGCGATGCCCACCGCGGCGAGGACGCGACGCTCGAAGCGCGCGTTGTGGATCACCTTTATCGGGCGAGCCCCGTTGAGTAGATCGACGAGCGGCTTGAGATCGCCGACCGCGAAGGGGTCTACCAGATACGTTCGCTGCGCGGTTGCGATCTGGACCAGGCAGAGCGTGCCGAAATCGAGCGCGGTCTCCACATCGAGTCCGACGACGTCCGCGCCCAGAAGCTCCTCGCTCACCGCGCGCAGTCCTGCCGGCGTGTCGACCCACTGGACCTCGTTGCGCGGTGTCGCCGGTGCTCCGGCGACCGCAGGCACGGCGAACCCGAGCGGCATTGCGCCGGTCGCTTCGACGTCTGCGAGCCGAACACCGCTTGGCCGTGCTGCGACCCGCACGCCGTTGACCTTCACGCTTGCGAGGAAGCGCAGAGTACCCGGGTGATCGAGCAGTCGTTCGGCGAGGAGTCGGTCCTCCGCGTCCTCGGGCAAGCAGGGTTGAAACTTGCTCAGCATGCCGCGAGCCATGTCCCGCGCGGCATCCGCGGCGACGCGCTCCCAGTCCAGATCAGCAAGCCCGCGTATCGCGTCGCCCGCAGCTGTCACCGGGAGGTCCTTGGACCGGACTGACAGATTCCCTGCGACCCACTTCTTGCCTGACTTCTTTTCGAGCCCTGCGGCGAGGAGTCGGTTCACGGCGCCACCCGCAAACGTGTGCCATAGGATGCCGTCGGGGTGATTCTCCAGAGGTGCCGTACCCTCTTCAAGAACACCGCCGTAGCTCTCGCGCATCGAGGCCAGCTCGACCGCGGCGGTACGCGTGAGCCACTCGGCTTCCTGCCGTTCGTGCAGGAGCACGTCCATCATGGCCTGGCAGAGCTTGGTCGAGAGCACGCCTGGAAGGCCTAGCCAGCTGGGCACGCGACCGTGCTCGGCAGGACGGACGTGCAAGACGCTCTGCGACCAGTCGATCTGGCCGACCTCCCAGGCGCGACCGGACAGCCGAAAGCACAGCGGGCCCTTGTTTCGGTCGTGCATCGACACGAAGCTCGCCTGGATGTAGCCGACGTCTTCCTTCCCGTGCTGCACGCGCATGACCGGTGGCGCCGTGAACACGGCGTAGAGTTCGAAGAAGTTCTTGCGGCCGTACAGCCTCTCCCCGCGCTGCCCGAGCGAGAGCAGGCCGTCAGCCTCGTAAAGGATCTGGCGCTCGATCATCGTGTCGACCAGCTCTTGGAGCCGCTCCGGCCGAATGCTCGAGAACGGATACGCGGCCTCGACCCACGGCGAGAGCTTGTGCCGAGAGATGCCGCCTTCCTGAAGGATCAGTGCCATCACCTGATGGGCGAGGACGTGCATTGCGTGCGCAGCTGGTTGCACGTCCTCGACCCAGCCTGCCTCCGCAAGGCGCAGCAGAGCCACGGACTGGAGCAGCGACTCGGGGCTGAGGCAGAAGAACGTGCAGTTCGTGCGGGTATTCGCCCGTCGTCCGGTTCGGCCGAGGCGCTGCAGGAACGACGCGACCGAAGCGGGTGCATCCACCTGGAAGGCTTGGTCGAGATCTCCAACGTCGATCCCAAGTTCCATCGTCGAGGTGCAGACAATCGCCGTGTTCTGGCCTCGCGCAAACTGCTCCTCGGCAAGTGTCCGGTCGGCGCGGCTCACCGAGCTGTGGTGGATGAAGACCTCGACACCAGTCCCAGCCAAGGCGTGCGCGACCTTTTCCGCCTTCGACCGGCTCTCGACGAAGACCAGGCTCTTCTTCCCGCGTGCGAGCTGCCCGATTCCGGCGGCGGCCTCTGCGATGTCCGCGCAGAGGTCCAGACGAAGGCCCCTGTCAACCTTGGGTCGGGGTGGATCAACCAGTCGGAATGGCCGCCGGCTCGAGCCCTGCAGCCACTCGCCAATCACCAGCGGATTTCCGACGGTGGCTGATAGGCCGATGCGCTGGAGGTCGCGCCCGCACATCGACACCAACCGTTCCATCAGGCTCGCAAGGTGCGCTCCGCGATCGTCGGCGGCGAAAGCGTGAACCTCGTCGATGACCACGGCGGAGAGACCTTCGAAGATCGCGCGCGCATCAGTGCGGGCGCTGATCATCATGACCTCGAGTGACTCCGGCGTAGTCATCAGGATGTGTGCAGGCGACTCGCGGAAGCGCTGCTTGCGCGAGTCGCTCACGTCGCCGTGCCACTTGAAGACCTCGAGCCCGACCATGCGCGCGTACGAGTGCAGCCGATCCTCCTGGTTGTTGAGGAGGGCACGAATCGGGCAGACGTACAGGACCGAGACGGGCTTGAGGTTCTCGGTCAGCACGCGAGAGAGAAGCGGGAAGATCGCCGCTTCCGTCTTGCCGCCGGCGGTCGGAGCCAGGACGACGGAGTTGCACCCGTCGAGAATCGCGTCGATGGTCAGATCCTGAACGGGTCGAAGAGAGCGCCACCCCAGGTCGTGGACGATGGCGTGCTGCAAATGGGGATGCAGACGCTCTATCCCAGCCATGCCCTATCCGTCCAGACGCTTGTTCGGTTTCGCGGCGGGCTCCGCTTCGTCAGCGATCTCCTCCTCAGCCACATCCATCGAGCGGCCATGCTTCGCTGCAAGCTCCTCTGCTGTGAGCTTCCCGTCCTCGAGCTCGAGGCGGTAGTGCGTCGCCGGGTCATAGTCCTCGTGGATGTCGACCCGGTCCATCACGTCGATCAGCTCGCGCAGGAAGAGCCGAGGCGCCAGCGATACCTTGCCACCGAAGCCAGCGGTCACCTGGGCGACGAGTGCACGCAGAAAGCGGTCATCGACGCGCTGGGCGACCCTGTCGGCGTTCTTGGCTGGGTAGAGATCCCGGATGCGGGTCCCGACGGTCAGAAGCCGCTCGTCGGTGAACGCACTGAGCCGAACCTGCGGCGCGCGCAGGTTGTCGAAGCGGCCATCGTTGTCGAAGTTCACCTGCACGCGCTGGTAGAGCGGGGCCAGGGCCTTCAGGCCCTTGTAGCCCTCGAAGAAGTCCCGAGTGCCGGTGACCACGAGGTAGAGGCCGGGCAGCTCCTCCTTCGCGAGCATGTCCATCAGCTGCCGGAGGGCGTTCAACGACTTCTCGCGGGTCTGCGAGTTCATGCGCTGGACGGTCTCGACCTCGTCGAGGACGACCACCAAGCCCCCGTAGCCGGAGTGTCGGAGCAGCTGCAGAAGTCCCGCGAGGAACGTGAGCGACGCCTGGCCGTCCACCTTGCCCTTCGTGCCGGCAGCCTTGAGTACGGAGCGGTCGGTGTGGGGCTGCCCGGCTAGCCATGCGAGCAGGCCCTGAGCGGTGGCGAAGTCTCCTTCGTGCGTCGCCCGATGGTAGGCCCGCAGCACCTGCGCGTAGGCGGGGTTGCGCTTCGAAAGGTCGGCGAGCTTGTCCTCGAGACGTTGCTCCGTTGCGTCGGCAAATCCCGGGTCGTCTTCGGAGATCCCACGCAGGCGCGTGACCTCGTCGCCAACTTGGTACAGCCACCCTTCGACGATCGCCTGGAACGCGTTTGGGCCGTCGGCCGCAGTTTCGAGTCGCTCGATGAGGCGCCGGTAAACGGCTTCGAGGTGATGAAGCGGGGTGTCGTTGATCGAGATCTGAACTTCGGAGGTCGCGAACTTTCGCTGGCGCGCCTTCCCGCAGAGGTACCGCGCGGCGAAGGTCTTTCCCGTCCCGTACTCGCCCCGAATCCACTTCGACAGCCCCTTGCCACCCGAGACGAAGTCGAGCTCTTGGTTCACCGCTTCGACGATAGGGTCGAGCCCGGTCGCGAAGTACTCCAGGCCCTCGTTCGGGACGAGCCCACTGCGGAGGGCGTTCACGATGGCCGCGGACTCGGGAACGACGGCCATCAGCGCCCCTCCTTCGGTTGGTAGCGGTACATGGTCTCGCCGCTCGACAGGATCTCGTCGGTGAAGAGGACCTGCCCTTCGGCGTGGAGAGTCCGACGCAGGGCCCGCATCAGCCCGTTGAGACGTCCAGGGTTCTTCTTCAGTTGTTCTGCCAGCTCGCTCGCGCGCGCGGAGCCGTTCTCGCGCAGGAGGACGAGGATCGATTTCTCATCGACGCTGAGCCGGCCGAGCAGCGCCGGCGGAAGCGGCAATGAGCCAGCCTTGTCGGCTGGATTGAAGAGCGAGAGCTGCGCCTTGGCCTTCGGCTGAATCTTGTCCGAGGGCAGCGGCGTAACGATTGGCGGCGCAACCGGACGGAGCTCGACACTGACCTCGGCGAGGGACCCTCGCCCATACCACCACGTAGGCTCGTCAGCATGGAGGCCGTCGCGCTCGATCCATGCGAGAGGCACGACGACCTCCTCGAGTCCACAGCCGCCGTGGAAACCAACCTGCGGGCCACCGAGGTACGCGCCCGATCGCCAAGCAAATGCACGACGCTCCGGCGGGCCGCCGAGCCCCACGAGATCGATCTCGATGAAGCCGTCGGGCACCGCATCGTGCTTCCCCAGCGGGAGGTAGCGGGGCGTCTTCCCGTTGCCGGACCGGAGGCTCTTGTCAATGTATGGGCTGTGGCCGTGGTCCGCGGTGATGAGCACCTTGCGGCCTGCCTTCAGCGCCACGCGCAGCGCAGGCTTGAACGCCGTGATGTCCTCCGGCGCAAGGCGCACGGTGGCGCCGGTGTTCGAAGATCCGATCTGGTCATCCACCGCATTGAAGACGGTCCCGACCACGGAGAGCGACTCGTCTTCGAGTGCGGCGAGCAGGCCCTGCCCGCCGTCCGCGAGGTCTGCCTTCAGGAAGAGGCGTCGGCTTCGGGTGCCGAGCGCGGCGTTCTGATTAAAGCGGGCTTTGTCCGTCTTCGCTTCGTCTTGATCTCGGAAGACCGTCTCGGCCACGAGTGGATCGTTGGGCAGCTCGCCCAGGAAGATGGCGCCGCGCGCATGACTCGTGACCGTGGG
>ENA-ORBV01011320-ORBV01011320.1-microbial-mat-metagenome-genome-assembly--contig:-NODE-11320-length-14044-cov-5.928689_pt1 | contig 14044 bp, 13 predicted proteins | sample MGYA00237777_ERZ505514 | MGnify/ENA primary metagenome ERZ505514 (study PRJEB26160, sample SAMN06269048) | microbial mat metagenome | isolation source: Oligotrophic lake microbial mat | place...
GGTAGAAATCAGGATCCTTCGAAATGGCTGACTTCCGGTGAGGCTGTATCTGCCGCGACAGCAGCCGATTACTCGGCGGTGACTCGTACGACAAGCGAGTTGGTGCAGGATCTCGGCACTTGGTCGCCGCCCGTGCGGAGCTCGACGAGCGTGCGGCAGAGTTGGTTCGTTACCACGAGCATGTGGCTGCCTCTGCCACCGATGTGGACGCGGCCACGGCTGTGTGCCGGACCGCGCTATCGACGTTGCAGTGGCTGGGCGTTGAGCTAGCTGGTGCGTCGCACGCCCTCCGAGATGATGCAGCTGCCGATGGCCGAGCTGCTTAGCCAGTCATTTGACCACCTGCCGCTGAACCCGGTGCCAACCACCGCTGAGATGTTCGCCACCAAGGCAACGACGGCGCCAACCGTCTACGCCTATGGCGAACGAATCTTCTCGCTCAGCACCGCTCCAATCAAGGGAACCGACGAGGATGCTGAGGGCGAAGTCGTTATTCTCCACGATCTTACCGCGCAGCAGGTGATCAATCAGGCCAAAACCGATTTTATCGCCACTATCTCCCACGAGCTGCGCACCCCGCTGACCTCGATGTGCGGCTACACCGATCTGCTGCTGACCGGCCTGCTGGGAGAGGTCAACGACAAACAGCGCGAGTCGCTGCACACAATTCGTAACCAGGGCCAGGTGATGGTCGAGGTGCTGAAAAATGTGATTCTGATCGCCAGCATCGACGCCGGATCAACCACGCCCGAGCTGCAGCCGCATAGTGTTAGCGATGTGCTTGAGAGCGGCCTGAGCACCGAGCGCCACGCGGTCGCGCAAAAAGGGCTGGATCTGCACATTAAAGTTCCCGAGGATCTGCCTCTCGTGCTCATCGATGCCTACCATCTTAAAATCGCTCTGCAGCAGGTGTTCAACAATGCCCGCCGCTACACCGAGGCTGGATCGATCAAGATTCGGGCGCTCAGGGATGCGGATATGGTGCGCATTGATGTGCTTGATACTGGCACCGGCATCAGCCTGGACGATCAGAAGCGGCTGTTTATGCGCTTCCAGCGGGGCGGTGAACAAAGCGGTCTTACCGCGGTCGAACGGGGCACCGGGCTGGGCCTATCGATTACCCGCCATCTGCTCGAGCAGATCGGCGGACGGATCCGGGTCCGCAGCAAAGTTGGCGTGGGTCGCGTAACCAGCCAGCGTGCGCTGCAGGATCTGCATGCCGGTGCCCTCGGTATCCATGCCGCAGCCGGTGCCGTGCGTGAGCGCGATGACGCCGTCGACGTTGGGGAACGCAGCCAGTGCCTCGGGCCGCGTCTGGCGCGAGAAATGGTCGGCGATGGCGCGCGCGGCGGTCGCCGAGCAGTTCACGCTGGACAGGATGCCGATGTAGTTGCGGGTGGCGACGCGGCCGTCAAGCCGCTTGTAACCCATGAACGTCGCATGCAGGCGCGGCGGCTGCGGTTTGACATCCTGTCCGAACGCGTAGTCGCGTTCGAAGTCGCCTTTGTCGGGCCCCATGTCGAGGTTCTGCGTATGGACATGTTCGCCGACGCCGATCGGGCGCGACGCAAACCCGATGATCTGGTTGTAACGACGTACCGGTTCGCCGGTGGCGATGGCGCGGGTTGAAACCTTGTGGCCGGGCGGGATGATGCCGCGCACGGTGATGCCGTCGATGACCGTGCCGCCGACGAGTTGTGCACGCGCGATCAGCACGTCGTCGGCTGGATGCAGGCGGATGAAGGGAGTCATGGTGTTGTGGTTTCCTTGTTGCGTTTGGTCTGGCGCCAACTGACGTTGAAGCGGGTGTGTGATCGGTCCATGTGTTCGTGCATGGCGCAGCGTGCCTGGGCCGCGTCGTGCAGTCGGATGGCGGCAAGGATCTTGCGGTGTTCGTCGATCGCGCAATTCCAGGATTGTGGCGTCTCGAAGTGGTCGATCATGCGTTCGAACATCGGTCCGCGTCGTGCGTCCCAGAAACGTTGCACGGTGTCGATCAGCACGCTGTTGCCGCAGGCCCGCACGATCGCCGAGTGGAAATCGCGGTCTCCTTGCAGCGGCAGGATGCCGTTGTCAGCGTCATCGATCATCGCCTCGAGTGCCTGCGCCATGGCGGCGATATCGCCGCGTTTGGCCGACATCGCGGCGATGGCCGCAATCTCGCCCTCGAGCACGCGCCGGGCGCGGATCAGTTCGAGCGGACCCCACTCGGTCGGTGTCGGTTGCCCCGTGCCGCTGGCGGTGCGCGCCGGCCCTTGCAATACATACACGCCCGAGCCGGTGCGGACCTCGACGAAACCCTCGACCTCCAGCGCGATCAGGGCCTCGCGCACCGACGGGCGGCTCACGCCGAATTGCTTGGCCAGATCGCGTTCGGCGGGCAGACGTTCGCCGACCTTCCATTCGCCGGCCCGGATCGAGGCACGCAACTGGTCGGCGATCTGGCGGTACAGGCGCTGGGTTTCGACGATCTTGAGGGCCATAGGGTTTTCGATAATTGGCCAAGTGGTAAGGCCAATCAATACTCGCATCTTAGCGGGCGCATCGCATCAGGCGAAACCCTGACGTGATGGACCCGCTGGCTCCGGGGTATTGCTGCCTGAGGGCGCGATTGCACCGGCTAGTGGTGGCATGCAGCCGTTTGCGGCAGCAGGTGCCTGGGCATCGTCAAGGAGAATCTCCCGTGAACATCGAACCATCGTGCAAGCGCCTCGGCCTCCTGATCCGCGCCGCAATTGCCGGTGCGCTGGCAGGTTTGCTGGCCGTCGGCGCGCAGGCACAGTCCTGGCCGACCAAGTCGGTGCGCGTCATCGTGCCGTTTCCGCCTGGGGGCGCGTCCGACACGCTGGCGCGTACCGTGGCGCAGAAACTCGGCGAGCAGACCGGCCAGACCTTCGTGATCGAAAACAAGCCCGGCGCGGCCAGCACCATCGGCATTGCCGAGGCGGCCAAGGCACCGGCCGACGGTTATTCGATCCTGCTGGCGGCGGCGCCATTCGTGATCACGCAATACGTGTATCCCAAACTGAGCTACGACGTGCAGAAAGATTTCGTGCCGCTGGGTCTGCTGCAGACCACGCCGTTGGTGCTGGTGGCCCATCCGTCGCTGGGCCTGAAGACGCCGGCCGACCTGCTGCGCGCAGCCAAGGCCAGCCCGGGCAAGATCAGCTACGCCACGCCCGGTGCCGGCAGCCTGCCGCATCTGGTGGGCGAGTTGTTCAAGCAGCAGGCCGGGGTCGATTTGCTGCACGTGCCGTACAAGGGCGGCGGCCCGGCGGTGGCCGATCTGCTGGCCGGGCATGTCAACACCTCCTTCCTGTCGCCGATCGAGATCCAGGCGCATGTCAAGGCCGGCAAGATGATTGCAGTGGCATCGACCTCGCTCAAGCGCACAACGGGCCTGGGCGATGTGCCAACGCTGGCCGAGTCCGGCGTGCCCGACTTCGAGTCGCTGGCCTGGTTCGGCTTTGTGGTCCGCGCGGGCACACCGCCCGAGGTGCTCGCGCGCATGTCCGAGCAATTCGTCAAGGCCCTGAACAGCCCGCAGGTGCGTGACAAGATCGCGCAGACGGGCGATGTGCCAGCCGGTACCCCGGCCGAGTTCGCGGAGCTGCTCAAGGGCGAACACGTGCGTTGGGAGCGCACCGTCAAGGCCGCCAACATCACCCCGAACTGACACCCCCCAGATGGCAAGCACCCGACCCAACATCCTCTGGTACTGCTCCGACCAGCAGCGCTGGGACACCATCCACGCGCTGGGCAATCCGCATATCCGCACCGACGCCATCGACGCCTTGGTTGCCTCGGGCGTGGCCTTTCACCGGGCCTACACCCAGAGCCCGATCTGCACACCGGCGCGCGCCACCTTCCTGACCGGTCGTTACCCGGCGTCCCACCATGTCTACCGCAATGGCAATGCCTATTTCCCCGCGCACGAAACGCTGGTGACCAAACGCCTGGCCGACGCCGGGTACGACTGCGCGCTGGTCGGCAAGCTGCACCTGGCTGCCGCCAAGCACTACGAGGTACGCACCGACGACGGTTACCGCCTGTTCCACTGGAGTCACCATCCGACACCGGACCAGGCCTTCGGCCACGACTACGAGAACTGGCTCAAACACGAGAAGCAGGTCGACCCGCAGGCGTTGTATGCCGACCTGAACTATTTCTGCGGCCCCGGTGTGCCAACCCAATACCACCAGACCACCTGGTGTTCCGAGATGGCGATCCGTTTCATCAGCGAGCGGCGCGACCGGCCCTGGATGATCAGTGTCAACCCGTTCGACCCTCATGGCCCGTTCGACGCGCCGCCCGAGTATTTGTCGCGCTACAACCCCGCGAGCCTGCCATTGCCACGCTTTCGCGACTCCGACCTCGAGCGGCAGAAGGCATTCGCCGCGATCGACCAGCAGACCAAGCAGCCCGACGACCCGCGGGTGCGCAAGGCCATCGAGCCGGTCTCGGCCGACGGCGGCCACGACGCGATTGCGTCCGCACGCAACGAATACGATGCGCTCGACGTCAAGGCCAACTACTACGCGATGATCGAGCAGATCGACGACCAGTTCGCACGCATCATGCAGACGCTGCGCGACACCGGCCAGCTCGAGAACACCATCGTCGTCTACATGAGCGACCATGGCGAGATGCTGGGTGACCACGGCCTGATCCTCAAGGGTTGCCGCTTTTTCGATGGCCTGGTGCGGGTGCCGCTGGTCATGTCCTGGCCCGGGCAGTTCCAGGCCGGCCTGCGCAGCGATGCGCTGGTCGAGACGGTGGACGTCGCGCCGACGCTGATGGACGCCTGCGGCCTGGGCGTGCCGCCGCAGATGCAGGGCCGGTCACTGCTGCCGCTGATGCGCGGCGAGGCCGACCCTGCGGTGCACAAGAAAGCCGTGGTCTGCGAATACCGCGAGGCCATGGGTGGCCACCCCGACAACACGCATGCGTCGATGGTGTTCGACGGCCGCTACAAGAGCATCTTCTACCACGGCCACACCATCGCCGAACTGTTCGACCACGCCGAAGATCCCGAGGAGTTCCACAACCTGTGGCTCGACTCCGGCAACGAGGCGCTCAAGCTGCAGCAACTGCGCGCGCACATGAACGCGCTGATGGCCACGGTGGATGTCGGCCCGCCACGCTACGTCAATTACTGAGCCCCCCCCAGGAAATGACTGCGTCATTTCCGCCCCCAGGGGTCAAGCAAAGTGGCAAAGCCACATTTGCTGCACAGTCCCCCCAGGAAATGACTGCGTCATTCCCGCCCCCAGGGGTCAAGCAAAGTGGCAAAGCCACATTTGCTGCACAGTCCCCCCAGGAAATGACTGCGTCATTTCCGCCCCCCGGGGTCAAGCAAAGTGGCAAAGCCACATTTGCTTGAGACCACCGGCGTGACGTAGGGCGGGGTGACGAAGGCTGGGTGACAAAGCCTGGGTGATAATTGGACAGGTGGTAAGGCCAATCGGCGGTGTGTGCACGGGTTTGCCACACACCTGCTGATGGTGTCGATGGCGATTTCAATGGAGGAACTATGCGACTGAAAGGTAAATCGGCCCTGGTGACCGCGGCAGGTCAGGGCATCGGCAAAGCCAGTGTGCTGGCCATGGCCGCCGAGGGTGCGCAGGTGCTGGCAACCGACCGCGACGCTGGCCTGCTCAAGGCCTACGAGGGCGTTGCCAACGTGCGTACCGCCGTGCTCGACGTGCTCGACAAGGACGCCATCGGCAAACTGGTGCAGGGCATGGACCGCATCAACGTGTTGTTCAACTGCGCCGGCTTCGTGCACAACGGCAGCATCTTGCAGTCCACCGACGCTGATTGGGACTTGGCGTTCAACCTCAATGCGCGCGCGCAGTTCTGGATGATCCAGGCGGTGTTGCCAAAGATGCTCGAGGCCGGCGGTGGCAGCATCATCAACATGGCCAGTGTCTGCGGCAGCCTCAAGGGTTTGCCGAATCGTTTCATCTATGGCGCCAGCAAGGCGGCGGTGGTGGGGCTGACCAAGTCGGTCGCGGCCGATTTCGTGACCAAAGGCATCCGCTGCAATGCGATTGCGCCAGGCACCGTCGATACTCCGTCGTTGCAGGACCGCATCAACAGTTATCCCGACCCGGTGCAGGCGCGCAAGGACTTCGTGGCGCGCCAGCCCATGGGCCGGATCGCGACGGCCGAAGAAATTGCGCCGATCATCCTGTACCTGGCCAGCGACGAGTCGGTGTTCGCCAGTGGCCAGATCTTCGCGGTCGATGGAGGAATGACGATATGAACCAGCTCGATTTCGCTGGCCGCTGTGCGGTCATCACCGGTGGCGCCACCGGACTCGGATACGCGATCGCCCAACGCCTGCTGGCCTCCGGCGGCAGTGTGTGCCTGTGGGACCGCGACGCTGCGGCGCTGGCACGCGCCTGCGACGAACTGGGCGCCAAGGCGACCTCGGTCGTCGTCGACGTGAGTGACCACTCTGGCGTGGCGGCTGCGGTGCAGCAGACGCTGAAGCTGGCCTCGGCGGTCGATGCCCTGGTCAACAGCGCCGGCATCACCGGGCCCAATACCAAGCTGGCCGACTACCCGGTCGACGAATGGCACAAGGTCATGCAGGTCAACCTCAACGGCCTGTTTTATTGCTGCCGCGAATGGGTGCCGCATATGCGCGAGCGCAATTACGGGCGAATCGTCAACATCGCCTCGGTGGCCGGCAAGGACGGCAACCCGAATGCCAGCGCCTACAGTGCCAGCAAGGCAGCCGTGATGGCGATCACCAAGTCGCTGGGCAAGGAGCTTGCCGACAGTGGTGTGCGCGTGAACTGCGTCACGCCGGCAGCGGTGAAGACCGCGATATTCGACCAGATGAAACCCGAGTTCATCCAGTTCATGTTGTCCAAGATTCCGATGGGCCGTTTCGGTACGCCCGAGGAGGTCGCGGCCATGGTCGGCTGGTTGTGCACCGAAGATTGTTCGTTTTCCACTGGCGCCGTGTTCGACTTGTCCGGCGGCCGCTCCACCTATTAACTGCACAAGAAAGGCAATCGCATGAAACTGGTACGTTATGGCAACCCCGGCAAGGAAAAACCGGGACTGATCGACGCCGAAGGCAGGCTGCGCGACCTGAGCGGGGTCGTCAAGGACATCGACCCGTCGCAACTCGGCGATGCCGCATTGGCCAAGCTGCGCAAGCTCAAGACCGACAAGCTGCCGCTGGTCAAGGGCAAACCACGCATGGGTTGCCCGGTCGCCGGCGTGCCGAAGTTCATCGCCATCGGTCTGAACTATGCCGACCATGCGGCCGAGTCCAACATGCCGATTCCGAAGGAGCCGATCGTGTTCATGAAGGCCACGACCTGCATCCAGGGCCCGGACGACGACGTCATGTTGCCCAAGGGTTCGGTCAAGACCGACTGGGAAGTCGAGCTCGGCGTGGTGATCGGCACGCAGGCACGGTATGTGTCGCAGAAGTCTGCGCTCGATCATGTGGCGGGTTATTGCACGATCAACGACGTCAGCGAGCGCGAATACCAGACCGAACGCGGCGGCACCTGGGACAAGGGCAAGGGTTGCGATACCTTCGGCCCGATCGGCCCCTGGCTGGTCACGCGCGACGAGATCGCCAATCCGCAGAAACTGGCGATGTGGCTGGACGTGAACGGCAAGCGCATGCAGACCGGCAACACCAAGACCATGGTCTTCGGCGTGGCCAAACTGGTCAGTTATGTCAGTCAGTTCATGACGCTGATGCCCGGTGACGTCATCACCACTGGCACTCCGCCGGGCGTGGGCATGGGCATGAAACCGTCGGCGGTCTACCTGAAAAAGGGCGACGTGATGGCGGTGGGCATCGAAGGCCTGGGCGAGCAGCGCCAGACCGTGGTGCCGTTCAAGCTGTAACGTATCGACACGGTGCACCGACGCATCCGGCCCGCCGCTGGCCGGATGTGCGGGGCAGCGCCAGGTCTTGGCGGTCACGTCCATCTGGCAGTCTCGGGTTTACCCGTATCCGGACTAGAAGCCCGGCTCTATTGCAAGCCTGCGCACGCCGGAGCCGATCGATCTGAAGCAAAATAGAACGACCGTTCGTTTTATTTCGATTGCTTTGATGTCTGTTTCTCATCTGCCCCGCCATGCAACTGCCCCCATTGCCGACGGCGGTTCGCGCGCCACGGCCAGCGAGGTGCGCGGGTCGGCGAAAGGCCAGCAGACCAAGGCCGCAATCGTCGATGCAGCGCTGCGCCTGGCCAGCCAGGTCGGCCTGGAGGGCCTGAGCATCGGTGCCGTCGCCGAGATCATGCAGATGAGCAAGTCCGGCGTGTTCGCGCATTTTGGCGCCCGCGAGGAGTTGCAGATCTCGGTCGTGCGCGAGTATTTCCACCGTTTCGAGCAGGAAGTCTTCACACCGGTGTTGGCCCTGCCGCGTGGCCTGCCGCGGGTCGAGGCCTTGTTTGCCAACTGGATGAAGCGGGTGGCGGTCGAAATCCAGTCAGGCTGCATCTTCATCAGCGGCGCGGTCGCGTTCGACGACCGTCCCGGCCCGGTGCGAGAAGCACTGGCCGATTCGGTCAACACCTGGCTTGGCGCGTTCCGCCGCGCGGTGCTGCTGGCCCGGGACGAAGGCCATCTGCGGGCCGATGTCGATGCCGACCAGATGGCCTATGAAATCCACGGGCTGATCCTGGCGCTGCATTACGAGGCCCGGTTCCTGAACAAGCCGGGTTCGATTGCGCGCGCCCACGTAGGCTTTGACCATGTGTTGTCGACGTACGGGCGTGGCACAACCGCACATGGCGGTAAACCTGGGCCGGCAGCCGGATCTGCCGCGGCCCGCTAGCAAGCGCACCGTCGCCACATTGCTTTCATTCAAGGAGTTGATTTCATGCCCACTTATTCCCCGCCCTTGCGCGACATGCAGTTCGTCATGCACGAGGTGCTCAAGGTCTGCGACGATTTCCGGGCCATTCCTCGGCATGCGGAGATCGACGCCGAGACGATCGACGCGGTGCTGGAGCAGGCGGGCAAGTTTGCCTCCGAGGTGGCCTTGCCGCTCAATGTCAGCGGTGACGCGCAGGGCTGCACGCTCGACCCCAAGACCCACGCGGTAACCACGCCGGACGGTTTCAGGCAGGCCTACGCGCAGTTCGTGGCCAACGGCTGGCCGGGCCTGAGTGGCGACCCCGAATTCGGCGGCCAGGGGCTGCCGCTGGTGGTCAACCAATGCCTGTACGAGATGCTGAACTCGGCCAATCAGGCCTGGACCATGTACCCGGGTCTGACGCACGGCGCTTATGCGGCGCTGCACTCTTACGGCACGGATGCCCAGAAGCAGACCTATCTGCACAAGTTGACCAGTGGCGAGTGGACGGGCACCATGTGCCTGACCGAACCGCATTGCGGCACCGACCTGGGCCTGATGCGCACCAAGGCCGAGCCGCAGGCCGACGGCACGTATCGGCTGACTGGCAACAAGATCTTCATCAGTGCCGGTGAACACGACCTGGCCGAGAACATCGTGCACCTGGTGCTGGCGCGCATCGTCGATGCGCCGGCCGGCATCAAGGGCGTGAGCCTGTTCATCGTGCCCAAGCACCATGCGGGCAGGGACGGCGCACTGGGCGAGCGCAATGGCATCTACTGCGGTGGCCTGGAGCACAAGATGGGTATCCACGGCAACGCCACCTGCCAGATCGTGCTCGACGATGCCGTCGGCACGCTGGTCGGCGAGCCGAACAAGGGCATGGCGGCGATGTTCGTCATGATGAACGCCGCCCGACTGGGCGTGGGCAACCAGTCGCTGGGCCTGACCGAGATCGCCTACCAGAACGCGCTGGTTTATGCCAAGGACCGTCTCCAGATGCGTTCCCTGTCCGGCCCCAAGGCCAAGGACAAGCCGGCCGATCCGATCATCGTGCATCCGGACGTGCGCAAGATGCTGCTGACTGCCCGGGCCTATGCCGAAGGCGGCCGCGCATTGGCAATCTTCTGCTCGGTGCTGCTCGAGAAGGAGCATTTCCATCCCGACGAGAAAGTGCGCAAGGACAGCGGCGAGATGCTCTCGTTGCTCACGCCGGTGGTCAAGGCCTTCCTGACCGACAACGGCTGGCGCGCCACCTCGGATTGCCTGCAGGTGTTTGGCGGCCACGGCTACATCAAGGAGTGGGGGATGGAGCAGTTCGTGCGTGATGCCCGCATCAACATGATCTACGAGGGCACGAACACGATCCAGAGCCTGGACCTGCTGGGCCGCAAGATCCTGGGCAACAACGGCGCGACGCTGAAGAAATTCGGCAAACTGATCGCTGCCCTGGTCGAGGAAGAAGGCGTGAACGAGAAGATGGCCGAGTTCATCAACCCGATCGCCTATCTCGGCGACAAGATGACCAAACTCACGACCGAGATCGGTTTCAAGGGTTTCCAGAACGCCGACGAAGTGGGCGCGGCCGCAGTGGACTACCTGCGCGTGGCCGGCCACCTGGTGTTCGGCTACTTCTGGGCCCGCATGGCGCAGGTCGCGCTGCGCGAAATCGCGGCTGGCAACACCGACCCGTTCTACCAGGCCAAGCTGCAGACCGCGCGTTTCTATTTCGCCCGGTTGTTCCCCGAGACCGCATCGCTGATGCTCACCGTGCGTTCAGGCGCCAAGGCGCTGATGGACACCGAGGCGGTGTTTGCCTAATATTCCGGCTGGATTTCCTTTGTTCATTTCCACCACCCGATACAGGAGACACCCATGATCAAGAACCGTTTCACCGCCGGCATTTTGTTGTGTGCCAGCGGCCTGGCGATGGCCCAGATGACGCCAGTGGGCAGTTGGCACACGATCGATGACGAAACCAAGGAGATCAAGTCCGAGGTCCAGATCGTCGACAACGGCGGCATGCTCAATGGCAAGGTGACCAAACTGCTGCGCAAGGGCGCCAAGCAGGACGCGGTGTGCGACAAATGCACCGACGATCGCAAGGACAAACCCATGCTGGGCCTGGAGATCATCCGCGGCGCGAAAAAGGCCGACGGCAAGGATGTGTGGGAAGACGGCAAGATCCTCGACCCGGAGAAGGGGTCCACCTACGGCCTGCGCCTGACACCGATCGACGGTGGCAAGAAACTCGAGGTGCGCGGCTCCATCGGCCCGTTCGGCCGCACCCAGACGTGGGTCCGCTCGCAATAAGACTGCGCGTACATCCCGGCCGGACAACGCCCGGCCACCTGCGCGCTGCGGCGTGCCATCAGAGAGTCCATCCATGTCCCGTTTTCAAGTCAAACAAGTCGCCGTGCTCGGTGCCGGCGTGATGGGCGCGCAGATCGCCGCACACCTGGTCAACGTCCGGGTGCCGGTCATCCTGTTCGATCTGCCGGCCAAGGAGGGCCCGAAGAACGGCATCGTGACCAGGGCCGTGGAGGGGCTGAAGAAGCTCAAGCCGGCGCCGCTGGGCCTGGTGCAGGAGGCCGCGTTGATCCGGCAGGCCAACTACGAAGAACACATGGACCTGCTGCAGGAATGCGATCTGGTGATCGAGGCGATCGCCGAGCGCATGGACTGGAAACTCGACCTGTACCGCAAGATTGCGCCGCACCTGGCGCCCACGGCCATCGTCGCATCCAACACTTCAGGCCTGTCGATCACCAAACTCAGTGAAGCCTTGCCCGAAGAAATCAAGCCGCGCTTTTGCGGCATCCACTTCTTCAATCCGCCGCGTTACATGGCGCTGGTCGAGCTGATCAACACGCCGACCACCGAGGCGCAGGTGCTCGACAACCTGGAGGCTTTCGTCACCAGCGCCCTGGGCAAGGGGGTCGTGCGGGCCAACGACACGCCCAATTTCATCGCCAACCGCATCGGCATCGCCGGCATGCTGGCGACGATGAAGCAGGTGGAGAACTTCGGCCTGTCCTACGACGTCGTCGACGACCTGACCGGCAAGAAACTCGGCCGCGCCAGCTCGGGCACCTTCCGCACCGCCGACGTCGTGGGCCTCGACACCATGGCCCATGTCATCAAGACGCTGCAGGACAACCTGGACGCCAAGACCGACCCGTTCTACGACAACTTTGCGACGCCGCCGGTGCTGGGCAGCCTGCTGGACATGGGGAACCTGGGCCAGAAGTCGGGCGCCGGCTTCTACAAGAAGGTCGGGCGCGACATCCTGCGTTTCGACGCGAAGGCGGCCGACGGCAAGGGCGACTACGTACCCGCCGGTGCCAAGGGCGACGAGGTGGTGGCCCGCATGCTCAAGAAACCGGCGGGTGAGCGGCTCCGGCTTTTGCGCGACGCCGAAGGCGCCGAGCCACGTTTCCTGTGGGCCATTTTGCGCGACCAATTCCACTATGCGGCCGTGCATTTGCAGACAGTGGCCGAGTCGGCGCGCGACATCGATCTGGCGATGCGCTGGGGTTTCGGGCTCAAGCAAGGCCCGTTCGAGTTGTGGCAGGAAGCCGGCTGGCTCGAGGTGGCCGAGATGATCCGGCAGGACATCGACGCTGGCGAGGCCCTGTGCAAGGCGCCGTTGCCCGAGTGGGTGTTCAAGGGCCCGGTGGCCGATGCCGGGGGCGTGCACACACCCAAGGGTTCATGGAGCGCTTCGGCACGGAAATTCGTGCCGCGCCACGAGCTGCAGGTTTACCAGCGCCAGCACTTCCGCGAGGATGTGCGCGGCGCCGACGCGCCACGTGCGCAGACCGCCGGCACCACGGTGTACGAAGACGACGCGATCCGGCTGTGGACGCTGGATGCGCCGGTGCTGATCGCCAGCATCAAAACCAAGATGCATGCGATCAGCCCGGACGTGGCCGAAGGCCTGGTGCGCGCGGTGGAACTGGCCGAGGCGTCATACGAGGGCCTGGTGATCTGGTCCAACGATGAGATGTTCTCGGTCGGCGCCGACCTGCAGGCGATGCTGCCGGCGTTCATGGTGGCTGGCGTATCGGCGATCGACGGCGCCGAGCATGAGTTGCAAAAAGCGATGCTGCGGCTGCGTTACGCCAGTGTGCCCACGGTGGCGGCGGTGCGTGGCTTGGCCCTGGGCGGCGGCTGCGAAATGGCCGTGTACTGCGCCCGGCGCGTCGCGGCCATGGAGAGTTACATCGGCCTGGTCGAGGTGGGTGTCGGCCTGGTGCCCGGTGCTGGTGGCCTGACCTATATCGCGCGCCGCGCCGCCGAGAATGCCGCGGCCTCGACCAACAAGGACCTGTTGCCGTTCCTGACCGAGGGTTTCACATCCGCTGCGATGGCCAAGGTCGGCACCAGCGCGCTGGAGTCGCGCCAGCTCGGCTACCTGCTGGACAGCGACCTGGTCGTGCCGCACAAGGACGAGCTGCTGCACGTGGCCACGACGCAGGCACGTGCGATGTTCGAGTCCGGCTACCGGCCGCCGCTGCGCCGAACCTTTCCGGTCGCCGGGCGCAGCGGCATCGCGACGATCAAGGGCTCGCTTGTCAACATGCGCGACGGCGGCTTCATCAGCCAGCACGACTTTCACATCGCCAGCCAGATCGCGCACGTGGTCTGCGGTGGCGACGTCGATGCCGGCACGCTGGTGACCGAGGAATACCTGATGGCGCTCGAGCGCGAGGTCTTCTGTTCGCTCGTCACCAACGCCAAGTCCCAGGAGCGCATCATGGGCATGATGTCCACCGGCAAGCCGGTGCGCAACTGAACGGAGAACACCCATGAAACAGATTCAGGACGCCTACATCGTTGCCGCCACCCGAACCCCGATCGGGCGTTCGCACCGCGGTTTTTTCCGCAACACCCGTCCCGACGACCTGCTGGTCAAGGCCATCCAGGGCGCGCTGGCGCAGGTGCCGACGCTGGACCCGCGGGCCATCGAGGACCTGATCTGTGGCTGCGCGATTCCGGAAGGGCCGCAAGGCCTGAACGTCGCGCGGATCGGTGCGGTGCTGGCCGGCTTGCCCAACAGCGTGGGCGGCATCACGGTGAACCGCTTCTGTGCCTCGGGCATCAGCGCGATCCAGATGGCGGCCGACCGCATCCGGGTCGGCGAGGCCGACGTGATGCTGGCCGCTGGCACCGAGAGCATGAGCATGGTGCCGATGATGG
>ENA-ORBV01011324-ORBV01011324.1-microbial-mat-metagenome-genome-assembly--contig:-NODE-11324-length-14039-cov-10.989973_pt1 | contig 14039 bp, 8 predicted proteins | sample MGYA00237777_ERZ505514 | MGnify/ENA primary metagenome ERZ505514 (study PRJEB26160, sample SAMN06269048) | microbial mat metagenome | isolation source: Oligotrophic lake microbial mat | place...
GATACGGCGACCACCGAGATCTACACCTCTCTATTCGTCGGCAGCGTCAGATGTGTATAAGAGACAGCTTCAAGACCATGCCGCATCTTGAACCGCTCACTGAAAACCAGCGGCATGAACGGATCATCTTCCCGCTGAACCAGCGCCGAACCATTGAGTTGCCGGACGCGCCCTTCAGCGCGTGTCGGCCAGTCCAGTATTCCTGTTACCGTCGTCATGCAGAAGACCAACCCCACCGGTACGAACTGCCTGCCCACTCGCAAACGCGAAGCGACCCCCAACCGGGAGACCGTCGACGCGACCACGTAGTACGAGCAAACAAGCCCAATCCGGGACCTAACCGACCCCGCCCCAAATCCGCCAAGCCACCACGGCCATCACAAGCCGCCGCCAGGCCGGACCCTTCCAACTCCCTATTGAGGGGGCTCGCAGCGATCGCCGCAGCCACGAACATGAGAGCACAACCGCGGCTTCAAGTCAAGCCGCCGCACGCCCTTCTCATTCAGGCCGCCTTTGCTATCATCAACACTCTCCGCAAAGCGGGGGTAAAACAGGTCTTTGTTTGGGATTGGTGAACGGGCACCGGCGGTGTCTGCGGCCGTTGGTGGAGGGTCCTTTCGCGGCATGGAAACGCTCAAGGGTATCGCAGTCTCCCCGGGCATCGTCATTGGGCGAATCTTCGTCCTCGATGACCAGCGGCGGCGTATCCCCAAACGCTTCATCACCGCCGAGCAGATCCCCATCCAGCACGACCGTCTGTGGAAGGCCCTCGGCGCTTCCATCCACGAACTCAACGACCTCCGCGAGCGCACCCGCGTCAGCCTCGGCGAGGAAGCCGCCAAAATCTTCGCGTTCCACGTCGGCATGCTCTGCGACCAGTCCCTCACCCGGCCCATGCACGAGCGCGTCGATCGGGACAAGGTCACCGCCGAGTACGCCGTCTGGAAGGCCTTCGACGAGTTGCTCGAGCGCTTCTCTACCCTCCCGGATCCCAGCTTCCAGACCAAGGTCGACGATGTCCGCGACCTCTCCTCACGCGTGCTCAAGCACCTGATCGGCGAACACGCCAGCCGCATGGCCATCCTCGACCGCCGCGCCGTCATCGTCGCGCGAGACCTCACCCCTTCCCAGACAGCCGCCTTCGACCGCAGCCACGTCGCCGCCTTCGCCACCGACCTCGGCGGCAAAACCAGCCACACCGCGATCTTCGCCCGCGCGCTGGGAATCCCCGCCGTCGTCGGCGTCAGTCACCTCACCGATGTCGCCACCGACGAGGCCCCGGTCATCATCGACGGAGAGTACGGCATCGTCATCATCGACCCCGATGAAGCCACTCTCGCCGAATATGGCCGCAGAATCGAGCAACGCGCCACCGCCAAGCTCTCCCTCACCGAGCTCGTCAAGCTCCCCAGCGTCACCACCGACGGCACCGCCATCTCCCTGCTCGCCAACATCGAGTTCCCCGAAGAGATCCCCGTCGCCATCGAATGCGGCGCCGATGGTGTCGGCCTCTACCGCACCGAGTACCTCTACCTCACCAGCGCCAAAGAGCCCACCGAAGAGGACCACTACAACGCCTACCGCAAGGCGGTCGAGCTCTCCGCCGGACGCCCACTCGTCATCCGCACCGTCGACCTCGGCGCCGACAAATACACCCAGGCCCAGTTCGATGAGCCCGAGCGCAACCCCTTCCTCGGCCTCCGCTCCATCCGCTACTGCCTCCAGTCCCTGCCGATGTTCAAGACGCAGCTCCGCGCCCTCATCCGCGCCAGCGCGCTCGGGCCCATCCGCATCATGTTCCCCCTCATCACCAACATCAACGAACTGCGCCAGGCCAAGTACCTGCTGCACGATGTCATGGAGGACCTCGCCGATGAGGGTGTCCCCTTTGACCGCGACATCCCCATCGGCATGATGGTCGAAGTCCCCGCCGCCGCGATCATGGCCCCCATGTTCGCCCGCGAATCCGCCTTCTTCTCAATCGGTACCAACGACCTGGTGCAGTACACCCTCGCCGTCGACCGCACCAACGAACGAGTCGCCACCCTCTTCAATCCCTGCCACCCCGCCGTCCTCAAGCTCATCCGCGACATCGTCCGCGCCGGCCGACGCTCTTGCATCCCCGTTTCCTGCTGCGGAGAATCCGCCGGCGATCCCGAATATGCCCTGTTGCTGATGGGCCTGGGACTCCGTACACTCTCCGCAACCGCTTCGAGCCTCCCTTCACTCAAAAGGGTCGTCCGGAACGTGTCGATTCAACAATGCGAGCGCATGGCCAAACGGGCCCTGTCCCTCGATTCCGATGCCGCCGTCGCGGCGTTTCTCCGCGACCAGGCTCGAAAGATCATCCCTGACGCGTTCGACGGGCGTTCCGGCGACTGACGCCAGGGTAAAAGCAATCGGTGCGGTCTCGCCCTGCCGGGCGTTTCCTGCACGAGGAACTTCCGACGCGCTCCCCCCGTCACCCGTGCCAAGACCTTCGGGTCGGCGCAGGACACCGGGGCGAGGGGCGAGGCTTTGTGGGTGGGGCGCTCCGTGGCACAGGCCACGGGCGAGCGGGTTCAGGAGCGCGTGGCCACCGGGAAACCGTTCGGCCGCAGCGCTCCGAAGGCCGCGCAGTCCCGCCACGCGTCGATCCTTGTGCATCCCGGCTCACGAGTCGCCGCCCGAAGAGGCCGGTGCGTCGCAGTATGAACTCGTTCGCCACACACACGATCAACACGCCGCGGCAGGCACTTGCCCGCCGGGTTGCGATCGGTCTGCGCGCGCGACCACCAGTGCCGGAAAGGATGACGGCTACACAATGTCCAATCTCAAGAAGATGGTGATCAACTACGTCCCGGGCGAGGAATGCCGGGTCGCAGTCATGGAAAACGACCGCCTCGAGGAGTTCCACGCCGAACGCATGGACTCCGCCTCCCACGTCGGCAACATCTACATCGGCCGCGTCGTCAACGTCGAGCCCGCCATCCAGGCCGCCTTCGTCGACTTCGGCCTCCCCGCCAACGGCTTCCTCCACGTCACCGACCTCCACCCACGCTACTTCCCCGGTGAAGACGGCGAAACCACCGAGCGCGTCGGCAAGAAGACCCCGCGCCGCGAACGCCCGCCCATCCAGGCCTGCCTCCGTCGCGGCCAGGAAATCGCCGTCCAGGTCATCAAGGAAGGTGTCGGCACCAAGGGCCCGACCGTCACCAGCTATCTCAGCATCCCCGGCCGCTTCCTCGTCATGATGCCGCAGATGGACCGCGTCGGCGTCTCCCGCAAAGTTGAAGATGAGGAAGTCCGCCGCAAAATGCGCGAGATCCTCGACCAGCTCGATCTCCCCGACGGCTTCGGCTTCATCCTCCGCACCGCCGGCATGGACCGCACCAAGCTCGAACTCAAGCGCGACCTGGCTTACCTCTCCCGGCTCTGGAAGGACATGGAGAAACGCTGGAAGCAGGGCAACAAGCCCCGCCTGCTCTACTCAGAAAGCGATCTCCTCGTCCGCACCCTCCGCGACACCCTCACCAGCGACATGGACGAAATCGTCATCGATAACGATGCCGCGCTCAACCGCGCGGCGCGCTTCCTCAAGATCGTCGCACCCCGCAGCGGCACCAAGCTGGTCCACTACACCGGCAAGGCCCCCATCTACCACGTCCTTGGAATCGAACGCCAGATCCAGACTATCCACGCCCGCGAAGTCCCACTCCCCGGCGGCGGTCGCCTCGTCATCGATGAGGCCGAAGCCCTCGTCGCCATCGACGTCAACAGCGGCAAGATGCGCGACGCCAAGGACGCCGAAACCACCGCCTACCGCACCAACGCCGAAGCCGTCGACGAGATCTGCCGCCAGCTCCGTCTGCGCGATGTCGGCGGCGTCATCGTCAACGACCTCATCGATATGCGACAGGCCAAGCACCGCCGCGAGATCGAGAACCGCTTCAAGGACAACCTCAAGCGCGATCGCGCCCGCTGGACCACCGCCCCCATCAGCGAGTTCGGCATCCTCGAAATGACCCGCCAGCGCATGCGCGGCAGCCAGGAAAGCATGCACTTTGCCGACTGCCCCGTCTGCCGCGGCCGGGGCCTGGTCCAGCGCCCCGATTCCGTCGCCGCCGACGCCCTGCGCGAACTCGCCGCCGTCCTCGATACCGAGGCCGTCGCCCGCGCCGAACTCGTCGTCTCGCCGCGAATCGCCGGCGAGCTGCTCTCCACCAAGCGCCGCGCCCTCTCGCGGCTCGAGCGCACTCTCGGCAAGCATGTCGATGTCCGCGTCTCCGATGCCATCCCCATCGACCGCGTCAGCTTCTACGCCTACGACGCCGCGGGCAACGATGTCGATGTCACACGCCTCTTGAATCGCCGCGCCCGCGAAGATGAACTGGTGGTCTTCGAGCTCCCCACCGACGCCGAACCCAACTGGGCCAATCTCTCCGACGACGCCGAACAGGAGTTCGATGAGCCCGTCGAGGAAGTCCTTGAGCTCCCCATGCACCCCATCGAGATGGATGAGGCACAGGCCCTCGCCGCCGATGCCGCCGCCGCCCAATCTGAAACCGATGCCAGCGGCAAACGTCGACGCCGTCGTCGCGGTGGTCGCGGCCGAAACCGCGATGGCGATCGCGACGGAACCCTCGCGCCACCCTCTGTCTCCATCCCAGACCAAAGGCCCGCCCGGCCCGCGATGCTCGCCGAAGACGATGCGCCCGAGACAGATTCCTCCGGCCCCGCTCAGCCCCGCGGCGATGGTCCCTCCCCCGAGGGCGAAGCCGGTGGCAAGCGTCGCCGTCGTCGTCGTCGTGGCGGTCGCGGCCGCAACCGCGACGGCACGTTCTCCGATGCCCCCGCATCCGCCGATGGTGGCCCGCAGACTTCGCCAGACGGCGATCTCCCGCGCGAAGACGAACACGATGACCGCGCAGCCGCCTCCACGAACGATTCCCCCTCACCCGTCGCAGCCGATCATGGACCCGACGGCCATGCCGATGGTTCCGGTGAGCAAAGCGAGTTCGATGCCGACGGTGTCCGTCGTCGTCGTCGTCGCCGCCGTCGCGGGGGCCGCGGCCGAAATCGCGATGGCTCACCCGCGCTCGACGGCTCCGCTCCAAACGGTTCCGCGCCAAACGGCGAAGAACCCGGGTCGCAGAACGCTCCGACCCCGCCCGCAGCCGAGTCGCCCTCTCCGCAGCCCGCAGCACGCAACCCCGATCATCACGACGATGCTTCCGGCGACTTCGCGCCCGGTGAAGAAGGTGGCCCCAAGCGCCGCCGGCGCCGTCGCGGCGGCAGAGGTCGCGGTCGCGCAGGCGAAGGCGCCGACACCGGCACCGCTCCCGGCGAGAACGCTTCTGCATCTGACACACCCCGCGCCGCATCCCGTGCCCCTTCAGCTCCAAGCGCCGGCAGAAGCGGCGGAGGCGGCAGCGCTTCCCAGTCTCCGCCTCGTCCCGATCCCGCTCCGCCTCCGGCGGCAACGCCCAAACCCGGTGCCGCGCCCCTCGCTGTGAATGTCCCCAAGCCCCGCTCCCTGTACTCCAGTCGTCGACGCCTGGCGCCCAGCGAGCGCAAGAGCCTCGGCGGCGGAGACGAGTGATCCGCCCTCACGCCTCACGACCATGACTACGTCACAGCGCCCCACGCGCATCATCATCCTCGGCTCTACCGGCTCGATCGGCACGCAAACCATCGACGTCGTCACCCACTTCAACGCACTGCGCAAGCAAGCGGGCGAAGGCCCCGCCTTCGAGATCGTGGGCCTCGCCGCCGGACGCAACGGCGATGCGCTCGCCGCCCAGGCCGCGGCGACCAGTTGCCCCACCATCGCGCTCTCCAATGGCAGCAGCGCGAAACCAGGCGCCTTCCCCGGCGATCTCCGCGTGCTCCAAGGCCCCAGCTCCGCCGAGCAGCTCATCCGCGAAGTCGACTGCGATGTCGTCATGGCGGCCATGGTCGGCTCTGCCGGCCTCCCCGCCGCGCTCGCCGCGATCCACCTCGGCCGACGCATCGCGCTTGCAAACAAGGAGACGCTCGTCGCGGCGGGCGAACTGGTCGTCGCCGCCTGCGCCCGCAGCGGTTCCGTTCTCCTCCCCGTGGATAGCGAGCACTCCGCGCTCTGGCAGTGTCTCGCGTGCGAGTGTGAACGCGGACAAGGCACGCTCCCTCCGATCCCTGCCCTCCCCGCCGGCGTCTCACGCCTCATCCTCACGGCCTCCGGCGGCCCCTTCCGCACGCTCGACGCACGCTCAACCTTCGACGCAACGCCCGAGCAGGCCCTCAAACACCCCACCTGGCAGATGGGACCAAAGGTCACGATCGACAGCGCCTCGCTCACCAACAAGGCGCTCGAAGTCCTCGAAGCGCACTGGCTCTTTGGCGCATCCGCCGAGCAGATCGATGTCCTGATCCATCCGCAGTCGATCGTCCACTCGATGGTCGAGTTCGCCGATGGCTCCGTCATCGCGCAGCTCGGCGCCAACGACATGCGCACACCGATCCAGTACGCCCTCGCCCATCCCGCGCGCCCACCCGGCGTCAGCCGCAAGCTCGACCTCGCCTCCATCGCCCGGCTCGACTTCTGCCCGCCAGACCACACACGCTTCCCCGCCCTCGGCCTCGCCTACGAAGTCATCCGCCGCGGCGGAACCGCCGGCGCGGTCTTCAACGCCGCCAACGAATCCGCCGTCGCCGCCTTCCTCGATCGGCGAATCCCTTTCGGCCGCATCGCCGAGGTCTCGCGCGACGCTCTGCACGAAGTCGGTTCCTCACCCCTTCACACGCTGAGCGACGCCATCAATGCAGACGCCGCGGCACGCGGATATGTTGATCGCATCCTCGCCCGATAACCCGCCTCGGCGCAGTCCCGAACACCGATCGCCGACATACTTCATCGCATGAGTACCGCGAGCCAGCGAACAAGGATCGATCAGGCTGTTGCACTGGCGCGTGCCGGACGCAACACCGAGGCCAAAGCCGCGCTACTACGGCTCATCCAGGCATCGCCCCGCGACCCCATGCTCCTGAGCCTTCTCGTCGCCACGCTCGCGGCGATGGGCGAACTCGACACCGCGCTCTACTACGCCGATCGCGCGGTCGAAGTCTCCCCGTCATCGCCCGGTCCTCGCGCCAACCGCGCCCGCGTGCACATCCTTGCGCGAAGGCCGACCGAAGCCATCGCTGACCTGCGCGGCGAGCTCGCCATCAACCCCTCCGCCGATGACACCCGTGCCGCGATCTCGCAGCTCCTGGCCTCTCTCAATCGTCTCGACGAAGCCCTCGCTGTACTCGATGATGCGCCCGCGCGCGCAGGAACACCCGGACGCTTCGCCGATGCCAGGGCCGGCGTGCTCCTCTCTCTCGGTTGCGCAGACGAAGCGCTCGCCATCCACAGACCCCTCCTCCAGCTTGACCCTGGCAACCCTGCCGTCGCCGAGCGCGCCGCCAACGCCGCGATCTACGCACTGAACACCTCTCCCGCCGAGATCAAAGAGTTTGCCACGCGCTTCGGCCGGCTCATCAGCACGCGCCTGCCCGTCGCCCGGTCGCCGTTTGCAAATCGCCCCGACCCCGACCGGCGACTCCGCATCGCCTTCGTCAGCGGCGACTTCCGCGACCACGCCATCATGCGATTCTTCGAGCCGCTGGCCACGTCCTATGACAAGCAGCAGCTCGAGTTCCGCTGCTACATGACCATGCCTGCCGAGGATGCCTGCACCGCCCGCGTCCGTGCTGCGGTCGATCACTTCGAGAATGTCAGCAAGCTCCCGATCCCCGCGCTCGCCGCCCGCCTCCGCGAACACCAGATCGACATCGCGGTCGATCTCTCCGGCCGCACCGTCGGCCACCGCATGGAGTGCTTCCACCTCCGCCCTGCCCCGGTCCAGCTCACCTGGTTCGGCCAGCCCGTCACCTCCGGCCTCAGCGCGTTGGACTATCGCATCGTCGACTCTTGCACCGACCCCGTCGGCACCGAGAGCCACAACGTCGAACGCCTCCTCCGCCTCGATCCGTGCGGCTTCACCTTCGCGCCGGTTCCCGAATCGCCCGATGTGCAGCCGCCCCCTTCTCAGCGCGAAGGCTCGCCTACGCACGGGGCCATCACCTTCGGCTGCTACAACAACCTCACCAAGATGAACGATGCGACCTTTGCCCTCTGGGCCCGCATACTGCACGCCGTGCCGGGCGCAACCCTCCGCCTCCGCCACACCGGCTTCGCTTCCCCCGGTGTGTGCGACCAGATTCTCCGCCGCTTCGCCGCGCAAGGCCTCGGCACGCAAGCAGCCTCCCGCATCGTGATCCACGGCCCGACCGACAACGCAAAGCTCATGCTGAGCGAGTATCACAAGGTCGACATCGCGCTCGACACCTTCCCCTACAGCGGCATGACCACCACCTGCGAAGCCATGTGGATGGGCGTCCCAGTTGTCGGCCTCGCCATGGATCGCTCTGCCTCGCGGTACACCCTGTCGATCCTCACCAGTTGCGGGCTCGGCGATCTGGTGGCAAGCACCCCCGATGACTACGTACGTATCGCCGTCGATCTTGCGAGCAGCCCCGCCCGCCTCACCCAGCTCCGCGCATCGCTGCGGAACAGCTTCTCTGCATCAGTCGGCGACGCCCCCGCCTTCGCCCACCGCTTCAGCTCCGCCATGCGAGCCGTCTGGCGCGAATGGTGCGCTACTCAGCCCGCCGTTTGATCTTGGTAGCACCAGTCTTTGGTGGCACCAGCCTCCAGACCAGTGTCCCTTGAGATCATCCAAAAACGAAACCGGGATGCCGTGTTGGCATCCCGGTTCGCTGTTGTGGTCGGTGTAGCGAAGAGATCAGTTGCGACGACGACGGGCAGCCGCGAGGCCGCCGAGGCCCAGCAGCGCAAACGCGCCCGGGGCGGGAACAACATCAACGCCCAGCAGCGTGACCGAACCCGTCCAAGTGCCGCTGGTGCCAGCCGCGCCGTACCCGTTGCCCAGCCACACGCTCGCGAGGTTGCCGTCCATCAGGATCGGCGTGCCGAGGGTGACGCTATCGATCACAGTCGTGCCGGGGAGATCGCTGGCGCCGTTGGCCCAGAAGATCCGCTCAAGCGCGCTCAGGTTGCTGAAGCCGCCGACCTGAAGCTGCCCACCCGTGCTCAAGGGAATTTCGTCGAGGTACACGCACAGGTCATCCGCGTACGTGAACGCAACCGACGCGTTCAGCACCGCATCGACCGAAACGCCGGTCAGCGTGCCCGTCAGTGTGCCCGGAGCAAAGATCTCGTTGAAGTTAAAGCCCACGAACGTCTGGTTCGTGAAGTTCACGGTGACATCGGCGTTCGCCGTGCCGGCCAGAGCCGCGATCGCGGCGACAGAAAGTGCAGCAGCCTTGAAGTTCATCTCTCTTCTCTCCTCCCGATTCTTCTCGGGATACCTGAATAACCGGAGTAGCGCCTCAACACGCTTCTGCCTTTCGGGTTGCCTCACGCTGAGGCCTCTCTCGCTCCCGATCGACCCTCCGAGAATGCCAAACCCAAGCCGTCCGCCCCGGGCGCGGAACAGCACCGTGCACCCGGGCCTCCAAGCCCACTTGCAGACCAATGCGGAAAACACACGCAACCACTCCCGGCGAAATCCCTTCCGCCGATCGCAGCCTCAAGTTGTGTGCAGGTTCTCTCTCCCGCACGAACGCACACCACGAAAGAGGTGGCGTTCTCAAAGGAACAGCATACCACCAGTTCACGGGCCTGCAAGCATTAACTGCGCATCCCGCGCAAACCTTGCCGTCCCGTCAACCGACATCACCGCGCATCCAGACACTTGAGAACATGGGCAAGCGCCATCGCAGCCCGGATCCGCTCATCATCCCCGCGCCTTCAATCACCGATCCCGAGTCTGCACCATGCCTTCCCCTACCCGGCCCGCCAAGAACGCCCCCCACGACCTCCTCCAGCAGGCTGTCGCCGCGCACCGGCAAGGCCGGACCGACTGGGCCATCGAACTCGCCGGCCGCGTCCGAAAACTCGGAGGCAAAGCCGGAGTCGAAGCCTGCACCGTCATCGCCGAAGCCCTCTTCCGCGCCAAGCGGCTCGATGAACTCGCCAAGCTCCTCGCCGAGCCCGGCCCGTTTCAGCAGGACCGGCGCTGGCTGCTCGTGTCCGCCCGCCACCTCCGCGCCAGCGGCGGCGACCTTGCGCTCGGTGAGTCCCGTCTCAACACCATCCTCCACGCCGGTGAATCTGAACCCATTGACCGCATGGCCGGCTTCGAACTCGTCCGGCTTCTCGAAAAACACAAGCGCTTCGACGAGGCCTGGGCCGCCGCCGCCGCCGCGCATCAGCGCACCACCAAGCCCTTCGACACCCCCGCGCTCGTCCGCGCGCTGGAGGTCACCGCCAAAGCCGCCGAGCAGGGCCACCTCGCGCTCCTCCCCCGCGCCTCCTCTGCCCTCGAGCGCACCGCCGTCATCATGGGGATGCCGCGTTCCGGCACCACCCTCACCGAGCAGATGCTCGACTGCCACCCGCACATCCGCGGCGTCGGAGAGCTCAACCTTCACGGCCGAATGGCCAACGCCATCGCCTTCGAGGGCGGCGGCTGGCCCGGCGGCGCCTTCAAGGTCTCCGTCGCCACGCTCAACCACTGGCAGCAGACCTACCGCAAAGATGTCCGAACCTTCCTCCAGATCCCCAATGGCGTCTGGACGCTCGACAAGACCGTCTTCCCCATGCTCCAGCCCCTGGCCCTCGCGGCGGTCCTCCCCGGCGCACGCGCGATCTGTATCGACCGCGACCCGCGCGACAACGCCGCGAGCCTCTTCCTCAACAACTTCGACCCCACCTGGGGCTGGACCGGTTCGCTCAACACCATCCGCGCCGTCATCGAGGCGCAGCGAAAATATCTTCCCATCATCATGGACGGATTGAAGATCCCCACCCTCCGTATCCGCTTCGAAGACCTTGTCGAGACCCCCGAGCCCATCGCCCGCGCCATGGTCGCCCATCTCGGCCTCGAATGGAACCCCGCCTGCCTGCACCCCGAGGCCAACAACCGCATCGTGCACACACTCAGCCACGAGCAGGTCCGCCGGCCGATCAACCGCGACGGCACGGGCCGCTGGAAGAACTACGCCACGCACTTCGATGCCGCGTGGGATGCACTCGCCTGAGCCCCCCTCCCTTCCCCGCTACGCCACCTGATGCGCCGGCACCGGCGTATCCGCCTTGATCTTCTCTTTCCTCACGCTGTCCCCCGGCGGTGCATCCTCGCAGCTCAAGAGCCACTGATCATCCTCGATCCGAATCTGCAGGTGCACCGGCCGACCCCACAGCAGCCGCAGGTTCACCAGCACCTCCCGCGCCTTGGCCATATCCACTTCCAGCCCGTTGAACTGGTGCGACAGGTACAGCTCGCCGCGGTTGCGGTAGTTGGCATCCACCACATAAATGAACGGCTGACCCATGTTCGTCATGCGGTACAGCAGCGTCTGCTTGATGCGGTCAAAGTCGCGCGACACGATCTTGTTCTCGCCCGTCTGCGGGTCGCGGCGATACTGATACATCTTGTGCCGCTCGACAAACTCCGGCGTCAGGAACTCATCGATGAACTGCACATCGTTATAGATCCGCCGGACCTCGAAGATCTTCTCCCGCCCCTTCATCGACTTGTCATCGAAGTCTTCCTGCGCGCCGATCCCCTCCATCCGCTCCCACTGCGCCCCGTGCTGGCCCATGTTCCAGCGCCGCTCGATGTCCTTGAACAGTTCATACCCGATCTTGTACGGGTTGAAGCCCCCCGGCGCCATCGCCAGCACCCCCGAATGCTGATCGGCATACTGCACGATCTCCGACGCCTCGACAAAGTGATGCGTCATCAGCTTCGAGTGCCAGTACACCGCCCACCCCTCGTTCATCGTCTTGGTCATCGCCTGGGGCGCAAAGTAGTACGCCTCATCGCGAATGATCCCCAGCACATCCTGCTGCCAATCCTCCAGCGGCGCGTGCCGCAGCAGAAACAGCAGCACATCCCGCGTCGGCTGACGCGGAAACCGGCCGCGCTCGGCCTTGGCGAGGTCTTCCCGCTCCTTCCGCTCCCGGTCGAGCACCGCCCGCGGATTGATGAACGGGTCCATGTAGTCTTTCGCCGGCAGCTTGCCATCGTCATCGCTGCCGCTCGGCCGCTCGCGCTCCCGCCGCTCATCCGCCGCACGCCCCGTGCGAGATTCCTCCCCCGCCCGCGTCATGAACATCGAGTGCGGATCGATCAGATGCTCGAGCGACAGGCACGCATCAAGGTACCGCTCCACCGTCTCCTGCCCATGCCGATCCACATGCCGCCGCACCCGCGTCGCGTGGTTGGCCATCTGGTCCATCATCTTGCGGTCGGTCCGGTTGAACCAGAAGTTGTTCTTGAAGAAGTCGGCATGGCCATACACGTGCGCCATCACCAGCTTCTGATCCGTGACCGAGTTGCTCTCCTGCAAGTACGCGTACACCGGGTCGTTGTTGATGACCATCTCGTAGATGCGGCCCATGCCATAGGCATCGCGCTTCGACAGCGACTCATACTCCATGCCCCACCGCCAGTGCGGATAGCGCACCGGGAAGCCCTGGTACGAGGCGATCTGGTTCATCACATCAAACGGCAGCACCTCATACACCACTTCATGGAACGACAGCCCATACTCGATCGCCTTGGCCTTGATGGCCTGCATGTGCGCGAGCAGCTCGGGCGACAGATCGGTGTGCGGTGTGCCGGGCATGGTGGAGGTGTTATCGACCGGTTTGCGGGTCTCCATGACTGCTACGCCGGGCGCTGGTGCCGGGTGCGGTCGGTTGTACTGCTCGGAACTCGGAAAAAAGGCCGTGCACAGAGGTCGCAGAGGCCGACACAGAGCCCACAGAGTGAAGAAAACTCACGATGTGCTTGGGGCGGGTGGGGGCGCAGCCACACCCACGCCATCCGCCGAAGCGAATGATCATGGGCAGCCCGAGAACCACGCGGAGAGAAAGGCGAAGATGTCCGGCACCGCGACCGTGCCGCTTGCGTCAAAGTCCGCCGGGCAACTCCACGTCACGCCAAGTCCGGCGGGGTCGCTGCGGGCCGAGCCGCAGTCATTGGTGACCACCGCGTCAAACGCCGCGCCGTCGTCAGAGAGGTCGGCGGCGCTGATGGTCAGCGTGGTCGTCGTCGCGCCGGAGACCGTGCCGCCGTCGCTCAGGTTGACGCCGTCCTTGCGCCACTGGTAGGAGAGCGGGCCGCCGCCGGTGGGCGAGGTCGCCGCGACGGTGAACATGGCCGCGTTCCCGGTCAGGATGTTCTGGCCTGCGGGCTGCTGAGTGATGCTCGGCGCCAGACCGGCGCACGGATCGCTGACGCCCAGGATGCCCGCCGCGCTGGTGGTCACGAGCACTCCGGCACCGCACACTGGAGACCCCGTGACCTGCACGTCATACGACGCGGTGTCGCTCAGGAGCGTGGGTGTGAAGGTGAGCGTGGGCGAGTCGGCCCCCGCGATGGTGCCGCCGTTCACGACGGGCACACCGTTCTTGCGCCACTGGTAGGTGAGCGTGTTGCCGAAGCCGTTGGCGGTGCTGGCGATCGCGGCGTTCTGACCGGCCTGGACAATCTGGCTCGCGGGCTGCTGGGTGATGGCGGGCGGCGGGAAGCCAATGTTTGTGTTCAGGAGCACCGAGACGTTGTTGCTGCTGTTGTTCGCCACGGCCAGGTCGGGCCGGCCGTCGGCGTTGAAGTCGCCCACCGCGACGGAGAACGGGCTGGTGCCAGCGGCGTAGTTGACCGCGGGCTGGAACGTGCCGTTGGCGTTGCCCAGCAGAATGGAGACGTTGTTGCCGTTGGCGTTCGCCACGGCCAGGTCGGGCCAGCCGTCGGCGTTGAAGTCGCCCACCGCGACGGACTGCGGGCTGGTGCCCACGGAGTAGTTGACTGGCCCTTGGAACGTGCCGTTGCCATTGCCCAGCAGGATGGAGACGTTGTTGCCCGAGTTCGCCGTGGCCAGGTCGGGCTGGCCGTCGGCGTTGAAGTCGCCTACCGCGACGAAGACTGGGCCGATGCCCGCTG
>ENA-ORBV01011325-ORBV01011325.1-microbial-mat-metagenome-genome-assembly--contig:-NODE-11325-length-14037-cov-35.689112_pt1 | contig 14037 bp, 9 predicted proteins | sample MGYA00237777_ERZ505514 | MGnify/ENA primary metagenome ERZ505514 (study PRJEB26160, sample SAMN06269048) | microbial mat metagenome | isolation source: Oligotrophic lake microbial mat | place...
TCGATCACCTTGATGATCTTGCCGATCTCGGCGCTGGACTGCTTGATCTCGGTCATGGCCGTGGCCATCTGCTTCATCTCGGCCTGGCCCTTGTCGGCGGCCACCTTGGAGGTCTGGGACATGGCGTTGGCCTGCTTCGAGTTCTCGGCGTTCTGCTGGGTCATCGAGGACATCTCCTCGATCGAAGCACTGATCTCTTCCAAACTCGCGGCCTGCTGGCTGGAACCCTCGGCGAGCGACTGGCTCGCCGTCGAGATCTGCGTGGCCCCGGCGTCGATCTGCGCGGTGCCCGCCTTGACCTCCTGGATGACACCCTCGATCTTCTTGACGAACAGGTTGAAGAACTTACAGATGCGACCGATCTCATCCTCGCGGTTGTCGACAAGACGCGCCGTCAAGTCGCCCTCACCCTGCGCGATGTCCTTGAGGCTGGCCTCGAGCTTTCCTAGCGGGCTGGAGATCATGCGGCGCAGAAGCCAGATAAAGAAGATGCCCGACCCGATGAAGAGCGGAACGGTCCAGATCAGGCTGCCGCCAATAAACGAGGCGACCTGCGTGTCGACCGGAGCGAGCGGCATCACGATGTGGAACGCCCCGTGGACCTTGCCCACGGCCCAATTCTCCATCTGGAATCCCAGAATGTCCTTGCCGTCTTTGCTCTCGCTGTTGGCCGGATCGCCGTGGCACATGAGGCACGAGGCATCGAGCTTGATGGCCCGCATGTAGTGGAGCGAATTGGTCGCGGTGTCCACTCGCGACAGGTTCAGATCAGCGCCTTTATCAGCTTGTTCCGTCAGGTCGCTGAGCATTGTGCTCGCAAACGATCCGGACTTGGGCTCGTTCTCCTTGTTGCGGGCCTCGAAGGCCGGCGTGCGGAACTCGATGCCTTCCTTCTTGGCCGCCTCACCGGCGGCGACCCAACCGGCGACCACGGGGATGGTGCCAAAGATCCTGGAGTCTTTGTAGCTCTTGCCCGCAGCCTGATCCTTCTTCAGATCGGCGATCAACTCCGCGTTGTTGAAGACCCCATCCTTGTGCAGTTTACTGACGTGGGCCTTGGTTTCGTCGGCCAAGGCCACAAAGGCCTTGGCCTTATCCACCATCGCGGCCTGGGCGCTGCCGCCGTAACCCTTCACGAAAACGGTGTTGTTCACGACCAGCACCGTTGCAAGGACGAACATGGTCAGGACAGTGACGCGAACACCTATGCTGGTCGAGCAGATCTTTTTCCACATCGCGAGGCTCCTGGTCTTGACGGCAGATTGAAGCCCCACGCGGGGCCGTAATAACCTCTTGTAACGTCGGCGTTTTACTTACGAGACGCCTATCGGTTTATCCATTATCGCGGCTTATGTCTTCTTTCTTCGCCGCAACTGGCCGTCGCGTGCCCGAGCCGCTGCGCAGCGCATCTCCCAAGTCTCAGCACGGAAACGATCTGCACCAGCAGATGAACGTCGAGGACAGTGGGGATTATGCGGCTCTTTGGACCACTTCCTCGGCCCCGCGGATCATGATTCCTGCGACCGCGTTGACAGCCGTGGTCCAGTCGGTCTGAAGTTGGATGGTCCACGCCGGACCGGCCAAGTCTTTCATGGTTCCGAGCAACGTGTCGCGAACAAGCCCGTAGTGCTCGGGCTTGGCCCCGTAGGTCGCGTGCCGTGCGCCCATGTCCAGAAGCGGCTTCTCGATGGCCGGGAGATTATCGGCGTGCTTGACCACGAGCGCGATGGCCGCGGTAAGGTGCTTCTTCTGCTGCGTCATGTCCTTGGGGAACAGGGTCCGCACGGGTGGAAAGGCCGCGAAGAGGCGGTCGTAGAAAGTGGACATCAGGAGGTCCGCCTGCGGGGCGAGCAGGTCGAAACTCTGACGAATGCGGGCGACAGCGGCGGCATCCATGGGAGACTCCGGGGTCTTTGATGGGCTGCGACCTGCCCACGACATTTTGGATGGCAACGACTCTTGTTTACGCGGCCTGCTGGAGTTGGTCTGCGAGGGTCGGAGATTCGGCCTCGATGTCACCGCTGATCTTTTCCAGACCCTGCTTGGCGCCGACGCTGTTGATGTTCAGGAGGATGACGACCTTGTCCTTGACCTTGCCCATGCCCTGGATGGACGACATCGGGATGGAGGTGCCGAAGTTGGGCGGGGGCTCGATGTTGGAGCGGGTGATGTCGAGCACTTCGCGCACCGAATCGACGATGATGCCGAGCTGGAACGAGGCGGCGCCCTCTTCCTCCCCGGCAACCTCGACGACGAGGATGCAGGTCTCGGCGGTGTAGGCGACGGTGGGGAGGCCGAACTTGGAGCGGAGTTCGATGACCGGGATGATCTTGCCGCGCAGGTTAATGACGCCCTTCACGTAGACGGGGGTCTGCGGCAGCGGGGTGACGTCGATGAGTCCGATGATCTCGCGGACGGCGAGGATCGGGAGGCCATACTCCTCCCGGCCCAAGCAGAAAGTCAGGAACTTATCGTGGTTTCCGTCATCGTTTCGGGCGGCGGTGCGGACGGTCGTGTTCATCTGGGCTACGTTGGTCATGGCTGATTCCTTTGCAAACGCGACGAGCACGGATCATGCCGCCGTGGCGGTGGCCTCGGTGAGGATGCCGCCGATGTCAAGGATGAGGGCCACGCGCCCGTCACCGAGGATGGCCCCACCCGAGACGCCCCGGATGGATTGGGTCGCCTGGCCGAGTGCTTTGATGACGACCTGCTGTTGGCCGATGATCTCGTCGGCGGCGAGGCAGGCGCGGTTGTCCTGCGACTCGACGACGATGAGGAGGTCGCCCCTGGAGTTCTGGTCGCTCTGGTCGTGCCCGAGCACATGGTGAAGACGGTAGATGGGCAAGAGGCTGCCGCGGACCATCGCCATCTCGCCCTTGCCGACGACGGTGTGGATGTCTTTGGGCTGGGGCCGGAAGCTGCGCTCGATCGAGAGCGTCGGAATCACGTACCGCTGGTTGCCGACGCGGACGATCATGCCGTCGATGATGGCCATGGTGAGAGGGAGGCGCATCGAGAAGATGGTACCTTTGCCAGCGGTGGAGCGGATGTCCACCTTTCCGCGGAGGGCCTCGATGTTGCGGCGGACAACGTCCATGCCCACGCCTCGCCCGGAGAGGTCTGTGACCTTCTCGGCGGTGGAGAAGCCGGGGAGGAAGATGAGGTTGAAGACCTCGGAGTCGGGGATGTCGGCCACGGGGCGGTCGGGGGAGAAGAGGCCCCTCTCGACGGCCTTGGCGATGATCCGGGCGCGGTCGAGCCCCTTGCCGTCGTCCTCGATCTCGATGACGATGGAGCCGCCCGAGTGGAAGGCGCGGAGGGAGACGTTGCCGGTCTCGGACTTCCCCGCGGCCCGGCGGGCGTCGCCGGGCTCGATGCCGTGGTCGCAGGAGTTGCGGATCATGTGCACGAGCGGATCAGCGATCTCCTCGACGACGTTGCGGTCGAGCTCGACGTCCTCGCCCTCAGTATGCAGGACGATGTGCTTGCCGGCCTTGGCCGAGACATCGCGAACCAGGCGGGCCATCTTCTGGAATGTGGCCTTGATCGGCACCATCCGCAGGGACATGGAGACTTCCTGCAGGTCGCGGATGATCTTGCCCACCATCGTTAGATTGCGTTGCAGGCGTTGCTCATTGAGTGACCGTACTGCGGGGTCCTGCACAACCATCTGCTGCGCGATCACGAGTTCGCCGACCATGTCCACCAGCATGTCCATGCGTCCGGTGCTGACCTTGACGGTCTGGTCGGCGCGCTTCATGCCGCTGGCGGCGGGCGGGTCGGATGCCGGCGCTGCGGCCGCCGTGCCATAGGGAGGGATGGCGGTCGTGGAAGTCGGTGCGGCAGTGGGAGCGGGGGCGGCCTTGACATCCGGGGCGCTCGCGCCCGAGAGGTCGCCCTTCACCGCTCGCTCGAGCTGATCGATGAGGGACTTGAGCTGACCGTTTGTGGGCGGAGTCCCACCCTCGAAGACGCGGATCATCTGGCCCATCAGGTCGCAGGTTTTGAGGATGATGCTCAGGTACTGGGAGTTGAGTTCAACCTTGCCGTTGCGGGCGCTGTCGAGCAAGAACTCGGCGCTGTGAGCCAGGCAGACGATGGGGCCCAGGTTCATAAACCCCGCGACGCCCTTGATGGTGTGGAACGCGCGGAAGACCGTGTTGATCAGCTCCTTGTCGCCGGGGTTCTTCTCCAGCTCCAGCAGCGCCTGCTCGGAGCCGGCGATGTGCTCGCGGGACTCGCACAGGAAGTCGTTAAGATTGTCCTTCATGTCGCCGTCGGCGACAAGGACGACCGGGGTGGTGTCGTCGGTCGAGTCCGACGCCTGGGCCGGGGACTCGGGCGCGACCGCGGATGGCGTGTATGCGGCCTTCGCGCCGACGGACGTGGTTTGGTTCGCCTCCGGAGCCGTCTGTTGGTCGGGAGCGGGCGCGAAGTGGGCCAGAACCGCGGTCTGATCTGGCACGGACGCCCTGGGATTCTGCGACAGCGCCGCGACGTACCCCCGCATCCAGTCGACGAGCGAGAGGATCGCATCCACGGGCAGGGCTTGTCCCTCGGCGATGCAACGGTCGATGCAGGACTCGGCCTCGTGGCAGAGCTTTTGGGCCGCGTGGAGGGACAGCACACCGCACTCGCCCTTGAACGTGTGCAACCGCCGACGGATCTCGGCGAGCACCTCCGGGGTGCTTTCAGAGGCGGCGGCCATGACCTGGGTTTCAAGTTCCGCGAGGGTGTGACCGCACTCGGTCACCCACGACGCCAGAAGGTCCGAGTCGATGCCCTCACCCGGGCGCGGAGCGCGGCTCTCGGCGCTGTAGGGCGAAGGACCGATCTCGCTGAGCGGCCGACCTTCCTGGTCGGCGACGACGACTCGCTGGGCGTACTCGATCCCGCGGCGCACCATGTCCAAGGCGGCTGCACTGTCCTCGGCTTCCCGATGGACGATCTCCTCGATTAAGCCCGCGGCGTGCTCAAGGCACTCGGTGACGATGCTCAGATCCGAGGTTGCCATCTCCGTGCAGAGCGAGCGCAGCCGGTCGTGGATGCCGACCAGCGCGGGCAGGTCCTGCTCGTCGGTCAGGACGGATGCTTTGGCGATCTCGTTGATGGCAGGCAGTAGGGACAAGGGCACCTCATGTCTTGCGATTGAAGAGACAGCCTTTTTTCGGCCGTTTGGACGGGGTCCATGAGCCGAACCGGCGTGATTCGCTGAAACGAGGCTCGTCGGCGGTCATGCCGCGACGGCCGGGACCAATCCCTCGGCTGGCGGCGCCGAGTGCCCGCGGCTCACGTGTGCAATCTCGCTGAGGGGTCGTGCGATTCCGGAACCCGCTTTGTACATCAGGTGCCGCTGCTCGTCCCAGCAGATCCAGAGGGGCCCCTTCGCGGCGGTCTTGAAGACCACCAGGCACTCCCCGATGTGAAACTTGACGCCGGGTTGAATCACCTTCGCGACATGCACATCGAGCTTTCGCCGGGCACGAACGGCGGCCTCAATCTCCGATAGCTTGGTCGCCCACTTCGCAAGTTCTTGGTTCTGCTGGCTCGCCTCGTATGAGATCTCGGTGAGCTTCTCCTTCTCAGACGGGGAGGGCCTCGGATTCAACTTGATGAGGCGCGCCTGTTCGGCAAGCCGGCCGAGCGCGGCGTTGATCTGCTCAATCGCCTTGGAGACCTGGACGCGCGCGCCCTGGAGCAGGGGCACCTCGCCGAGGGTGATGATGGTCGGCGTGTACGATTCCGATCCGATGGCTTTCACCAAGAGAGACCCCGTGACGTTGATGTCGCCACCAAGGATGTTTCCGTTGGGACACTTGAGGTCGCCGCCAACAACGAGCTTGCAGTCGGCGATCACTCGCTCGACGACGAGGTCGCCGGTCAATGCGCCTACGACCTTCTCAAGATACACGATCTGGACATTTCGCTCGACCTCGAGCGTTCCGCGGCCGTTGCCGGCCATCCCGCCGCGTGCGATGAGGTCGCCACCGCAGCGGATCTCGGCGACCTCGATCAGCCCGCCGACATGAATATCGCCGCCCGCCGTGACCTTGAACCCCGAGCCCACTCCCCCGGCGATGGTCACAGAGCCGGGGAAGTCGATGTTCCCCGTTGAGAAGTCCACTTGCCCGGGCACCTCGAGCGACTGTGTCACCGAAAGTGCATTGTCCTTCAGCATCAGGACGCCCGCGGCCTGCGCGATGATCCGCCCGCCAGAGTCAATCGTGAGCATCGGCTGGAACTTGATCGCGACGGGCTTGCCCGGCCGGGCCTTGAGCAACCCGCCGCGGACATTGCGGCCATCGGTTCCATCGGTCGGGCCGTGGGCCATGCCGACAATGTCGCCGGTCTTGACCGGCGCGTAGTGCTGCCCCTGGTAGTGGTCGGTGCGCTCCGCGCTCGCTGGCGCGTGCGCGGGTCGCGGATCGAATCCCTTGTGCCATTCCACTCGGCCATCCTCGCCGGGCACCGCCGGAACACTTCGGGCGATGATGTCGCGGCGATCGGTGGCCCCCGAGCCGTACGCGGCCGCGAATGCGGCGACGTTTCGCTCGACCTCCTGATCGATCAGCACCCCGGCCGCCTTGACCAGGAAGAGCAGGGTTGCCGGCGTGAGCAGCGCGGCGTCGAGCCCGGGCGGAGCCACCAGTGTGGCCTGGCTTCCATCGGCCGCGATCTTGACGCTGATCTCTGGAGTGGCGGCCATTGTGCTCCCCTGTCAAGCCGCTTTCTTCGCGGCGACCTTGGCCATCGTCGTCTCGATGATCTTCGACAGGCTCTCGGGCGTGAAGGGCTTCACCGCGTAGTTGTTGACCCCGGCCTGGATCGCCTCGATCACCCTGGTCTTTTCCGCCTCGGTGGTGACCATGATGATGGGCGTGGTCTTCTTCGCTCCGCGGTAGCTCTTGACGAACGTGATTCCGTCCATGACGGGCATGTTCCAGTCCAGAAGGATCAGGTCCGGATTGAACGCATCGACCCGGCTCAGGGCGTCCTGCCCATCGCTCGCCTCTTCGACGGCGGTGGCGCCGATGGTCCCCAGAACACCCTTCACGATGTTTCGCATGGTCTTGGAGTCGTCTACGACAAGAACGCGCATGGTGGTGAGTCCTTCAACGGTTGGTGGGGGGTTGGCGGGGCAAGTACGAGTCAGGCGGGTGTGCCGGCGGGGATGGCCGACTTGGTTCCGTTGGAGGCCGTGGCCGCCGGGGAGGCCTGGGCTTTCGTGCTGGACTGGATGGCGACGTCGATGGTGAACCGACCGGCCGCGGCGTTGCAGTGGATGCAGATGCTCGTGGCGCTGCTCGGCGAGGAGATCTGGTGGCTGGGCGCGATGATCACCGAGGGGCATCCGATGCTCACGGCCTGTCCCTCGAACTTGGCCTTGGCCCCGCCGGCGATCATGTTGGCCAGCTCGCCGATGGCGTCGGCAAAGTCGGCGGTGCCAACCTCTAACCGAGTCCCCGCGAAGGCCGAGGCGATCTGCACGGCGCTCATCTTGGTGAACCCCACGATGACCGAGCCGACGACATCCCCTGAGAGGCCGATGACCCCCGAGACGTCGTACTGCTCTTTTCTCGTGCCAAGCTCGGGCTTCTCGAATGTGACGGGCATCCTCACCATGGAGCTGAACACTGCCTTGGTGGCTTCCAGGAACGCGTTGATATGGCGGACATCCATGCTCATCCGTCTAGATCCTTCTCGCGGCGCGCCCGCGGAAACTGAGAGGGCCGGAGCATCAGATGCACCGCGGCTCGCGTGTTCATCGGCCCTCGACGCGACCGACTTGGGTCGGTCCCGGCCGGATTTGTACTCTCGGCCGAGCCCGGGGGAATGGCTCAGACTCGCCCGACGGGTGGCAGCAGGCTCATGGCTCGGGTTCTGGAAGTCGTCTACGGCCTTCCCGCGTCGATTCCAGCCCTGGCGGGGAACGACGCCACCCCGAAATGGACGCTATCCGCCCTGCTTGGTTGGGTGCATCTCCGCCCCTACGGGGACCGTCCCCGGACTTTCGGCGATGGCCCGGGCACCTGCGTGGCGAAGGTCAGGCCGCGATGGCCGTGTTGAGGGCTTCGGTGAGCGTCGGCGAGTTTGCCTGCGTGGGGGCGAGCTCGGCGAAGCGATCGCGGATCTCCTGGAAGCGCGCCTGGCTGCGCACAAATGCGGCGACGATGTCGGGATCGAAGTGCTCGCCGGATTCCTTCACGATCATGGACCGGGCGATGTCGTGGCTGAACGCGGCCTTGTAGACGCGCTTCGAGGTGAGGGCGTCATAGACGTCGGCGAGGGCGACGATGCGGCCGCACAAAGGAATCTGCTCGCCGGACAGCTTGGCCGGGTACCCGTCACCGTTCCACCGCTCGTGGTGGGTGGCGGCGATGTCGCGGCCCATCTCCAGAAACTTGACCCCGGGGAACGTGCGCAGCGCGGCGCCGAGCGTCTCGGCGCCCAAGGCCGCGTGGGTCTTCATGATCTCGAACTCGCGGTCGTTCAGGCGGCCGGGATTGAGCAGCACGCAGTCGGGGATCCCCACCTTGCCGATGTCGTGCAGCGGGCTGGTCAGGTAGATCAGCCGGATGAACTCGCCGTCGATGCGGTCCTTGAACTTCTCGACGCCCGCCAGGTCCTGCGCCAGGACGCGGCAGTAGCTGCGGACGCGCTCCAGGTGCGCGCCCGTCTCGGGGTCGCGGGATTCGGCGAGCTTGGCCATCGCGAAGATCGCCACGTCGCGGGTCTCCAGCGAGAGGATCCGCTCGGCGGTGTGGAGACGCTCGATCAGCTCGGCCGGATTGAACGGCTTGGCCACGAAATCGTCGGCCCCGGAGGCGAGGCCCTGGACCCGCTCCTGAGCGGTGTCGCGCGAGGTGACGAGGATGATATACACGTACCCGGGCAGGTCTTCGGCGCGGATGGCCCGGCACAGCTCGGGGCCGGTCATCCGCGGCATCTCCCAGTCGGTGACCACCAGTCGGAACTCGCCGGTGCGCACGCGCTCCAGGGCCTCGGCACCGTCGCGCACGCACGTCACCTGAAAGCCCGCCTGCGTCAGCGTTGCTTCGAGCAAGACGGCCTGCACTTCGTTGTCTTCGGCGACGAGGATGTTCATGTTTGGGCCCCCGGTGGCGTTGATCCGTATGGCGGTCTGATGTCTGATGCGTTAGGTTGACTGGGGGATGGTGGATGTGCCGTTGAGCTTCTCGCGCGCGGCAGGGAGGTACGCGAGGCACCGCTCCACCTCGGCCCGCAGTGCGGAGAGCGTGCCGGTCACGGCGTCCAGGTGTTCCTGCCGGGCTTGCGACTCCACCTCGCCGGCGAGGGTCCGCAGCGCCGAAGCCGCGACCGCCCCGGCCGCGCCCTTGAGGGCGTGGGCGGTGCGTCCGACCTCAGCCGCGTCCCCGGCCGCAGCCCGCTGCTCGATCACCAGCAGGTCGCTGCGGAGCTGGGCCTCGAACTTCACCAACAGCAGCGTCGCGATGGCGGTGTTGCCCATGCACCGCTCGGAGAGCTCCGCGAGCACCAATGGCGGAGCCACCGACGCCGGGGAGGGACCCTGATCGGCGTTCAACAACGCTTGGTTCTCGGCGATGCTCATAGGTGTTCCTTACGCGGCCTGCTTCGTTGAACTCCGGGCGTGCAGAACCTGCTCGATGGTCCGCAGGAGCTCGGCGGGGTTGATGGGCTTGGTGGCGTACGCGTCCATGCCGGCCCCAAGGCACAGCTCGCGGTCCCCCTTCATCGCGTTGGCGGTGAGCGCGATGATCGGCAGGCGGCGACCTCCGGGGAGCGCGGCCTGCTCCAGCCTCCGGATCTCTCGGGTCGCCTCGAAGCCGTCCATCTCGGGCATCTGGCAGTCCATCAGCACCAGGTCGAAGCTCGATCCCTCCGCCCGGGCCGCCTCAGCTGCCAGCTTCCCGTTGCCGACGATGTGGCATTCAAAGCCCGCCTTCGCCAGGATCTCGCGGGTCACGATCTGGTTGATCTCGTTGTCCTCGGCGACCAGAACCCTGCGCGTGCCCGCGGCGGCAGGCCCGGAAGCCGGCGGCATGGCCTGGAGCTCGCTGGGCGACTCCGCACCGGGCACTCCGCTCGATCGCCCGACGGCGCTCATGATCGTGTCCAAGAGTTGCGACTGGCGGGTGGGCTTGGTCAGCGTGCCTGCGAAGCCCGCGGCCTTGGCCCGCGCGGAGTCGACCAACGACGAGAGAGGATGTTGCAGCAGGAGGGCGGTCCCATCCAGCGTCCTCAGTCGCCGAACGGCGGACGCAAGCTCGAAGGCGCCGACATCCCCCAGTTCACTGCTTACAATCGCGACCGCGAAGTAGTCGCCAGACGCCGCGGCCTCGGTCAGCATCGCGAGCCCCTGCTCCGCGTCCTCGGCCTCTTCCGCTCGTGCCTGCCAGTCAATGAACTGGGTGCATAGAAGGTCCCGCTGCGGTTGGCTCCCGCCCACAATGAGCATACGCAGACTCGAAAGGTCTCCGTGCCGCGTTGGCGCTCCCGCCACGGCCTCGAACTGCGCGGTAAACCAGAACGTGGAGCCTTGTCCCTCTTCACTGGCGACGCCGATCGACCCGTGCATGAGTTCGGCGATCCGCTTGCAGATCGCCAGCCCCAGGCCCGTGCCGCCGTGTTGGCGCGTGGTGGAGGAATCGGCCTGCATGAAGGCCTGGAAAAGGCGGCCCTGTTTCTCATTGGCGATGCCGATTCCCGTGTCGCTGATAGTGAACCGGACCAGGGGGCCGCCCTCGCCCTGCTCCTCCGGCACAACGCGGATCACGATGGAACCTTGCTTGGTGAACTTGATGGCGTTGCCGATGAGGTTGATCAGAACCTGCCGCAGCCGATCCGCATCGCCGCGGAGGCGCCGTGGAAGAGCTGGCTCGACGCAGCAGGTGATCTCCAGTCCCTTCTGTTCGACGCGGGGCGCCTGCATCTGGACCACGTCCTCAACCGTGCTCTGGAGGTCGAACTCGGTCGGGCACAGTTCCAGCTTGCCCGCCTCCATCTTGGAGAAATCCAGGATGTCGTTGATGACGGTCGTCAGCGAGGAGGCGGAGGTCTTGGCCAGGTCCAGGTACCGACTCTGCTGTTCGGTGAGCGTCGAGCCGGCGACCAGCTCGATCATGCCGACCACGCCGTTGAGGGGCGTCCGGATCTCGTGGCTCATGTGGGCCAGGAACTCGCCCTTGGCCTTGTTCGCAGATTCGGCCACCTCTCGGGCTCGGAGAAGGTCTTGGGCCTGTGCTTTCAAACGCTCCGATACCATTCGCACTTCGGTGATGTTCTCGTGCGCGACGACCACCCGCACCGGACCATCGCCCGGCATCCGGGTGACACGGACGATAAACCACATCTTCTCACCAGGAGAGTGGCAGGCGTACTGCGCGGAGAATATGGGCTCGGTGCCCCGGATCACGTCGCGGATGCCCTTGGCAATCAGCCCGGCGTCTTCCGAGTTCTTCCCGGCTGCTCTGTCGCACACCTCCAGGTAATTCACGCCCACGCTGGCGGGCTTGCCCTTGCCGCCATTACGCCGGCCGTAATCCTTCCACGAATCGTTCACCGCGATGATCGCCCCGCGCTCATCAAGGATCGAGACGTGCGCCGTGAAGGCGTTGACCGTCGCCAGCGCGAACCGCTCCGACTGCACCGCGTCCCTGCTGGCGTGCACCTCCGGCGTCACGTCCGTTCGGATGCTCACGTAGCGGGCGATCTTCCCCTGGGCATCGCGGAACACGACCATCGTGCTCCGTACCCAGTACAGATGCCCATCCTTGGCCCGGTTGCAGACAACCCTGCGCCAGACGCCGCACCGGTCCAGCGTCGCAAACATCTCCTTCCAGAACGCCTTGGGGTGCGTGGCGGAGTTCAGCAGCCGGTGATCTTGCCCCAGCAGCTCCTCACGCGAGTACCCGCTGATCGCGCAGAAGTTGTCGTTGGCGTAAGTGATCCGCCCCTTGGCGTCGGTCTCCGAGACGATCGTCGCGTAGTCGAGCGCAGCCTTCTGGAACATCAGTTCAACGTTGGCCTGCTGCGCGCTCGCGGTGGTCTTGCGGAGTGCGGCCGTCATCTCCGTGGCCAGCCGCACCGCGCGATCGCGCGTCCGGGCCACCGCCCACGCGAGCCACGCGGCCATGAACGTGTCTGAGATTCCGCCGATCAGCAGAATCCAGGGGAACCGGCCGTGCGCCTCATCGGCGGGCAGGGCGATGCGCATCGTCCAGGTCCGCCCGCCGACGCCAATCGTGGAGACGGTCGAGTCATCCGTGGCGTTCGACGCCCCGATAGACGGACCGTTGTAAAGTTGCGAGGCGGCCTCCAGAGCGCCGTCCGCGCCCCCGGCCGGAAATCGGCCGTCAAAGATACCGATGGTGGCCTGCTCCCCGAGCGCGTGGAGTACGCCCGCGCCGAGGCACTCTTTGGTCTTGAGACGGATGGAAGCCCATCCCCAGTGCGCGGCCCGGCGCTCCTCAAGGGTCGCGTGCGGCATCCCGTTGGTGTAGATCGGCAGGTACATCACCACGTCGGCGCCGCTGGCTCCCTCTACATCGTGCAGGATCGGCGTGAGGACGGGCATGTCGGTGTCACGGGCGGCTTCCATCGCCGCTTGCCGTCCGTCCCACGTGCGGGCATCCTTCCCCATCACGGCATCGGCCACGGCCGCGGGCTCGCCGTGGGTGTAGACCCAGACCTCGCCGGTGGGGATGAGTTTCTCGGTGGGTGGAGGGGTGATCGAGAAGTCGGGCCGGTCATCGGCGCGGGTCAAGGTGAGGAACTCTTCGCGGTTGGCATCCGTCACACGCGTGATGATGAGCATGCCGTCCACGCCGTTGAATTCCACAGTGCGCGTGAGGGCACGAACGTACTGGCACCACTCACCCCGTTCCACGGACTTGCTGGCGGCAAAGAGCCCCTGCACCCCGCGAAGAGCCTCCTGGAACCGGGCCACGCGGTCGCCAACGGCGGCCTCGGCGGTCGCCTTGATGTGGGCCAGACGTGCGCCTCGTTGTTCGTTCCTGGCCCGCGCGACCTCGCGGACGTCCTGGGACACCACTCCGCCCGTCACGCCCAGGCCGAGGATCAGCACCACCAAAGCCAAGCGTGTGGCAGGGAGCTTTGAGATCGCCCGGGCCATCGACCGAGCCACCGTCGCCAGCGCCGCCACCGGGTGCCCGCCTCTCCGCGCCGCAGGGGTCGCAGCGGGCGCTGCGCCATCCTGACGGGGTTGCGGGGTGGCGGTCATCGTTTCGTGCCTATCGGTCCTTTGTGGATGCGAGATCATCCGCGCTGCTCAGGCCCGTCCTGTTCATTCCTCCCGCCGCCAGTCAAATCCACCGGGCGAGCCTCGCAATCCTTCCAACAAACCCCCTGATCAGGCCGAGCAGGGCGCACGTTCAGCGCGAACGCGGGCCGGTCCACCGGGACGCATCGAAGGTCCATCGCACCGTGACGGGCGCAGAACCCCGCTTCGAGGGCCGCCGTTGTCGCCGAAACGACGCTCATCCGTCCGTCCTTCTCGGTCGATTCAGATGCACCGGAACCAACCATGAAGGCACATCTCAACACCGTCCGCCTCTTTATGGAGATCCTCGCCGCCATTGCCGTGGCCGAGGTGGCGGTGACAGTTCTCCTGCCGATGGTTGCCCCGGGCGTTGCAGGCACGCTCAGGGGGCTTATTGATGCCGCGATGCTCTCGATCCTGGCCGGGCCGGTAATCCTGTGGCGGGTCACGAGTTTCACCGGCGCGGCTTTGCAAAGGAAGCAGTTGGAAGCTGACATCCGCGTGACCCCGGGTAGCCCGGCCGCATCGGCGGCGCTCCCGGCGGCCGCAAAGGCCGGGTTCGCGCCGTGGATGCACGGCGCTCTGGCTGGCACCGCGGTGTTTCTGCTGGTGGTGGGGTGCCTGCTGTCGGCCAACCGCGTGGGGCACCAGGTGCTCGGGGCGGCCCTCGATGAGGACTTGAAGTCGGTCGCGCAGATGGCCGCGGCCCGGATCGACGCCGCGGCCCACGCCGCCCTGACCGACCCCGCCCA
>ENA-ORBV01011326-ORBV01011326.1-microbial-mat-metagenome-genome-assembly--contig:-NODE-11326-length-14037-cov-4.432808_pt1 | contig 14037 bp, 13 predicted proteins | sample MGYA00237777_ERZ505514 | MGnify/ENA primary metagenome ERZ505514 (study PRJEB26160, sample SAMN06269048) | microbial mat metagenome | isolation source: Oligotrophic lake microbial mat | place...
AGACGGCATACGAGTTTCGCCTTAGTCTCGTGGGCTCGGAGATGTGTATAAGAGACAGGGGGTGGCGATCGCCCCGCCAACGCTGGCTCAAACCCCGGCTGTCATGCCGCTTCCTAGTGCGGCTGGGCAGACTGACCAGGGCTATATTTTGGGCGCGGGCGATCGGCTGCGGGTCGATCTGTTCAACATCCCAGAATATAGCGGCGAGGTGCCGGTACTGGCCGACGGCACGCTGAATCTGCCGATTGTTGGCAGCGTGTCGGTGCGAGGCTTGACGATTGCTCAGGCGACGCAGGTGATTGCCACGCGATATCTGACGGTGGTGCGCCGACCGATTGTGACCATTACCATGCTGGCCACTCGACCCATTACTGTGGCGATCGCCGGAGAAATTGGTAACCCCGGCACCTATAGCCTGACGTCTAACACGGGTGCAGCTAACAATAGTTCTACCACGCTAACTGCGGTGCTGCGGCAGGCGGGCGGCGTCTCGCGGGCAGCAGACTTGGGACGGGTGCAGATCCGGCGGCTGCGATCGCTAGCGCAGGGTGAACCACAGGTGTTGACGGTAAATTTGTGGCAACTGGTGCGCCAGGGCGACTTGCAACAAGATATCGTGCTGCGCGATGGCGATAGTGTCTTTATTCCTACGGCTACCACGATTAGCTTAGACGACGCCCGGCTGTTGGGGAATAGCACCTTTGTCGAAGAGGGCAAACCGATTCAGGTGGCGATCGTGGGTGAAGTGAACCGTCCAGGACCTCACACGATCGAGGTTGCGCAGGCTCAGGCGGGATCACAAAGCCAAGCGCCCACCGTAACCCAGGCGATTCAAGCAGCGGGCGGCATTACCCAAGCCGCCGATATTCGCAATATTGAGGTGCGTCGCGTCACGCAATCGGGAGCGATCCAGGCGGTCAAAGTCAATTTTTGGGAATTGCTGCAAGCGGGCGATCTGCGGCAAGATTTACCGCTGCAAGCAGGCGACACAGTGGTTATCCCTACTGCTACTGCCCTGACGCCCGAAGAGATTACGCGGCTGGCATCTGCCAGTTTCTCGCCAACTGAGATGACTGTCAATGTAGTGGGTGAAGTCAAAAGTCCGGGGGCGATCGTATTGCCGCCTAATGCACCGTTGAACCAGGCAATTTTGGCCGCTGGCGGCTTTAACAGCCGGGCACGAAGCGGCTCAGTCATTTTGATCCGGCTCAATCCTGATGGTACAGTGGCTCGTCGCCGGATTGATGTAGACTTCGCCTCAGGGGTCGGGGGTAGCGAAAACCCACCGCTCTCTCCCAATGACACGGTATTGGTCGGGCGATCGGGGTTGACTGAAGTCACCGACTTGTTGGGCACGTTGCTCTCTCCCGTCACCAGCATTATTCGACTCATAGGGCTTTGATTACGATTTTCTGAACCCGATTTTCTGGACTCGATTTTCTGGAAGAGCACAAACAAAAAGGCATCTTGCCTAGACAAAGATGCCTTTTGTTTGTGCTTTTGCTCTCTAAATCCTGAATCGAAGACTGAATAGCTCCCTAATGGTTACTCTGCCTCTGCTGCCAGGTGGCACCAATGGCGGCCCCAACTCCAACAAATAGCCCCACACTCATGCCTTCTATTTGTTTTTGGAGCGGATCTTGGGTCAGGCATTCGCTAGTGACCGTTTTGGCGGTCAAACAATCGCTCATTGCAGCTTGACTGTTGGTACCTCCCAAAATAATTCCCATTACCCCGCAGCTGGCCACAACTAAGCCAAAGCGCTTCGCATCTTTACCTTTGATATTTCTACCCATAGTGATAGTGACAAAAATGGTGATTTGGAGTACTTCAATTCATAGTGTGGGGTTTAAAGCTAATTGGTCAGCCGTGAAATTACAGAGAAATTAGAAATTTTGTGCGAGTTGCAGGGAACTTCTATGTAGCCCGAGATCCGTATAGGCTAAAAACAGTTAAACATTTATACTGCTCAAAAACCAGTTTAGAAACTAGGGTAAGCAAGGGGTATGACAACGTACGACTGGATTGTAGTTGGTGGTGGCATTGCGGGTTCTGCCTTGGGGTATGAATTAGCTAAAGCAGGGTGCTCGGTTTTACTGATTGAGCAATCTGCCGAACCGGCCAATGGAACGCGCTACAGCTACGGCGGCATTGCTTACTGGTCGGGCAATACTGAGCTATTGCGCCAAGTGTGCCAAGACGGCATCGACCTGCACCGATCGCTGTCGGCAGAATTGGAGGCAGACACCCAGTTTCGGGAATTGGATCTGCTGATGGCCATTGCGCCCGATGCGGATGGGGTGGCGATCGCCCAAACCTACAAAGATTGTTTGGTAGTGCCCACGTTAATTACAGCCGAAACGGCCTGTGAGATGGAGCCGCTGTTGAGTCGAGACGCGATCGGTGCGGCGCTGCATGTGCGCCATGGGCATGTTAACCCTGAGCAAACTGCCGATGCCTACCGCCAAGCGTTAACTCGCCTCGGCGGCACAGTCCAGATTGCCCGTGTCCAAGGGTGGGTGATGGCAGGCAACCGCGTCCAAGGCGTCGTCACATCGGATGGCACCTTGACGGCGGCTAATGTTGTGGTGTGTGCGGGTGCCTGGAGTCGAAATCTGCTCAAAGCGGCAGGGCTAGTGGTGCCAATTTACTATACTCAAGCAGAATTGGTAGAAACGCTGCCGTTAGAGTTACGGATGCGTAGCCTGGTGATGTTGGCGCAGTTAAAGCGGTTTGCAATGGAAGCTGTTGCGGGTAGTGCCGCTGCCCAGCCGCGATGGGACGAGCCGCTGCAAGAGCTAGCGCCACCCATTCTAGATGAGGGGGCGGTGCAGTTCCAAGACGGACGGATGCGGATTGGCCAAATTAGCCGAATCCTAACTGATCCCGATGCGGTGGCCGATTTAGCCAGTAGTGAAGCCGCTATCCGCCATGGGGTAGGCCATTTTCTGCCAGCGCTGCAAGACGTGCCTGGGACTTGGCGTTCGTGTGCTATTGCCTTCAGTGGCGATCGCCTCCCTCTAATTGGCGCAGTCCCAGGTGCGGCAGGGTTACATGTATTTTCTGGATTTAGCAACCCGTTTGCGCTCTTGCCTCCTCTTGCCCGTCGCTATGCCCAACACCTGACTGGAGCGACCGATGATCTGGTGATTCAATGTTCACCCACTCGGTTTCAGCCCTAGGATTCTATTGAGGATGCGACATCTGTTGTAGGGGCGAACGGTCATTCGCCCTTACTCCGCCATTCTTCGGTGGGGGCGAACGGCCGTTCGCCCCTACCAGCAATCAAATTCCCGATTTTAATTAAATCCATAATTCTTAGATCCCCAGAGCTTAGATCCCCAGAACAGCGTACTGCTCAGCAGTACGCTGTTTTGATCTCTGGACTGATCCCCATTGCTTCAATCCCTGATGCTGTGCTTTCATTGACTCTTCATCCCTGCTCTCCCCCAACTTCACCGTCGATCTCGCATAAATAGGTATAGGCTCTGACTCCGCATTGATCCCAGCCTCTTCTGGTTCTCCTATCCTCATCGCCATGCAGACGCTAACAACTCCTCCGATGTTGATTCCTCCAATGCGCCCTGAGAGTTTAGGTGTTCCTTTAATTGACCTCAAATGCCAGCACCAACCCATTCAGCAAAAAATTGAACGGGCGATCCAATCGGTCATGCAGGCCGAAGACTTTATTTTGGGACGGGCATTGACTGATTTTGAGATCGCCTTTGCCCATGCCAGCGGCAGTCACTATGGGGTGGGAGTAGGCAGCGGCACCGATGCGATCGCCCTCGGATTACGCGCCTGTGGCATTGGTCAAGGCGATGAAGTGATTGTGCCAGCTAATACCTTTGTGGCTACCCTCATTGGGGTCTTGCAGACCGGAGCGACCCCAGTTCTAGTAGACTGCGACCCCAATACCGCCTTAATCGACCTGATGGCAGCCGAGAAGGCGATCACGGCCAACACCCGCGCTATTGTTCCGGTGCATCTCTACGGTCAAATGGTCTCACCTCGTCAGCTGCTGGACTTGGCGGGCACCTATGACCTGCTCATTTTTGAAGATGCCGCTCAGTCGCACCTCGCCGAACGTGAAGGCTATCGAGCGGGATCAGTTGGCTTGGCCGCTGCCTTTAGCTTTTACCCCAGCAAAAATTTGGGAGCGTTGGGCGATGGCGGTATGGTACTGACGCAGGAACCGCATATTGCCGAAACCATGCGATCGCTGCGCAACTACGGCGCGGCACGTAAATATCACCATATAGAATTTGGCGTTAATAGCCGATTAGACACGCTTCAGGCTGCGGTATTGGGGGTGAAGCTGCCCTACCTGCCCGAATGGAATAGCGATCGCCAGCGCGTGGCTCAACAGTATCAGACGCTGCTGGCTCCGCTGGCCGGAGTCGGGATTGTCCCCATGCAAAATGTCAGCGGCACGGGGCATGTCTATCATCTCTATGTGGTGCGTGTCACCGACAATTGCGCCATTGATCGCTCTAGACTGCAAGTTGAGTTAGAGACCAGGGGGATTCAAACAGGGATTCACTACCCGACGCCCTGTCACTTGCAGCCCGCCTTCCAACATCTTGGCTACCAGCTGGGCGACTTCCCCCATACCGAGCAGCTCTGCCGCCAGGTGCTCTCACTGCCCATGTATCCGGGTCTGAGCGATGTTCAGCTGCATCGGGTTGCAGCGACTCTAGCCAGCAGCCTCAATCTACCCTTGCGGCCAATTTGCGCTGATTCTGTCTTGTTCTCCAATTTAGACTCTCCCAATTAAGTCGCATGCCCGGTTAGAAATCCTTCACAGATTTTTTAAGGATTGCGTGATACTTTTTGAAAAGGTGCCTCCTCAACCTTGTTCAGCAACTACCCGTTAGAGTTTCATGCTCCCTCCCAGCATCCGACCCTTGCCGTTGGGTCAGAATTTGCTATCTGCCATGATGTTAGGTCTGTTGGGTGTGCTGTATGCGCCCTTACTTTTGCATTGGGCGGATGGCTGGCTAACCAAAAGTATTAGCATTGAGCATGAGTACTATAGCCACGGGTTGATTGGTCTGCCGCTGGCGGCCTACTTGGCCTGGAGCGATCGCGATCGCTGGCGGCAATTGCCCAATCAGACCCATGTACTAGGCATGATCTGCCTGGTGGCTGGGGTGGTGCTGTATGGGGTACAGTTACCCGATGCGCTTAACCTGTCGTTGCCGCTGGTGCTGCTGGGGCTTATTCTTTGGCTAAAGGGAACTTCTGGTGTGCGGCTGCTGGGGTTTCCGCTGTTGCTGGTGGCCTTGGCCACGCCAACCCCACTTCCCTATTTGCTCACTGCCTATACGCTGCCGCTGCAACGCTTGATTGCTTTAGTGGCAGGGTTGATTCTGATGCAGTTTGGCATGGATGTGCGGGTAGAGCAGATTTACCTGTTTGTGAATGGGCAGATTGTCGAAATTGCGCCCTATTGTGCCGGTCTAAAAATGCTGTTTGCCAGCTTTTATATGGGGCTGATTTTGCTGTACTGGACGGGAGCCTGGGCTTCTCGCCTCAAAACCACTACCTTTCTCATCGGTGTGCTGCTAGTGAGCACGACGGCAAATATTATTCGCAATACGCTGCTGAGCTACTTTCACGGTACTGGGCGATCGCAGGCGTTTGATTGGCTGCATGAAGGCTGGGGCGGCGATCTCTATTCGGCCTGTGCGCTAGGGCTGCTGGTATTTTTGCTGCGGGGGATTGAATGGGCGATCGCCACTTGGAGTCCCGTTCCTGCCAGCCCCAGCAGTATGAGCGATACCCCTGTACCCTCCAGCACCCCCCGCTCACCCCGTTAGGACAGCTTGCGCCGACCCAACGGGTTCACTCACTCAACGGTTTTACTTATCTAGTCCTATGGTTTCGTCTCCTTCGTCTCGGCAGGTTCAAATGGTGCGGCTGTTGGCAGCAGTTTTTGTGCTGGCGATCGCCCTGACTCAGGCACTGCCCCACTACCTCACGGGTGAATGGGCCTGGACTCATCCTCCCCAGGTAAAACAGCTAGAACAGTTGCAGGCACTGCAAAAGCAAGGGTTAACGATGCCAGACTGGCAGCCATTAAGTCAGGAGACGATGCGCCTTGGGGGGCATCGCTGGTCAGTGCAGCAATTCGTGGCTCCTACTCCTCATCTGCCGGCTCCTCAACTGCCGACTACAGACATGACCGTGGTGCTGATGTTGCGGCCACAGTTAGAAAATACAGATCAACCCCAGATAGACTGGGTTAACATTGGCAGTGAGTTTGGCTGGAGGGCCGATGCCGATCGCTGGATTGAATTCTCAGCGCCCTCACCTGCGGGTCACTCTACCCTCGTTCAAGCCCGCTTCTTGCGGTATTGGGATCACAGTCAGACCTATGCTGCTGTGCAGTGGTATGCCTGGTCTAACGGCGGCAGCGCCAACGCTAGCCGCTGGTTTTGGGCCGATCAGGTGAGCCAATGGCGCGATCGCCAACGGATGCCTTGGGTAGCGGTGAACCTGTTGATCCCGATCGAACCACTCGGAGAGTTAGACGCGACTCGGGCGATCGCCCAGTCGCTCGGACAAACGGTGCAGTCTACGCTTTTGGCAACCATGCTTCCCTCCTCTAACCGATTGTCACCTTGAGCCGATGTTTTATGTCTATCCTCTTTAGGGGTTCTCAGCTCAGAATAGCGGCTCTGCTGCTGGGTCTATTATTGGGATGTGACGGGGTGGGCACGACAGCGCTGGCGCAGACGACGATGCCGATTCCGGTACCCACGCCTACGCCTCCTCAACCTGTTGTCAAACCTCCTCAGCGATCGCCTCAACCCAATCCCAATCCCGGACGATCGGGCAATCCAACCCCGCCCCGCGTCGAATTCAATCGCTATCGGCTAGGCCCAGGCGATTCTCTGTTTATTAGCGTCCTCCGCTTTCCCGATCTAAGCTTTCAAGGCACCGTTGACCTAGAAGGAAACTTACTGGTGCCGCTAGTGGGGGCATTGCGGCTAGAGGGGTTAACCCTACAGCAGGCTAGAGGGCGGCTGCGCCAGGAATTGGATCAGTTTGTGGTCGAGCCGCAAGTCGATCTGATTTTGATTGCCCAGCGTCCTGTACGAGTTACGGTGCTGGGTCAAGTGGTTAGACCTGGACTCTATCCATTGGAGAGTCCGCAGCTGGCCTCGGCTCTGGCGTCGTCGGGGGGAACCACCAGTCAAGCCAATCTGCGCAACGTTCGCATTCGTCGAGTGGCACCCAATGGCGTCGCCGCCGAACGTCCAGTTGACCTCTACACGCCGCTGAGAAATGGCACCGCTGTGCCCAATATTCGGCTAGAAGACGGGGATACCGTAATTGTGTCGGCTTTAACCGCCGCAGAACGCACTACCTATGACACAACACTAGTGGCGCGCTCGACGCTGTCTCAGCCCCAAATTAATGTCCGTGTATTAAATTATTCCAACAGCCTCGGCGGTAGTCGCAGCAGTCGGGCGATCGCCAATGTGGTGTTGCCCAATGGCAGCGACTTTGTGGATGCTCTGGCTGCCATTTCCCCCAACCCTGACACCGCAAACTTTCGAGACATTGCCCTCATTCGCTATGATCCAGACCAAGGCCGAGCCGTTACTCAAGAATTTAACGGCAGACGGGCCCTGCGCGGCGATGCTACCGAAAACCTAATCCTGCAAAACAACGATGTTATTATCGTCGGGCGTAACTTTATCAGCCGAATTACCTACACGCTCAATACCGTGACCCAGCCATTTCGCGATGTGTTGGGGTTTCTGCTGTTTTTTGACACTATCAGCAACAGTGCCGATAATTTGTTTAACCCCTAGCCCTTTAAACTCAGTCACTCAGTCACTTCACCAGATAAAATTTCCTGAAAAGTTAGGCGCTAGCCGGAGAACTGAGTAAGGTAGTATCAGCCAGCTTATCTATAGGTCTTCCCTATGGCTTTACCTATCGTCAAGCGATATCTCGTAGCCCTCGACCGCCACAAGTGGGCAGGCTTAGCGGGTTTGGCGCTGGTTATGGGGTTGTCGGGCGTTGCCGCACTACAGCCTGCCCCCCCCACTAGCTATGCGTCGCGGGGGACATTGAGCTATGTCGCTCCTCCTGTAACGGTGAGCCAAACCAGTACCGCCCTCCAGCAACAGGCGCAGGGTTTAACCGAAGAAGCGCTGCTGTCTGACTTTGTTGTCGAAACGGCGGCACAGATCCTCCAAGCGCAGCAGATTCAGCTAGATGCTCGTACCCTCCGGCGTCATGGCGGGGTGGAGATCAACCCCAACGCTGACAAAGGCGATGAGAATGATCAAGACGAGAATTTGCCGGGGTTGCGGGTATTGGTCACCTATCAAGACCCCAATGATAAAATCGCCCAAGCGGCAGTAGCGGCATTGATGCAGGCGATCGTTGAACAAAGTCGCCTGTTTAATACTCAGCAGATCAGCAGAATTATTGAGAATTTAAATCAGCTTTTGCCCAACGTCACTCGGGAACTGCGACTGGCAGAGAGTGAGTTAGAGCGCTACATCCGCGTCGAAGGGCCGACCATTCAAGCGGCAGAGGATGGCCAACTAGTTGGAGCGATTACGGGTAGCCAGCAGCAGCAGCGCCAGATTCAGCTTGATTTGGCCACCATCTCCGCTCAAATTCGCAGTTTGGAAACGCGCTTGGGTTTATCTGCCGACCAGGCATATACGTCTTCTGCACTCAGCGCTGATCCAATCATTGCCGATTTACGGATTAAGCTTTATCAAACTGAGGTGCAAATGCAGATCTATGCGCCAACCCTGCGACCTCGGCATCCGGCCATGCTAGAGCTAAAAAATCAGCAGCAGGCGTATGAAGCGCTGTTGCAGCAGCGAGTCACTGAGGTGATTGGAGGCAATCTGCAAGCGGCTCCGCTGAGCAATGTGAGTGCCATTCGTCAAGGCAGCAGCCTCGACCCAGCTCGGCAAGCCTTGGCAAATACGCTGGTGGGGCTACAAACTCAGCGTGAGACGTTGGAGCAGCAGCAGACAGCACTGGCGGCGGCAGAGCAGCAGTCGCGTCAAGCCTACGGTGCCATCCCTAACAAGCAGTTAGAACAGTCTCGCTTAGAGCAGCAGGTGACCCTAAAACGGAATTTTTACGACCAGATTCAGGCTAAGTTAGCTGATGTCACGCTGGCAGCCGAAGAAACGGTGGGCAGTTTAGTGATTTCGCAGCCCCCGCAGACCGATTTGGCAACTGAGTCTAGCCGCAATAGTCTGGTGATTTTGTTGGTAGGTGGTGTAGTGGGGCTGCTAGTGGGCGGTGGGCTGGTGCTGCTGCTAGATTCACTAGATGCGACGTTCCACACGCTACAAGATTTGCAGGCGGCTCTGCGGCGACAGGAAGTGCCTATATTGGGGCTATTGCCGTTGCTGCCGTCTGAGCTAGCGGTGGAGGGGCTGCCGCTTGTATTAGCAGCCGATTCGCCTGCGGTAGAGCCGTATGAGCGGTTACGGGGCAATTTACGCCGTGCCATTGGCAGCAAGGCAATTAAGGTGGTGGTACTCACTAGCTTGGTGAGCGGTGAGGGTAAGACGGTGTCGGCCTATAATTTGGCGATCGCCTCTGCTCGGGCGGGCAAACGCACCTTGCTGATTGAAGCAGATTTGCGATCGCCCTCTCAGGCCAAAGCCTTGCAGGTAGAGCCTGCTGGAGATAGCCTGCAAGAACCGCTGCGTTACTATGGCAAGGCCGAATTTAGCCTGGTGCCCATGATCGAGAATTTATATGTGTTGCCTAGCCCTGGGTCACAGCGGCAGGCTGCCGCTATCTTAGAATCCAGCGAAATGAAGCGCATGTTAGAAGATGTGCGGGGGCGGTTTGATTTGGTCGTAATCGACACGCCACCCTTAAGTCGTCATAACGATGCGCTGTTGTTAGAACCCCATACTGATGGCCTAATTTTAGTCACCCGCCCCGACTATACCGAAGACGGGTTGCTCACCGAAGCGATCGATCAATTCATTGAATCGGACGACATCCAATTTTTGGGAGCCATTATTAACGGCACAGATGCGCCACCTAGATCCTGGGCACCACCCGACGATATTGATAGGCAGTTCGTGCTAGATGATGTCGAAACTCCTGGAGATTACGACAAAGACTATAGCCAAGCGCCCAATAATGCTACCGAGCTAAACCCGCCTGCCTCGCTTAACTTGACCCGCACAGGCAAGTAAAAACCAGGGCTATGGTGGGTACAAGTTAATCCAACGGGATCGTAAACACCCAGTCTTGATAGCGGCGATCGCGGTTTTCGGTAATGGTAGTGAGCGCCTCTCGCAGCTGATCGGTCACCGGGCGGTGGGTGGAGTATTTGTAGTTTTCAATCCGACTGATGGGCGTAATCCGCGCCGCTGTGCCGCTTAAAAATACTTCATCTGCAATAAATAGTTCAGACTTATCCACCGGGCGTTCCACCACCTCAATGCCCAAATCTTTGGCTAGGGTAATGATGCTATCGCGGGTAATACCTTCCAGCACATCTTGATCAAACCCAGGCGTAATCAGCTTGCCCCGGCGCACCATAAAAATATTCATCCCAGAGGCTTCGCTCACCTTGCCTTGAGAATTCATCAAAATCGATTCATCAAAGCCAGACTCAACGGCCTCCGTCTTGGCCAGCGACGATGTAATGTATGCTCCGCTGATTTTGCCACGTAGGGGCAGACTGCGGTCTTCTTGCCGATACCAAGAGCTAATCCGGCAGCTCACCCCATCGGGAGAAAGGTAGTCACCTAGCTCTAACCCGTAGACAAAGAAATCTTTTTCTACATTGTGCAGCCGAGGCGCGATTCCTAAGTCAGACGTATAAATAAATGGCCGGATATAAAAAGATTTGTCTGGACTGTTCTTTTTAACAAAATCGGTAATCACCTGCTGAATTTTGTCGGCAGAGAGGTCGAAGTGCAAGAAGCGAGCGCTTTGGCTGAGGCGTTGACAGTGGCGATCGAGCCGGAACAAAAGAATTTGGCGAGGGTTTTGAGGATCGGGAATGCCACGCAACCCACCAAATGCGCCAGTTCCATAGTGCAAGGCGTGGGTGGCGATTGAGATATTGGCCTCACCAAACGGAACAAATTTATTTTGAAAGTACGCAGTCGGCAGAAAATTATGCATGGTTGCTATGGTTCAAGGACGGGTGAATCAGGCAGGACACAATTGATCAAATTGAGCCTAATGGTTAAGCCTAAGTGTTAGCGGGCGATCGATGCAAGTGGTCTGACTTGACGACAGCTATTCTTTTAGGGTTTGAATCGATTAGGTAGGATTTGAATAGATTAGGTTTAGTCCTTTCAGACCGAGATGGGCAAACTTGGCATGGAGTAGGATGTGCTTGGGAAGACGTTACATCAGCCTAAGTAAAGATAAGCTGACAAAAATAAGTAGTTATAGCGATATATAAGTGTGACGATATTGTAAAACCAGCAGTGTAGAACTAGTGTAAAAAGGCAGGGTGATTGCAGGGTGATTGCAGGGTGATTACAGTGGCGATCGCATACAGATATTGAGGAGAACGAATGGAGCGGATAAATCAGGCAGACAACGATAAGCTCAAGCTCATGGTTGTAGATGACGAATCTGACAACCTAGACCTGCTTTACCGCTCCTTTCGACGAGACTTTGAGGTCTTCAAAGCTGACAGCGCCCTCACCGCCCTAAAAATTCTTAGCCAAGAAGGCGAGATGGGTATTATTATCTCTGACCAACGTATGCCTAAAATGAGCGGCACCGAATTTTTAAGCCGCGCCGCCACTCAATATCCCGACACTATTCGCATTTTGTTGACTGGTTATACCGATGTAGAAGACTTAGTCAATGCAATCAATGCAGGGCAGGTGTTCAAGTACATTACCAAACCCTGGAACCCGGTCGAGCTAGACACTATTGTTCGGCAGGCTGCCGATACCTATCGGGTTGTCAAACGGCGTACCAATCAGCTGCACGCTGCTTTGCGGCGAGAATCAATTTTCAACACCGTGACAACAGCGACCCGAGATGTTCTGGACTACCAGATCCTGTTGAACCGGATTGTAGAAACTCTAACGCTCACGTTTGCCGCAGATGCCTGTAGGCTAGACCCAATTGTCTTTGAACCGGACGATTGGCCTGAGAAGACTTTGGCAGCCGGGGAACGCAGTTATCGCCTTGCGTCCGAAGCAATTTGCTTTACTAACCCTAGCCGCGAAGTTCCTAAACTGCCCAGCAACTCAGCTGATATAGTCTTTTCAGCCCTAGAGAGTCGGCAGATTCAACGGCTCGAATCGCTCCAGCCCTCGCTGAGTCGGCTTGTAGTCCCCCTCACCTACCAGCAAGCTGCCCTAGCCGTTGTCACCCTCTATCGGCACGACCCGCTCCAGCCTTGGGAAGAGAGTGACATTAGCTTGATTCAAGAAGTGGCCGAGCGGGTATCGCTAGCTGTGTTTCAAGCAAAACTTTACCAGCAAACTCAACAGCAAGCTGAGCAAATACAGGCCGAACTGGAAGTTGCCCGCCAAATCCAAACAAATTTGCTGCGGCAAAAGCTGCCTGAATTAGACACCGTGCGGATTCAAGCCTGTTGCCAACCTGCCCGTGCGGTTGGTGGCGACTTCTTTGAAGTCTACGTCCATCCCCAAGGCGATATCTGGGTTGGGGTGGGTGATGTTGCGGGCAAAGGGGTGCCTGCGGCTCTATTTATGGCAAGCGCTATTTCTGTTCTACGGCGCGAGCTTTCGCAAGAAATCCCTCCCTTACCCAACATTGTCCTCCAAAATCTTAATAGCAGCCTGTTCGACGACTTAGTCACCAGTAACCGCTTTATTACCATGGTATTGGCCTGCTACAGCCCCTCTAGCCACACGCTAGTCTATGCCAACGCCGGACATATCTATCCCTTGACTTGGTCTAAACCTTTGGTTCCCATTCCAGTAACTGCTGCTGCCGAGATGCTTCCCGAACCCACCTATCTCAAAGCGCGCGGGGTGCCATTAGGCATCTCCCCTCTGTGGCAAGCAGAGACCGGCGCTGTCACCCTCGCATCTGGTGACGTATTTTTACTCACCAGCGACGGCATCACTGAAGCTCGACCAAGGCGAGACGATGCAGACGCGCAGGGCGACCAGACGATGTTGCGGCAAAGTGGGCTATGGCAGCTGTTAGTGCAGCATGAAGCGCTCAACCTAGCAGAGCTATTGGCCAACGTTCAGGCTCACAGCAAGATCCAGGAAGACGACCAAACCATACTCTCGCTTGAGGTTCTGTAGCAGATGAGAACCGAATTACATATCCCTAGCGACCTCAAGTTTTTGAGCGTGGTAGAAACCTGGCTCTTGAGTTCCTTGGAATTAGAATTAAGCGATCAAGTCGATTGGAAACAGCAGTCTAATCGGCTGCGGTTGGTTTTAGTAGAAGCCTATTCCAACGTAGTCCGCCATGCCCATCGGGATCAGCCTAATTTACCGGTGCTGATTCGCCTAGAGCTAAGGGATCGAGATATTCATCTAGAAATTTGGGATCATGGTCGAGGGTTCGATCTGTCTACCTATTTGCCGCCTGCTCCCGATGACCAGCAAGAAGGGGGCTATGGCTGGCTAATTCTCAATCGGCTGATGGATAGAGTAGAGTACCGTTTGCAGATTGAAGGGCGAAATTGTCTGATGATGCAGGCTACTTTGCCAGAAAAAGCGCCGATAGATGCTTAGGTAAAGCTTAAAGCTGCCTAGAAATTTGATGGAACTCTTTGCGGGGAGAACCCAACGATACGATCGCCCTTTGCTTTATTGCTGTAAGCTTTTTTGGGAGACGTATGAGTAACAAAAATTTATGAGAATCGTAGCTCTTGTTCCAGGGGGAATTGGCGATCAAATTCTGTTTTTTCCAACCTTGGACGATCTAAAGCGCACCTATCCCCAAGCTGAGATCGACGTAGTCGTGGAGCCGAGGGCTACGAGTGCATACCTGTCTCTTATACACATCTGACGCTGCCGACGAATAGAGAGGTGTAGATCTCGGTGGTCGCCGTATCAT
>ENA-ORBV01011328-ORBV01011328.1-microbial-mat-metagenome-genome-assembly--contig:-NODE-11328-length-14036-cov-5.841464_pt1 | contig 14036 bp, 13 predicted proteins | sample MGYA00237777_ERZ505514 | MGnify/ENA primary metagenome ERZ505514 (study PRJEB26160, sample SAMN06269048) | microbial mat metagenome | isolation source: Oligotrophic lake microbial mat | place...
CAGAAGACGGCATACGAGATTCGCCTTAGTCTCGTGGGCTCGGAGATGTGTATAAGAGACAGACATCTAACATAGAGTCCGAAGATCTGAATCCAAACATGGATCCACGTCTCCGAAGGAGTGTGTTGGAAGTGCATCTGGTGCAGCTAGCATTCCAGAAGGAGCAGGTGTGCACCTGTGGGTAGCTTGAGGTGTAGCTTAGCCAACAACATGGAATGCTCTAGAAGATTCAGTTCCACAACCATAGCTAGCAGCACTGTAGCAGTGCTTATAATTTCTAATAAACTGATCTGTTTCAACAAACAAACAGATCTCTTCAATCATCCAACAACCACCAACAATTGTTCTCATTGCAAGAGACAGGGGAAATGCTCATCAATTTCTTGTGGATCAGTCACTCTTTGCAGTTTAGTATGACAACAACATGGGGACACCTAATGCTGCTGCACCATAATGGCAAGCACCAACAGAAGCACTGCTGCTACTTCGAGCAGCTCTGCTTGAGAAAAGTTTGAATGTGATCAACATTGACCGCGGTGAACACAATGAAATCAATGGGAACGACAAGAATGTGAAAACAAGAAAACTGAAGAATCATTTTGTGCATAGGCAATGATCCTACTAGTATCATCAGTGATGATAACCTCAATGGCACCAACAAAGAAGACAATGAATGATGAGCAGTATTTTTCAACCAACATTCTTTTCCTCAGAACAACACCCCGTCATAAAATTTCTTACGCCGTCGCGCCCGGCGCGAAGATTGTTACACGAAGTGCCTCGCTCTGTGTTACACCTATGTATTTTGAATGACGAATCAGTGATGCATTGGTTTTAAATTTCAGGCCGATCTGTTCCCTCCATGATTGAGCCAGTCGATAGACAAACACATGCACATGTTACGCACAGATAGACAGAACCCGTCCACTCGTACAGTACAGTAGACCTAGTACGCTACAATATTACTTGCAATAGCTCTTGCCATCCATTCTTTCACCTTGCACACTCCGAGGACTTTACAAAAGAGTACTTCTGTCGCTGTATCACGAGTTACTCCAAACTATCAACAACCTACATTATTCATTCACCATGACGAAGAACGAACAACAACAACCAGAAGAAGAAGAGAATGTTCAGGTTTGTCCTGATAACCATCGTTGCGAGAATGGGTCCATTTGTATCGAGGACTCCACCGCCGAGGGCAAATACTTTTGCGATTGCGAAGAAAGCAGCCTGTTGGATGGCGCCACGGTGTTCTCGGGATTGTACTGCCAGCATGAAGCAACCGTCTACTGCACACTAACTGGAAAGATGTCCAAAACCAGTTTCTGCACCAATCAAGGAACGTGCCTGGGGAAGGTCGGAGAAAACGGAGGAGAACACATGGGCTGTGAGTGTCCCAAGGGTTATACGGGACGCCATTGTCAGTTTATTGAAGGGTCCGAGGGCCCCGAGAGCAGCTTTGTGCAACAAAACAACGCACCCGCTTTGACGATGACGGACGTCAACAACACGGAACAACAACGCGGTGGAGATGGCACGGGCATGGGAACGCCTGGTCTTGTGCTGATTATTCTTTTGGCCATCAGTGTCCTCAGCGCAATTTTGGTTGTGGCAGTCCGGCGTCAACGTCAACACGCAGAGACACATGTGATCGAGACGACCAAATCTTCGGACGGACATCTTCCCGATGCCGACGGTTCAACACTGGAGGTTGCGCCTACTAAGTCCTTTAGCATTGATGGAGAACATGACGATGTGGGAATTCAAACTGTGGATAGCGGGCACCTGGCGTAAAAGATGGATGGGCTCTAGCGGAAGAGACTCATTCTTCTTGTTAAACAGAGCCTCTATTTGGCATTTTGGCCTCTTTTATAGTGTGACGCATTGGATGGACGAGAATGGTATTGGCTATTGAAGCTGACCATGCGAATCCGTCTTCGCACTACAGTATACATCTGCCAGTCCAGGAAGACGCGTGGATGGCATTTTATTATTTTTATTTGTTGACATTGAGCCTCCCTTCATCGCGGCTTTAAGAACCTTTACGCACATGTACTATTAACCATGTTAAGACCAAGATTTAACTTTAACTCTAGCAATGGTAGCTTCTGGTGTGTAACCCATACTCTCCAAGTCTTCACCTCACGGGTAGTTCTGATGCGTCCCCTTAACACTTCAGCAGCAACAAGTGCTTTCAATAACTGTTACGTGAGGTGTGATAGCTTGTATTTCAAGCGCACTGCAAAATTAGTATGCATTGGAGTTGTCTCCCAATCTAATTGATCAATTGAATGATCAACTCACAGAGACACAGTTGCTTGAAGATTATGGAGCTCTTCAGTTGTTCATAGGGGAGCGTGCAGAGAAATCAATCAGCGGTAATGGTGCAAACGTCATTCACACAAGCGTGTTGATGCAACTGATCTTGACCAGCGACGAGATACTTGAAGTTGTGGATGCGACCACCACACAGATATTGATTCAAGAAGGATGTTCCATAGAAGGGTATTCTTCTCGCCAGCACACTCATCATGGTGCTGGGAGACACTCGACTCACTCCTACAACTAGCATGCTGGCAACTTAAGTGAATGACAAATCCATGAGGGCGAAGAACAAAAAGCATGCTAATGTAACTTGCCATCCTAAAAACTACCCCGTTCTTGTTCAGATCACGATAGCTAGTAGATAATCTACTACAGCTAGTACAGTACAGTAGCACAGGTAGCTAGCTAGCTAGAGAGCAACCTGCACTCTAGCTACCAGGTACCTAGTAGCTAGCTAGACATGCAAAAAGTGGACACAAAAATCATAAAAAGTTAACCTGAACCTTCTACAGATTTTTTAAAACCCGAAGACATGTGATGCCTTTGTGATGCCTCATTTGATTGGTCGCGTCTCACTATCTTGGCCTTGATATCTTCATTCTTTCTTTCTCCCTCAAAATTCGCATCCTGGCGAAGCAAGGAAGATAGAGGGTACTGGTATCAATCAAACTGAAACAGCACGTGCATGTCGAGCATGCACAATTCTAATCACTTTTTCTTTGATGCCCTTACCTTGATTGTCATTATTCAAACCGTCAAGGGTAAAGGAGCATCTTCTTCCATCACCTGCAGGCCATTGAAGCAAATTAAGTGAGTGACAGCTTCACTCACCTCGTTTACTGCCACTTCCTTGAAATTGATTGACTGATCGCATTCATATGTAACATAATACAAACAAACAACAATCATCATCCAACCCACAGCTTGACAAGGAAAACACAGCAAAATGAGCGACAATAACAAGGTGGACTTACGACAATTGGCCATATTAATTACTTGTTTGATATGCATGGGAGCTGCCTTGGGGTTTGAACGATCCTTATTGCCCCGTATGGCCGTCGAAGTATGGGATATTCATTCTTCGACAACGGTACGTGCTAAGAGTATTAGATCGAGATACTTTGAGTTATATTTATTTGCGTTGTCATGTGTTTCGTATGTTTTATTTTGTTTGGTTATTATTTTGTGGTCGAGCAAAACACACTCTATAATGTACTCACTCCATTCTATTCCAATGAATTCCATCCCCTATACTTTTCTACAGGTCTTGCAATTGGTATCAACCTTTGGTGCTTCCAAGGCCGTGGCCAATATCATTGCTGGACCCTTGGCGGATCGATTTGGACGCAAACCCACGTTGATTTTGGGATTTTTAGTCGGTCTCCCCGTCATGCCCTATGTCAATGTCGCCCAAGGGTGGACCGGCGTGACCGCCATGAATATTTTGTTTGGCATATCGCAAGGTCTCCTTGGAAGTGCCCTATTTTTTTTATTGATTGATGTCATGGGACCCGCACGGCGTGGGATTGCTGTAGGGATCGGAGAATGTACCATTTATGTAGCGACGGCCATGATTAATATCGTGGCGGGAGATTTGGCGTCCCGCTATGGATATCGTCCGGTGCCTTTCATGGTGGCCACCATGTTTGCCGTCTTGGGGTTGTTGGCCACGGCACCCTTGCGGGATACCTTGGATCAAGTCAAGGCGGAACAAGATCAACAATTGACCCAAATTGCTTCCACCTTGCGCATGACGGCGACCGAAAAAGACAAAGTACGGATGGAGCTGGATTTGGAAGCGGCCCGAGAAGAAATCTACAACAACAATACATTATCGTATCGAGGAGGCAACAATAATACAAACAAGAAGAATAGCAATGGGACAGGCAGCCATAATGGTGGCAACAAATATCTAGAATGGAAGAAACCATTCAAGGAATCCACAGACACAATTTCAAAAAATGAAGCATCAGCCGTCGTATCTTTGGGTGATCAGGAAAGCTTTACGAGCCCCTCGGATGTTCGGGATCTGCACAAAACACTAGTAGAACGCCAAACAGCAGTCGGACAGAGTAGTTTTGGAAGTACAGACGCTGGTAGTGAACCCATATTAAAGCCATCCTATGAAATATACGAGTCCTTGGACGATGATGTTCATCTCGATGATGATTCCTCGAATCAAACAGAAACCTACAATGAAATGTTGGAAGAATGGGACAAGGCCGTTCTAACATCGATTCAACATATCCCCTCTACGCTTCAAGTCATTGGAAGAATACCTCAGAATGTCCTTCGGTGTGCCTTTGCACCAAATCATCCATCCGAAAGTGATCTTTATGACAGCAGCAACAACAACAACGGCAGCAGCCATCGCCTCCGACCCAAAAGTGGTGGTGGCGACGACGATCTGTTAGTCAATGAAGTGACACCTTTACATTTACAAACGTTTGAGAGTTATGAAGTCTACGACAGTGATACTGACTCGGACGACGAAGCCAACAAAGAAGTGGATTGGGATGAAGTGGAAGAAGAAGTCAAGACCATGTACCCCTCCGCATTCCATTTGCTTGCCCATATACTTTGGAACAATCCAAACTTTGGAATTCTTTGTTTGGCCGGCATGACCATGAACTTTAAGGATGGTTTTGCCTGGGGGAGTTTTCCTTTATTTTTTTCCAAGTTCCATCATCTCAGTGATGATCATACCGACATGTTGGTAGCCATTTATCCACTCTGTTGGGGGTTTGCACAGGCCTTTACGGGTGCCTTGTCCGATGTCTACGGCCGATCGCTCTTTCTCTTGATGGGTTTTGGTACCTGCACCATTGGTACGGCACTTTTTTTTCTTCCTGGCTTTTTGTGGGGCCGACCTGCGAACGACAACCATCTTCATATCCTGGTATGGGTCATTGCCGACGTATGCTTGGGTCTTGGTACCGCCATGGCATACCCCGCCTTGCAGGCTGCCGTGGCGGACGAGATTCTGCCCAAGTATCGTGGCCTGGGTCTTGGCTTTTATCGATTTACGCGCGACATGGGATATGTGGTGGGCGCATTGGTGTGCGGCAGTCTGACCGATGTTTTGGGGTATCCAGCGACGTTTCTCATTGTTTCGGGCGTCTTGGGTGCATCGTTTTGTATGATATTTTTCTTTTACAAGCCAATGGATCTTGGTGGTTGAGAATGGAAATGCACAGTAGTACTATTCCTATGGAATTCGTATGCCTTCTTGAGATATTTATGCAGAAGAAAGCAACGCTAAATTTCTTTTTACGGTATCAAGTTGTTGGAGCTCTTCCCTGAGCCGGCCCCTGGCACATGAAGCATATTTTGGTAGCTGAGTTCTACTATCCAGACAAACAATCCATCAAGATGTCACCATGGTAAGCAGCTTTTTCAGCCTATCTACTGCAAGCTAGTTAAGTAACTAGTTATGGGTAATGGAGCTGCTGTATTGGCTTGCTGGTTACAGTACTAGTTAAGAAGTAGTAATGCACCATACAGTGTCGCGCACCCTCTAGAAAGGAAAAGCTGAGGTTTCTTGGAAGACTTCAAATTGGTGTCGCCACTACTAGTGCTATAATGATCTTCTACGCTCGCACACGCCTCATTCAATATCGATCATTCCAACCCTCGAAATCAAAACTGTCCTAAACGGTTCTGTCTCTACTACTACTAGCTAGTAGCTGCTGCGAGGCAGGTGGTTGCCATTGAAAACAGCTCCGTCGCGCCCACACCAACTGGTTGGAACAGAAAAATCTTAATCACATTGCCTCAAAAAGCTATTGCAGCGCTCTCCAATGGAAACAGAAGTCTGACTTGGAAATCGAGAGCGCGTAGATTGAGTGAATAATTTGCTCTTCCAATTTGGATAGCAGCATGATTGGATCGACCCGATTCGACAACTCATATGGCTAGCTGTTTTTCTTGTCTTCCACCAACACTAGAATCGGAACAAGCCCCCCCAAGTATTCCAACCGAAAGGGAAGTTGAAGTTCCTCCAAGCGACAAGCAATTGCACAACCAATCGCACAATAGGTCCCGAATGCAGCGCTAAAGTGCCACAGTACGTGGGGAGTGATTCCCCGCCATATCCCCGGTGGCAGCATGGTTTCACTAATCCTCAGGATGGCGTCACAGTGGAACATGTCCAAAACCCATACCGGCAAACCGACCATAATGTAGGTGATGAGTGCCATAGTTCCCAATTTCTTGGTGATGGGACCCCTCCTTGCTCTTCCCACAATCACAATTTTATACCCCAATATCAAATGCAAGACCACGCCAAAGGCATAGGTAAAAATGAAAAGGATGTAATTGTCTCGAAATCGATAGTACACAATGGTCTGAAACACCGACAACGCCACAAAGAAATAGGGAAGCCGGGGAAAATGAGGCTTGCCCATGGGAGCATCGTACTCGAGGCACATGAAATTCAGAGCAGCACTTTCCCACAGCATTGGAAGTTCATCGCTGGCCTGGTAGACCGCATTCAGTGACAGATGCAGCCCGGTGGATCCAACTCCAATGAAAAACAAAATCAGGTAGGCCAACACGGTTCGAACTTCTTTGGTGGGGTTATTCCAAATGGCCCCGATCAAACCGAAGGAAGCCACGCCCAACAGACTGCTCCATGTGTTGTGGAACTCGACGATGGTGGGAAAATGATAGTAGTTGCTCTCGCAAAAGTCAATGCTACTCGTATGCGGCTCCCAATAATACGATGTCATCTGGAATGTGTAGAGTTACGTTGCTTCGCGTTGATAGTTAGCTGTGATACTGTAGTTTGGCAGCGGTTGCTTCTATCATGTCATTGATTGTTATTATTATTCAAGACTTTAGAGATTCATTCATTCATGCATTTGATCAGATTGCTGCTTGTATGGGTTACTCAACTGTATCTCAGTCACGAGCCGAAAAATCTTGAGCCCCGAACGCATGATTTCTACGGGACTCAGAGCAACTGACTTCTCAGTGTTAGCTATTCCTGCGATGTCCAACTTGAAAATCTAATAGCACGTGGGTGTTTGTAGGTCCATCATTTCTCTGTGACTCACTCAGATGCGATGCTGCATCTTGAAACTGTCTTGAAACTACTAGCTAGCTAGCTTTGCAGTTACGTGTCGCCGCCCCACTGACCCGAAGAGACTACTTCCTGCTGCTACCAGTGCAGTGGTCGGAGCACGCAGCCGGCCGCACAACTGAAAGCTATGCTGTCAGTGTTTCGTTCAGTCCTTGCACCTCTTCCCTGATCCAGCGCCTGTCGCACGAGTGAGCTTGCCAGTTTGGTAGCTGGCTGCTTTCTACTAGTAGGTTCTACTACTGGCTGGTAGCCAGATAACGAATCCACTCGTCCGTCAAGGAAATCACCGCGGCAAGCAACCTCACTTCTCTGCCTAACACCTACTACTAACATCTACATGTATGTGCCTGTTGCAAGCTAACACTCCTACTAGGCTTGGGGTTCGATTGCAGCTTCGCTGTCGAATAGCTAGCAGCTCTAGCTAGGTGGATTGGTACTAGTGCTCCAGCACTGCAAGGTGGCTGGAGTTGGCTAATAGGTTGGTGCCAGGTACGAGGTACTAGTACCGTCATAGTTCTGAGCACTTCGTGTTGCACCAATGCAACAACGCAGTGCTGCCAACAGTAGTTTACATTCCTCCGGTAACGAACGCAGGATAGGAAAATGTGAGTTATGGGCGCGCTAAACGAAATGCTCGCAGCACTTCTTTATTCGAGTAGGACTCTTGGTACAAACAAGCTTCTTGTTCGGCCTGGCGCGCTGTCACATAATATTACGTGGTCAAATATCGGAACTTCCGATGCCGGCCGGATTTCTACATAGTCGACATCAGTGACCAAGGTGCCGGGATTTGCTCACAAAATGCCCGTACTAGCTTGTAGCTTCCCGAAGTTTGCCTTCCCTTTCTTGGTGTGTGATTGATTTGATTCTTCTTTTTTGACATCTGCTTTCTCATATCTCTTGTTGCAGTAGTGCGTAGCTCCCTTTCAAATAACAGAAGTAAGATACTAGCTAGTCTAGTAGTCCTGTAGCATTAGTCTCGGGAAGCCATTAATTCATTTTCTTTCAAATCATAATCTATCCGTTTTTGGTTTTGTATCAACACCATGACAACTCAAGGTACGAAGAAGTGGGGCCAACATTTTTGCATCCATTCATTACTGTCAGGCGATGGAGGGAGTCGCTGTGCCATGATTTTCGTTGTTTTCTCACATTCATTCATTTTTCTTGAATGTACCGCGCCCATGCCCTACTACTGCTACTATAATGATAATAATAGAAGTCGAAGTTGACCTCGAGGCCGGCAGTTCCGTCGCTGCTGGCGTTCAATCCAATGGCTCGATTACGTTGCCCAAACTCGTTTCCGTGACCATTTCCAAATCCAATCGCGATGCTTTGGTGGGTTTGGGTGTGACGGACAAATTGGGATCCTATGGAACAGTCGTTCCCGTGATCAACAGCATCAAGGAGGGCAGTTTGTGCAGTGGTACCGCCCTCCAGATTGGTATGCATTTGTACAAAATCAATGGTGTCCCTTGCAAAGGCAAAGATGATGCCACGGCCATGTTGAAAGTGTCCGAGGGCAGCATTACCATTGTCGCCGGTCCTCCCGGTTTGGTATGGGCCACCGTGTCCAAGGCTAGCAAAGAGACCAAGGTTGGTCTTCATATGGAACGTTACAAGAACAGCGACAAAGTTTTCATTGGCAATGTCAAGGGATTATTTGCAAAGACCGATTTGAAGCCCAACATGACCATTCTTCAAATTAATGACAAGGATGTCACCGGTGTTCCCATGCCGGAAGTTTTGGAAATGGTGTCGGAAGCGGAAGGAAAAATTACGGTGCTGGCGCAAGCACCTTTGGACTTGGGACAAAAATTGTTGTCTCATCCTCCTCCCGAAGGATTGGCTGGTGGAGAATGGGGTTCCACGACCTATGTCGGTTCCTTGACCGGCGCTCTGGCCATTGCCGGTATTATTACGGGTATTGGTTGGATCATTATTCTCTTGTTTTGCCCCTCTGACAAAATTGATGTCTACAAACTAGATGGCAAATTGTTTACTCCCAATGGAGGTGAGTTTTTTTTTCGGAAACAGAAGTTTCTGGAAGAAACTGTACTGTGCATTGGAACTCAATTTTTTCTTTTATTGCTTTGTCTATATCCACAACAAAATAGAATTCTACAAGAGTGCCACTCGCAGAAATTTTGAAATTCGCAAGTCCGAGCACGTGACGGAGAAGGTCGATGGCATTTGGGGTACCACTACCTATGTGGGACCCTTGACATGGTCCTGCGCCATTGTTGCTGCACCTACTATTATTGGCTTTTTCCTCATCTTGTTATTTTTCCCCATGGATGAACGTGATGTTTACTATTCCAATGGCAGGCTCTACACAGCCGATGGATACTTTTACAAGTCGGCCACGGAAAAGAACTTTCAACTTACCAAGTCTCAGCACTTGAAGCTTTAAGTGGCCCCCCATTTGCTTTGCGAGCAATTATCTGCTTCGACAATTCACGGCACCGCATCCATCTAGACTAGGTGGATGTGTTGAAGAAATGTAAGAGAGAATATCCTCCGTGCCGGAAGTCCTATTTTTATATGTGTTGGATGTTTTTGGTGGTCTCTGCTCTGTGCAACGCGGTAACGTCGTTGCATGATGGATGGGAGGAACCGATCTTAATGCTGTATGCTTTAAAACAAATCGATTTTGTGTTATTTTTTGGAATTTACAGTAGTGTTGATTTTGCTCCTGGTTGCCTTTTTTCCTACTAATAAATGAGAGGACGCTAAAGCTTGGTTCATTGGCAGCAATACTATATATTAAAATTTCGTATTGTTAGTAAAAAGTGGCGACGAAGCTACTAGTAGTTATTCCACGAACGACGGATTCCCCCTCAATAAATGAAACAAGTAATCCAACCTGTTGGTGTGGACAACGAGCTTATCAAATATTTGTTCCTTGCTGGCATTTTCGTTGATCATTAGCCGTCGTATCTGAGTGGCGTTCATGGTCAAATAGAAATCAATGGTTGCGAGAAAGGTGTGGCTGTCAAAGCACCGTAGAATAATGGATTCAAGGAAACAATTTCTTTCGAGCATGCCCACAATAGCTTGTTGTCCAGCTTTTGTAATGTTATCGTGGCTCAGTTGAAGCACCTTAAGTGACCGGTTAATTTTCAATGAGTTGGCAATGAACACCAACCCACCGTCATCAATCCTTGCCCCCCACAGCTCCAGTCGCTCCAGTGTCGTATTCTGCTGTAGCATTTGCCCCATGGCAACACACGCCTCTTCATTCAACACTTCGTCACATTGTAACGCAATATCTTTTAGAGTTCGACCCAAGGGCTTAGGTTGCTGCTCCTTGGAGTGCATTAAATGCTGCATAAACTCAATCATACTATCGTTGGAGAGCACTATGTTTCGTAGGTCCAAGATCTTCAACGACTTTAGGGAGAGCAATTCTAAACTTTGGGAGGAGATTGGATAGTGCTGATCCTGGGCCACTCGAAGCATGATTTTGTTCACATTGGGAGCTGTGGCGAGCATGTCGATGAGTAAATTCAAAGAAGAATATCCAGTATCTACTGGCGTTTGCAACTGTGAAATGTTCACAGTTGTCAACGATTTGTGATCTTTCAGAGAGATACGAGAGTCTTCATTATCATCATCCTTCCACACAAAGTTGCTGTCATGAATGGATAACTTCCTCAAGTACAGTGCACGATGCAGCACTTGTGAGAGGGCGGTACTATGCAGTGAGAAATCTACGAAGTAGTTGAGATACAATTCCTCCAGGCTCGGAAGATTCCCAACTGTTTCCCAGAGACGATCTTGCCTTTGAGAGGAAAGCTTCTCGACGAAAAATCCATGGATTCGAATTCTCGTGACTGACGTGTTCAAGCTCAAAGCTTCCACGAGAGACTCAAAGTCCAAGAGTGTATGAAAACTGCTTAAAAGCAGTTCCTGAAACTCCGGTCTATTGCTGGCGAGTTGTTCAATAATAGTAGAGGAGGAAATTGAGCATTGTTGAGTTTCTTGAACAGCTGCTGCAGCAGCGCGATGGCCCCTTGGTGGGGTTTCATGCAGGAGCCTTAGGAGTCGGTGCCGGTTCCTTGATCGCATGGGTCTCAATGAAGATGACATTCTTTCTAGCTTCGTTCTTGAACTGACGAGGAAGACAAGGATGTGCTCGTTTGCCGCTGTTTGTTGTGTTTCAATACTTCTCCCTTGAAGTAATAGGTCCACTCTTAACTAGCTAGTACTAGTACATGAATGTAGAACGAAGAAAGTTGTGAGAAACATTCGAAATTAGTTTGAAAAAAATGAACGTTTATTATCTCGCCGCGCTACTTCAGTACAACCGATCAAAAGGCCACTGCGCGACCTAAGAAAAGAATGAGAAAATCCAACACAGAAGGGCTAGAAGTGCCCTAAAGCACTGTGCACTGACACTACAGTAGCTAGCTAGTCTACTCAACTGATTTCTGTAGTCAAAAAGAAAGGTTGTACTCATTATAATTTAGCAAGTAGCTGCACCTGCAGTCATAAAAGGGAAGAAAGGTGACATGCAATCCACAAGCTGTTCTCTCAGATTTCTTTTGAATTTAAGAAATATTTTTTTTCTTGGTTGTCTCGGCACTCTCCAATGAAGATAGACATGTACAAAGCCATGGTTCCTGAATGCAGCTTCAACATTGGCCCCCGTTGTGTGATGTGTATGTCACAAAGAGAGAATCAAGGAATGTTTGTCTCAGTTTTGTGCTTGTTGGTTCTGAAATTAGAGCATGGAATGTGTCATCCTTCTTTTCAAAAATTGATTTTCTAAATTTCACCCAAAACATCAGAGCAGTGCAAAATTTTTGACAGGTGCATTTTTGAATTGACTGGTTAGCATTTGCACTTTGAACTGTGCATTCTCTCGTGTCTTTTGATGACCATTTTCTTCCAATGCCAGAGCATGCGGATTCATTTCAAGGATTGAAACGGAAATGAGGAGGCAAGTTTGTGACCGCATCAAAAAGTCCATGGTTCTCAAAACAAGTGATGTAAGTGCCCCATCCAGAAGAATGGCTCGGATTCTTGTCAAAGTTGACATGCAAGATCCACTTGAGGCTGTCATCCTGATTTTCCATTGCTGTCAGATTGTGTCAGTCCTCAACATGCCCAATGGGGAGACATTGTCATCTCCCACCTTCGAAAATTTCACCAACCAGTTTTTTGTTGTCCTTCTCATTGGGATCACAGCATTCCTGGCAGCTTCCCCAAGTCATGTAGCAGTTGCAAATGTCAACAAGCATGCTGGTCTCAGATTCAGTTTATCCAAGGCACAAAGTGCGACAGACGTCCATGCACTCAATCGGTGCAAGCTCCAATGGCGAAGGCAGTTGGGGTTCAGTCACGGCCGTAGTCAACATTGAACGTGAAAAGGCAGTGAGTGTCCTCATTGTTGGCAGAAGGCCACAACTTGCACCGGGTGTTCAAGCCCTCAATTTGGCTGCCACTGGGATGAGTCACAAGGCAGCCCCCATTGTCTTGGTTGAGTCTGTTCTGTGACAACATGCTTGCAACGCCTCTTGGGGGTCCCATCAGGCAAAGAACAGGGATCACACTTTTTGGAGGAGACAACATCATTGAGAAAGGGGGGTGGGACATCACACATCTTGAAATCAAAGACAAACTTGAGAAGAAAACATCTTTTGAATGCTGGTCGGATTGAAGAGCTTCAAAGATCAAAGAACATTGCCAGGTCATCAAATCAATCATGGCATCAACAACAACTATGGACATGGCAAGGCAAGGGGTGTGTAAAAACATTCCTCACCGGCATGGTGCAAGAGTTATCAAAACCCACTGATGATCAAAAACAACTTGAAAGGAGCAAATCTTTGAACGGTGGGTCCAATGAAAGAGCTTCAAAGAACAAAACTCATTGTCAGGTCATGAAGTAAATGATGGTGGCATCAAAAGAACTGACAGACATGGCAAGGTTAGAGTTAGATAATTCTGTCTCCCTCGGAGATAGTTGACTTAAGAGAGCACTGAGGAGCAGAATTCAAATGAAAACCACGCACGCCACTATGGGTGAAACATTGCTGGTGCGTTCACGGTTGCGTTTCGACATGTGGAGAATCGTGTTGGCTGGCGTGTTCCATTCAAATGTGCATCAACACATCAGCTTGTTGGCATGAATAACCCTTCTCAGAAGGAATTTTTTAAGGATTGATGGCATGAACAACCGTTCGATAAAAGTTGCATTTGTGTGCCATTGTGCTGCACGAATCAGCTATGTGACTGTTATGAATGCGAATGAGGGCACCGGTTAGCACCGGTTAGCATGCGCACTGGCGGGGTTGCGAATGAGGGCACCGGTTAGCACCGTTTATGTTAGGTTTGGGGTTGACCCCAGGGAGACACGCTCTCACCCTCAATTTGTTATGGTGCAACAGTTGTCCAAATTTAACAAATGTTCAAACTTACCTAAAAACTCAATTTGTGGCTGAATTGGACCCTACAAAAGTGGTTCTGTTTTGTTTTGTGAGTTCCATGACAAAGACATGGCGGATTTGTGGGCCTCATGCCTGGCAATGGGTTGCCACCTGTGCACTGCGCTAAAAGCTACAGGCCTTTTGAGTTGTTTGTAAATGAAAATTGTAAGCTTTAGAATGAAGCTAAAATG
>ENA-ORBV01011331-ORBV01011331.1-microbial-mat-metagenome-genome-assembly--contig:-NODE-11331-length-14031-cov-6.198366_pt1 | contig 14031 bp, 12 predicted proteins | sample MGYA00237777_ERZ505514 | MGnify/ENA primary metagenome ERZ505514 (study PRJEB26160, sample SAMN06269048) | microbial mat metagenome | isolation source: Oligotrophic lake microbial mat | place...
ACAGGCACCGTAGATTTCGTTGTCAGCGTTGATAAGAAGTTGTGGGTTGGATGTTGATTGTTTAAGAATTGTCATTGATTGACACATTAGTCACTGGGGTGATTTACATGCCTGTGGAAATGTGGTCTGTGTCTACAAGCACTGCAGATTTCGTTGTTAGAGTTGATAAGAAGTTGTGGGTTGGAGTGTTGGACATTTGTTGTTTAAGAATTGTCATTGATTGACCCATTAGTGATGGGGGTGATTTACATGCCTATGGAAATGTGGTCTGTGTCTACAGGCACCGTAGATTTCGTTGTCAGCGTTGATAAGAAGTTGTGGGTTGGATGTTGATTGTTTAAGAATTGTCATTGCTTGACCCATTAGTGATGGGGGTGATCTGTTTTACATGCCTATGGAAATGTGGTCTGTGTCTACAGACACCGTGTACTTTGCTGTTAGAGTTGATAAGAAGTTGTTGGTTGGATGTTGATTGTTTTAGAATTGCAATTCTTTTTTTGGCACACAGGGCGCAATTTTTGGTAGCGAAAGTTTTGATCACACTGATGGGGTTGCCTTGCCAGATGATGCTGCAGGTTATTCTTCCACGTTGGTTGACTGGGGATGGATTTGTATCATGGAATTGAGTTGCAAAGTGTTTGGGGCATGCATCCGATTTCTCGCCACGTTTGACAAGCTTTTGGACTTCATTGAAGTGTTGCTGCATTCTAGCTTTGAACTTTTGTTGTGTGTTCCCCGTGCACACTTTTCCTGTGTTTTTGCATTTGACTTTGTAGACTGCTATTGAATTCCTGCACATGTTGTTGTAGCCACAGGCACCATTTCCTCTAGTTCTGCAATTGCAGGACAGAGGTTCAAAGTGACAGGTTCTCTGCACAGAGTGGAGAATGTGAAGTTGCGCCTTCAAGTGCTGCCCAAGAGCCATGCTAAGTAGCAAAGATTGAGTGATTTGTAGCAAATTGTTGTGATCGTTTCTGAGGCTGTTGTTTTGACAACAGATAAGAATTTATCTAATTTGTTTGGTCTCACATTGTTTCCAGTTAGACATCAACAATGCAAACATTGCACCCACTGATGTCTTGTTCTGCTGATTTGTGTTGGGCTGACATTCTCATCATTGATTGACTCATTAGTTTGGGGGTGATTTGTCTTGCATGTCTTTGAAATCTGGAGTTATGCATTCACACAATGTAGATTTGTTGTTAGAGTTGACAAGAAGTCAATGATTGGATCTGGATTGTTTTAGAAGTGTGGATCTATCTTTAGCATGCAGTGCACTGTTTCTTATTGCAAATGTTTGATGGAAATTGATCATTGCTTGACCTGCACAATAATTATCCCCATGATCATTCTGTGGCACCTGCGTTTGTCACTTAGATGGGCTTCTGCATGCACTCCTCAGGCTCAATGTCAAGTGCAGTCCTTTTTTGTTCCATGTTCATCCATGGAAACACCTTCTACAGTTGCAACACTCCTTCTCTTCTAGGAACCCCATTTATTCTTTTTCAATTGATTGTTGCTGCTCTTTTGACTGCTCTCTTGGCTGCTCTCCTGGCTGCTCTCTTGGTTGCTCTCTTGGTTGTTCGTCTGCTCTCATCATGAATCGGCTTTTCTTGGTTGTTCCTGGCTTTGCTCTCCAGGAGATTCATATGTCATTTGTTGTTGTTGTGGCAAGTTAGCAGATGAGGTCTGCATCTTTTCTCTATTTTGTTCTGCCAGTGCCCAGTGCACACTCAATGGGCCTCTTGTCATCATCGGCTCCAAGCGGGACTTGCACATGCATCAATGTCAATCCCATTGACAATTTTCACTGCTAGTAGCACCAAGCTGAAACTGCTCTTGCTTTCTTCAATCAATCCCATTGGCCATTGTCTTCTTCATTCATGGGCGTCTCTGATCAACAAAATTTCTTACCATCAGCACACAAGCGATCCATCCGCACACAGCCAGAAATCATTGTGTTGGCACACAGTGGAAACCACTTGCTTGGTTGGCACCAGACGCATCTGTCATGTGGTCACCAAGTCCTGTTGAATGATTCATTCTTCAAGATGCTCACTGGGGCATGTGTGTCCCTTATAGAATGATATGCCTCAGTTCCATCACCTCCAACCAAAGTTGCACCCATGTGCCAAGATCAAGAATGTCAACAGCACCATTCATGTCCATGCTCCAAAGAAGTTAACAAGAGTCTCTCAGTCAAGGGATGAAGGAAAGACCCACCAAGGATTGATGCGTGCCTTCCATGACATCTTTGACCCTCATTTTTATCATGCAACTTGAAGCTTGCTTTGTAATGACAAAGGCTAAAGTTTGGTCTTGCTTTGACATGACTGGAACCTTGCCAAGGCCGTTGCTAACTGAAGAAGTGGATCAAAAAACAGTTCCCCAATCTTCAAGTGCAGCACAACTCAATTGTGTTGCAAGAGAGTGTGAACTTCTTCCCTTCTCCATTCACCCCTCAACACAACAACCTCAAATTGTTGCTTTCTTTTTGCCAATTCCCTTGCTCTCAACATTGATGGAAGATCTGCTTCTCTCACCCCTCTTTGTTTCCACATCTGAGCATAAAATCACAAGGCATGTTCTGGTGTTGTCTCTCTTGTCCTAAAACATTGCAAGCTTTAGACTGAGTTAAGACTAAAAGTAGAATTGGAGAGGACTTCCTCCAAGGAGCTTTAGATTCCTCTCAAGCACCAAGCCATTGTAGCTGTAGACGCAGCAGCAAAGCTAGAGTGTGAGTTGCACTGAGTTACCTTCAAGCACAAAACAGAGCAATGTCAAGATCAACAGACATCTTCAAGGTGGGTGCCATCATTGGACTCGACAACATTCATGGAGTAAGGGTGCACTGTGTCATCACTAGTGGACCCTGTCCCTGTAGGTTCGGTTGAAAGTTTGACAAGCCCTTGTGGATTGTTTGTCATGGATCAGTCCGTCTGCCAGAAACTGAGTTAAGCGAGTCATGACCAACATGCAAGAGAGAAACTCCTACAGAGTGTCATCTTTGGGCTTCCTTTGGGATTTTTTTCAAGAAAGTCTTGATCTTTTGTTTTTGAATTGTAAGGATGGAGTCAGCATAAAAAATGTGCATCCGGACATTAGAGTAGGCTCGCAGTCAGTGGTTTCAAGCTGAATGTGGAACACAAAGAAACAATTGGAATTCAGTGGTTTTTTTTTTATTTACAGAAATAATGAGCCCATCTACAATGTTACCAATCATTCACAAGTGTGATGTAAATTTTCAGTGTAGCTGTTCTATTGGTCTGCTACGGTCACACAGATTGGATTCTTGACAAACACACAGTTGGACATTTGCAACATGCAAGAATTTTTTTCAAGAACATTAAGAAACCTTGACTAGAGTTTCATGCCAACAGTTAAAACAGTACAGAGCATTTAATATCCAATCATTATTTTCCATTGATTGAGATGTTATAGATTTTTATCATCAAGTGGGATGTTTGCATTTGAAACATAGAAGCATTGACACAAAAAAATGATTGTTAGGCTCGCTTTATGAAGACGTGTTGGGGGTAAAGTGCGTCCGAGTTGAAAATCAGTTTCGGGCGTACGCGTGCGTCCAATTAAGTGTTTCTAAGTACAGAAATCTGTACAGTACGATACTTCTTTGAAAGATATCTAGGCGAACTGAGTACGTCACAACGCTACAATGTAGCGTCTGTGTGTCTGTACGTGCCGCACACCCCTTCGCTTGCATCCAGTGGCAGGCAGAGGGCCAGCGTCATGACCACGACGCATCGACGAGGGGCCAAGAAAGCAACAGCAGCAGCTAGCACCCAAAACCAACCGGTTGTTGTTATATCAAATTACGACAATGGTGTTTCGCGCAGCCTTGAATACAGTTGTGAAGAGGGCAGCCCTTGCGGCTACTACTCAGGTAGGTCCACGCTAGTCTCACCATGAAGTCAGGGATTGGAGCAGGGGTTGAAGGATATCGCGGTGGATAAAACGTCATAGGGCGTGTAGGATTTCATCGGCTGTTTGTGGTGTTCAGCCACGCGCCTTGCCTTTCGCTGGAACCTGAGGGCACTTTAGCGAATCCATCCCAGCGTGTTGCACAGTTGCTGTTGAATTAGATTCGTAGCGCCGCTGTAGTCCTGCACAACCACCATGGTGTCTTCCTATCAAGAGGAAGATAGGTGAAAGACTCTGCAGGAACCCGGAAACTGAGATTTTTACGGTTTTTGTAGATCGAAATTCCGGATTCCGTATTACACAGCGCTACGTGCTGCTGTAGTGCGCGACAGAGGGGAATCTCGTGGACAAACTTTTTCGTCGTCACTTGATACTAATTTGTTTCTTATTTACTTCGTCTTACTAATCTCCCCCCCATTACTTCACATTACTACTAATAACTACTAGGCGGCCCGCCGCAGCACAGGAATCATTTCCCGTGGTATGGCCAGCCAGACCCTGGAGCTCTCTACTTACCTCGAGAGTAAGATTGGTGCCCTCGCCGGAGCCGAAGATACATCGGTCAAGTATGCCGAAACTGGTTCTGTCATCTCCGTTGGAGATGGTATCGCTCGTGTTTACGGTCTTTCCAATGTGCAAGCCGGAGAGATGGTTGTCTTTGCCTGCGGATTGCGTGGTATGGCTCTGAACTTGGAAGAAGACAACGTTGGTGTCGTCATTTTCGGTGACGATCGTGACATTTTGGAGGGTGATACCGTCAAGCGTACCGGAGCCATTGTCGATGTTCCAGTCGGCCCCGAGCTTCTTGGACGTGTTGTTGACGGTATTGGTCAGCCCATCGATGGAGGTGCCTCCCTCGAGAAGTGCGCGCGCTCTCGTGCTGAAGTTAAGGCCCCTGGTATTATCCCGAGAGAGTCCGTCTCCGAGCCCATGCTTACCGGTCTTAAGGCTGTTGATGCCCTCATTCCTATTGGACGTGGACAACGTGAATTGATCATTGGTGATCGTCAAACTGGAAAGACCTCTATTGCCATCGATACTATTATTAACCAAAAGACCAAGAAGGAACCCCTTGCTTGTATCTACGTTGGTGTTGGACAAAAGCGATCGACTATCGCCCAACTTGTCGGTCAGTTGGATGAGCGTGAAGCCATGGACAACTGTATCATTGTCGCTGCCACTGCTTCCGATTCCGCCCCTCTGCAGTTCCTTGCCCCTTACACCGGTGCCGCCATGGGAGAGTACTTCCGTGACAACGGAAAGCATGCTGTGATCTTTTACGATGATTTGTCCAAGCAGGCTGTTGCCTACCGTCAAATGTCTCTTTTGCTTCGTCGTCCTCCTGGTCGTGAGGCTTACCCAGGTGATGTCTTTTACTTGCACTCCCGTCTTTTGGAGCGCGCCGCTAAGATGCACCGCAAGCTAGGTGGAGGTTCTTTGACTGCCCTTCCCATCATTGAGACACAGGCCGGTGATGTGTCCGCTTACATTCCTACCAATGTCATTTCCATTACTGATGGTCAGATTTTCTTGGAATCCGAGCTCTTCTACCAGGGTCAACGTCCCGCCATTTCTGTCGGTTTGTCTGTGTCTCGAGTCGGATCCGCTGCCCAATACAAAGCCACCAAGTCCGTCGCCGGTACCATGAAGCTCGAACTTGCCCAATACCGTGAGGTCGCTGCTTTCGCAAAGTTCGGTTCTGATTTGGATGCTTCTACTCAGCAGCAATTGAACCGTGGAATCCGCCTTTACGAACTTCTCAAACAGGGACAGTACACGCCATATGAACCAGAAGAGGTCGTCGCCTCCCTCTTCATTGGTGTCAAGGGATACTGCGATCGCATTGATGTCGACCAGGTGCAAGCCTTCGAGAAAGCTTTCTTGGCACACGTCAAGGGCGCCCACTCCAAGGTTCTTAAGGAGATCATCGATGCTGGATACGTCCTCACCGAAAATGCCGAGAAGGAGTTGCATGAGATTGCTGAATCTTTCACCTCTGGATTTTCACCCTAATTGACATTTAAAAAGTGATGACCCCAGTTTTCTTTATAAGAACCAGTATAACGATAACACAACGATGTGGTTCATAGTTTAACATTAATGTGCTGTGCCGAACATGCTACCTTTACTTTGTCTTAGGTTTGCTCGTGCTAAGTGACGTAGTGTTCACTTGTTTTCTTGGTGTAGACTTTAGAGGGCGCCTACTCTACTAGGAGCACAGTAGAAACATTGGCAAAGTGGTCCAACAGTTTAAATGTGCGATGCCGAATGAGCTGATTAGTCTAGTGACCACCGTGTTATAGCTTGGCGTACAAGCTTTAATACGGCGCAGGATCTAGACGTAGCCGCAAATCTTCCGTAGAGCAACCAACAACAATGCACAGCAGCACGAATCGAAAGAGACCCAGATATAAAAGCCTCGGCTAATCTAATGTAGGGCAACTAACAATAATGCACAGCAGCACAAAGTACAGTCAGAAACGAAAGAGACCAAAATATAAAAGCCTATTAAGTTAAGATCAGTTACAAAACCGACTTGCGGTTTAGGGATTTCGCACATTCCTCAACTTCTTGTAGCAGCAGATCACTGGCCAGGATATGCAATATATAAACTCTATACAACTATGATACCGAAGTATGTTTTGAAGCACGTGACATCGCCACCAGAGAAGAACATCCTTGAGCATATAAAAGGATGCGGTTTTGAGAGAAGATTGTTGAAAGTCTCGAAAGGGTTCCAACTTCCATCATCGGGGATTATTATGCCTTGGCGCCGCCGTCTTCCGGTAAGACATAGTCCGCATTATAGAATTGCTCTTCGTCATACCGACGCGGCGGCCGTGCTGCTTCCTCGTGGTGCGATGCAAGATTGCTAAACAATTGAATTCGCCTATTCAGAGCTCCCTTGAGTGGATGATCTCTTGTTTCTACTTTGCGCTTCTTCACCACCAGAGCAGCGATGACTCCTCCGACAACAGCTGCGGCTGCAATCATGAACATGGCTCCTTTTCTGGCTGGCGCCGCCTTGTCTCCTCGAATGAAACCACTTGCATCGTAGCTATAGTGTAATGAGAGGAAATTTTGATGTGCAGAAAGGTGGAAGGTGGTGATTAGAGAGAGAGACAAAATGATTTGACATTTTTGTACACAGGATCAAGCGACAAACTTACTTGGAGCTGCTTCCACTGCTGCTGCCGCCACCACTAATGAAACGAAAGTGACGAAATAGACCGTGTAAGATAACAATCACAAAGCAGCACATTATCCAACAGTCGACCATCTGCAAAGTGACCTACCTGCTGCTGCTGCTTCCTCCACTGCCGCTTCCACCACCACTGGAGCTGTAAATGTCAAGGGTGAAACCGAACAAGGAATGTTAGTGTTTGGGATTCATTCAGGTTTTGATAGCAATCGTGTTCACGAGAAACCAACGTACCTGCTGCTTCCGCCGCTTCCTCCACCTGAGCCTCCTCCACTGCTGCTACTGCTGCCGCCACCTGAGCCTCCTCCACTACTGCTGCTGCCGCCGCCACCTGAGCCTCCTCCAGAGCCGCCACCGGATCCTCCTCCTCCGCTGCCTCCACTGTAGTGAAAGAACGTGTTAGAGAGGAAAGGAAGTTGATGTTAATAAGAAGGCCTATTCCATTTTTATACAGTAACATGTTAACGAACGATAGGTTGGCGTGGACTTACCCAGTACTAGGAGGGTGATCGGTTTTGGGTTTATGGGGGGGCGAAGTAGCTGGAACTTCGTCAGCTGTGTGTGAATACAGGAGTTGGTGCAGGAGTCATGGTGAAGCAAGAAGAAGAAAGGTTAGCCATGTGTGATGGGATATACATGATGAAGCTCGACGAAATAGTACTCGTTACGATCGATTGTCCCAGCGCTATTCGATAGTTTAAAGTACTACAGGAGTCTCCATCACTTAGAACGTACAGAGTTGACGCAAGTTGCCCACGCTCTTGTCGGCATCGACTGATGCAAGAGCCAGCACTAAAGCCAGAGCTGCAATGGTGAAAAATCTCATGGTTGTTTTTGGTTGTTGGTTGTTGAGTGGAGTTGATAATCAACTAGACTAGTTGCTACTGATTGTAATGCCTGCTACCACGCTTTTGTTTCCTTTTGTTTGCACTATCCGTTTCTGGTGGCAATTCAACCTCTCTTCAAATCGTTACTTGTATCGTCACACGATAAGGGAGTTGGAGTATACTTTAGTTATTGATAACACAAGCGGGGCTCTATCTGCGAAAACTGCCACACGATTGTGATCGTTACACTTTCACCTCATTCAAACCGAATGCCTACAAGACCTGCCGACTGGCGTCCGGAAGGAATGAGAGATATTCAACCCCCAGTCGCCCTCCAGAAACCTTAATTACACTTCGTTCAAATGTTTCAACGGACTTCACCAAAACCAGCAAACAAGACCTATTTCTTCAGATCTGTAGATAAGTATAAACGAGTTCAGGGTTCGAGTTATCACGAACGAAGTCCGAGTTCGTTTGCCGCCACAGCATCGGCGGGACTTGAATTGGGCAGTTTTAGGCCGGGTGAATCTTGCTGGTAATTTGTACGATTGGCGCTCTTTTTTTGACGTTCCAGACTCATGATTAAAATGATTTAGGATGATGATTGAACCCCAACAAAATGCAGTGACCATGACACTCTATCTCAATGCTAACCACTCCACAAGTAGCTATCCATCATTACAGTACAATAGCAGAGTGGCACTTGTACAATGCTTTCCTTGTCTGGATAGATGCAGTGCAAACAGTGCTGACATTTGCACTAGCTATAGCTGCTAGCTAGTGTTTAACTCTTTTCTCCGATAAACCAAAGTGTCGATCTTGAGTTGCTCTGTCTCCGCTCACAAAAACAAATAACAAATCATGACACAGTCAATCCATTGAAATAAATTGAATTGTTTTATATAATTTTTGCTGCAAACAGCAAGGTTTCACCACCATGTTTTCTGAGTGAACTGCAATTTTTCAGGTCGGCAAAATTTATTTTTTGCTTTCTGCATTTCACTTTGTTTTGTTCTGCTGCAATTTCAAATTGAGCCGATGATAGAAATTGAACCACATGACGCCAGCACAAAGGATCACTGCATGTTGCAAAGCCTTTCAATTTTCCTGGACGTAAGAGGTGTTGAGCTGTCTGACTCATGTTTGTTTTTTATATGCGCACTGTGCAGATGCGATGCATGCATGTTTTGTTGGCTAGCAAGTTACATTTTTTGTTTTCATTGGAGACAATTGGTTATGTTGTTTGTGCAATGAAAACAAGGTGAAGCATGTACACCTATTGAGATCTGTTGGATGGTCAACATCAAAGTGATCTGTTTGTTGGTTAAACAGATTAGTTTGTTACAAATCACAAGCACATTGCAGAACTGAGTGAATGTTGCTAACATGGCTTGTTATTGAGGATCTCTCTGGAGCATTGCGTGGCATTGACTAATCAATTCTTCAAGATGGCACAGGTGCACACTTGCCCAAAATGGAATGCTAGCCAGCACTTCTAACACGATCATTCCACTGAGAAATATTTTTTGAGTCAAAAAGTGAGGCATCATGCATTTGCTAAAGTGACTTACAAAAACTCATCACCAATGCAATTTTAAATCACAGCTAGGAGCAAATGTCTGTTTCTAGACATGGCTAGGAGCAATGGTATTTTGCTTGGAAAGGTGACACTTGATGACTAGCTGCTTTTTGCAACAACAGAAAGCATCTGCAGATGTGTTCACAATTACCCCGTTTGGAAAAATTGGCACATTTTTGAACAATTTCATCTGTTTCACGCATCACTGGTAGTGTGCTTGTTGAACAGCAAGCATGGTGCACTGCGCTAAAAGCTATGGGCCTTTTGAGTTGTTTGTGAATGAAAATTATGAGCTTCAGAATGAAGCTAAAATGAATGTAATATTTGAGAGAGGTTCGGCTCAAGATCAATTGGTGTGATCCTCTCTCTGCTGAGATGAATGATGCTTGTGCGTGAAGAATCGGCGTGCCAGTTGTTCAGTTGGTTGTGACTTGTTGTGCAACGATAGCTTGTGTTATACCATCCAGAACAAAATGTCTTCTAGGCGTTTGTGGCGGTTAAAATATGCAGCCGTTATCTCATGCATGCGCTTGGTCTTGGATACTATCCTGAGTGACCTTCTTCACTCATTCACTGCTTGTGAAGGATAGGGCTAGTTACAACTAGTCCCATATGCTGAGAAGCGTGTCTTCCGTGAATCAGTCCTGGATGAATGAGACCTGTGTGAGGACACTCTATTTTATACCCATTTTGGGGTATTCAGTTGCAATGGTGAAGGTGACAGTTGACAAATCAGTGTGATTGTTTTTTGAAACATGCAACCCATTTGATCCTTTGTGTTGTTAAGTAAGATTGTTGTTACATCATCAGAATTCAATGTTTGATCATTTCTTGTTTGTTAACTCAACACTCACTGAAGTTTCAGAAGTCATGCTGAAACTGTGTCAGGTTGCATGTTTGGTGAAAGTTCAATAAGGCTCATGTCTACTAGCAGCAGGTTCTCTTGCTTTTCCACAAGAGTAGGTTGACCAACACAGATCCATGTTTTTGCAATTTGAGAACAATGAGATGCAAAAAGTTCATGAGTGAATAAGAAGAAAAGTCCGGAAGGCCTCTTTTTGGGATCTGGTGAGAAAAAGAGCAATTGATTAGAACAGAAAGCCCTGTTAAATCAATTTTGGTAGAACCAAAGGAACAAAAAGTAGACACTTGATCCTGTTTGTTGGCTAGAAGTGAAGGCAAAGACAATGCTGTGCAAAAGATGAGCATCCTTACATTGCACGTGGGGAGGAAATGCAACTGTTCTGATGGCATGCAGATATTGTTGTGTTTTTGAATCTCTGTTTGATGCAGGCTTTAGCACCAGCAGGGGCTGGCCCGGCTGGGCGGCTAAGTAGGTTGACTTTTTCAAGCAGGTCCACATGCACGACTGAGCTAGCGTTGAAGTGCTTGACCTTGATGTTGAGTAGGAGGATTTTTTGTTCAATGAGGTCTGTTTTTTGTAGCAGGGCTTTGGCAGCAAAAGATTCTATCATCAGGATGTGAAAATGGCAGAGCACTCACAGTGCCTCTTTGGTGGCCTGATTGAGTTGCATTGTTATTGGGAGGAATAAAAGGGGTAAAAAGAAAGAAACAGGAGGTGCAGATCAAGTGGGGTAGTTGTGCAGAGCGAATAGCTTCTCAAACTGCTTTGTTGGGGCTGAATTTGGTTATTGAGGATGCAGCAGAAAGGGGGTTGAGCTGTCCCAGGGACCGGAACAACAAGCCTTTCAGGGCATGCAACAGGTGTTGGATCACTTGGATGGCATGAAACAAAACAGAATAACTGAGACCTCGTTGCTTGCCATTGGGTGTTCAGCAATGCAACACATTAGTCACAATTGGCTGTGCACTTAAACTTGTGGGATGGAAGGCTTGCGAGGGACTCCAAGTTAATCCTGGGATGCTCAGTGTGAGTTGCATTCATTTGTCTAATTCAGAGAGCAGTGTTCTTTTGGAAACGTTATGTTAGCGGGATCTGGAGGAATCTTTATGACACTTTTGGATGAAGAACAGCCACCCCTCATCATCAGGGTTACACAGATCACAGATGAGCATGCCAGTGAAATGTGATTAAAAGAGGAACAGATAAAAACAGAAAGAATAGCAAGATGGCAGCATTGCCATTCCAACTCTTTCAACATTCAGGAATAGACGCTGAAACAAACAGACACAGGGAACTGAAGCCAAGGATTGATCTCTTATTGAGTCAAAGTTAGAATGGGCTAAACAAGAGCAGGGTTAATTTAACATCTGAATTCAAGGGAGGTGGGGGATCAAGGGGATGGCTTTGTAGGATCACTGTTCTGCTAATGTCCTATAGGTTGATTCAGCCGCACTCCTATGGATTAAACATGTCCGCCGTGTCATCCTGCTTCCATCTCTTTTTGTTTCTTGCTCCTGTCCACATCATCACTTTGTGCAAAGCTTGGAACAAACCTACTTGTGTTTCCACTCCCAGCACTAGCATTGTCATTGGATCCATCACGATTAGAGCCTTGAATTTCTATGATTCGTTGTTGTGCAGTTCAGTTTCTAGGCATATGGCCAACCTTGTTGCATCGCTATTAGTAACACATCTTCTTCTTGTCTGGTGAGCTCTTCCATAGAGTAAAGCTCACCACTGACAACCCATTGGAGAGATCATTGATGTGTCTCTGGTGCCATCCACTGAATCCTCTGCAATTGGTCAGCATCATGATGGCTGCGGGAAGATAAGCATGGCAGGAATTGTTGTTCAGTCTGTTAACTGCTGCCTTGTAACAGGCTTGATCCGTCCCTCCAAGAACAAATGGCTTTATGATTACAAAAGTGTTTCTGACTCCTCCTGCATTGTAGACTAATTAGGTCCTTTATCATGTCTAACAGCCCACTGACACCATTGTTGTCCTCTAGCTTTTCAAGTTCAGCTGACTGTGCTTCTAGTTTTATGCTTGATCTTGGGTGAAAACTGGCTCATGACAATCCTGAACAAATGAACTTCGTCTTTTCCTCACCATGGCATGCTTAGTCTCCTTATCCAACTTTTTCCTTGTGAGTTCCATGTGTCCCCCATCACATGCTTAGCAGCATCCTTGTCTGGAGCTTTGGGTTCTGGGAATGTGACCTCTACCTTTTTCTTCGCCAATTTGGCACAAGCACAATCATCCATGTCGTCATGGATTGTGCCAGTAGGCATGTTGACACATGGCCTGGTCTTCAAAACATGAGCCTGACTAAATGCAACTCATCCTGTGAATTGGTCCTGTGACTCCTACAGTCTGACCACCCATCATGTCTGTTGTGTCCAGCACTTCTCCTGGTCTGCTGCCCATGCGGACCTCACTGCTCATATTGACACTTGTTCTTGTGCTGCACTCCTGTGATCTCATTAAATTCTTTGGCACTCGTTTCAACCATGATGTCCTTCTTGTTTGTCAATGCTTGTTCCTACCGCACCAATCTTCTTCTTTTGCTTCTTTGACACTTCTTACAACCATGTTGTTCTCTCTCTGTCAACACTCATTGCAGCAGTGTTGATCTTTTTGTTGTGTGGACTCATTGTAACCGCCCCCTCTGTCAAATCTTTTCATTCTCTTAGTCGTGTCGATGTCCATTGATGCTGCTTACTGTAGATCTTCTTTCTCTCTCATTGGCATGCAGTCAATCCATTCTTTAAGCCCTCAACATCCTTGCTCAATGTCCTTGCTCTTTGTTTGTTCTCTTCATGTTGACACTCATCCCTTCTACTCTGTTGACAGTTAGCATCATTACAGTAGCTTCAAGCCGGATGCAATGCAATCAACACTTGTAGCTACAATGTAAATCTTCTCCTTTGTCATGATGAGGTCTTCTTCTCACTCACTTGCCAGATAATTCATGTTAATTATTGGACTAACATGCACGAGATCTACTTGGTTGGTGACGGATTGGATTCATAGGAATTGTAAAAACACTGCAATGTTCAGCATCACTGCAGAATTGCTGGCAGGTGCCCGGGCTCTGTCTCTTGCTGACAGACACCACTTCGAACTCAACTTGTCTGACCTCCTTGACAAGTCAACACAATGCAAGAGGAACTGGCTTCTCAATGTTGTTGCAGCCAGGCAAAGATTTGAGAGGCAACAAGCCAATTTTGAAGGCATCCAAACTCTCTTCATAGCCAATTCCAAACTGATCAAATGGATGACTGCAGGACAAGCCTCATAGTGTACTCCCTCAACCTTATCCCTCCCAATGCCCCATCTGTTGGTAATGACATCTAACTCTGAAAGTTATATTAATTAATGAGATTAGCTAGCTAGGTTGATTGCTGCAGTGAAGCTTAAAGCTTCACTCAGTCCCCACTGTTTGTGTTGGTCCTGGTACTCTTTGTACGCAGGCGTGCCAGGTCTGCCATCTTCGGTGGCATCCCGCGCATTGGTCTTATCCGGACGCTCACTGGCTCCATGATATTTCGTCTCTTCCAACACACTCCTGTTGCCTCCATCTTGAGGCAAGATATGTCCATGGCCCATGATGCGGCT
>ENA-ORBV01011336-ORBV01011336.1-microbial-mat-metagenome-genome-assembly--contig:-NODE-11336-length-14025-cov-4.030255_pt1 | contig 14025 bp, 13 predicted proteins | sample MGYA00237777_ERZ505514 | MGnify/ENA primary metagenome ERZ505514 (study PRJEB26160, sample SAMN06269048) | microbial mat metagenome | isolation source: Oligotrophic lake microbial mat | place...
AGCAATCAATATAAAACAAAGGGCGGTGGGTCATCCCGTCCAAGCTCTCCGAGGCGACCGGAATACCGAGCCTGTGACGAGAGAAGCCCGCGCTGTAGCGTAGCTCAGCGGCGGGAGTATGTCACAATGCCTTATTTCTTATTAAAGATCCTCCCCCAGAGGCAAAAAAATACAGGACAATGAAAGCAAAAGCGTCTCATCATTTTCCACCATCATTCAATTCTAGGAAATGATAATCGCAGTGAATGCCAGCCTTGCTCACCGCATACTATGGCGGAACTAATTATGGATATTCAAACACTTCTGGATCGCTACACATCAGGAGAACGAGACTTTAAAGGACTCAGTTTGCACAATGCTAGCCTAAGTAAGGCTAACTTGAGTGGGGTTTGTTTGAGTCAGGCAGACTTAAGCGGAGCCGATTTAACCGGAGCAAATCTGAGTCGTGTTGACCTCAGCCGAGCTAACCTGACGAACGCAGACTTAAGTCAAGCTGATTTGAGTGGGGCAACCCTCCGCGATGTTAATTTGATTGGAGCACATTTAGTTCAAACCAGTTTAGTCGGAGCAGATTTAAGCCATGCCGACCTGCGCAGCGCCAATTTAATTGAAGCTGACCTGCGGGGGGCAAATTTGTGCGAGGCCGATCTGACTGGCGCGAATTTGAATCAGGCTATGTTCGATTGCACCGACTTGAATGGCGTTGACTTAAGTGGAGGAGATTGCCAAGAAATAATTTTGAGTCAGTCGCAATCCTGTGAAGTATCTTCTGTGAGAATCTCTCATAGTTGGGTCACTTGGGGTAGTAACTGAGCGTCAATGCTTTAGGTGATATTGCATGACTTGTTCCAGCTAGACGCAAACGTAGAAGACGGGAGGTTCGATCTATGGCGGCTTCCAACCGCATCGAGATCCAGTGCAATACCGCAGCTTGGGGCAATGCTTCCAGGCCGAAATCTCTACGCCGTTGGGGAGTGTTTTCACTACCGAAAGCGGTAACTACAGCTGCGTCCGGAGACCCTGCAAGTGTTGACAGCACCAGCAGTTTCTGCGTCGTCTGGACGGCCACCCGGCGCACCCTCATCTACCCCACCAGCAGCTAAAGCAGCTGCATAAAACGCATGGACACTGGCTTTAGTCGGTGCAATAAAGCCGACGTGCGTACCGTTTCCGACCGATGCAGACTGACCATTAATCGGCGCTTGCACCCAAAACTCTGGATACTCTTTGCCATAGGCGATCGCAGCTGGATATTCCATCAGTCGCCTGCATCCCAACACGGGCAAAACTTGATCGTAGACAGCAACGGCTCGTTCAAACTGATTAGTCCCAATTGAAATATGGGAAAGCATGCTGGGATTGTCGTCCATAGTCTAGCCCTCTATAGGATGGGTGAATGGGCGTAACGCTCAACAGCATCACAGATATAGTACCTAGTATTCTCGTACTAGTAAACCTGAATCTGACTCAGGGTTAACCGACGTTAACAGTAGATCAATCTCGCCTGACCTGGCTTGATCGAGAGCTGAGCATTCCCCTCAGCGTTAGCAATAGCGACAATTAGCGATACATTGAGAGCGATCAGTAAAATTGCCGATGGCAATTAACCTTGACGTTACTCTCTCGCACAAAATCATGTTTCCACTTATTGCGGCTGTTCTGGTTGTCCTGATTGGTTCGTCGATTTGCTCTAGCGTAGAAACGGCTTTATTTTCTGTTTCTACCCTAAAAGTTAGGCAAATTGCCCAGTCTAACAATGCATCGGCGATCGCCCTGCTGGCAATTCGAGAAAAGATGAATCGGCCAATTACAACTCTAGTGATATTGAATAACCTGTTCAATATCATTGGCAGTATTGCAATTGCGGGGCTTGCAGATGCGGTTTTAGGAGACGCATTACTGGGTGCATTCTCGGTACTGCTCACCTTTTTAATTATTGTTTTCGGTGAAATCATTCCCAAAACATTTGGTGAGCGCAATGCCATGCGGCTAGGTCTATTTGCGGCCTTGCCGGTAACGGCAGTCACCTTTGTGTTTACCCCGCTGGTTTGGATTATGGAGCAAGTGACCGCTCCCTTTACCAAAGGAGTGAGGCAGCCCACGACCAACGAAGCCGAAATCCAATTTATGGCTAAAATTGGCCATCAAGAAGGTGAGATTCAAGCCGACGAGGCCGAAATGATCCAGCGGATCTTTCGGCTGAATGACTTGACAGCGGTTGACTTAATGACGCCGCGCCCCACGCTCACCTATTTGCCTGGAGCGTTGACCTTAGACCAAGCCAGAAATGACATTATTGCGTCTCAACACACGCGCATTGTGATTACAGGTGAAACCATTGATCAGGTGATTGGGGTTGCCTTGAAAGCTGAGCTATTGGCCGCAATTGTAGAAGGCCATAGCCAGTGGCAGATTGCCAGCCTAGTTCGCGCCGCTCGGTTTGTGCCTGAGCTAGCCCGCGTTGATAAATTGCTGAAGACGTTTCAAGACAGCCGTGAACATTTAGCTGTGGTGGTAGACGAATATGGCGGCACCTCGGGAGTGATTACCCTAGAAGATGTGCTAGAGGTGCTGACAGGTGAGATTGTAGATGAGACGGATCAAAGTGTTGATCTACAAGAAATTGCCCGTCGCCGCCGCCGCAATATGTTTCAACAGTAGGCTAGCGCGATCGCCCTTGCCGTGGCTCCCAGTGCCAGGATCTTGCTCCCACTGGGAGTCACGGTATATATTGCTCGCAAGCGGGACGCTTGCACTACGGGATACAGATGCCTTGGCGTACTAGGTCAATTAAGGATAACGATGATGGCAGAACAAAATCCTATTTCACTGGCAGACCTAACGCCCGCAGAATGGAACGCCACACCAGAGAGGGTGCAATGGTTGATCACATCTCTGACGGCTGGCGGCGGTGGCTCTGGTACTCCTAACTCCTGCTATGAGCAGATTGTGTCTGCCACCCCAAACGGCATTTTTGTGGTGGATTGCCACTATATCTATCAGGTGGTTAATCTGGCCTATCTGGCCTGGTATGGGAAACCGTCGGCAGATGTGATTGGGCGATCGCTGAGTCAGGTGCTGAGCCTTGAGCAGTTTCAAACTGACGTGAAGCCCCATCTCGATCGCTGTCTGGCCGGAGCAGTGGTTCACCAAGACGGGTGGTATGACTACCCACATGGCCGCAAATTTGTCGATATTGTCTATACCCCTTACACCGAATCAGATGGCACGATTTCAGGGGCGATTGTCAATATTCGCGATCTAACGTCGCTGAAACAGGCTCAACTAGCGATCACCAATAGTGACCATCACTTTCGCACGCTGGTGGAAAATTCTACAGATGTGATTGTCATCCTGGATCAAGCCGGGTTTTTTTGTTATGCCAGCCCCTCCGCCCAAACCGTTTTGGGCTATTCTGAGGCAGATGTCAAGGGCAAGAGCGCTTTAGAATTCGTCCATCCTGACGATCAAGGTGTGATTGTGCAAATGATTCAGCTGGCCTTGACCCAGCCCAACGTGAGCCTGCCGATGGTCGAATGCCGGGTGCGTCATTGCAATGGCACATGGCGCGTGTTCGAAGCGAGTACCCGCAACTTATTAGCAGAAGAGGCGATCGCCGGGATTGTGGTCAACTGCCGCGATATTAGCGATCGCAAAGCCATTGAAAAAGCCTTAATCGAGACCCGCAATAAATATCGGACTCTGTTTGAAACCCTGCCCATTGGGATTTTAGTCACCGACGCCAGCGGTAAGTTAATTGAAATTAATCCAACCTCAGAGCGAATTATTGGCATTTCTAACAGCGACCTGCATCGACGTACCTACGAATCGCCCGAATGGAATATTATTCGCCCTGACTTCACCCCCATGCCCATCACCGAATATGCCTGCTATCGGGCGGCCAAAGAGAATCGCCTGGTCACCAATGTAGAAATGATTGTGGTGCGGCCCCAAGGCGATATGCGATGGGTGAATGCCAGTGCCGCCCCGATTCCATTAGACGACTATGGTTCAGCTCTCGCCTTTGTCGATGTCACCGAGTGGAAACAGGCTGAGGCGGCTCTCTACCAGCGAGAACAAGAATTTAAGGCATTAGCCGAAAACTCTCCTGATATTATTAGCCGCTTCGATCACGCCTTTCGTCATCTCTATGTCAACCCGGCGGTAGAGGTCGCCACCGGGCTAGCGCCTCAAACCTTTATTGGTAAAACCAACCGAGAGCTAGGGATGCCTACCGCCCAAGTGGCTCAATGGGATGCTGCTTTTTCCCGTGTGTTGACCACAGGGCAACCTACAATGACGGATTTTGAATTTCCTACGCCTCAAGGTTTGCGCGACTACCAAATTCGCTGTGTTCCAGAGTTTGCAGCCGATGGCACCGTGGCTTCTATCTTGGCCGTGGCTCGCGACACTACGGAGCAGAAGCGCCTAGAACATGCCCTGCGGCAGCGGGTCGATCAAGAGCAAGCCCTCAGCCGAGTGTTGCAGGCCATTCGGCAGTCTCTCGATCTGGACATCATTTTTACGACCGCAACGGCGGAAGTTGCCCAACTGGTGCAGGCTGATCGAGCAGCGGTCGTGCGATATTTACCAGAGCGTCAGTGCTGGAAGCGTATTGCCGAATATCGGCACACGTTAGACATTCCAGATACGTTGGGAACAGAAATTCCAGATCAAGGCAACCCGCTGGCCAAGCAGTTGAAGCAATTCAAAGTGGTGCGGATTGACAATTCAGATCGGCTTGACGATGCGGTGAATCCAGAATTTGCCCGCATGTTTCCAGGTTCCTGGCTATTGGTTCCTCTGATTGTTGACCAAATAGTTTGGGGAAGTTTTAGTATGTCTCGATCGCACCGCACTTCCCCCTGGACAGATGAGCAAGCGAACTTGGTGCAAACGATCGCGGCTCAGTTGGCGATCGCCATCCAGCAAGCGCAAGCGTTTGAACAGGCTCAAACGGAGTTAGTCGAACGGCAGCAGGCAGAAGCCCACCTGAGAGCCGCCTTGGCTGAGAAAGAAGTCCTGCTGAAGGAAATTCATCATCGGGTTAAAAACAACCTGCAAATTGTCTCTGGACTACTGCAACTCCAGGCGCAGAACTTCACCGATTTACCGATTGTCAATGCGCTCAGAGAAAGCCAAAACCGAGTGGAGGCAATGTCGCTAATTCATAAGAAGCTCTATACGTCGAAAGACCTAGGACAAGTAGACGTGGCAGACTATATCCATAGCTTGGCCAGTAGCCTGCTGACCACCTATCAAATTTCTCCTGGCATGGTGGAATTACAGGTTGATGTAGAGTCTGTGACGTTGAGCCTTGATCAGGCGATTCCCTGCGGCCTCATTATCAATGAACTGGTTTCTAATGCCCTAAAGTATGCATTTCCGCATAGCCAACCCGGAAAAATTTATATTAGCCTCTGTCAGATGGGCGATGAATTAGTATTAACCATTGGCGAGAACGGGATTGGCTTACCGGAAAACGTAGATTGGCTAGGGCATCAGTCGTTAGGGTTGTCGCTAGTCTACGCTTTAGCGACTGAGCAATTGGAAGGTACCCTAACAGTCGAACTTGCTGAAGGCACGGCATTTCGGTTAAACTTTCCTCAGGTAATGCCAATCATCCCCAAAAGCATGGCAGTCCTCAATCTGCTATGAGGTGCGATTGTGAGATCACAGATGAAACGCTAGGGTGGGCTTTGACCGCCCCACTTTCTCACCACTCATAGAAGACTGCTGTAGGATGTTGAACAAGTAGAGGCTTCATGGCTGCTATACGGGTGCTGGTAGTTGAAGATGAAGTGATCGTGGCAAAAATAATTGCCATTCAACTGAAGCAGCTTGGATACAGCGTACTAGATACGGTTTCGTCTGGTGTAGCGGCGATCGCCAAGGCGCTTGAAATCAAGCCCGACCTCGTGCTAATGGATATCGTGCTCAAAGGCGAAATGGATGGAGTGACAGCAGCATCTCATATTCGCAACCAGATCAATGTTCCGATCATTTACTTAACCGCCTATTCCGACGACAATACCTTGCAGCGCGCCAAGCTGACTCAGCCATGTGGCTATATTACTAAGCCATTTACCGCTAACGATCTGCGAGTGGGGGTTGAAATCGGCATGTTTAAGCATCAAGTTGCGCAAGAGCTGCAAGACAATCGAGACCAGTTGGCCACCCTGCTGCGGTCGATGAGTGATGCGGTGATTGCGACCGATGATCAAGGTGCCATCACTTTTATGAACCCGGCAGCTGAAGCGCTGACAGGCTGGCCGCAAGCCGAAGCCCTAGGTAGGGCAAGTGCTGACGTTTTCCAGTTGATCCATGAAGTAACGGGTGTTCCAGTAGTGAACCCGGTGCTGCGCGTCCTTCAAGAACAGCAGGTGGTTTATTTAGATCACTTTACGGCGCTCGTCAACCGAGAGGGTATCCACATCCCCATTGGCGACACGGCCTCACCGCTCAAGCGCCCCTCTGGAGAGGTGATTGGGGTGGTCGTTGTGTTTTGGGATTTGAGCGATCGCCGTCAAACCGAGGTGCTAGCGGAGGCGCTAGAACAAGAAAAAGAGCTAAATTATCTTAAATCCCAATTCGTTTCGACCGTATCCCACGAATTCCGTAACCCCTTGGCAATTATTCGAACAGCGACAGAGCTATTAGAACAGAGACAAGGTATTTCCGACGCTAAAAAAAGCTCGTATTTGCAGCGGATTAAAACATCTGTGCGCACTATGAATCAGCTCATGGAAGATGTATTGCTGATGGGGCAAGCTGACGCGAGTCGGCTAGTCTGCACCTTAGCCCCACTCGATCTAAAAGATTTTTGTCGTAGTTTAGTCGAAGAATACTTAATTATTGAAGAGAAACGTGTTGAAGAGAAGCACTATAAAATTATTTTTAGCTGTCAAGGTGAGTGCCCCGATGCCTGGATGGATGAGAAGCTATTGCGCTATATTTTGACCAATCTTTTATCTAACGCAATTAAATATACCCAGGCTAATACAGCTATCCAGCTTCGTTTAATTATTGATAGGGCAAAACAGGTCGCAACCTTCCAGGTGCAAGACCAAGGAATTGGGATTCCTGATGTGGATCAGCCACGGCTATTTGATTCATTTTTTCGAGCCACCAATGTCGGATCGGTGCAAGGCACTGGGCTAGGGTTGGCGATCGTTAAACGCTGTGTGGAAGCCCACTTGGGTCATATTAGCTTAACGAGTCAGGTGGGTGTTGGCACCACAGTAATCGTCACCTTACCGCTCAGTTTATCTTCTTCAGATTAAGGGCTAGACTGGCTGCCAGGTTCCGGCACAGCAGGAAACCGAACGCCTGCTTGACCCGATTCCCATTTCGGATATTTTTGCATGGCCTGACTATAGATTTCAGACCCGATCAGGCGATCTAGCCAAGTCTGGAGCTGAAGCCATGGCTGTTGGCTAAACCAGGTTTGATCGCTATGGGCAAATTGGCGGACAAAGGGCGCGATCGCCATGTCGGCTAAGGAGAGGCGATCGCCAAACAAATGCTGGGTTTCACTCAATTGAGCATTCAGTCTTGCCAAATATACAGCGCCTGCCGCCTGGTGAGTTTGGGGATTGGTGCCGGGATAGCGCTCGGCATATTTGTAGCGGTCAAGGTGATATTTAAACTCTTGGTCGAACTGGGCAATTAGATCTAGCATGGTTTGCAGATCACCCAGTTCTGGCCTCAACCAGCCCTCCGGGTCGTGCTGGTTCAATGCCCACAGCATAATATCAATGCTTTCGTCCAACACCTGCCCGTCTAGATTCACCAAGACCGGAACGGTGCCTTTGGCAGAAGCGGCTAACATGTCCCGTGGCTTATCTCGCAGTACCACTTCGCGCAGTTCACAGATGCGATCGCTGACAATCAAGGCCAGCCGAGCGCGCATGGCATAGGGGCAACGGCGGAAGGAATACAAAATTGGATAGGCTGACATGCCGTTAGCCGACAGCATCGTCTAGTTTTTTCTTGGCTGCATAGCGTGCGCCAATGTGCGGCTGGTTGCGACGTTGAGCCAGTTCGACCTGCCGCTGCCGCTCCAGTAATCCTTTTTTTTGCGCCTCTGTTTTTTTGTTGTAGCAGTGGGGGCAGCTAATCCCGAGCACAAACCATGCTGACGCTTGATCGTCAGGGCTGATCGGTTGGCGGCAGGCACGACACAGTTGATAATGACCTGGCTGCAACCCATGCCCCACAGAAACGCGCTCATCAAATACAAAACAGTCGCCTTGCCAGCGGCTTTCCGTCTCAGGCACCGTTTCCAAATACTTGAGAATCCCGCCTTCTAGGTGATAGACTTCCTCGAACCCTTGACTGCGCAAGAATGCCGTAGATTTTTCGCAGCGAATCCCACCCGTGCAGAACATGGCTACTTTGGGTTTGTGGCGCAGTGCGGCTTCCTGCCGTACCCAGTCTGGTAGCTCACAGAAACTCTTGGTCTGGGGATTGAGCGCGCCGCCAAAGGTGCCGATTGCCACCTCATAGTCATTGCGCACATCCACCACAATCACATCTGGATCGTCTAGCAGATGGTTCCACTCCTCCGGTTTGACATAGGTGCCCGCCATCCGGTTGGGATTAATTCCTGGGACGCCCATGGTGACAATTTCGCGCTTCAACCGCACCTTCATCCGGTAAAACGGTAGCTTTTCAGAGCAAGATTCTTTGTGGCTCAGATCGGCTAAGCGCGGGTCACGCCGGAGAAATTTGAGGACGGCATGAACCTGCTGGGGGATGCCTGCAATGGTGCCATTGATCCCCTCGTGAGCCAGCAAAATTGTCCCTTTCACCTGGTTGTCGTCGCAGCAGGCCAGCAGCGGCGCTCTTAGCTCGGCAAAATCTGGCAGTTCAACGAATTTGTACAGTGCAGCGGTTAAGAAATTAGCCATTCGATGAAAACGTCTGTCGATAAATCTCGATAGGATGGAGAAATGGGGTAGTGCCCCAATTCGCTAAACTTTCGTTCATTATATATGACTCAGGTTTCAATCATTATTCCGGCTTTGAACGAGGCCCGCCGTCTGGGGCAAACGCTGCGCCAACTGGCCGTTCTAGAGCCGCCTGCGTTAGAAATAATAGTGGTTGACGGCGGCAGTCACGATGATACGGTGGCGATCGCCCAATCGGCGGGGGTCAAGGTGCTAAATTGCGATCGCCGCAGTCGGGCGATCCAAATGAACCAGGGGGCGCAGGTGGCGAGCGGCGATACGCTGTGTTTTTTACATGCCGATACTAGCGTTCCCCATGACCTGATCGCCGTGATCGAACGTACCCTAGCCGATCCAACGATTGCCTGTGGTGGGTTCATCTCCTTGATGGTCGGGGCGCAAACTACCCGCTGGAGTATTTCTCTACACAACTACCTCAAAACCTACTATGCTCCGCTGCTATTTCGCCCTCACCTATTTTTCAAAGGGCTGCGTCTGTTGTTTGGCGACCAGGTGATGTTTTGTCGGCAAGTCGATTTTTGGGGCTGCGGCGGGTTTGATGCCGCCTTGCCGATTATGGAAGATGGGGACTTGTGTGTGCGGCTAGCCCGCAAAGGCCGAATTCGCCAAGTGAATCGAGTGGTGCAAAGTTGCGATCGCCGGGTGGCTCGTTGGGGTAGCCGAAAAGCCACGGCCCTTTATTTATTCATTGGCTGCCTGTGGGGACTGGGTGTATCGCCGACCTACCTCAAACGGTTTTACGACGATGTCCGCTGATTCAGGCTCCAGTCATAGTCGAGGTAGGCAATCGGCGTTGATGCGGTTAACGTTGGCTCAGACGCCAGCGGCAGATGGAGATACGTCCGGATGTACTCTGGAACTGACCCTGCTGCGTGGCGAAAATCTTGCCGATACCATTTAAAGATTTTGCTACAGTAAAGCGTTCCCGTTGATGCCTCATAGCGGACTTGATCGGGATTGTTGATAAAGCGGCGAGCATCGTCTGTAAGCTGCTGCTCGACACTTTCTGGTCTGTAGGCTTCCGGTCGCAGGAGCGGACAGCCAATTGAGGCGCAAACAATGGCAAAGTGAATTCGAGGTTCCTGCAACTGGCCGCGCAGAATTTTGTTTTCAATGGCGCTCAGGCTGTACTGCTGATCGGCAAAGCGGTAGGCTCGGCGTTGAAATACCCAAAGAAATGCCAGCCAGTTTGGCATTCCCCACACGATCGGTCGAATTGAGGCGATCGGGTAGCGTTCTAAAACGGTTGCGGTCATAAACGCATTGTATAAATTAATCCATAGCGCCAGCTGTTCTTGGCGCGTCAGGGCTGGGTCGAGGTTGATAGTTGCTAATGACCCTAGCCAATTTTTAAGCGTCCGAGGCTGCTCCGTTTTCCAAGCTCGATAGTCTACTCGCCCGTGCTGATCTACATACTGGTGCAGTAAGGTATCCCAAACTTTAAAGTCAACCACCATAACTAACAAAATCCGAAAAAGTATGATCGATAGCTGTAGTCAATCCTGACATTAGCAGCAGGTGTCGCTCGGTTTTGACAAAATGCTGAATAGAGTCTGTGAGTCTATGGCGATCGCTTGACTCGTTTTGATCATTAATCTAGGTGACATATGACCCTTAAAAAAATTCCGTTAGTTGTCTTAGTTAGCACACTATGTTCATTGCCGATTGCCGCCGCTGGGTTTATGCCTCCGCCCACAGTCTTATCAACCGCACAGAGCGCGATCGCGCAGGCATTTTTAGACGAACGCTGCCCTGATCAATATGTTTATGTGCTAGGAGAAACGCCTAATTTTAGAGTCGTGATTTGTGGCGATCGCACTACAGGCTTCCCCACCCATTATCTGGGCGTCTCAAAACAAAATGGTTCTAGCATTCTGCTGCCGCTCAGTGCCTATACAAACGACCGCTTTTTTGCCCGCAATGGAGCCTATACATACACACTCGATTTAAGCCGTCAAACCTTAAGAATTGGCATACCCGGTATCCCTCCGCAAGTAGAACTATTTACGCCCGAAACCCCCTAACGCTTAGGATTGTAAATTGATTAATATGCAATTCTCTGGGTGGACATAGCACTGCTATGTCCACCCAGGTGCATCAATTTTGCAGGTTATTTAATTTGCGATCCTTAGCCCACTGCTCAAAGCTCCAAACTAAGTTGAATATAGTCTGAAGCAGTAGCGTTTGGGGCGGCATGTTCTACGTCGCTGGCTGCTCCAGATAAATTTGAAATCGTTAAACCCAATAGCCGAATGGGTTGATGGTCAATCTTAACTAAGCCTAACAGCTCAATTGCAACGCTGACGATCGTATCTAAATGCTCAATCGCAAAAGGGAGCGTTTTACTGCGGGTAACTTGTTGATAGTCGGCATACTTTAGCTTCAACGTCAGCGTTCGGCCAGTCGTGTGTTGGGCATCTGAGCGACGTTTCAAAATTGCGGCGATCGCCTCCAATGCCTGCAAAATTTCTGGGCGATCGATCAAGTCAGGGTCGAAGCTATTTTCTGCACCTAGCGATTTGCGGATGCGATTCGGCTGCACAGGGCGATCATCCTGCGCTCTGGCTATTTTGTAGTAAAACCGTCCCACTTTGCCAAACTGCTGTACCAGATCGGCTTCACTCCACTGTTTCAGATCAGCGCCGATCTGAATCCCCAACCCATGCATTTTAGTCGTAGTGACTTGGCCAACGCCATAAAACTTTTCGATCGGTAATTGTTCAATAAACGTAGCTGCCTGGTCAGGCGGGATTAAGAACAACCCATTCGGTTTATCCATTCCCGAAGCAATCTTGGCCAGAAACTTGTTAATCGAGATTCCTGCTGAAGCTGTGAGCTGGGTCGTTTCGTAGATCTGCTGTTTAATCTCTTGAGCAATTCGCGTAGCCGAGGTTAGCCCTACTTTATTCTGCGTCACATCTAAATAGGCTTCATCCAATGCCAGCGGTTCAACTAAATCGGTATAGCGATAAAATATCTCGCGAATTTGTTCTGAAATAGCACGGTAAACATCAAACCGTGGCGGCACAAAAATTAGATGCGGGCATTTATGATAAGCCGTTCGCGATGGCGTAGCCGAATAAATTCCATACTGGCGCGCTTCATAGCTGGCGGCAGCAACGGCTCCCCGCTGTGCTGGAGAACCCCCGACCACCAATGGTTTCCCTTGATAGCTGGGCTGATCGCGCTGTTCAACAGACGCATAAAATGCATCCATATCAATATGAATAATTTTTCTGACAGCGTTCATAGATCCAGTTAGCTTGTCAGGTAAGAACAGCCTCAAGCGTTAAGGTTTGAGGCTGGCAACAGATTCTATCCGGTGATCGATGAGGGATAGAGCACCCGCTCTTGCCTATCTTAATCGGCAACGTCAGATTCGCGCTCTTTCTCACTACTCACTATTGCAGGATGCTCCTGGATCAAGAAAAATGGTCAAGCTCAAAGCCCATTACAAGAAAACTTTGAGCTTGACCAAGGATGGAGTTTTTACCCCACTGAACTATTCAACCGTCATCGAGGCAGAGACAGCTGCTGGAGGCTGAAATTACTTAGCCAAACATTCAACTTTACTCTGCTTTTTACTGGCGACAGTAGCAAGAGCATCGGCATACAAATCCTGATAGAGCCGATTCCAAATGTAGGCACCGAGTTCCAGTCCTTTCTCAATGAAGGGACGTCGGGCTGGATCTTGCCATAGAGGTTCCACAATGGCAAAAAACTCTTCAGCATGGCGAGAATCAATTTCAGCATGCAGTGCGTAATGCGTCAGGTGTTCGGGCTGAACCCAGCCGCGTTGGATCACAGTACGAGCGATCGTTGCTGAAATGGTCATAAATGCATATTCAATAATCCCTAGGCAGCAAACCCCAACTTCAACTTCATCTAGAACACAAGTGCCCATCAAGATATTGTTGAGCGCATCAATTGAAGCCCAAGGACGCATGTTGTCAAAGTCAATATTGCCATCAATCGATTGGACAAATTTACGAATGGTTACTTCATGAAAAGCATCGGGTTGAAAATCGCCATGCTCTTCAACCACATTATGTAGCAAATCAAGCCGGGTGCGGGGATCAGGAATTCTAGCGAGTAACGCTGCCATTGGACGAGCAAAGTACACCACAATAAAATAGAACTGTTCTTGAGTGAGCCGGAAGACTTCTAATGACATAGAACCGTTTTGGAGATCACGGAAGTATGAATTTTCCATGGTGCCAACCTTTACCAAGACGGATTGAGCACAGTCTGTGACCTGAGCAGCACGGGTAGAAGCAACAATGGATTGCATGCAGGTAACCTCAAAAGATTGATGTACATAAGGTTCCCCAATTAATTAAAAGCTAACGGGTAATCATATAAAATTTCGGAGGTTTAAGAGTGGCTTTATCACACTGCAATTGAAGAGCCATTTGCCGCAGCCCCATTGCTGGCTGCGATCGCAGGCGCAAGGGGTGCGTCGGTGGTTGGTGTTGTGACAGTGGCAGCGCGACGCGTAGTCTTGCGACGGGAGCCGCCAGCCATTTCATATTCTTGACTGTTGCGGCCATAGCGGCTGCCTACTCCCAACAGCATCTTTTCCGACAGTTCCAGCACCGCTTTTTCTACGGTGCTAACATCGTCTGCCATTTTATCGATCGCCGATAGAGCTGTATTGTAAGCAGCCAGCTTCGATCGCAAATCGTGAATCATGCTGCTATAGGCAGCTAAGGTGAGGCCATGGCCAAAGTCGAGCGTGGTATTCAAAGATTGTAGGCTTTCAATCCGGCGTTCGGCATGAGTTAGCGTATTAGAGTTACGTTTGCGACGAGCCATGAGACATCCTGATTATTGTGTAAACCATCACACGGTAGCCAGATGAGCGTCTTTCTGCCCTGAGTGAAAACTAGCAGGATTAATAGGGGTGGCGATCGACCCTGAGAATTTCTCGCTATTTCTACGGGAACTGTGTATCTTTTAAATCAAATAAAGCAGGCTATTTGAATAGCTGTCTCTTATACACATCTCCGAGCCCACGAGACTAAGGCGAATCTCGTATGCCGTCTTCTGCTTG
>ENA-ORBV01011337-ORBV01011337.1-microbial-mat-metagenome-genome-assembly--contig:-NODE-11337-length-14022-cov-4.432413_pt1 | contig 14022 bp, 12 predicted proteins | sample MGYA00237777_ERZ505514 | MGnify/ENA primary metagenome ERZ505514 (study PRJEB26160, sample SAMN06269048) | microbial mat metagenome | isolation source: Oligotrophic lake microbial mat | place...
GTCGCGGTCAAGGTTCCGCTGACGATGGACGGCCTCAAGGCTTGCCGCGTGCTGTCGGCCGAGGGCACGATGGTCAACGTCACGCTGTGCTTTACGGCCAATCAAGCGCTGCTCGCGGCGAAAGCTGGCGCGACCTTCGTGTCGCCGTTCATCGGGCGGCTCGACGATATCGGCCTCGACGGGATGCAGGTCATTCGCGAAATCCGCGCGATCTACGACAACTATGACGACCTCGCGACCGACATCCTTGCCGCCTCGATCCGCACCGTGAACCACGTCAAAGACGCCGCGATCGCCGGCGCCGACGTTGCAACGATCCCGCCGGCCATTCTCAAAGCCCTGGTCAAGCATCCGCTGACAGACGCCGGGCTGGCGACGTTTATCGCGGACTGGAAGAAGACCGGCCAGACTATCTCGTGATGGAATTCGAGACTTCGACGCTTGTCCTTCTTGTGATGGCGGCGTTCGCCGCGGGTTTCGTCGATTCGATTGCGGGTGGCGGCGGTTTGATCTCGCTGCCCGCGCTGTTGCTTGCTGGCGTACCGCCCATCGAGGCGGTGGCAACCAACAAGCTGCAATCGACGTTCGGCTCAGGCATGGCGGCGTGGCGGTTTTGGCGCGGGGGGCACATCGACGTGTCTTCGCTGCGCCCTGCTCTGGCCGCGTCATTCGTTGGCTCGGTCGCCGGAGCTATGGCGCTGGCGCTGATCGACGCGTCGATCCTGTCGCGGTTCATACCGATCGTACTGGTTGCGATCGCGCTCTATTTTGCACTCGCGCCGTCTGCTGGTGACCTGCCGAGAACGGCGCGCCTGACACCGTTCGCCTTTGCGGCAGGGTGCGCGGCACCTATCGGCTTCTATGACGGTATTTTTGGCCCCGGCACCGGCTCGTTTTTCGCCGCTGCGCTGGTCGCGCTCGCCGGACTGGATCTGCTCAAAGCGACGGCGCACACCAAGGCTCTCAATTTCGCATCCAATGTCGGAAGCCTCGCGGTTTTTTTGTTTGGCGGGCATTTGCTTTATGGGGTCGGGCTGATGATGGCGGTCGGGCAACTGGCCGGCGCGCGGCTTGGAGCAGCGGCTGCCATCAAGAACGGCGCGGGTTTGATCCGGCCGTTGATCGTGGTCGTGACCGTGCTGGTGGCGATCCGGCTGTTGATGCGGTGACTAGAGCCTGTCCGATTGAGATGGAAGCGGCGCGGCTGCGCGCCGCTTCCATCTCAATCGGTAAACAGGCTCTAGAATCATATGCTTAGAGCAGGATTCACGGCTTAGATGGAGCGGATCGGCGAGCCCGATCCGACTCCATCTAAACCGATCCTGCTCTATCTCGGAAAACGGCCGCTCAACGCTCGACGAAGGCGCGCTCGATCACGTAATGTCCGGCTTCGCCGGTATTGCCCTCGACAAACCCGCGACTGTTCAAAATCGCCCGCATGTCGCTGACCATTTGCGGGCTGCCGCACAACATGAGGCGATCGTGCGCGACATCGATCGGGGTCAAACCGAGATCAGCCGTCAACTTGCCCGACGTCATCAGATCGGTCACGCGGCCCTGATGCGCGAACGGTTCGCGCGTGACGGTCGGATAATAGATCAGGCCATGGCGGATGGTTTCGCCGAGCAAATCATCATTCGGCAACTCGTGGGTGATGTGGTCGCCGTAGGCGAGTTCGGCGACGGTTCGGCAACCGTGAACCAAAACGACGGTGCGAAACCGTTCGTAGGTCTCGGGGTCCTTGATGATGCTCAAGAATGGCGCAAGGCCAGTGCCGGTGCTGAGCAGGAAAAGGCGCTTGCCGGGCAAGACATAGTCGAGGACCAGAGTGCCAACGGGTTTGCGGCCGATCAGGATCTGGTCACCCGGGGCAATGTTGCGAAGACGCGATGTCAACGGCCCGTTTGGAACTTTGATCGAGAAGAACTCGAGCTGGTCTTCATAATTGGCGCTCGCCATCGAGTAGGCGCGCAACAGTGGTTTGCCGTCGACCTCGAGGCCGATCATCGTGAACTGCCCGTTGCGAAACCGAAACGCTGGATCGCGCGTGGTCGTGAAAGAAAATAGATCTTCCGTCCAGTGGTGAACGGTCAAAACGCTTTCCGAATTGTGTGCACTCACGCAGTCGTTCTCCCCTCTGACCCTCTTTCGAGAGTGTCAACATACATTGACATTTCGATCGGAGAAAGGGGTTCAGTTGTCGAACAGCTCGATGCTTGGGCCGTCCCGGTCGAAATTTACCTGGCGGACGATTTCGGCCTCGCGTTCTGCGATCGTGCGGCCCGGCGCCGAAGGGCCATAGCTGACGAACGCCTTGCCGATGACGGGATAATACCGCAAGCGCCGCGCCATCGTCCCGCGCAGGTCCTTGGCTGCAATCTCGAGGCCTTCGCGGGCGAAATAGCGCTCGACGAAGTCGGCGTTGGCGTGGCCGAAGTTGCGCGGGCCAAGCAGAATGTTGGCGCCGCCAAAAACTTTGATTTCGAGCCGGGTTCGCTTTGCGCCGCGCGCGATGAGTTCGTTGGTCAGGCGCTCAATGGAATAGCTGCCGTAGCGTAGCACGGTGCTGGGCAGATTGGGGCTGGGAAGATTGGGGCTGGGAAGATTGGGGCTGGGAAGATTGCGGTTCGGAAGGTGCCCGCCCGTCGCGGTCTGGGCGGGCAAGACGAAGTGGTTCATCCCGCCGCAGCCGATTTTTGGATCGCGCATGCAGACTGCAACGCAGGAGCCGAGCAGCGTCGACAGCACCTCATTTGGCCGCGCGCTGACATAGTAGTCGCCTTGGCAAACCGACACGACCATCGCGTTGAGCCGCGTATCGAAGAAGCGACGGCGCTTGGGGTCGCCTCCGTCGATCAGATCGGGGTCGAGATGGGCCGTTGTCTGGCGCTTGTCGAAGTCATCCATGTTCATCGCGAGGCCAAAAGCCCGCTCTCTGTTCCGGGTTGCAACGACCGTCCCTTCGACGGGGCTTCGGCGATGAAGATCGAAAGGTGCTGCAGATCGATCTCATATTGCGATGCACCGATATCCACGGCGGCCTTGGGCATGCCGTAGATCAAGCAGGTGTCGGCAGATTGCGTTGCCGTGATCGCTCCAGCGCGGTGCATCTCGGCCAAGCCTTTTGCGCCGTCGCGGCCCATTCCGGTCAGTATGATGCCGACGCCAGCGGCGCCTGCGGCGGCAGCCACCGAATGAAACAGGATATCGGCGGAAGGTGCCACGCCGGGTTGATCCGTGCGGGGGCGCAAGCGGCAGACATAGCTCGCGCCACGGCGGTCGATCTCGAGGTGTTGGTTGCCCGGCGCGATAACGGCGAGGCCGGGGGCGAGTTCAAGACCGTCTGACGCCTCGCGGACGTCGATACGGCAGGCCAGATCGAGCCGGTCGGCAAACGAGCGGGTGAAGGAGGCCGGCATGTGCTGAGCAATGACAATGGGCGGACAGTCGAGCGGCAGCTTGGGCAGCGCCGTGCGCAGTGCCTGAACGCCGCCGGTTGACGCGCCGATCGCCACGATCCGACCGGCTGGCCAAGCGCGGCGAACGGGCGGCGGGCGAAGGCGGGGCGTCATCGCGCCGACGTTGCGGCCTGGTGACCAGCCACGGGCGGCTGCTTTGACCTTCTCGACGATTTCGATCCCGGTTGCACGCCAATCGTCCGGCGAGCCCGGCGCTGGCTTGGCGACGATGTCGAATGCCCCGATCGACAACGCTTTCAGCGCCGTCTCCGAGCCGTGCCGGGTTCGTGTGGAAACCATGACGACCGGCATCGGCCGCAGCCGCATCAGCCGCTCGAGGAAGTCGAGGCCGTTCATCAAGGGCGTGGCGACGTCAAGCGTCAGAACATTCGGTTCGAGGCCTTTGATGCGTTCGCGGGCTTCGAACGGGTTGCTGGCCGTGCCGACGACCTCGATTGCGGGATCGGCCGACAATGTGAGCTTGAGAAAGCCGCGCATCAACGCACTGTCGTCGACGCACAGGACGCGAATAGGTTTCACGCGATCCTCTCGTATACGCTGCGGCTGACCGGCCGGAAACGACTGGACAGACTGAGGAGGGATTCCGAGTGTCCGCAATACAAAAGGCCGCCAATGCAGAGGACACTGGCGAAGCGGTCGAACAGTTGGCGCTGCGCTGCGCGGTCAAAATAGATGACGACGTTGCGGCAGAATATAACGTCGAACGGCCCCTGGAACGGCCACTCATCGTGGAGGTTAAGCTGTTTGAATGTGACGAGGTGTTTCAGATCTGGGACGATATCGTGGTGCCCGTTGCGCTGATCGGCGGACGGCTCAAGATAGCGATGTTTGAGACCGCTGGAGAGCGGCGCCGTGTCGCTCGGCTCATAGCGGGCCGCAACGGCTGTCGCTAAAACCTCGCTGTCGATGTCGGTGGCGAGGATCTTGACGTCCCAAGCGTGAGCAGCCGATCCTGGACCGGTCCTCTCGTGCGCATTCCTGTCATGCCCGGTCCGAACGTGCCCCGTCGCATCGACCGCCGACAACATGCCATCGACCGTCATCGCGATCGACCACGCTTCCTCGCCGGTCGAGCAGCCCGCCGACCATAGCCGTATCCGCGTCGTCTGTTCGGCGCGTTTGCGGCGGATGATCTCTGGGAGCGCAACATCGCGCAGATGATCGAAGTGGTGGGCCTCGCGGAAGAAGGACGTCTTGTTGGTGGTCAATGCATTGATCAGCGGCTCGATCTCGGCATGGCCGTCTCTACTGTTGAGCAGCCGACGGTAGTGTTCGACCGAGCGCAGATTGAGCGCTTTCAGGCGCTTTTGGACGCGATGCAAAACCATACTGCGCTTAAAGTCGGCGATGACGATGCCGGCATGCTCGTAGGCGAGTCGCCCGAAGAAGTGGAATTGGGCGTCGGTCAGCGCGGGGCCGAGGCTGGCATGTGAGGGCTCTTGGCGTTGCGCGTCGCCGATCGACCCGCCGTTGATGCCGTCTTCCTTGATTCCGTCGCCGATTATTCCGTCACGATCGCCTGCATGTCGCGGCGCTGGTTCCCAATGGCGCAATGTTACCGGCACAGGCCCGCTGTGTCGCGTCAGGTCGCGCGAGCGTAGCGGTCTCATCTGGTGGTCGCGCCGTTCCATGGCAGTTTCAGCGTCCTTGACGATCAGTTTGCGGGAACGTTGGTGAGCGGGTCGATGAGGTTCTCGGTCTCGACCAGAATCAACATTGTACCGTTGTGCGATATCAGCCCCCTGAACAGCGGGCGGTCATTGTCGCCGTCGGCTTGGGGAACCGGCGCGATCTCGATTTGAGGTATGGCGAGGATATCGAGGACGTCGTCGACGAGAAGGCCGATCGCGCGCCCGCCGATCATCGTGATGACGATCCGCTGCGTCGGCAGCAAAACCGTTTCACGACCGCCGAACCTCGCTCGCAGGTCGCAGACCGGCACGATGCTGCCACGCAGATTGATGACGCCACAAATATGCTTTGGAGCGCCGGGAATATACGTGATCGTCTGGGCCATGCGGATCTCGCGCACCGACATGATGTCGACGCAGTAGTGCTGCGCGTCGAGCGCGAACACGACGAACTTCCGGCGCGGCTCTTTGGCGGCGGCGGCAGCCGATCCCAACGTCGAGGTGAGGGGCAGCGTCCCGGCTGGCGGGAGGGGCTCCACGAGCGCCCGGTCGGGCTGATCGACTTGTGATGTGACAGCTATCATGCCGCGTTGAACTCCGCATTGAACGTGACCCGCATCGAGCGCGGCGTGCGGGCGGCCGCCATTGCCGCGCCTCGCACGAGCTGATTGACGTCAAGAATGAGCGCGACATTGCCATCTCCGAGGATGGTTCCGCCGGCAAAACCCGCTGCCGCCAGGGCCGGGTCGCGAAGGCTTTTGACAATAATCTGCTGATGGCCGCAGACCTCGTCGACTACGAGACCGATGACACTGCCGTCGTCGATCTCGGCGAGAACGATCGCGACACGCTCGGACTGCTGCGGGTCGGGGAGACCGAAGCGCTGCGCAAGACTAATCAGTTGGATCTGCTTGCCGCGAACTTCGATGACCTTGCATGAGCCGGGCACGTTGAGGATCGCCGAGCGGCGCACCACCATGCACTCGAGAATGTGTGCAATCGGAAGCAAGTATGTTTCCAAACCGCAGGTCAGCTTCATCGCATCGAGCACGGCGAGCGTCATTGGCAACGAAATGATTGTGGTCGTGCCGATGCCGCAGCTGGAGCGTATCTGAATGTGACCGCCAAGTTTGCGGATGTTTTGATGGACGACGTCCATGCCAACGCCCCGACCGGCGATGTCGGAAATTGTTTTGGCGGTGCTGAGGCCGGGGCTAAAGATCAAGTTGTCGATCGCTGCATCGTCGAGTGCGGCACCTGCGGGTACGATGCCCATCGCGATGGCGCGGCTAAGCACGGCTTCCCGGTCGATACCAGCCCCGTCGTCGGCGACCTCGACGATGATCCGGCTGCCGCGCTGCCGGGCCGACAGGCGGATGGTGCCCTGGGCTGGCTTCCCAGCCGCAAGCCGCACGTCGGGACACTCGATGCCATGGAAAATCGCGTTGCGGACGATGTGCATCAAGGGGTCGGCGAGTTGCTCGACCGTCGTCTTGTCGAGCTGCGTTGTTTCGCCTGACGTGTGGAGCTCGATCTCGCGGCCGAGCTGCTCGGCGCTGTCGCGGGCGACCCGGTGCATGCGGACAAAGATCGTCTGGATTGGTTGAGCACGGATCGCCATCACGCTGTCTTGGAGCGTGCGTGACAGCTTCAAAAGTCCGGTTAGCGCCCGGAACAACTGCGGATTTTGCGTGACGAGGGTTTGGTCGAGGTGCTGCAAGACCATCGCCTGCGCAATTGTTATCTCGCCGACGAGATCGACGAGCCGCTCGACACGCGGCAGCTCGACTCGGATCGAGCCGACGCGACGGTCGCTGCCTTTACCGCGACGGTCGGCGACGTTTTCGCGGTCGTTAGTACGCCGGTCTGCTTGAGTTGGGGGATCGAAGGGCGAGGCTGGGGGCGAATGCGCGGAGACGGAGGCGGAGGCGGAAGTCGGCGCGGAGACGGGTAATTCCACGATCTCGACTGTTGCCGAAGTCGCCGCGAAATCGAACACGGCTGCAACCGTCGCGCGTGGGGCAGACGTCGTGAGGTGGAACGTCCAGCGGAGATACAGAATGGCTGTATCGAGTTCGGCGAACGCGGGCAGGCCTGACACGTCAGCTGACACGGCGAGTTTACCGAGGGCCTTCAAGTTGCGGACGATGGCAATCGGCTCGAGGCCACGCCGAAGAAGCTCGGGCCCGGGCTCGAAGCGTATCCGATATGTCGCTGGCTGCGCTGCGACCGGTCGGGCGACCTCCGGCTCAGTGCAAGAAGGAACGTTCGTTCGTTTGGATGTCGTCGGCCCAACCCTGCGCTTCGCTTGCGCTGGCTTGGTCGTTCGCGTTGCGCGGCGATCGAGTGCGGCCAAAGCCGCCAAGGCGGCGGTCTCGTGGCCATCGGGCGCTTCGCTCCCGCTGCGGGCTGCTTCGGCAAGGTCGGAGAGGATGTCGGTAGCTGACAGAAGCCGCCCGGCCATACTGCGGCTGATCGCAACCCGGCCACTACGGGCGCGGTCGAGTGCGGTTTCGAGGGCATCTGCCAACGCGACCATCCGCGCGAATTGAAACATCGCCGCGCCACCCTTGATCGAGTGGATCGCGCGGAAGGCGGCATCGAGCGGCTCGCGTGACGAAGGCGCGGCGCCGAGCTCGCGCAGGTGCGCTTCGAGGCTTACGAGCAGTTCCTCGCATTCTTGAAAGTAAGTTGCTTTGAAGGGTTCGAGGCTCGACATACGATTGCCCGTTGGAGCCGTTTTGGAGCGGCTCACTGGAGGACGGACTTGACGACGCGGATCAGATCTTCAGGAACGAACGGCTTCAACAGCCAGCCGGTGGCGCCAAGATCGCGGCCGATCAGGCGCATGTCCTCCGAGCTTTCCGTCGTCAGGAACAGGATCGGCGTGAACTCATACTCGGGCCTCTTGCGCACGCGCGACACGAACTCGAAGCCGTCCATGCGGTACATGTTGAGGTCGGTGATGATGAGGTCCGGGCTCGCAACGTCGAGCACTGCGAGGGCTTCAACGCCGTGCTCGGCGCGGAACACCTGGAAGCTGGCCGACTGCAGCGTCATCGAGACGATGTCCTGCATCGTCGGGCTGTCATCGACGATCAAGATGCGCATCACGCTGGCTCCCTGGTATTGCCGTCGGTATCGAGGCCAAGATCGTCGAAGGCTTGGAGAAATGCTGGAGATGGATGGCGGATGGTGACCGGCGAACCTGCCCCCGATCGCATGTGGAGGAATGCAACGAGGACCTGGATGCAGCCGGTCGACAGCCGCGCGACGTTGGAGCCGTCGATTTCGGCAGCACGCGTGGTGATGCCATCAAGGGACACCTTCAGAGCGTGGGCGTGGCGCATGTCGAGGATCGCGGGTAGCGCGATCTCGACAGGCGGGATGGCTGCGACGGCATTGATAACTGACATGGTCGGTCTCAGAATTGTTTCCAGTCGCTGTCGGCGGCCATGGCGGCAGCAGACGAGGACTTCCGTTTGGGCAGCCGGCTGCGAACTGATCTCGGCTGCGTCTCGGGGAGATGCTGCTCGTGCGCTGTTGCGATCGACCATCGGCGCGGTGGCGGCAAGGCGCTGCCGGGGGCCTGCTTGTTGAAGTAGGTCAGGCCAGTGTCGAAGTTGCCAATCGAATCCCACAATTCGCGAATCTGGCTCTGCGAGGTTTGCAGCGCAGAGGTCGTTTCCTGAACGAGGGTGCCGTTGAGCTGGGTCATCGCATCCATGTTCGAGACCGCTCGGCTGACCTGATCAACGCCAGTGGCTTGTTCCTGGCTCGCTGAAGCGATCTCTTCGATCAGGTCGGCGACGCGTTTGACAGAGGCCGAGATCTCGGTCAGCGACTGGCCGGCATGCTTGACCAACTCTGCGCCTTCATTGACGTTCGCGTTCGAGCTTTCGATCAGCGACTTGATATCCTTCAAGGCTTGCGACGCTCGTTGCGACAGGGCGCGCACCTCGTTGGCGACGACCGCGAACCCGTTACCAGCTTCGCCTGCGCGCGCGGCCTCGACTGCGGCATTGAGCGCTAGAATGTTGGTCTGGAACGCGATTTCTTCGATCAGCACGACAATCTCGCTGACCTGACGCGACGACTTCTCGATTTTTTCCATAGCAGTGATGGCGCGCAACGCGACTTGGCCGCTCATCGACGCGCGCTCACGCGTGGCGGCAGCCGCGACGCTCGCCTCACGTGCGTTACCAGCGTTCTGCCGCACGGTTGCAGCCATTTCTTCCATCGACGCTGACGTCTCCTCGAGCGAGGAGGCTTGTTCTTCCGTGTGGCGGAGTAACTCGTCTGCCACCGTCAAGATGCGGTCCGTAGCGCCGCCAATCTCGCTGACGTGGTTGCCGACGGTGAACACGGCTACCTGCAGCTTGTCTACGGTGCGGTTGAAGGCGTGGCGGAGCGGCTCGTATTCCTGGTGGAAAGGATCTTCGATGCGGCTTTTCAGGTCTCCGTTGGACAGTCCTTGCAGGGCCTCGCCGAAGCGGCCGATAAATTCCGCGTGCGCTTCGCGGTGTGCTTGATCGAGTTTCTGCTGTTCGAGCTTTGCCGATTCCTCGCGGGCCAGAACCTTCTGATTTTCAGCGCGAAGCGCTTCGGTCTGACGCAATTTGTCAGCAAAATCTGCCAGCGAACGGGCGGATTCGCCAATCTCGTCATCGCGGTCGAGGCCCGGAATATCAAAGTCTGATTGGCCTTCGGCGAGCGCGCGATGGCCAGCGAGAATTTTCTGGTAGTGCGGCCAGACGTAGCCGACGGTGTAGATCGTCAGGCCAACGACACTGCCGAGGGCAAACAGCAACAGAGAGATCACCATCAGAGACGTGCTGTCGTGCATTGCATCCTGGCGTTCATCAGCCTTGCGTCCAAACCCGCCAATGGCGCCGGCTTGGCGGCTCAGCGTCGCCGATAAAGACGCGGCCGTTGCGTCGAAAGACGTTGCGTTGGTGGTCGCGATTTGTTTGTTGACGGCGATTTGGTCGATCAGGACGCGAGCCGAAGCAATCGTATCGGCCACAGAGTGTTGGTTGCTGGCAATGTCTGCCCGCGCGCTGCCTTGGCTGGTGTTGCGCTGGTCGAGGGCGTCGAGCTCAGCTTTCGCGGCCCGTACGTCTATGGTGCCTGCGACCGCCTTTTGCACCGCCAATCGCGTCAGGTCGACGATCCGCTCGCGCGCGACTGATGAGCGGGTTTCCGCCCGTGCGCCGACGGACGTGCGGTCGTCGACCATCTTGACGTAGTGCGCCATGGCAGCGATGGCGATGGCAATCGTCAGCGCGCAAATGGTGATCGCCATTGCGGTCGACGAGCGTGCTTTGATCGAAGTCGGTAGCCAGCGTGGCATCGGGGTGTCCGTTTGCGGGGGCGAAGGAAGGGCCGAGTCGCCCGATCCGGAATAGGCAAAAATGTCTAACTTTCCGTTCGTTGCCGTGCCGTGCGCGCTCTATTGGTCAGGCTGCCTCGGCCGTTTGGGCAACGACGAGGCCACGTTCGAAGCCAGCGACGAAGGTTGCCCCGCTCCCGTAGGCGCTCGATATCGCGAGGTAGCCGGCGTGATTTTCCAAGATCCGCTCGATGGCGGAAATTCCCAAGCCGACGCCAAATGATTTGGTGGTGAACAAGGGCTCGCGAATGCGGGCGAGGTTGCTCGGCTGGATCCCGGGGCCGTTATCCGACACCGCTATCTCGACCAAACCGCCGCTCAGCCTCGTCGAAACGGTCAGGAGCGGGCGGTAGGCCGTATCGGCTTTGGCTTTGTCAGCCATTGCTTCTGCGGCGTTCGACAGCAGATTGACCAGCACTTGCCGCATCTGGTCGGGATCAAAGCTTGCCTCTTGGTTGCCTAGGCCGAGATCGTAGCGAATGGCGGGATCGCCTTGTAGATCGCTACAGTCATCTGCGATGGTCTGCACCAGCCACGCATCGACGGCGAGCTGCTGGCGCTTTAATACTTTTGCGCGCGATAAATCGAGCAGCTCGGTGATGATCTTGTCGCAGCGCTGGATGCCCGTATTGATGCGATTGAGCTGGGCTGAAACGCCCTCGACATTACCGCCGATCTTGCGCTCGAGGACGAAGCTCGCGGTCCGGATCGCGCCGAGGGGGTTACGGATTTCGTGAGCCACGGTCGCCGTGAGCTGGCCGAGTTGCATCAGCTTGCCATGGCGCCGCAACTCATCCTGGGCAAGCACAGAAGACGTAATATCAGTGCTGAGGCAGGTGTAGCCGAGAGGTGTGCCTGTCGCATCGGAGATGGTGGCAATGGTGCTATTGAGCCAGACTTGGCGGCCGTCCTTCGCGACGATCGACGTTTCGCCTGCCCTCAAGATACCAGCAGCGACTTCGCCGTGACGATCGTTCCAGCGCGGCGTGGCGGCCAGATCGAGCGTGGCGTGTGCGGGCTCTAAAATGGCATGGGTTCGGCCGACGATTTCGTCGGCAGAATATCCCGTCACGGTGCAAAACCGGTCGTTGACCGTCAGGATAGTGCCGTCTGCGGCGTAGTCGTGGCGAAGAATAAAGTGGTCAAGCGCGCGCACGGACGCGGCAGTGACGGCATCTGACGGCAAGGCCATTGTCGACGGCACTGGTCCGGTGATGTCACAATCCCCGCTCGCGACGGAGCCCGACACATCGCCGGGGTGCACGCCGCGCGGGCCCGCCTCGTGTTGCAGAGGCTCATGTTTCCGGGCTGCGTTCAACTGGGATGCATTCTTCCGGGGCGACATGTGGTGACCTTCGCGATGCTCGGAAGGTCATACTAAGATCAATTCGTAACCACGGGCGTATCGACGGCAACACAAATTGTTTGGACCGCAGCTTCGTTTCGGTAATTTTCCGCTTTTATTCAATTTGCACTCAACCGCGCGCGTCAACGGCTTGTACACTTTCGTAAACGCCTGTCGGGACTGCAAAAAAACATCAATATCAATGCTTTCGATTTAGGAAGCCTTAGACACATCGGGGTAGTGTCGACGGGACACATCAAATTTTACGGTCTAGGGGATAGCGGGATTATGGCTGACAAGAAGCTCAGGATCCTCGTCATCGACGACGAAGTGACCCAGCGGATGCTGGTGAAGGACTATCTTGAAGATGCTGGACATGTTGTCCGCCAAGCCGACGACGGACGTCGCGGCCTCAAGATGGCAACGAGCACGGGTCCCGACATCATCCTTCTCGATGTCATGTTGCCATCGATCGACGGGTTCGAACTGTGCCGCAGCCTCAAGCAGCATCCGATCACGGCAAACACCCCTGTCATCCTCATCACCGCCTCGCGCGAGGGTGACGTTATTGCCCGCGGCCTTGCTGCCGGCGCCGATGATTTCGTCACCAAGCCAGTGGATTGGGAGTTCCTCGCCGACCGTGTCTCTCATGTGGCTCGCAAGTCGGTCGAGCGTTCGCATCTGTTGCACATGGTCGAATCGCGATCGGCGGCAGATGACGCCAACGGCCACGCGGATGTTGGGTCGCACCCCCGCGATGAGCCGGGAGCACTTGCGCTCGACGAACTGATGCGCGGCGCCGACCTCCAGGCCAGCCACGCCGTCGCGCAGGCTGCGGCCGATATCGAAGCCTTGAAGTCCGAGTACGAGCAAGAGTTCGCCCGGTTGCGGGCTGAAAACGAACGCCTTGTGGTAATGGCGCGAAATGCCGTGCAGATGACCCAGGCAGCAGCCGAAAAGAGCTATGCAGCTGAAGTTGCAAAGCTGCGCGCGGGGCTTGACGTCGAAGCCTCGAGCCTGCGCGGCAGGATGGACGCTGAAACGTCAAACCTACGCACGTTGATGGAAGCCGAGCGCCGGACCGCAAGCGAACGCGAGGACGCAGACCGTGCCGCGCTGGCTAAGCGGAATGCCGAACTGAAGGCGTTGCGAGAGGCGTTCGACGCCGAACGGCGGCGGTTTGAAAACGAGATCACGTCGCTCAGGGACCGGCTGGCCGCTCTTCCATCGCCCGCCGCCATCGAAGCACCTTGGTCGATCGTGCTACGCGCCATGACGTGGCAGGCGAGCCTCGCCAGCGCATTGACCACGCGCACCAAAGCCGCCCTCGCCGCGGGCCGGATGGAGCCTGCACGCCTCGCCGATATCGACCGCACCGCAGAGACGCTTGCGACGGCGATCGGTAACGCAAAGCGCTTCGCTCATGCCATGGCCACGGCTGGCGAATGCAAGCCCGGCTCGATCCGCGTTGCAAAGCTGATTGCGGAGATCGCAAATCAGGCCAAGCCGATTGCTGCCAAAGCTCGCGTCGACCTCAGAACGCATGTCGCGAGCGACGTTCCGGCCGTGATCGCAGATGAGCAGCGGCTGCGCTACGCCTGGATCTGTCTCATCGTCAACGCCATCCGCTACACGCCGCCCGGCGGACGCGTCACGCTCGAGGCGGTTGCTGATCGTGATGGCGGCATCCGATTGCAAGTTGCCGACACCGGCGTCGGCATGACAGCGGCGAAAGTCGAAGAACTCAATCGCACATTCGATACGCCAGCGGTGCCGCTGCGCGCAGGCGAGCCGGCCGGCCTCGGCGTGCCGATCGCAGCGGCCCTGGCGCGACAAATGGGCGGCTCGGTGGTGTTTGAAAGCAAGCAAGGTGGCGGGACGCGGGCTGGTGTCGTCTTCCCCAGAACGCGCTGTGGTGTGAACATCCCTGAAACTCTCGCTGGCTTCAGGCTGCCGATGACTGCGTCCGGCGCCCCCGAATTGGCCCTTCCTGCAGAGTGAACCGAACCATGCAAACATCGCAGTCCAAGACGAAAATGGTCGAGCCCGGAATTCTCAATCTCACGCTGCTCGAGCAGTACAAGTCACGAAAGAACAATCTCCTCGAACGGCTGATCAACGCCTACCTCGAAGAAGCGCCAAAATCGTTTCAGGCCTTGCGCAAGGCCATCGAAG
>ENA-ORBV01011338-ORBV01011338.1-microbial-mat-metagenome-genome-assembly--contig:-NODE-11338-length-14021-cov-7.471672_pt1 | contig 14021 bp, 14 predicted proteins | sample MGYA00237777_ERZ505514 | MGnify/ENA primary metagenome ERZ505514 (study PRJEB26160, sample SAMN06269048) | microbial mat metagenome | isolation source: Oligotrophic lake microbial mat | place...
AATTTGATGTCTTCTTCGTTGTGGTTGGCACCTCTAATGTGCACCATGACGCCGGCGTGCGACCCGCCCAACGGTTGTGTAAGTATCTTTTTGATGTCGGTAATTAGAGGATATATCCTGAACCCTAACATTCGGCGTCCGTGCTGGCTCCTGGTATCCCCAACCTTCAACAACGAAATCATCCCTGTTTGGCTTCCACGTGAAAGCGAAGGGAAAATCACTCACGAGATCTGATGTCAATCGAAGATATTGGACGATGGCTGCTACAGTACTACCACGTAGCGACAGCAAGAGTAGAGAAGGAGACGCTGTTTGTTGAACCTAGCTACTAGCTAGTGTTAATTTAAGTTCTTGCGATTGTCTACTAGCTCATGCAGCAGTGTTGTCACACAATATTATAGAGAGCTTCGTCACCATGCCGTTGAACAATAGCTACATTCGAGTGGCGCTTTTGCTGCTGGCGCCAACAGCCGTGTTTGGCTTTACTTCGTCGTCCTTTCCACATTCCAAACCATCTTCATTATCACCATCACTACTAGTATGGTCACCATCCCCATCATCATCCACAACGCCCGTATCCAGGTCGCCCTTGTTTCACAGCCGAAACAGCAATAATGAAGATTTGTCACAGTCATTATCATCCAGAAAGAAGAGCTTGTTTAAAAAACTCCTTCATCGCCGCAATACACTCGAATTGGCGGGCATTCACAATGCCAAACTCGCTGGCTCTGCCGATGGCAAGAGTGGTCTCTTTGGGACCCTCAAAAAAGCCCACAATCCCAAAACCTACTTGGCATTGGCGCTCATTGCTGCCATTCGATGGGAATCTCTATGGAAAAATCTCTTTTATTGGTTCGCGGTGGGCTTTTGTGTCAAGTGGTACCGGGCCCGATACGTCTTTAAAATTCCCGTTTGGGATCGTCAACCCAATTGGAACAACGTCATTACCAGCAAGGAACAAGAAAAAGACTTGAAGGCGTATACCTGCAAAAAATGTGGGTCCACGATTTTCATTGCCAAGACGCGGGAATTCTTTTTTGAAGGTTCGACCGGTACGTTACTGAAAGTGATATTTATTTGATGGAGGAATGCATTCATCTATATTTTTTGTAATTCTGTGTTGCTTGGATGACGACCTGTTTATTTCCTTTCTATATGTGTGAATCTCACAGTTTTCTTTGCTGCTTTGATATGATCTCATCATTTCAGGGATTGGGGGATTAGGATGTTTCACCTGTGGTGCCAAGGGAAAGGATAACTTTGTCATGGACCGTGATCGGATTGTCGAGGATGGTAAGTCCTTGCACATCGTAGGTTGGTCCTTGCTCCGTTTGCAACGACACAAAATGCGTGCTTCATCCTATCCATCATTGGCTTTCATTGCTAATTATTTTGATCTGTCCTACGTTTCACGATGCCGATACTATCATCTACACACACACACAAAATACTGCAATAGTTGCGGATACGGACGATTACTTTGATTATGAGAGACCGTTAGACTTTGTGGATGCCGCGGAACGACGCAAACTCATGAAAGAAGCACAAGGAGACGAAGAGAAAGCCAATCAAATGTTGATTGAACGACAGAATGCTGCAGCCGGTGTTACCGCAGAGCCGCCAGCGCCAACCGACCAAGTGGTGGATGCCGAAGTGGTTTCTCCTCCCGGTGATGATAACGACAACGATGACGACAACGACGAGGATGAGGATGAGGAAGGCAACGAGCCACAAGAGGAGGTAAAGGACGAGGCTGATGACGAACCCGAGGCAAGTGAGCCAAAAGCCGAAATGAAAGTAAAGCAGGAGTTCAAAAGACCAGAACCCAAGAAACCAGAACCCAAGAAAGCCACCCCACCCGTCGACGATGAAGACATGGATGCTCTGGGTTTGGACGACTTTTAAAGAATTAGAAAGCTAGTGATTCATTGTACAGTATTGGTAGTATCATAGTCTACAGTACAATTGACTTGCAATGCAACAGATGTTATACGTATAGAGATTTGTATCCATCGGGGTGTTTACTATCTATTATCTATGATCCGTTGTATGGCACTTAATGTTCGAGAGTAGTGTTCTGCATAGTTTTCACCAAGGAAAGCCATCGATCCGCTCGTCCTACGTGCACGTCACGTGGTGAGTACAGAGCTGGAACACGATCGCTCATGCCTGTGGCATCTCTCTCAACTAGGTACTCTCGCCATTCATCTCGAAACTTGGTGTTGAGGACACCACCAAAACCATATCCTGGAATGATACGTGCTATTCTGGCGCCAACCACAGCCGCATAGCCATTCACAAGAAAGGCGGATCGTTCTAGAAGCCTTTGCCGAAACGACATGTCTTGTAATGGCCGATTGAACAAGTCCAATCCCAGCAAATGCAATGGACCTGCAACAAATTGTGTCGCAATCGGAACACAAAATTGACTGATATCACGATTTCGTTTTTGTTCTTCGGTAGTAGCCGATGGCGACGAAAGTTTTCTTGCGAGAAGGTCTGGCAAGACAAAGGAAGAACCCACACCAATCAAATCTCGTGACATCCAGAGGCCATAGGAAGCCATTGGAACTGTTCGGGCCACGGCCGACGCTGCGTCGGCCGAATACAGGTGGCAAAAGGCTCGGTCTTTCATTACAGAGGCACCACTGTTGGCAAAGGACGTGCCCAAAAAGATCCCTAGTTTTCCCATGGAATATGCATCTTGTTCTGGATGTTGCTCTTGGTGGCGGCGGTTTAATGAAAGTGTGACACTCTTTTTAGTGCTGTTGTTCTTGGAATTGTGTTCACAGTGTTCCACAATGGTTTTGAGACTGTTGGCGGTCGTATAGGTTGCGGCATAGACGGCCCACACATACAAAAAGGCTGGATTTCGAGCATAGGCCACTGGATTGGTGACCATTGCGTGTGCCGATTCCACGCAAGAACGCATCAGTGTGTGAGTTCCTGAAGCTCGTTGAGCAATGGCCTTGTCGACTATGCTTAAAAAGGGAGCCATTAAAAAGGTGACACCCGTACCCACTACAACATCACCGGCAAGTTTGAACGTCAAACTGGATGGCATCATCATGGAAGATGGTGAGGAGGTTTTGATGCCAGGAACATTTGGATGTGGTCCATGGGAAGCTTTGGCTGTCGTCGTCGTCGTCGTCGTCGTCGTCGTTAGAAGGCGTTCCATTGTTTGCGTTTTTACCTCCATCATTGTTGTCATGTTTTAGTCTAATAATGCTCCACTGTTGTACATGTAGTATTTTTGTGTGACCGTAGAATTGATGGTGTAAAGTAGCAGTGACCTGCTCCTGGAAGGACCAAAATTTTCCAAAATGTGACAACACATCACAAAATAGATTCTTCTTTGGACTTCTTTAATGTGACGAAACGCGACTACGTGTCGAAACACGCGCGCCGGGAACGCCACGAGACGAGTTCCAGGACAACGCAATTTTGAGCGCTAATCTTGTAGGCCCTACCTACGCGTACGGTGCGAGTTACAATATTAACTGGTTGCCACTTCCAATATTCCACGACCAAGGAAGTGGTCAGTCAGAGCGAAAACTAGTACTTGTGGGTAGTACATTGTAGCTACAGCACAATCGTATCTTCAGGTACGACGTACCTATCCAGCACCTCCTCTCCATCTGCTACCTAGCTAGCCTGCACAGCCTAAGAATTCTAGGTGCCGCCAGCGTATTGTGTGGAAGGTGGGAGTTGGTTCAGTGAAGTTCAACAAAAACACTTTCACCAGCGGAACAGTCGGCGAGACAGCAGCTGGTGTGTCTATGCGCCAATACCAACAAACAGTATTCTTCACTTCGAATGACAATTTGTCTTCCTCCTTCTGCCCAGGCTTTCAGTCGGTGTCGCCGTCAATAGAAATGAAATACAAACAGCAGAAAGTAGGCCGTGATTTGTTTTTCACTGGGCGGCTTGCAAATGGTACCCCAGTACTAGCTAGTCAATTTTTATCTTGCTGTACGTAGCGGGGCAAAGGTACTGGTAGCTGATAGCTATCAGCTACAAAATTTACCGTATTGTACCTGGTACCAGTACCTGGTTGATACAACGCAACTAAATAGCGCGTGGACGATTCGCATCCGAGAAAGGTGTGCGTCCGAATCGAAAAGATCTTCCACGCGCCTCCACTGACTGATTCCCGCCTTATCCGCGGGCAAGCCAGAATACAATGAATTAAATGACAGCACCAGCACAAAATCACCGCCGCTACAATTGAATAGATAGATCATTGTTGTATGATGGCGACCATGACGAGCGAAAAAAGCAACGACGAAAGCTACTCCTTGAAGCCTGCTTCTGTGACTCCTAGCGGCGGAACGACCAGAGGAAGTAGCAATGACGAGGGCTACTCTTTGGAGTTTGCTACTGTCAGCTGTACTGCTGGTAGTAGCGGCGGAACGGCGGAGTCTTTCTTGGGTGGCCTCATTTCCACCAACATGAGAAAGGTTGGGTTTCCCGAGATTCTGGCAGTGGATTGCGAGGAAGCGGCCAAGGACGACCTCAAGCGGTGCATGGACTACGTTGGAAATTTCATGATCAACAGCGACAGGGTAGTTCCACATTTGCTCCGGTTCACTTTGCATACGGGCGATGGACAGAGCAACCCCAACGACTCGGTGTACTTTGCCAGTTTACAAGTAACCAATCCCAAGCAGCTGGATATGCTTTATCCAACGTCCACGCGGCCAGCGTCTTGTGATATGGTTCTTTTGCTCATGCCCATTGTGCCTCGCGCACCCGACAGCAGCAGCAACGGTTTGCTGTGGGGGCACCTCCCCAATGCCCCTGAAAACAATACCCTCATGAGAGACACCATCAAGGCAGAGTTGGAAGACCACGTGGTAACGTGTGGTATTGTTCGGTCCGGAAATAGTAGTAGTAGCAAACGCTTCAAAGGACAGGGTGGTCGTTATAAAACAAAAAAAGCGACGACTACTATCGGTCGAGTCACACTTCGTGAAGCCTTGTTGTATTCCGACTGGAACATTGAGCGGCAAAATGGCAGCTTCAAAGAGAGGGAGATCAAATACATGAAAAAGCACGCGGAACACTTTATTGCCATGTCGATTGACGGGATCGATGCAGCCGTGGCTGGCAATTATATCGATCAAGTCTGTTCCTCTTCCACAGTGGTGGACGACACCGATCCCTGAAAGGTCGAGTCAAAGTCGGACCCTACGCCTGGGTCGCGGTTCTTTGATTTGTGTTTGTGTGAGAATGGGATTTTTTGTGATCGATGATGGAAAATAAGTCTTTTGACTCCGATGTATCGATAAATTATTCGTTTTTGTGTAACTAGATTTTATTGCTATTTTCAAGTTCTGCCCTGCAAAAGAGGATTAGACCAGGACTCGCGCCGTCGTGCTGAGAAGTATAACTTACTCTGAGGGGTTGGTGTTGGATGCACTTGAGTTACAATGGAAGAAGCTCGTTGCCTAGCGACAAAACGACTAGCTTTTGAATGGTTGTTTACGGTTCGGGGAAGATCGTGTAACAACTTGGCCTTCCTTCATGGTCGCTTGTATCTGGGTAGCTTGGCCCCAAAGCTCCTACAAGGTGGACCAGCGCAAAGTTGATATGTGCTGATGTCGAGTTTTTTTTATGAGTTTCTCTATCTTGCCCGCCGTTATGTGGGACGAACCCTGGGGAAGCCTTGGGAGCTAGGCACTCAAGCCATTGCCATTCCAATTATCTTACTGGAGACTTACATTCCTGCTTTACAACGATTTGAGCACCTGATGCTGATGAACGTTGTGTTTGCCTTTTTCTTTTTCTAGTACATCTCGAGCCCAAGGCATCCATTCAATACAAAGAGGAGAAGATGATAAAAAGTCACAGTTACACAAGAGGTGTGTTGAAGATCAAATGTAAAACCAAATTTGAGAGATTTCATTTGGACCGCAGCACTCGGCTTCGCGTGATTCATCTAGCAATTTTTACTCCTGAAGATATCTTTTCTATTGATGATCCACAAAAACTATTCTTGAGGAGGTTTTCGGGGCAAAGCTGTGCATCCATTGCCCCAGTGACGACTCACTGATGAGTTCCAACAAAAGCGGTGTGAATCTGAACTGTTCGACTCAGAGATTCTGAGACGTTGTTTTTGAATTGTTATTATTGGATTGTTGTAACCAGGCTGACTGTGGAGCCAGGGATGACTGACTAGTCCATGCTATGTCAAAAACCTTTGCACACCGAAAAGCTATCTGTTTGGGTGGGAATGGGCATACTAGCAAGTATCATTTTGGACTGGGGGTGTGTCTGTAACCGCATCTAAACATCTTTCATGATTCATTAAAAGCGCGCACAGTGGCTCCAAAGTCTGTAAGAGGTCCGTTTGAAGTCTGTATTGGTCCGTCATTGGTCACCGGGATGAGAACGAGTGACCGTTTTGTGTTTCGCGCATGCCCGTCGTGTCCGTGTCCAGTGAATCAAATGAATCAAATGAGAGATCCATTCTCTTTCTCGAGAAGTCTTGAGCGAGCGAGCGTTGGTTTGTGAATCACTGGCTGGTTTGGTTCCCCCAATTGCAACAGCACCGCGTGGCACACCACACCACAAAGCGCACTTCAGCCCACATGTTTCACGTTCAAATTAACATCAGCCACGATCCTTGGAGATCGAGCGAAACGGATTCAAATAGCTATCGGATAATAGTACGTTTGTCTTGCTGAAGCTATCATATCAAAAGCTACAAGTCTAGAAGAGTCCTTTGTCATTTGTTACATCTATCTATACTTCTACTATCAGGTAGCTCCATTGAGATACCACTACTGTACTAGTCTAGACTACTGGCTATTGGAAGCTTTCACCGGCATCCAATCCAAGCCAACCATATCCCAAGATTTTTGAATTTATTATGACCTCCGATATCTTCTCGCTAGAAGACGACCTAGGCGACATTACCAGTTCCATGAGCTATTCTTCGTGGACCAAGCCAATCACTAGCGTGGAGGAGTTGATGAGTGCTACCAATAGTACGTGCGGCAAGGAAGATGAACAGGAGAGATCGGATGCCTATGCAGCACTCGTAGACGTCGATTCTGCCAATCCTGACATTCCACGATTGGAGGAGCAGCAGGAAGAAGAGACCAAGGCGCCTGCTGTCGTGGCAAAGGAAAGCAGCAAGAAGAGGGTGGAAGAACCGAAGACTCCTGATCACGCTGCCGCTGTCCCAATGTTACCATTGTCAAGCACAGACTTTCTTCCGGATTGTGGAGATACGGAATCGCTGGAGAAGGAGGTTGGGAATAACGACAAAATCAAGGAGATCACGATTGACTATGACAGCGTGCAAGAAGAAGATCCCATGTACCATCGTGACGACGACAACGTCGACAACGACACGAAGGAGGCTGCTGACTCGACGAAGAAAACAAGCTACAGGCATTCTTTAGGAACGAAATTTGTCAAGGTATGTTACGTTTTTACTATTAGTATTTTGTCCCTTTTGTCTTGTTTACACGAGTTGCTTACGCCAAACGCATTTACTCCCTCTTTTCTTTGCAGGCCTTTCCAGGGATGGGGACCTTCTATGGCAAAGTTGTATCACACGATGACGACTATGAGGATAAAACACTCATGTATGGAGTTGAGTACGAGGACGGAGATTATGAAGACCTCTCGGAGAAGGAGCTAGAAGAGGCTTTGGCCAAGTCAGCGGCCATTACTACAGCTGCAATTAAGTCTCATGCGGTGAGGATCAGTAATGATTCAGGTGGAGATGCTGCCGTGAAGAACGACGAAGACATGAAAGAGGGAGCTGCCAGAATGGATGTAGAGAAAGCGGCCAGCAGCAAGGTAGAAATACTGGCCACCAGCAGCAAGAACGAGGGTTTGGGTAATGCCAAGGAGGAACAGCTCAGTCCGCATGGCCAGTCTGCGAGTATCGACTACAACGAGAACGGGGATAGCAAGGAGGAGCATCTCAGCCCTCATCGCCAGTCTTCGAGCGTCGACTACAATGAAAACGGGGATAGCAAAGAGGAAGATAGCAGGCCTCGTCGCCAGTCTTCGATAGTCAACTACAACGAGGGCGGGGATGGCAAAGAGGAGCACAGCAGGCCTCGTCGCCAGTCTTCGAGAATCAACTATAACGAGGACGGGCAAACCAAGGAGGAACAGCTCAGCCCTCGTCGCCACTCTTCGAGAATCAAAGACAATCCGCCGCGCCCTCCCAAGCACAATCATAAGGTTGGTACAGCAATCCTCAAGGTAAGTTGGTGCATTGTTTGTTGATCGAGATATGTTTATAAGCGAAGTTTACTAACGACCGTTTGTCTTGCAGCATTTTCATGGCTGCGGCTGGTTCAGAGGACAAGTGGAGAGTCTATGGCGTGGAGAACGCGATGGATCCCCATTTTACACTATTGAGTATGATGATGGCGACAAAGAAGATCTTTCGGAGAAGGAAGTAGATGATTACTTGGCGAACTATAACTCAAACAAGGAACAGTGGGAAGAGAAGATGAAGTATGCCGTTGGCACTGAGATCGTCAAGGTGTGTTGTTTATGGTTTCTGATTCACCGATATACAGGCGAAACTTGATTGCTCACCTTATTCTTTTCATTTCATAAAAGCATTTTGAACAACACGGATGGTTCAAAGGAGAAGTGGAAAGTCACGGAACCAGGGACGGTGCAATCTATTACATCATTAAGTACGAAGACGGTGACATCGAAGATCTCTCCGAACCGGAGGTAGACGAATTTGTGGCAAAATATGACCTAAATTTGACTGCGCTGGAAGGAGAACGCGGAATCACGTCGAAGAAGAAAGGGTCGCGAAAAAGATCACCCTCGAAAGCAAATGGAGAGCCCAAGAGCAAACGACAACGGAGTGGAGAAAAGGGAAAACAAACGTCGCGCAAGAGTCTAAGTGTCTGCATTTCGAGAATGCAGAACAAGTCCATATTCGACGTGCTCAAACCAGTGAATGGAGTAGCTGTGACGAGGGAAACAGTGCTCGACTTGGTCAAATCCAACCCTCCTCCACCGGACAAAATCCCGGAGGACCTCCACAAATGCGTTCCTGAAATGCTGGAATTCCACCTGCTGGCTAGGGAGAGACAGCGGATCTATCTTGGCCTTGGAACGGAACAAAAAATCTTGATGAACGCACACATTTGCAACAACTACCGAGAGCTTGACCGTGGAACGGGTTACTTGCGATCTCAGATTTTGGAACTCAGGGACTACATGAAGGAGAAGAATATCCCCTTCACCCGCTTAAACTGGACCGAGGAAGTCCTGGCTCTTATCTACCATTACAGACTCTCCAACCGCATCGAGGCTTTTCTTTACACAGAGAATCCATTGAAAGGCCGGATACCGCGCAAAGGAGAATTCAGCTTATTCGAGCCATTTGTATGGGAATGTCAGGCCAAGCAAAAGAACTTTTTCACACAGGCTCACCAGACAATCAGCTTCAAGGAGTATGTGTCGTATTGTAACAACATTACAGAATACCACCCTTACGAGAAAGTGGATGGCGAGAAAGTCACCAAGCTTCGCCTCTTCGCCACGGAGATTGTCAAGGCGAAAGATAATCTGAAGGATGTCTGCAAAATTCTCAACTGCATGCAAGGAATCGGCAATTTCCAGTGCTGGCAACTGGCGTGCGACTTGCAAGAAGCTCACTGCATCTTGGAGGAGGACGACGCATTTTGTGTCCTCGGACCAGGTGCCAAGAATGGCTTGATGAACACCTTTGGTGATGAGGTGAATGGGAAATACAATTCCTTGCAGCTGACCACTGTACTCCGTGACAGTTTGGATTATTGCATGGGGTTGTTCAACTTGGAATTCCCACTGTGGAAGGGCAAACCGCTAACACTCAAAATGGTGGAGCACGTCCTTTGTGAATTCAACAAGTTCAAACGATTGGAAACTGGGCAGGATGTAGGCCTCAGGAAGAGACAAAGTTTTGCCCATCTAGATCCCAAGGTATGCCAGTGGTGCCAAAAGAATCCACCCGACGGCCAAGCCACTCGTTGTGACTGTTGTCGTCGGGTGGCTTGCAAGAGCTGCAAGCCCAAAAGTTTTGTCTTTAGTCGGGACGAAGCTGGCGCTCAATCCAACACCTGTCGGGATTGCCACTTGTTTGACACCAAGTTTACCTTGATTGACACGGTTGTGGATGTCTTATAAAGTATACATATATAACCCTCTTAAACATTCCGTTGCATCGAAACTGTCCTACTTACTGTATATATATGTTTGATTATTGTCACTAGTTATGACAATTGACACCTGCGGACAGGGACGACCAATACAAGTTGATACTTTACTCAACTCTTACACGGATGGCCGAAGATAGTCAGGTCGTCATTCAGTTGGGTAGACTAGTTAGAGGGCAGGTGTAACTTCATTGATTTGCCCGCTTAGCTAGCTAGTAGGAGGCTCAGTCGTGGCGCATTCAAGTCGAGCGGTCGCGACAAAAACGTCAGCAAACGGACTTCACGCACGGCGATCCCATATTCCTCTACAAATCCATTTTAAATTTTAGCGAGAGATTTGGGGGGGGAAGAATAGATACAGCTCTATCTAGCTAGCTAGCTATTACAGTACATGTAGATACTGATGACCAAATCCACGGTACCAGTATGAATGGATACTATGTACCAGTCATTAGCAAGGCACAAGAAACTCCTCTATCCAGATAGGCACTGGTTGTAGCTAGCTGTACGTTTCTCCTCATTACGAAGTTATTTACTCACAGCAGCAACATGCCACGGAAGCCACCACCGCGAAAAGAAGACCAAGTCAGCAAAGACTATAGAGCTTTTGTTATGGCGCTCATTTGCGCATTTTTCAACCTCTGGATGGTCGCGAAACATCAAGTTTTGCCAGATGCCTACACTACAATGTTGATGGATGCAACGAAGGAGGAATTCGCTAGTGGGTTTGTGAGAAAACTGGAGCCTACCGATAAATTTCCAGATGAAGAGACTTCTGTACTTGGTCCAAAGCTTCCCCCAACAACACAATCCAATCAACAATCCCAACCTTTCTCGAAAAATGCATTGCCAGCGACTACCACAGAAGAAAATAATGACGACGGTACAACTTCAAGCAGAAAAAATGAAGGCTGGAAGATTGCTAATATAGAAGACTTTGGGGCTATTGGGGATAATGCCACGGACAACACGAATGCTTTTCTCGCAGCTTTTGGATACATTGAAGAGACGGGAGGCGAAGTTGTAGTGCCGGCAGGAGGCATTTTCCAAACAGCACCCTTCAACATGACCTCCAACTCAATATTGACAGTGGAAAAAGGCGCCACTATTCGCGGAGTAGAGGACCAAGACAAATTTGCTGTCATTCCGCCACTCTACTCGTACGGTCGAGATGCGGACTTTTCAGGGAAGAATCGACGCCTCTCTCTTGTCCATGCACACCTAGCTGATAACATTACTATTCGAGGAGAGGGAATCATTGACGGGGCAGGATGGTATTGGTATCCCTTTTTTCACAATCACTCGGCTGCCTACCATGTGGGTAGACCACATCTGATTGAATTCAACAATTGTTCCAACATTGAAATCACGGGGGTCACACTGAAAGATCCAGCATTTTGGACGCTCCATCCCGTCTATTGTCGGCACATTTATATTCACCACATGCGCATTGAAGCACCATCCTGTCGGAATTACGGCTGTGCCAATACCGACGGTATAGATATCGACTCGAGTCAGCATGTACTAGTCGAATACAATACACTCAATGTCGGGTAAGCACTAGCTTGCATTCTACATCTTGTATATATTCTAATTGCTAATCATCTCTAACACGCCAACACCCTTGTTTTTTACAGTGATGATCACGTGACAATACTTGCAGGGAAAGCTCGCAATCGATATATTCCGCCGTCCTACAATATCACCGTTCAGCACAACATTCTCGGTTCTGGGATGGGACTCAGCATAGGAAGTTCCACGGCAGGCGGAATCGAAGATGTGCTGTACTATAACAATACAATGACTGCCGAAATAGGCCAAATGGGGCAAGGCGTACACATCAAGCTTAGGGAGCGGTTTGGGGGGTATGTCCGTAACATTCGGTGGATTGACAATACATTTTATGTGGCTGGTAAACCCGGTGGAGCCATTGTCTTTGAAGGCGGGTATCAGAGTGGAAACTGGAAGAAAAAATGCACTGCCAAAGATGGCGACATGCCTTGTCCTATAGTGAGCGATATTCTCATTCGAAATCTGACCGTTCATGAAGGACTTCCGGGGAGACTTCTTTGCTATGAACAGGTACCGTGTGAAAATATCACTTTGGAAAATGTGCGCTACCCAAACAACAAGCAGGCTAAGATATCTTGCCAAAATGTGAAATCGGGAAGTCAAAGGGACAACTTTCCAGAGAATCTTTTGGATCCAGAATCTTGTTCAGCATTCTACGAGACGACTCCCATTGAGTCGGTACAATCAAAGCAATGAAGAAATCCTGCAGCATTGCTACTGAATCCAAATCAGTTGGTCTACTTTACAGAACATTGAATGCTGAACAGCCACCACAAACCTCAGCCCCCCTCTGACATGAGGCTAAGTGGGTTACCAATTTAGGCATGCCGCTAGCTGCCGCATCGTTGCGAGTTTTCTATGAGTGGTAAAATTTGAGGAGCTCGTTCTGATGCTCAAAACTCAGTGCCCGCTATTCCTCCGCGCCAATAATAGAACCACTTTTTCTGCATCGCAGCTCTAATCCAATCTAAGGACTCGTCCGTCTTCTAATCTCGTTATTCTCACAGGCTTCTTACTAAATTGGTTGCTGTCGAAGTGCTTCAACATAGAGGTGTGCCGCAGACTGCCATTTCATTTCGATGACTTCGTTCGGACTCTCCGTGCGTGCCTGGGACATGACAGAACAGCAATACTACCACACCAACCACACCAGCCACACCATTCGCAGCAAGACTACCTAGCTAGTAGCTACACCAGCTAGCACAAACACAAAAGCCATCGTACCCGTACCGTACTACATAGCCCTTCCCTACTACACCTACGTCATAACTAGACAAGTATTACAGCCCGTCCGAACTACACAAAATGGTCATTTGAAAGTAACGGATAGACATTGTCTGTGCCGGCCACGTCACACTGGTTAACAAAACCACCCAAAAGAAGCCCGGACAACGCACCGATCTGTCGACCAAATACTCTCCCGTCGACACGGCAAAAAATAGCCAAATCTTAAAAATTAGCTGGTCTGATTGGCTATGCCACTAGCCGCACCTATTGTTGTTGGTTTCTCTCGGGCGGTTTTGCTAGCCATGACATATAAATTAGGTACCTGGCTGGCTAGGACAATGCAGGGATAGAGGTTTTCAGCAGGCCAGGTAGCTATGTTTGGCTATCTGAATCAACACATAGCAACATGCACAACGACGATCTAGCATGCCTGACAATCTACATGGATACTACAAGAAGACATGTTCAACCTCGAGCGGTTTGTCTGGTTCGGAGAGGAATTTTAATGCTCATTCTCCAACAAATGGGACGACATGTCGTCTTGGGAGGATGCTCTGCAGAACAACCCGTATGGGTTTGGAGCTGTCTCGCTCCGATCCAGGGATGAGCTAGAGCGTGGATCGGACAGCAAGGATTCAGAAGTTGAAGATGGGGGGGACCCCGACATGTCAGTGTCTCAGCGTCATTTCATTGATAGTTGCAACAACATGAAGATTTTTATGGCTATGTGCAGAGGCCTTTCGTCCAAAGATAACGTTCGCCAGCTTGCTGACTTTTCTGACCCTGTGCACGCAAGCTTACCCGAAAAACGGCAGTATGATTGATAAACGATATTTCTTCACCGTCAAATCGCCAAACAACAAGGGGCGAAGTACAGTAACAATACCTTAATAAAGAAACTTTCCTACTCTAATGTTTCACCACTAGAACAGCTGCTATTACATGCAAATTTGAAAGTTATAAGCATTAAGCTACCATACGAAAAGCTCCATGTTTGATCGAATACTTCCAAGAGATCGACATCTTCTT
>ENA-ORBV01011341-ORBV01011341.1-microbial-mat-metagenome-genome-assembly--contig:-NODE-11341-length-14020-cov-4.463817_pt1 | contig 14020 bp, 13 predicted proteins | sample MGYA00237777_ERZ505514 | MGnify/ENA primary metagenome ERZ505514 (study PRJEB26160, sample SAMN06269048) | microbial mat metagenome | isolation source: Oligotrophic lake microbial mat | place...
TGTCCGTCGCGACCTCGTCCGTGGTGGACTCGGTCGTCTCGGACAAGGTGTCCGTGACCATCTCATCGGTGGTCGTCGACGCATCCGGCACCGTGCCATCCGCGACGACGCCGTTGCCATGCATGTGGTCGTTGACCCACAGCATGCAGACGACGATGAAGCCGAGCAGACCGATCAGGAGGATGGCGACACCGAGGTATCGCGGCATTGCCGACTTGCTGACCTCCTTCTTGATCTCGGACGTGCTCTTGACCTTCTTCTCGGCCTCGAGCTGTTCCGGCGTCTTGAGCGGCTTGGGCTGCTTGGCAGCCGCTTCCGCGTCGAGCCGGGCCTGTTCGAGGCGATGCAGCTCGCCCTGCTGTTCACCACTCATGAAGAACATCATGGACGGCGAGAGCTTGCCGAGCTTGTCGATGAAGTGCAGATGCGTGATGCCCTGCGCGTCCTTCGACGTGCCGATCACCACTTCTCCAAACTTCATCTGCTTCCCGATCTGGAGGACGGTCTCGCTTACGCGATCCCAGCCACCCAGCGAGTTGCTCACGTGGGTTCCGTTGGAGGATCCCAGATCCTGCACCCGGATGTTGCCATCAGGAACAGGAAGCAGTGCGAGCAGGGCGTGCTTTGAACTCACGGTCTTATCATTAATAACAAAATCGTTGCAGCTCGGATCGCGTCCGACGCGGATCTGCGTCTTCACGACCGAGCGCACAGGCTCGCGCACCGGAGCAGGCAGCTCTTCTGCCGGCTCCTTGTCGACCGCGACGATCGCGAGCAGACGCTGTGCTTCCTTCTGACCGGCCTCGCTCACGCCCTTGAAGGACGCGAGCTGGGTCGCCAGGATCTCGTGATCCGTGTCCGAGAGCTCCGTCACTTTGGAAGGCAACTCACTCAGCTCGTCCACCGGGTGCTCGCGCACGCCGGTCTCCGAGTCGTCGCCATCGTCGTTCGTGCTGGCCTGTGCGGTCTGCGCTTCCATCTCGACATCGCTCTCCATGTCGTCGAAGTTGAGAGCGGGTCCGAGAACCGTGTGCTTGGGATCGTTCTTTTCCGTCATTTCCGGTCTCCTCATTGTTCTGACACTCAGTGTGTCGAAGGTTCAAAGTGATGTTCCACGAGGTTTCGAGGAACATCATAAAATACCACAAATTAGCCAAAATGTCAATGTTTTATGACTTAATTGCAGGAATGCCTAAAAAATGGCTAAAATAAGGGCTATGCCACGTCCAAAACCCGTTGTTCTGATTATCATCGACGGCTTCGGTATCGCGCCCCAAGCTGAGGGGAATGCAATCTACGATGCCAAGTTGCCCGTACTCAAACGTCTGATAGAAAGCTATCCGGCTATGACTGTGCATGCGTCTGGTGGCGCGGTCGGTCTTTCTTGGGGAGAAATGGGAAATTCCGAGGTGGGTCACCTCACGATCGGCGCCGGACGTATTTTTTATCAAAGTCTTCCTCGCATCAATTTATCGATAGAGACGCAAGAGTTTTTTTCAAACGCCGCCTTCAAAAAAGCCATCGCTCATATCAAAGCGAGTGGCGGTCGCTTGCATCTCATGGGATTGCTCTCGCAAGGAAATGTGCACGCGTCGCAAGAACATCTTCATGCATTACTGGAATTAGGAAAACGGGAAGGCATAAAAGATCTTCCAGTCCATTGTTTTCTTGATGGTCGTGACGCGCTCTACAATTCCGCCACCGTTTTTGTAACCGAGCTTGAAGCCAAGATGAAGGAACTCGGCGTTGGCCGTATCGCGACCATGGCAGGAAGATACTTTGCGATGGATCGTGATAATCGTTGGGATCGTGTCGAGAAAGCCTATAATGCGATCACCAAAGGTGAAGGTGAGCAAGCCGCATCCGCACAAGAAGCCCTGCAAGCATCGTATGCAAAATCGATTTTTGATGAACAGTTTATCCCAACCGTTATCGGTAAGGCCGTGCCTGTAAAAGAAGGGGACGCCGTTTTGTTTTTTAACTACCGTCCGGACCGTGCCCGAGAGATGACCAAAGCGTTTGTCCTTCCGGCTTTCGATAAATTTTCACGCGAGTATATTCGCAACTTGTTCTTTGTCACCATGACGGAGTATGAAAAAGATTTACCGGTAGAAATCGCTTTTTCCCCACAACCAATTGAAACATCGTTAGCTAAAGTCATTTCCGATGCCGGATTGCGACAGCTTCATATTGCGGAAACAGAAAAATATGCCCACGTGACGTTTTTTCTAAACGGCATGCAGGAAATGGAGTTTCCGGGAGAGGACCGGGTGATTATTCCGAGTCCGTCCGTTTCCAGTTATGATCAAGTCCCGGAAATGTCGGCCTTTGCGATTGCGGACCGTGTAGTTAAGGAAGTTGCCGCGGGTTCCTATGATTTTATCGTCATGAATTTTGCTAACCCCGACATGGTAGGTCACACCGGAAATTATGAAGCAACGATAAAAGCCTGTGAGGCCGTAGACAAGGCAATCGGCATGATTGTCGATGCAACTCTGGCCGTGGGCGGCGCAACCCTCATCACGGCCGACCACGGAAATGCGGAAGAAGTAAAAAATTTGGTGACGGGCGACATGGATAAAGAGCATTCCACCAATCCCGTGCCATTCATTATCGTGAGTAAGGAGCTGGAAGGTATTCGCGCTCCATCCGGCGATGTGATTGGAGGGGATCTTTCACTGAATACACCTGTCGGCATGCTCGCCGACGTTGCACCGACAGCAATCAAGCTGCTGGGTCTTGAGCAGCCGCCTCTCATGACAGGTCAGTCGCTTATCTGATGTGATTAGCTCCAAGACAGCGGCTCATGTTGTCGCCATACTGTCCAAAAAATACCCGGCTAAAGGCATGGTCGATATGGGGAATGCCGAGGATACATTGATCGCGACCTTGCTCTCCGCGCGCACCACTGACATCCAGGTTCTGCGTGTCTATCCGGGTTTACGCAAGGCTTATCCAACACTTGTATCACTCGCCAAAGCACACGAGTCTGCTATCGCATCAAAGATCGCTTCCATCGGGTTATTTCGTAACAAGGCTAAGGCTGTGAAAGCTCTTGCAAAGAAGCTGCTATCGGATTTTTCAGGAAACGTTCCCCGTACGATGGAAGAGCTCGTGAGCTTACCTGGCGTCGGACGCAAGACGGCAAGCTGTGTTTTAGCTTATGCCTATAAAATTCCGGCCATTGCCGTTGATACGCATGTCTTCCGCATCACGCATCGGCTGGGTTGGGCAAAAGGAAAAACCGCAGAGCAGGTAGAAATGGAGTTACGCGATCTTGTCCCGCAAAAATCGTGGATTAATATCAATCGTTCGATGGTTCAATTCGGCCGTGATATCTGCAAGCCAGGGACGCCGCAATGTTATCGTTGTCCGGTTGCCAAATGGTGCACATATCCAAACAAGACCAAAGTCTGATAACCTCTACCCATGCCTGGTGAAATCCAAATCTTGCAAGGAATACAGCAAGTCATGTCCGGACAAACCGGACGTGCATTATCCGTCTTTTTTGCCCGCTACTTGGTTTTTGTCTTTGCACTGCTAGTAGCCTATATCGGCTTTGGTCGTGGGCGGAGACAGCTCCGTAAAATTGCGTATGAGGCAACATGGGCTGCGCTTGTCGCGCTCGTTACCGCCACAGTTCTCGGCCAATTCATCGGACGTATCCGCCCGTATCTTGTAGACCCTTCTATTCTGGCACTCATTCCCGCTCCACTCACCGAGCACTCTTTTCCATCAGGGCACACGGCAACGGCCTTTGCCGCAGCCGTCGTGCTGACCTATGGAAGTCCGGGGCTGGGACTGATTGCGCTCTTGGCCGCCGCCTTAGTTGGCTTTGGTCGTATGGCTACCGGCGTCCATTATCCGTCTGATGTAATTGCCGGTGCTCTGCTCGGAAGTGTGATCGGAGTCATTGTTCATCACGTACAGATTCGTCGTAACAAAAAACAATCTACTCGCGATACATATGCAAAAAATAGTTAGTCTGTTTGCGATCGTTGTTTTGTTAATAGTCGCCTGGTTTGGTTGGACTTGGGCCAATGAAGCCTATTGGGCCGTTCCCGCTGGTGCCGTAAAACAGTTTGAAGTTCCAGCTGGTGCTGACGCGACAAGTGTCGCATCTCTGCTCGAGGAAAAAGGGTTAATTCCCTCGGCATTGCATTATCGTATTTACGGTCGATTGGATTCCGCGGTCATTCGTCCTAAGGCGGGTGTCTACCAGATTCGCCCAGGAACAAACTATAAAGAAATCGCAAGATTACTCGCGCTAGGCCCGGCCCGCAGTGAAGTGAAGATGACCATCATTGAAGGTGAAACGATAGACGATCTGATTGATCAGCTTGAGAAAGAGCGCCAAGTAGATCCGTCTGAAACCGTACTGGTTATCGGTCGCTCGCTCGATCGTGTTCCCTTTGATCCTGCACTCCGTGATACCTATTCCTTCCTTTCAGGATTGCGTCGGGACCGCTCGCTAGAAGGATATCTGTTTCCGGAAACCTATCGTGTTTGGGCCGATCAATTGCCGGAAGGTCTGATCGCTAAACAGCTGGATGAATTCAGTAAGCGCTTCTCTGCGGCAAAACCCGGAGTAGCTAGCGCACCGCTCACAACATTGGATGAGGTCGTTATTCTCGCCTCTATTGTTCAGGATGAAGTCAGCTCGGAAGATGAGATGCGTATGGTTGCAGGCATTTTCTTAAATCGTTTACGTGATGGCATGGCACTTCAGTCAGATGCAACGCTTAATTACATCACGGGTTCGGGGCGAGCACGCGCCAATGCCCGCGATCTTTCTATCGATTCTCCGTGGAACACCTACAAATATCGTGGACTACCTCCCTCTCCGGTCGGAAATCCGGGTGAAGCGGCTATAAAAGCTGTACTCAACCCAGAACCAAGTGAATATCGTTACTTTTTAAGCGATCAACAAGGCAAGATCTACTACGCTCGTACCTTCGATGAGCATATCGCCAATCGTCAAAAAGCTGGATATTCACAGTAAAAGCTAGATTCCCTTACGATTGACAAAATCGTGTTTTTATGGTTTAATAAGTCGTTCTCTGTTTTTAAAACAGGGAGTAGAAAACCCTTTTCGAGGAGTTGCGTCATGAACGGGTACACGCCCGATTCACCTGACGACACGCTTTCCTGCCCTAGGCGGGAAGAGGAGTCGGGAGAATACCCGGTTCTTCAAGAACCGGACCAAGCTCAAAAAGAACGCATTGTGCTACGCGACAAGTTGTTGCGCCGTGCACTCGAGGAAGAACTGCTCTCCGTAGCCGCCCAACCGGGTGGCAAGGAGTTGCTGGATCTCCTGTGCTGCGAACCCAATCCGCATCGCTTTGTGAGTCGACTCGACCGATACTTTCGACTTCACGTCGTGGAACAACGTTTCAAGGTCATGGAAAAAAACCTTGAAATCAAGAACAGTCGGCCCGTTCCGATCAACGAGCACAGTCTTTCTGACGAGCTCGGACAACTGCGCTTTGACTGGTTGCGCGGCAAAGTTCAACGCCGCGCCGAGGACCGTCGCCGTCGTGAGCGCGCCAATACACTTAACGAGGAGGACGTTCTCTGGAAAAACGCCATACGACAACCCAAGAAGTAGCTACCTGACCCGGCCTGTGTGTTACACAGGCCGGGTCTTTATTTTTCTGTCATTCCCGTGGAGGCAGGAATCCAGTACCATCGTCGCATGTCCACGTTTCTCCTCTCGTCCGACCAGGGCGGCTCGATAAAAAAGATCGATTATGCCAGCGCTCTTAACCAAGAACAGCTAGCTGTTGTTTTAGAGGGCGATGGACCCTGTCTCGTATTAGCAGGGGCCGGATCTGGAAAAACACGCACGCTCACATATCGTGTCGCCTATCTTATCGAGCATGGAGTCGATCCTTCCTCTATCCTGCTCCTTACTTTCACCAACAAAGCGGCCAAAGAAATGTCCTCGCGTGTAGAAACCGTTCTCGGCCCATCCGCTCGAGGAATTTGGGGCGGAACATTTCACTCCATCGGTGCACGTCTTCTTAGGTCCTATGCAGAAGACCTTGGCTATCGCTCTAACTTTTCCATTCTCGACCAAGAAGATAGTCGTGATCTCATCAAAGCCGTGATGAAAGATCTTTCTATCGATCCAAAAGCGCGACGTTTTCCAACCGCAAAAGTTGTTGGCGATGTTTTGTCCTATGCGCGCAACACGCAAAATTCTATCGGCGATGTTTTGGAAGTTAAGTATCCAAACTTCCAAGCCTTTCTCTCAGACATCGAGGAAATCGCCAAGCAATATCACCAAAGAAAAAAACAGGCCAACGCCATGGACTTTGACGATCTTCTTACCAATCTCGCAATGCTCCTCGATGGTCCAGACGGCAAGCGTCTGTCTGAACGTTTCCGATATATTCTTGTCGATGAGTATCAGGACACGAATGCGGTTCAAGCACGCATCGTCGCGGGTTTTTCCAAGGCGCATAACAATATTGTTGCCGTTGGCGATGATGCGCAGTCGATCTACGCCTTCCGTGGCGCCGATGTAAAAAACATTTTGTCGTTCCCGGAACAATTTAATGGTGCACGCATTTTTAAACTGCTTACAAACTATCGTTCAACGCCACAAATTCTCGACCTCGCTAACGAGTCGCTTTCCAATAATCGTCATCAGTATAAAAAAGAGTTGATCGGGCTCCGCGAGAAAGGTGATAAACCGCGTCTCGTTGCTTGTTCAAGCGCCTCACAAGAATCGCGCTATATTGCGGAACAAGTTTTGGCGTTACGTGCAGAAGGCGTTGCGCTCGCCAATATGGCCGTGCTCTTCCGTTCATCGGCCCACTCGCAAACCTTGGAATTTGAGCTCATCAAACGCGACATTCCTTATGAATATCGTGGCGGGCAAAAGTTTTTTGAACGTGCACACATTAAAGATGTTGTTTCTTTCTTGCGTGTGTATGAAAACCCAAAAGATGAAATTGCATGGCTACGTACGCTAAGTTTACAAACCGGAATCGGCGCCACAACAGCAGCTGAACTTGCCTCACAAGTACGTGTACTTGAATCCATCGACATGGTTGTTGACGGTTCCGCAGGAATCCAAGTCCCTTCACGAGGTCAAACCGGTTGGACGGACATGCTTGGCATTTTAAGTAAGCTCGCTGAGAAGGGGAGAATTCCCGCGCCACTCATCCGGGCAATCAATACGTCTATCTATCAGGACTATCTTGAGCGTGAATATCCAAACTACCGTGAACGTCTGGAAGATTTGGAACAGCTCGCCTTGTTTGCAGAAGGTTATGACGATCTCGCGGCTTTCCTTGCCGACATCGCGCTCTATGACGGTATTGTCGCTGGTCGCGAAAAGTCCGGAACAGAGGAAAAGGAAAAAATGATTCTCTCCACCATTCATCAAGCCAAGGGCTTGGAATGGGATACGGTCTTCATCATCCATTTAGCAGATCAATCTTTTCCAAATCGTCGTGCGCTCGCGGAAGAAGATGGGATGGAAGAGGAGCGCCGTCTGTTTTATGTCGCCGTCACCCGCGCGCGTCGCCAGCTCTTTTTAAGTTATCCGCTTACAACAGGCCAAGAGTCCTTAATGTTGAATCAGCCTTCAACCTTTGTTGAAGAAGTTGATCCGCATTTATTTGAACGAGTAGAAATTCGAGAAGCGGGGTTTGGGCTCGCGGCTCGCGGCAAGATGAGTCGTCCTCCAGGCGGAGGCGAGTGGTCGTGGGATGAGGGCTCCGGCTATGAAGAGCCTGCGATCGAGATCAAGCCCTCAACCGTCTGGAAAAAAGACGATAAACCAAAAAAGCCACTGAAGCCCGGATCATTTCTCCGTGAGATCGAGGATCTCTAAGAGGCTTGCCCCAATTCCACCTGCCCGATAAGGTCTGGCTGAACTATGGCTTGGGCGCATTTGGAAGGCCCGGGAGCGCCGGACACGGCCTGCGACCTGGTAGCAACGGCCATCGCCGATGAATATCTCCGGCGCGATCCTGCGTCGCTTTTGAATATCCGTGTTTCTGGCGGTCACGGAGTCTTATTTGTAGCAGGGGAAGCCAAGACTCAAGCAGATTTTGACGTTGCCGCCGTCGTCCGCCGTACGCTTGGTCAAATCGACGCCGGTCTCTCGGCTGAGCCATTTATCGCCATCGAACCCATGGTCGAGCCTCCGCTCTTTGGGGACCGCGACCCGCTCACGGTCTTTGGCTATGCCACATCAGAAACAGAAACCCGTCTTCCGCGCGAGGTTGATCGAGGCCGCCTCATTCTCCAAGCGATGGAAGTCCGCCGGCTCATGGATGCTGATTGGTACTGGCTGGGTTCCGACTACGCCGTTTTTGCAGGCGGCCTCCGCGGCAAGGAAGTGATCTTAAGACTTGGCCATGCAGACAACGCCTCGCCAGAAGAGTTAAAAAATCGAATCTTGCAGGCGCTTGGCGATTTGGTTGAAGCACAAGAACTGCGGCTCGTTGTCGCCGATGCAAAATCAAATGGGGGACTCGCGAACCGCATCGGTTCTAGCGGACGCAGACTCTCGCCTTATGGTCGCAAACTTCCACCAACGCCATCTGGAGTTGGACTTCATTTGGCGCATCCAGCCAATCTTGGGAGCTGGTATGCCCGTGCGGCCGCACGTGAGCTCGTTGCCGGAAACTTTGGTAAAGCCGTCCTTGCCGAGCTCGACTACATTCCACATGAATCCAAACCATCAGCTATGCGTGTCCGTAACGAGAAAGGTGAAGACTTGCGCGAGCATCTCGATCCATCGCGTTTTGATCTCGCTCGCCCTCCTGTTGGCTGGGACCTTCCGCGTCTCATAGGGGACAGTATCCGCGTGGCTTTTGATGCGACAGCTCGACTCCCGTGGGAGCTGTGATAGACTCGTCTCACTATGAAGTACGTTTCCAAAATCATGCTTCCGACCTTGCTCTGCACCGCGCTTCTTGGCGCCGGCTGTAATCAATCGGAAACGAGCCCAACAGGAATGAGTGGCGACACCGTCGCCGACCAATACGCCCAAAGCCAAGGACAGCAGCCGCCAGTCACAACGCCTGAGCGCATTGAAGAGACAGCGCCAGCTCCCGTGTCAGCACCAGAAAGTAATAATCCATCACCAACCACACCAACTATGGAAGCACTCGCATTCCCAGGCGTCATGGACGCTCAAGAAGTGAACAAAAAAGTCCTCATCAAAACCACACTCGGCGACATTGTAATTCAGGTCGATCCAGACCAAGGTCCAAACGCCGCATCCAACTTTGTCTATCTCGTAAAGAAAGGATTTTACACGGGTACGATTTTCCACCGCGTGATTCCAGGCTTCATGATTCAAGGGGGTGACCCAACCGGCACAGGTACAAGTGGCCCAGGCTATCAATTCAAGAATGATCCAGTGAAGTCTCCTTACAACAAGGGTATTGTCGCTATGGCCAACGCCGGTCGCGACACCAACGGCTCGCAATTCTTTATCATGGTCGATAATGTACCTCTCCCACCAGACTACTCAGTTTTTGGTCATGTGATTGAAGGACAAGATGTTGCCGATAAAATCGCCGCAACACCACGCAACAGCCAAGACCGTCCAAATCAAGAAGTGAAGATGCTCGATGTGAGCATCCAAGAGTAATCGTTGATCAAACCGTTGATTCGATGTACGATCGCCGCATGAAGAAACGTGCGGCGATTGTGTTTTCAGCAGGCCTGCTCCTCATAATTGGGGGAGTTGCTTTGGCGTATACCTATCGCACAAATCTGCGCGACCTTGCCTACAACTGGTCAAAGCCTGCTTTACCAGAAGCGATTCCGTATATTCCACCAACGAGCACGGCTCAAGCTACAACCACCAAGCCATCGACCAAGCCGGCCGCTAAACCTGTACCGACTCCAACCCCAGCACCCACGCCCAAGCCAACCGCTCCCACAGAAATCAATCTCTCGGTTCCTTTCTTGCTTCAAGCGCCAAAACAAAATTGGGTTGAACCATTTGAAGATGCATGTGAAGAAGCATCCTTGCTCATGGTCGATGCTTACTACGACGGTCGCAAAACAGCCTTTGGTCCAGATGAAGGTGTTAAGGCTATTCTCGATGTCGTCGCCTATGAAGACGCAACCTACGGCTACAATAAGGATGCAAACGCCGATGAAGTCATGAAGACGGCCAACAATTATTTCAAACGTCCAAACGTAGAAATCGTGGAAGCGACGGAAGCAAATATCAAGGCCGCACTCGCAAACGGTAATCCCGTCATCGCGCCTGCGCATGGGAAAGAGCTTCTGAATCCAAATTTTCGTAACGGAGGACCGGAATATCACATGCTCGTGATCAAGGGTTATACAAAAGACGGGCAATGGATTACCAATGATCCTGGAACCAGAAACGGTCCCGACTACCTCTACCCAAAACAACGGCTCCTCGACGCGATACATGATTTTAATGCCAGAGACATGAAGCTCGGTCGCAAAGTCGTCATCATTATCAAGCCTTAAAAAAACACTCCTATGCCAAAAACAAATAGCAACTCCAAAAAGGTCGTTGATAATTCCGGTGCCAGCTACCGCCTCTCGGGCTTTCTCATCATCATTATTTTTGCATCTCTCGGACTCGTCTGGCTCTGGCTCCAATTGCCAAAGCGGACAGAACCGCCCGTTGCCCGTCCGCCCGTGGTGAGTGAACCTGCGGTACCTATTACTACAAATCCGGAAAAGACAGCGTGTGAAGCAGCTCGCGGTAAATGGGTAGATTGTGGCAATCCCTGTCACGGAAAACCAGGAGAGATTTGTACAACTGTGTGTGAAGCACAGTGTCTTTGTGGCGGTATTGCCGGCTTTGGTTGTCCCGCAAATAAGGTTTGTACAGACTACGAGCCATCCGCATCGACGCCAGATGCTCTTGGCGTATGTCGAGAAAAGTCATCAGAACCCATCACACCACCAGTCGTACAGTCGCTACGTGATCGCCCAGAGGGCATGACTTGTGATGAACTGAATTTTATCTGTGTCGATCCATCCTTTGCCAAGAACGCACTTACCAGCCCATTTGTCGCGGAAGGAACCGGCACAGCTTTTGAAAACACAATCAATTGGCGTCTACTCGACGGATACGGTGGAGTTCTAGAAAAAGGTTTTACAATGGCCAACGCTCCCGACATTGGGCAAGCGGGACTATTTGAAATCCGCGCCTTCTTGTTGCAGGTTCCCAAGACCTCCACCGGCACACTGGAAGTTCTTGAATACTCAGCGAAAGACGGAAGCCCGACGCACATTGCTCGCATTCCAGTGAGCCTTCCAACGACGTCGATGAAAACCAAGTTCTATATGCCTTCCGGATCGACCACGGACTGTTCGGAAATGACTTCCATCGAGCTCGATGTAACACGCTCAGCGCTTCCCGTTGAAACGGCACTAAGAGCATTGCTCGCCGTCGGGCCGACGATGAGCTCCAAGCAGTCGGCTATCCCTCCAAACACACAACTAGTTTCGCTTGTCGTCTCAGGAGGTACGGCAACAGTCGTCTTGAGCCCGGAGCTTGGAAATTATGGAGGCGGCTCCTGTAATGTCGCAGCAATTCGTGCGCAAATTGAACAAACGCTCAAGCAATTCTCGTCTGTCCGCAACGTTGTCATCTCACAGCAAGGAAAAACATCGGAAGAAACACTTCAGCCATAAACAAATATGAGCTCACTCCTCCTGGTCGGTGCTGTCGCTGGAATGTCCGCTGGTGCAATCATGACATTCTTTTCACATGTCGCACCTCGTCTTGGAGCAGGTAACTTTATCCGCGACATCGACCAACCAGCACTTTTTGGCCGCACAATCAGCCGTCGAGAATCCCATTTACTCGGCATCCTCGTTCACCTCTGTCTTTCGTTGATCTTTGGACTTATTTTTGCGGTTTTTGTAGATTTCGGTTGGTTAAAAGGTTTTGAAATTGTCCCGATTTTGATTTACTCCGTTGCAATTGGGCTATTTATAGGTTTGGTCATTATGCCTTTGGAGGGACATGGTCTTTTTGGTCGCAAGCATGACGCTTGGTTCATGGCCGATGTTATTTTAACCAATCTATTTTGGGGTTTGATTTACTTTGGCTTGGTGGGGTTATGGACCGTCGCGTAAAAATTTGGCGTTTAAGTTTATGTATCGCCCTCGGACTTGTGCTCGGGGGCGTATTTGGAATGATTATTTGGCGCATCAACCCAATGTGTCCCAAGGTCGATGTCTTCAGCCTTATTCAAATTCCGACGATCTCATCTTCAACCTCTCCGCTCGCGCCTTTAGCTGTTGAAACGCCGGAACAAACTCCCGTACGCATCTTATTTGTTGGAGACATGATGTTAGATCGGTCTGTGAAGCTTCGTACGCAAGCATCCAAAGATCCGGCCTATCCATTTCAGAGGCTTCCTCAAAACTGGTTTGATTCTTTTGATTACGCGGTCGCCAACATGGAGGGTTCGGTAACGGATAAACGTCGTTCACCAGAAAAATCTATCGATTTTCAATTCGATCCATCCGTTTTACCAGTTCTTAAAAACCTAGGCGTCGATGCATTCTCACAAGCCAACAATCACGCCCTCGACCAAGGAAATATCGGCTATGATGATTCCGTCCGTCGTATGCGCGAGGCTGGATTCTTGGTTTTTGGCCATCAAGTTCGTGATGATCAAGTCGCGCTCGCTACCACGACAGTCAAAGGCGAGCGTTTTGCCTTCTTAGGTTTTAATACAACCGACAATCCGCTCGACCGCATCGCCGCATCCTCTACCTTAGCGCTCGCAAAATCCGAGGCTGAGCACGTTATTGTTTTTATGCACTGGGGCACAGAATATCGCGACAAGCCTGATGCTTCATCCATCGATACAGCTCACTGGCTCATTGATCATGGCGCGGACATCGTTATAGGCGGACATCCGCATTGGACGCAAGGCTTTTCTACCTATAAAGACAAACCTATTATTTGGTCGCTTGGTAATTTTATCTTTGACCAAGATTTTTCAGTCCAAACACGGCAAGGCTTGGCCGTCACACTCACTTTTGATGGGAAAAAAATTTCCATTGAACCGATTCCGTTGCAAATCGACATGAGTCAACCGCGTCTGGCGGAAGGGGAGGATCGCGCAAAGCGTCTAGAAAGCATCGCCAAGGTGTCAGACGAGGCCCTTATCGAACAAATCAAGTCCGGCATGCTAAGATTTTGAGCATATGTGTGCATTCAAGCTCGATAATCCGTTTGAAACCGGTCCTATGCTGGGCAAGGCCGGTGAGAACATCCAAGTCGTTCTAGGAAAGAAGCGTAAACGACCAGAAGCCGCGTTCACCTCAAGTCCTTTTGACGATCTTCCAACGGAAAATGATCTGGTTCAAAAATATCATCCAAAATTCCTTGGCAAAGGTGGTGAGAATTTGGTGTATGAGGCAGAAGGACGTAAAGATTTGGTTATCAAGGCGATGAAACAGCCTCTCGCGGAACAGCTGGCATTTAATGCTTTTCAAGGTTTAGATGCGGAAGAGGAATCGATTTATGTCGACGAGTTGCGTGAAGGACGATTAAAGCGCGAGCGCGAGCGTTTTCAAAAATTACGTGACGCTTTTGGAAGTCATGTTTTGTCACAAAAGTTTTTTGTCATACCCGTCCCCGTTGGTAGCAATGTCCTTGGAGAGTTAAAGACAGTGGCGGGTTATAGCGGTGTCGACCTTCCAGACTATGCCGATGCTGGATGGACGATTGTCTCTCTGCAAAAGCGCGCCACAGCCCTCGAGGATAATCGCCGTATGACGATGGGTGGCGGAAATCTTGAGGTTCACATGCTGAGAGATGGATCGCTAAAAAATCCAGTCATGCGGGACGTGTATCGTTATGTCACAGATGATCTGATGGACAAGGATTCAGCAGAAAAAACAGAAATTGACGTAGAAGATCTGAAGTTTCTTATGAACAAGACAGCGCTCGCGCCACTCTTGAGTCTGTCTCTTATACACATCTGACGCTGCCGACGAATAGAGAGGTGTAGATCTCGGTGGTCGCCGTATCATT
>ENA-ORBV01011343-ORBV01011343.1-microbial-mat-metagenome-genome-assembly--contig:-NODE-11343-length-14016-cov-3.380228_pt1 | contig 14016 bp, 10 predicted proteins | sample MGYA00237777_ERZ505514 | MGnify/ENA primary metagenome ERZ505514 (study PRJEB26160, sample SAMN06269048) | microbial mat metagenome | isolation source: Oligotrophic lake microbial mat | place...
ACTTTACGCGATGCTCTCCGAGGGCTTGGTTTACTCCCGTAAGACATCAAAGTGCGCTGGTGTTGTTGGCGAAGTTCTCAAGAAGTTCCACCCCCACGGTGATTCATCGGTTTATGATGCGCTAGTACGTTTGGCCCAGCCGTGGAATCTGCGTTACCCGTTAGTTGATGGACAGGGAAACTTCGGATCTGTCGATGGTGATCCGGCTGCGGCCTACCGCTATACAGAGTGTCGAATGACGCGACTTTCCGAGAAATTGCTTCAGGATATTGAGAAAGAGACCGTAGATTTTGCTCCCAATTTCGACGACTCAACGGTCGAACCATTGGTTTTGCCTTCGATGATTCCAAACCTGTTGGTGAATGGTGCTGATGGTATCGCAGTGGGAATGGCGACGCATATGCCGCCACATAACCTAACTGAAGTGATCAACGCCACGATCGCCTACATCAATAATCCAAAGATCTCTCTGCTTGAATTGATGCAGATTATCCCTGGCCCAGACTTTCCAACGGGCGGAACAATCTGTGGACGTGAACCGATTTTGAGTGCATACGCCACCGGTAAGGGTGTTGTGCAACTTCGCGCCAAGACATCAATTGAGCAGTTAAAAGGCAAGTCACGCGAGATTGAGGCTATTATTGTTACCGAGATTCCGTTTCAGGTTAACAAGGCGCGCCTAATCGAGCGCATGGCGGAATTGGTCAATGGAAAGGAGATCGAAGGGATCGCCCGACTGCGCGACGAGACCGATCGCAGTGGAATGCGAATCGTGATTGAACTAAAACGCGACGCGACGGCGGATGTTGTTCTAAGTCAGCTGTATAAGTTGACGGCAATGCAGACCAGCTTTGGAATAATTAATCTGGCGATCTCGGAGGGGCGTCCGATTATCTGTGGCCTGACGGACCTAATCTCACACTTTGTAGATCATCGTCGCGACGTTATAACGCGTCGAACCAAGTTTGAGCTGAAGAAAGCACTGGCGCGCATGCACTTACTAGAGGGCTTTCGCATTGCATTGCTCAATCTTGATGATGTAATCGCTTTAATCAAAGGTTCACAGACGCCCCCTGAAGCGCGCGAGGGTTTGTGTTTGCGTTATTCATTGTCCGAGACTCAATCGCAGGCGATTTTGGATCTACGCCTGCAGAAACTCACTGGCATGGAGCGCTTGGCGATCGAACAGGAGCACGCTGAGCTAGCTAAAGAGATTGAGCGTTTGAATGGAATTCTGGGTGATAATGCGCTGGTCGATGAGATTATCATTAATGAGTTGGGAGAGATTCGTGATGCCTTCGGTGATGCGCGTCGCACGGTAATTACGGGAGATCAGGCTGATATTAATATTGAGGACCTAATTGAGGATGAAGAGATGGTGGTAACCGTTAGTCATAGCGGTTACGCAAAACGCACCTCGGTTAATGAGTATCGCGCGCAGAAGCGTGGCGGAAAGGGAATTGCTGGTGCCGCAGCGCAGGAAGATGACTTCGTTGAACACCTCTTTGTAACCTCTACGCTGACCTACCTATTGGTTTTCACCTCTCAGGGCAAGGCTTATGCAATAAAGGTATATGAGATTCCGGAGTCCGGCCGTACGGCGCGTGGGCGCGCACTGGTCAATCTGTTGAACCTTGCCCCTGAGGAAGCGGTTACCGCTATTCTACCGGTGCGCGAGTTTCAAGAGGGACGCTCGATCGTGATGGCGACTAAGGCTGGCGTCGTAAAGCGCGTTTCATTGATGGAGTTTGCTCGTCCGCGCCGAACGGGACTTATTGCAATATCGCTAGACGATGGAGACCGCTTGATTGGAGTCGCGCTCTCCAAACCGAGCGACGAGATCATCTTAGCCTCGCGCGATGGAATGGCGATCCGCTTTGCGGACAGTGACGCGCGTGAGATGGGACGCAACGCTCGTGGTGTAATCGGCATACGCGTCGAGGGTCAGGATTGTGTAGTAGGGATGGGTGTTGTGCCCGCTGAACAGCCGGAGGGAGCTCAGCTTGCTGCCGGGCAGTCTGGTGCTCATGCTTTGCGCACTTTGCTTACGGTGTGTGAAAACGGGTTTGGAAAGCGTACGCTCCTATCTGATTATCGTGTGCAGGGCCGTGGCGGAAAGGGACTGATTGATATTCAAACCGATGAGCGTAATGGCCCAGTTGTTGGGGTGTACGTTACAAATAACGATAGTCAGCTGATGTTGATAACTTCGGGTGGCAAGATTATCCGTTTCTCGGCCAGTGGCCTTTCGATAATTGGTAGAAATACCAAGGGAGTGCGATTGATTAATCTAGATGAGGGGGAGAAGGTTGTGGCGGTAGGCCAGCTGATTGAGAGTGTGGAATCGCAGAGTGGTGGCGGTCAAGTTGGTGGTATCGGAGATCCAGAGACTAATGGACCTATTCAATAGAGTTGACCACTGACACGATGGACCATGACACGATGGACCATGACACGATGGACCATGACACGATGGACCATGACACGATGGACCATGACACGATGGACCCTGACACGATGGACCCTGACACGATGGACCCTGACACGATGGACCATGACACGATGGACCCTGATCCCGCAAATAAGACTTCACAGGCTAGCAATTCTTCTAAGGTTGCCGTAGTAGGACTTGGCAATTGGGGCACGGCTCTGGCGCAACATCTTGCCGCAAAGGGGCTAGATGTTGTTTGTTGGGCGCGCGAGGCGCAGATTGTTGAGGGAGTTAATCGCGATCATCGTAATCCACTCTTTCAAAATCACGTTAAATTGCACCCGAATCTAAGCGCCAGCGCTGAGCTTGGTTGCGCAGCAGCCGCTGATTTCGTGGTTTTGGCGTTTCCATCTGCCGGCCTTGGTGATCTCTTGCCTAAGTTACGAATTAAACCCGGCGCGATCATTATCTCGGCGATTAAGGGCCTCGAGATGGAGTCCCACTTAACTCCGTTGCAGTTTGCAGCGAGCAAGTTATCACCCGGAACACCGCTTGCGGTGATCTCCGGACCAAGTTTCGCAAAGGAGGTAATTCTGCATAAGCCATGCGGACTGGTTGCTGCATCAGCTGACGCCCAGGTTGCGCTTAGAGTAGCCGAGCTCTTCTCTAGTGATTGGATGCGACTATATACCTCAACCGATCCACTGGGTGTTGAGTTAGGGGGCATTTTAAAGAATGTTATAGCACTCGCTGTTGGCGTAGCAGACGGGCTTGAGTTTGGAGACTCCGCGCGTGCAGGTTTGATTACGCGTGGATTGGCCGAGATGATGCGTTTATCCCAGGCGATGGGCGCGGATGTTCGTACGCTCTCTGGACTGTCTGGGCTAGGGGACCTAGCGATGACAGCCACAAGTGATACCAGTAGGAACCGTACCGTTGGTTTGCGCCTCGGCAGGGGTGAGAATCTGGAGCAGATCGTCGCAAACCTCGGTTCCGTTGCCGAGGGTGTCAAGACTGCGTATGTTGTTGAAGTCTTGGCGGCACAATTTGGAGTTGAGATGCCTATCTCAGCAGCTGTTGCGCGCTTATTGCGACGCGAAGCACCGATGGATCAGATAGTACGATCGCTGTTGTCTAGGCCAGTTAAGAGTGAACTAAACTAGTATCATAATTATGGCGCATCAGATCGCATTTGAGCTCGTTGTTCTAGTTAGCCTATTGTTTCTGAATGGACTATTGGCGATGGCTGAACTGGCGATCGTTACAGCACGCCACGCACGTTTAGAGAAGGATGCCGAGGCCGGATCGCGGGCCGCCCACCGCGCCATAGTTCTAGCAAACTCACCAACGACATTCCTTTCCACTGTTCAGATCGGAATTACGTTAATCGGTATAGTTGCCGGTGCTTTCGGTGGCTCGATGATCGCTATGACCGTGTCGAAGTTGGTCTTACCGGAGACGACCTGGTTTGACCCGTATCGAAATGCAGTTTCGCTCGGAGTTGTTGTGACGGGAATTACCTTTTTGTCTCTAGTTTTCGGCGAACTGTTACCAAAGCGAATTGCGTTAGCGCACCCCGAAGTTGTTGCTAAGTTAGTCAGCTCGCCGATGCAGATGCTATCACGTTGGTTTTCGCCGTTTGTTTGGCTTTTGGAGAAAGTTACTGAGTTTATCTTCCGAGCCTTGCCAATTCATCACGGGGAGCGAGCGCAGGTTACAGAGGAGGAGATTCACGAAATGATCGATCAAGGGAGTGAATTAGGTGTGATCGAAGCTGCTGAGGGGAATCTGGCTGGCAAGGCGCTTAGGCTGGGCGATCGCCCCGCAAGTTCGCTAATGACCCCGCGTAACGATCTGGAGTGGATCGATCTTAATAAGACCGCCACCGAGATATGGGAACAGGTAGCTAAGAGTGCGCATTCTTATTTTCTGGCAGCCGATGGAGCGATAGAGAATCTTCGCGGAGTATTGGGAGTTAAGGATATCTCGCGCTACGTCATTGAGCAGCGCACCGATGGGTTAGCTAGTCTTTTGTTCGAACCGCTGAGAATTCGCTCCAATTCATCCGCTCTAAAGGTAATCGAGCAGTTCAAAGGTTCGCAGTATCATATCGCAGTAGTAATTGATGAGCATGACGGCATCGACGGATTGATTACAACACACGATCTGGCAGAAGCGATCGTTGGTGATCTAACTGATGCCGTCGATGAGGAACCGGAGTACATAAAGCGAGCCGATGGCTCATACCTTATTGATGCTGATATGGAGATCAATGAAGTTCTTGAGCTACTCAATATTGAGACTCAGATTGAATATGGCCACGAGGGCTACCACTCGTTAGGTGGTTTTGTATTTGGCCAGATGGGGCATATACCTGTTGCGGGTGAGAGCTTTAGTTTTGAAGAATTTCGCTTTGAGGTCATCGATATGGACCGCCATAGGGTCGATAAGGTTCTTGTAACGCGTGAATAATTGCTCAATATTTTAGCCTACTTAGGCTGATTCATAGCGGTTTGCAAAAGCTATTGTATCGCTCTCGACTTTTGCAAACCGCTATATCGCTCGCAAGCATTGCAAACCGCAGATGGGGATTGCTTTGGTCGGAACACATGCGCTTCGTCATCATCAAGAGCATGCCGTTACCGGCTACCAATGACTATAGTTCAGTCGAGCAGTAGTTCAACTAAACTTATATTTTGAGGTATTACATATGAACAAGGATCAGTTTGAAGGCAAGTGGGAACAGATCAAGGGTCAGGTAAAGCAGAAGTGGGGAAAGTTTACCAATGACGATATGACTGTCATTAAGGGCGAGCGCGATCAGATGCTTGGCAAGCTGCAGGAGCGTTACGGATATACAACGGAGCAGGCCGAGCGTGAGCTGAGCACCTTTATGAAGGACTGTAGCTGTGACGGAAACAGCCCATCAAAAAATAGGTCACAACCAAGTGCCTAGGATCTTTTGAGCGCCAGTTGGTAGTGCAGCAAGGGCTGCACTACCATTAAAAACTGTTGTACTGAGTGCGGATGCTAGCGCCCGTCGGGGGGGGATGTGAATGAGTTCACCTGGCATAAAAAAAAATTGAAAGTCAGGGTATCTATGAAGAAGTTTGGATCTCTGTTGGTTGTGATGTGTTGGTTAGCAGTCATCCCATTTACAGGAGTGGCGGTTTCTGGTTGCAGCAGTGGCAAAACTACTACGGTGACGACAAATGAGGTTCGCAGTGATCACGATCACAATACGTATGCAGCCGATCATACTGGCGATCCCTCACACACGGTGACTAAAACTGAAACTGAAACGGTTACAGAAGATGAAGGTGGTAACGGAATCTTTGGAATAATTGGCGATATAATTGCGCTTCCATTTCGTGCAGTGGCCGCGATCCTTTAGATTATTTGTGAGGTATTAATTATGGCACAATCAGCGATTGGACATGGACCAAAGAGTGGGCTTCCAAAACAGCGTGAGCCTGCCCGTGAGCTTGGATGGAATATGCGGCTGGTCTTTTGGGGGATGGCGCTGATAGCTCTATTTGCGGTTGCCTTGGCAGTGGGCAGTGGAGTTTAGATTCGCCCTAGCTTTTTTTAGCCCAACTGTCACCTCAGCTCTCAGTCACCTCAGCTCTCAGTCACCTCAGCTCTCAGTGAGTTCTGCCATTGGTGGCCAGAGTCGCTGGCTTGCCGTTGCGTATCTGTTTCAAGCTTGGCCGTACGCCAACTAGATCTCCGTTCTTGTCAAAGCGAAACTCGCCGATTGCACCGCGAAATGTGTGGTTGTAGAGATAGGAGCGATAGTCAGCACCACTAAGTGCCGTATCTCTAATTGCTCGAAAGGCGGAGAACGAAGCGGCTATCATATACGGCGCACTCTTTGGGGCGCCAAACCGCTTCGTGAACTCGGCCAACAACTCGCCGTCCTGGGCTACAGTATCCAGATCTAATAGCGGCACATCAAAGTACACTAGGCCTTCAGCAAGCGCGCCCGCCTGGCTTTGAAACGATGCTCCGGCGGCGATAAAGTTTCCGAAGAGGCCAGCCTTAAGACTCAGGTCATGCACCTGACGAAGTACATTAAGTGCTGCACTTTCCGAGTCCGTATTAATCAGTAGTGCGTCAACTCCGGCCTGCTTAAGACGCAAAAGCTGGCCCCTAACATCGCCATCTGAGCTATTGAAATCCTCGGCACTTACCTGAAGTTTTAGATTCTTTGCCTCGCCCTCAAAAGCTTTGGCAAACTCCTGCGGTAGTCCGCGCTGCTCGCTTACAATTCCAACATGTTTGTAGCTGCTGTGGATCTGCGCAGCAAGCAGCTGTGCGCCTACGCCATCACTTGGCCACGTTCTAAATATATAATCCCCCAGGCTAGAAACTGAGGCCGCCGTAGCGCCGGGTGCTACAACGGTTACCTTGGCCCGCTCAAATACTGGAGCACTCGCTAGCATCTCGCCCGTGCAGACCACCATTCCAAACTGGATCTTGTCGATGCTGATAAGTTTCTGCGCGGCAATTGCAGCCACCTTGCCGAGACACTTGCCATCCTCAAAGAAAAGCTCGAAACGTCCACCGCCGATCTTTTCGTTTGCGAGAACCAGAGCATTGCGCGTATCTTCGCCCCACGCCGAAACATCTCCAGTTAGTGGACCGATTACGCCAATTCTAAATCTTATCTCCTTATCTCCTAAACTATCCTTTGCGCCGGAAGCTGGCGCTTGGGATGGGGTAGCAATCGCTGGTGATGGAACCAACAACAGCAGGGTTATAAACAGCAGGGTAATAAAAAAGATCCATCTCATTTTCAGCCCCCTCTCGTTGTTTACGGCCAGGAAAACTCGATTCGCAACACTTATGGATTTATCTTGCTAATCTTCGTTCCTTGAAGACCAAGACCTGCCATCAAGCCGCGCTGTTCGAAGAAGAATGCATATACACCCTTGCGAGCAGTGGTCGATGATAGGGATGCCGCCAGCCCTTGATCCAGAACTGTGACCGATGGTCCAACACCTATTTCCCAACCCTCTGATGAGTCGAGATAGCGCAGGTCGGATTCATTCATAAAGAACATCGCATAGCCAAACTTCTGTAACCCTGCCTGGAGTCCGAATGAGGCTGAGACGGAGTTGTAGTAGCCGCTAGAGACTCCATCCTTAAATAGAACTCCCTCACCAAATTGACCTCCAAATACAAAACCCCCCTTAACGATGTTAGGGAATACGAGAATTCCCCTTGCCGACGCTCCAAGCGCCTTAGCACCCGGCGTAGTGCGATAGAGCATGTTCAAAGCCTCACGAGCATCGCTCTCCAACTGGTAGCGCTGGACAGATGAGTTAGAATCCGAATCCGACTGCGTGCTACAGCCACAGGCGATTAATGAGACTAGCGCGAGGAGTATGAGCTTGTGCATACGGATTAGATACCTAGAAAAAACTAAGGATTAGGCAGTTTGGTAAAATAATAACCAAGCTGAGCATCTATCTATGCCAGAAAAATAGGCCAAATACTATAGTGATAGTCAAAAGCAGGGGAGGTATACCCAAAAGTTGTGTATGAGCGATGGGTAGCCGGAGTAATCCGGCTACCCATTGAAGCGCAAGCTGCGTAGCCTGATGGTGACGAAACCTAAGGAGAACGCAACATGAAAGAAGATAAGATACTTGCATTCACAGGTCGAGAGGCAACCAAGGATCTTTTGACAGAAACGTTACGCACTGGAGCGCAGCGTTTGCTTGCATCGGCGCTCGAGGCTGAGGTTGAAGAGTTCCTGCAAGTCTATGCTGAGCATCGAGTCTCTACTGGGCCTCAGCGGGTTGTGCGTAACGGGTACCTGCCCGAGCGTGCGGTTCAAACGGGCATTGGCAGCGTTATGGTGGAGGTACCTAGGGTGCGCGACCGGGAGGGCAGCATTAAGTTTTCAAGCACGTTGTTACCGCCGTACTTGAAGCGAAGTAAGAGCGTGGAGGAGTTACTACCATGGTTGTATTTGAAGGGGGTTTCCACCAATGATTTTGGAGTAGCGCTCAAATCGCTTCTAGGCATCGATGCTCCTGGATTAACAGCAAGCTCGATAGCTCGTCTCAAGAGCCAGTGGGAAGCAGAATGTAAGAGCTGGCGAGGCGAGGATCTTAGTCATAAGCGTTACGTGTACTTCTGGGCAGATGGAATTTACTGTGGCATTCGCGGCGAGGATGAAAAAATGTGTTTACTTGTGGTCCTTGGCGTAACGGAGACGGGCAAGAAGGAGCTTGTCGCTCTTGATGACGGATATCGCGAGTCTGGAGATTCGTGGGGAACTCTTCTTCGAAGCCTGGTGGAACGGGGGCTTAAACATGCTCCGACAGTTGCAGTCGGTGATGGCTCGCTCGGTTTTTGGAAGGCGCTTCCTGAAGTCTTTCCCGAAACCAAAGCTCAGCGCTGCTGGCAACATAAAACGATTAATGTGTTGGATAAATTTCCCACTGCGCTGCGCGGTAAGGTGCTCGAATCGGTGCATCAAATTTGGATGTCTGATACCAGAGAAAATGCACTCAAAATGTGGGATGCCTTTGCGCGCAACTACAAAGATAAATATCCAAAGGCCGTTGAATGCTTGGAGAAAGATAAGGAGGCGCTGCTGACCTTCTACGACCTACCGGCAGAGCACAGGAAAAGCTTGCGAACAACCAATCCTATAGAGTCAACCTTTGCAACAGTAAGACATAGAGCATCGCGTGCAAAGGGTTGCGTCTCTCGTGCTTCAATGTTGGCGTTCGCATTCAAGCTTATTCAAACTGCTGCCCCTCGATGGAACAGGATCGCAGGATTCGAACGGCTCGGTCAGCTCATTACAGGAGTCAAATTCATCAATGGTATTCAAGAATTTAATTTAACTAACACAAATGAGGCTATCGCAGCTTGATGGCTCTATACACAACATTTGACAGTAGCTCTGCAAATAGGCCGGACTGTTTGTTAACGCTGTTGGAACGCCAGAAAGTTGAGCTTAAAAAAAAGGAGATGTAGCCGCAAAAATCATTGATCTCGCTCAATCCTTCTTTCTAAGCCAAAACTTAAATATTCCCAAGGTTCAGTACTTTGAGGGACAGAAGGAGGTTCAATCGATGCTCTACAACAACTTGCCTGAGTGGGAGAGAAGTCTAGCAAGATCTGATTTCACCTATTGGGGATTCCAAGATCACTCTTTCGCCGAACAGTATCGAGATTGGCTTGACTATAGCTGGCAGAGACAGGTTGCCAGCAAACACCCACTTCGTATCTGCCTGTACTCAAACGACGTCCAGATCGAACGTAGGCGCAAGGGGCGAGTGAAGAATTGTGACATTAGATTTTTTCCGAAGGAATTTAGCTTCGATACGACCTTCTGGGTAGCTGGCGACTACCTCTGTATGGTTTTCTCGCGTGAAAAGCCGCATTACGGATTGCAGATTAAGGATGCCAGGCTAACTGCCAATCTGCGGATGGTGTTTCGGGTTTTGTGGGGGCTAGTGAAGTAGGTCACTATAGCGATTATCAAAAGTCCGTGCCAATAAAATTGGCAAGCCATAACGAAATCTCACTTCCCGACAGGATAATTCCGGTTGAGCTTAAATCTGGAAAGTCGGGAGGTTTGAAGTCACTAAATCAATTCGACTTCTACAACTCCGGCGAATCAAGATAAGTATTCGCCTCGGCACTCTCGCCACCGCTGTTCGGTTCGGTGTCGCGCACGAAGTACTCATAGAAGGCCCCAGGATCGCCGGAGTCTGAAAGTCGACCGGTAGATTTATTGATCCAGAACGGTTCGACACCCGCGGGAACGCTGAAATCAAGTGGTGTAAGACGTTCTGGCGGAACGAACTCGGTGCCCATCCTTATGGCCTCAGCCTGAGTGTCCTCAACCAACTTTGCGTAGTTCAATTCATCCAAAAGATTTAGGTAGTCGTGCATGAAGTACAACCAGATCGGAGCCGATACTCTCCCGCCGGTCTCCTTCGGCCCGATCGTCTTCTTCAGATCAAAGCCACCCCAAACACCCAGTACCCACTCCGGAGTATACCCGATAAACCATGCGTCCATCTGATCATTTGAGGTTCCAGTCTTGCCCGCTACGGGACGATTGATTGGCTTAACCGTATAACCGGTTCCGCTCTCAACAACGCCCTTCATCATATTCGCCATAATAAACGCCGAATTTTCATCAATCACCTGCGCTGCACGCGATACCGGATCCTGCGCAGCGTCGAACAACACATCTCCTTTGCGATCGATAACCTTGGTAATAAACAATGAGTCAAAGAGCACCCCCTTAGCGGCAAAAACTCCGTAGGAGCGGGCGATCTCCAGCATAGTTACTTCACTACTACCAAGCGAAAGCGAGAGGTTATGTCCTAGCTTGCTCTGAATTCCTAGAAGCTTGGCATACTTAATCACCGGCTCAATTCCGATCCGCGAGATAATATCGGCTGAAACTAAATTGCGTGAATGCTGCAGCGCAGTTCGCAGTGTGATATCACCCATGTAATCTTTATCAAAATTCTGTGGCGTCCAATACTGATCGCCGACACGGAATGTGCGCGGTCGATCATAAACTATCGTCGATGGCGTATAACCAAAGCCATCCACTGCTGCTAAATATATAACCGGCTTAAACGCCGAACCCGGTTGGCGCAAGCCCTGGGTTACGCGATTAAAAACACTCCGCTGATAACTGTATCCACCAACTGCTGCCGGTACTCGACCTGTATGAGGGTCGAGTAGGACCATCGAACCCTCTATTTCGGGAGTTTGATCCAAAATGAAATCAGCATCGGCTAGTGAATCGATCTTAGTTGGTGGATCTCGCAGCGGTGCTGCTGGATCCTTCGCGTTATTCGTCGGAGTGCGTGGCTTAATACTTACCTCGATAATATCCCCAGGTTTGATTGCATCCATCGGCTGGATATAGAAGGCGCGATCATTCGAATCAAGGCGCTTGCGAGCCCATTCAGTGCTCTTTGCTGGTACGGTTCCTGTAAAATTGCCGATATCAACACTGATCGTACCGTGCGCCTTAGAGACTTGAGTAACTAATGCTGGGTAAACAGTAAACGTCTCCAAAACTGATGGAATAGACGCCGCGAACTGGGATTGAAACTCCTTAGCATTGGCTTCTGGAATATTAGCGATCGCGCCGCGCCACCCACGTCGTTTGTCGGCCTCCTTCAATCCCTTGCGCAATGCTTCGGCGGCCATCCGATCGGCCGTAATATCGAGTGCTGTATGAATCTCCAGCGCGTCCGAGTCGATGTTGTAAGAGCGCCAGCGCGGAGACTCCAGGAATAATCTGCGTACCTCAGCAACATAATAGGGTGCGGCAAAGATCTTGTTCATGTCAGCTGGATAAACCTCAATTCTCTCGTTCTCAGCTGCTTTGGCTTCTTCCGGTGTAATGAAATTAGCATCGACCATCTGTTTCAATACATAGCGCTGACGGCGTTGAGCGCGTTGCATACTCGCGAGCGGAGAATAGGTTGAAGGAGCCTTTGGCAACCCGGCCAATATCGCACCCTCTGCTAGGGTCAGTTGGCTTACCTCTTTATGAAAATATAACTTTGCCGCGGCACCGATGCCGTAGGCGGTGTTGCCAAAAAAGATCTGGTTTAGGTACAGCTCTAGGATCTCGTCCTTGGTAAAGAGCTGTTCAATTCGATAGGAAAGGTAGGCCTCCTTAAGCTTGCGTTTAAAGCTGCGCTCGGATGTAAGCAGCAGATTTTTAACCACCTGTTGAGTGATCGTTGATGCCCCCTGCCTGGCGCTACCGCGTTCAAGATTCTTAAAGGTTGCTCTTAAGATACTGAGCGGATCAATTCCTTTGTGTGAGTAGAAAGCCGCGTCCTCAGAAGCGATAAAGCAGTTGCGGATTAGTGGTGGTACCTGGGAGATCTTTACTGGATAGCGGCGCTCAGTATAGAACTCGCCAACCAGGGTGCCATCGGCAGCAAGAACTCGAGTCACCGCCGGAGGACGATAGTCTTCAATCGAGCTTAGCTGTGGCAGATCGCGCGTAATATAATAGTAGCCCCAAGTGCCTACTGCCGCTCCAGCGGCTAGAAACAAGATGCCGAGGATCAGCACTCCATACAATAATTTACGGAACATTTAGGCCTTCTCAGAATTTGCCAGCACTTGGGTATTTTTGCAGAGCAGCGGAGCTCCGGCAAGGCATATAGCGGTTTGCAAACCGCTATAGATTGGCTTGAAGAGGATCAAAACAACAACCTAAATCCATTAATATCAAAAGGCTTGCCAATTTTATTGGCACCGATTTTGATAATCGCTACAGCATGCGGTATGGGACTAACGCAACGTCTCTACCTTTGGCGTAATCCGCGTTACGCTAGCCTGGTCCAGCAGAAAGACCTCGGACATCTTAGGCTCAGGCCTAGTTTGCGACTCGGAGTCGCGCTGCTCAATGACCTGGGCATAGAACACCTGTGTCTTATCGCCTTTTTTGACTGCTTTTCCTGGCGCTGATGGCACACCATCGCCAACATTCAGCGTCATTGTGCGAACGGTCTTCTCCTTGCCGTCGCCAATCGTAACGATAGCCTGATAGCGCGGTTTGTCGAAGCCAAATTTATCTGAAGTAACCTTTCCATCAGGGAAACCGCTGGCGCGAACCTCGGATAGGTTTTTGATCAACTCCTTAACAAACGGCTCGTCAGCGGACTTGCCGTTTATCTGCCACTTACCATCGGTCATCAGTAGTTCGGCATTAGGAGCTCCACTGATGTTGAAACTAATCTTGGATACCAGATCGTCGGGTAGCTTAAAAAACTGCTTCTCCCGATAATTTATCACCGGCTTAGCTATAGCGGAGATCGGGTCGGCTCCATCGGACCTGAAGATCGTTAAGTTATCACCAACCTGAAAGAAAAAATCGGACAAGGGATTATCCTTTGTGACCTCAGGCCCGGGTCGACCGATCTTAATCGTAAGCGGGGCCTTATCTGCGTCACGATAATCTAGCTGCAAAATAAGTGCAGGCTTAGCAAGTCCATACAGTTTGAGATCAGGGGTAGGCAGCTCAATAAAATCGCTGGCCTTGATTGTCCGCAAGGCACGCAGCATTCCAGTAATCGCTACCTCACTAGCCTTAGTTGCAACTGGTTCAATCATCAGCCATTCAAAACCGTTGTTAACTTCAAAAACTTGGGTGCCGAAGCGATTAGTCAGCGCAATCTTCTTCAACTCGCCATCAGCAAAAGAGATCGGCGAGTGCTGGCGAAAATCTGTGGCACGACCCTTGGCAGCGTTAAATATCGTATCCGGAATCAGGAAGATCCCATCGCGACCGGAGACCTTGACGTAGCGCTGATTCACAAATGCATTAAGCTTGCCTAATTCAACTGTTATCGGCGCGTCGTTGCCAGTGGCGACAATAACTATATCGGGATCCTTTAGTCCGTAGACGCTCAAGTCCTCAGACATATCCTCTGCTGGCAGACTCTTGCCCAAGTTTGCGGCGCTAAGGGCATTAATCAGCGCAGTAACCTTGGAGCTGTCCGTTTGATCCCATGCCCGCTCGGTCATGCGCCAACCCTCGGCCGCTGATGGGAGCGACGATGAGG
>ENA-ORBV01011346-ORBV01011346.1-microbial-mat-metagenome-genome-assembly--contig:-NODE-11346-length-14012-cov-5.898098_pt1 | contig 14012 bp, 8 predicted proteins | sample MGYA00237777_ERZ505514 | MGnify/ENA primary metagenome ERZ505514 (study PRJEB26160, sample SAMN06269048) | microbial mat metagenome | isolation source: Oligotrophic lake microbial mat | place...
GCTTTCTTGATAGTGTGCGCGAATTGGATGCTGTTCTCAATCGCCGCACGGATGACTCTGGAACAAGCGTGACATGCAGAAGCACTGAATTAGAAAGCTCAGATCCAGAACCCTACGCAAAGTATAACAGATTCCCTTCACTAGAGTCATCTTGGCAGGGTAGCAACAATACGTGCGAGTCATATTTGATAGATCAACAAGGAAATGCCAATGAGCCAATAACACCATATGATTATAAATATGAGTATTCTTTGACAGATCAACAGGGAAACGGCAATGCGCCAACCATACCATATGGTTATACATACGAGCATTCTTTGACAGATCAGCAGGGAAACGGCAATGCACCGGAAACACCACATGATTATACATGCGAGTCATCTTTGATAGGCCCACAGGGAAACGACAATAAGCCAGAAGCTTCATATGATTATAATTACAAGTCATCTATTCCACACCAACAGGGAAATGACGACGAGGCAGAAGCATCATTTAACTATACATGCGAGTCACCTTCGATACACCAACACCAACATCAACATCAACAGGGGAACAATAATGAGCCAGAAATACCATATGATTATGCATGCGAGTCTTGCGAAATATATCAACAGACAATAAAAGAACAAGAGCAGCAAATTTGCTTTCTGAGAAGAAAACTGCAAGAGTACGCTGATCTTTGCAGCCACTACAACATTGGGCAACATATACTCATCAATAGCAAGGGAGCCGTACATTCTACTGGCAGCAGAACTGCCCAGACGGCTTTCGAGGACAAGACATATGCAGAGCTCATGGGCCCTTGGGATATCCCATTTCATGTAGAGCTCATAAAACAGAATTTTTCGCAGGACACGGCAGAATACTCTGGCATTACCTTTGCTCAACATCCAAGCAAAGCGCCGAGATCAATGCAAAGAATTCCCCCATGCCCAACTGACGATGATGATGCTCTTCCGGTTACCCGCGGCTTTCATAGGAAGCCGCCGAGACGCGACAACTCAGGCAGCCGGGAATCATTCAAAATGGAAATTCTCATGGATCACCACAGGATAGACGAGCTGTCACCCGAAGGGAAGACACATCTGAGCATGCACCTTGGTAAAGTCAGCTCACAGCTGTCGTCCAACTCAGGTATGAAAGTGGGAGAAGGCACCGGTCAACAGGTAACTGGTGGAAGCAATGTACATTTTACAAAACATCGCAATGTCCAGTGCATGACGGTTGTAGTCGAGCGAAAGTACGGTCGACAGAAAGCTCACTACTCGGGTACTGTCAAGGACGGGATCCCCCATGGAGTTGGCACGCTGCAGTTTCTTCAATCTGGGGATGTGTACATTGGAGAGATTGCCTACGGTGAAATGCAAGGTAAAGGAGCCTACTGCCACGCTAAGGACAACAAGGTTTTCCGTGGTATTTTTGAACGAAATTCTTTTGTAGGGGCAGGGAGATGCAAATAACCTAACTAGCTAAGGATGCGGACCTTTCCGTAAAAAATGAGCTGGAATGCGAGCTACTAGGCCAACGTGTCCTCTAAATGTTCGGTGGGACTAAGTAGAAGCTTTGTAGCATGGTAGCGAATAACCAACACATACGACTACTTATTCACCACTTACAATGGCCTGCTGTTTAGCACAGGGTATTCAAAAACAAAAACGCACAACTGCCTTGGAAAGTAATGGAAATCAAAGCTATGCACACATGTTTTTATCACGCAGGTAGACAGTCTCTACTGTAACCAGGAGGAAAATAGCGTTGATGTATTCCGTAAGCAATGAAACAACAGCTTGATCGATATGTATGCGTACCAAAGCTGCAAAGAAGCTCTCTGTGTAAATTAAATTAAATATTCCGATGCTCGATCCCAAAATACATTACTTTAGCAAGTTTCGGCCCCGGGTCAAATAAATGCTTTGCTTTCTTTGAATATGTATTGATTGATAGCCGATATTATTTGCCTGCTGGACTTGCTCAATGGAGGGTACCCATAATGATCAAGGCCATGAGGGCTGAGATTACAATGGCGGCCATTTCAGAGTTGAGCCCCAAGATCGCTTTCGTATCTATTATTTCTACCCACTTCAAGAATACCGGAATAAACGCGATGGCACAGTATCCGACCGCCTTGACAGGGTCCATCCCAATTGCCAAAAGGAATGTCAACACCCCACTTGCCAGCATATAGCCGCCATCAATGCTTAAAAACTCTTTCACCTTTACGTCTGCGCAAAAAGATTTGTCGCCAAAATCAAAATAAACTACGAGTGTTAGATAAGCAAACGTCCCTTTTTGTACACTAATCGTTGCATCCTTTCATTCAACTTTTGATGGTGATCGTTTCCCTTTTTTAAATTTACCTGGACCAATCGATATGGCAGTCTTTCTGAGGAATACTTCGGGCTTCATATACAGGAATAGACCATGCATTCCCAACACAAGGGAAACAATCTTGGTCAGGGTCAAAGGTTCCCAACTATTGGTAAACAGGGCATAGACCGTCGTGGCCAACACCATCCACATGGTACCAAATATGGGAAAGTTCATTCCGACCTTCAATTCATTATCAGTCAAAATCATCAATGTCATGGAAACAAGTCGGGCTGCAAATCCATATCCCAAGGCCTGTTCAAGGGGACTTCCATTCACAGCCAGATAACTCGCCACGGCAATCGTGGCAGCCGAGGCTCCGATGCCATGAATGTACTTGTTCGAAAGGGACCCTGGAGCAATGTAAATGCCAAAATATTTCATGGAAGTTCGGGGAATGAGAGCACCAGCAATGGCATCGCTGCTGGCCAAGACACTAAATACTTTGGCCAGGGATTTGCCATCAATGGATCCCAAATCACCTCCACGAAGTTTCAATAATTTGTTTTCTTCCGTGATGGTGCTGGTGGTTCCGCGGGGGTGGCGCAAAGTCAATTTTCGACGAGGCGAAGGGATTGCTGCAGTGTTGCCCATCAGGAGAAGACATGCCACGAGGAGGAATACTGCTGTGTTTCTTGTCATTGTTGTGTTGTCAATCGATAAAGAGTTTGAAACAGTTCGAACGAATTTCTGCACTTGAGTTTGCAATGGGGATCTCGTTTTATGATTGATTTGAGAAGACGCGTCCTATTCAGTGTTTTGCTGTCGACAGACTCAACACTCGTGGTATTTACTATCTAATGTACTACTTTACTGCTACGATAAGCATAGTTGTGGATTGAAAATCAAAAACCAAGAGGCAGGTCCCATTCAATTTTATGCGAAGAGGTGTCAAGATCGTGACTGAACTGAGTTTCAGTCCCTGATAAAGATACGACACTTCTAGTTCACTAGCTATGCCCAGTCACGAGCGCACTCAATAGACATGCAGTGTTTGTATCAGTAGGACGTAAAGAGGCCTCTTCAATTCACCAATGCTGCACATAAAAAGCCTCTACTACTGTGGTGAAGCCTACTCAATCAGCTAACATATCAGGCATTTCTACTCATGTACTGGTACGCACTGTAGCTCTACTACTGGGAGGCCAAATACGATTCAAAATCAAGTCACAGAGAAAATCCTGAAGGTTCATTTTCTTTTGTCGTGCTTTACTCGTGGACGGATCTTTCGCCTAGCTAGCTACTAGCTAGTAGTAAGTACTATTACGATGTAGCTAGTCGTTGTGATCTTTAAAGTATCTAACCATGCAACGTTTCCCAAACAATATCGTCTCACAATATCAAAACAAGCAAACAAGCAACTTGAAAACAACAACAAAGCAAACAATAACAACACAATAACAGAATCATGATGACTGCTGACGATAAGAACCTTGAAACTACTGGGCAAGCATGCGTGGGGGCTGATGCTGCCGGACCAGAAGAACAAGAGAAGTATACCTTTTTGCAGCGGCAAGCCATGCGCATGGCGCGTTGGCCGAAGACCCACTTTTGGGTGGCATTTGCGGTCAGCTTTGTGCTTTCCTTTGTCGGGATGGCCTTTGGTGACTTTTCGGTCTCCACAGAAGGTGGTGGATGGAATTCCCGAGGAACCCTTATCGCTGATCGCCACACGCAGCTATTGATGGTGCAGCAGCATGAAGACGACCTATTATATGGCGGCGAAGAAGCATGGGAAGATCTTATCCAGAATGTCCAACCTGGATGGGAAGAAGCCGAAATGGCGGACGATAATGATGATGATGTTGGGCGGCGTCTTGCAGCAGTCGAGACTGTCTCTGCAGCATCGATTGGTCATACCACTGGGCTTTCTCGTGCACTTGCTCTTTCGGACAAGACCAAGAGCGCGCTAGTAGGCAACTCCAACAACAAGGCGTTGTCTAACTTTTTGGCTCGCCGTCTGCAAGAAGATGATAGCGGCGCCTTCGATGGTTGTGATACTGAATGGTACACGGATGGCCGAATGACCAATCAGACCCGTCTCTGGCCTGTGTGGAAGGTCGCAACGATAGCCGACACAGCGTTGGAGCCAGAGACCTTGAAGGAGCTATGTATCGCCGAGGAACAAACTCAACGTATCTTGGAAGAAAAGGGATTATGTTTTGGATGCGAAGGCTCTGCCACGCGAAAGTGCCTTCCTCCACACAGCATCGTGCTCTACGCTCGCATGCTAGTCCCCGATGGATTGACATTGGACTGTGATAGCTTGGCAACTGCCTGGGCTCCTTTCCAGGCCGTGACGGAGGGGCAGTGGAAGGAGTGCGTTGATTTCATCGAAACAAATCCAGAAACTACTGATGGTGCTATCCTTGCGGAGCACTGTCCCGATAACTTCTATTCCTCTCTTCTCGATGAGTTTTTTGATAGCACTTTGAGCGTTCAATACACAAGCAGCATTTTTGCAACAGAGGAAGATGAAGTTACCGAACTCTACGAAATCGTCGCCGACTTTGGTAGAGGAGGGGTGCACATTGAAGGAGCCTATGACACACAATATGAGGATTTCTTGGGCCTACTGGCAGAGGGAGCGGTGGGCACAGACATGCTTTTGGCCACAGGCAGCGCTCTTATCACAACCATTGCTATTCTTGTCCATACTCGGTCCCCCTTCCTCACTTTGGTCGGGCTGGTCCAGATCATAATGAGCTTCCCGCTGGCTTTCTTTGTGTATCGCTTCATTGGCGTCTGGAATTTCTTCCCCTTTTTGAATTTCATTGGTGTCTTCGTGGTCTTCGCCTTGGGCGCCGACCATGTTTTCGTTGCGGTTGACAAATGGAAGAACGCTCGCTTCTCTCACCCTGAAGCCGCAACAGAAGAAATTGCAGCTAAAGCCCTTCCAGATGCCGCATCCGCCATGTTCCTCACGACATCCACTACCGCCATCGCCTTCTTTGGAACCGCCATTTGCCCGGTGGCGCCAGTTCGCCTCTTTGCCATCTTCTGCGGTCTCTTGATTACGTTTGACTACATTATGGACGTTCTCCTGTTGTTCCCATGCCTTTGTATCTATGACGGGTATCGAAACCAAAACTGTTGCTGCGTGACTTTCAGCTGGTGCCAACGGAACAGGGGAAACGAAAACGATGGGACCGAAATCCAAGGAGTTACTTCGTTCGCCTCATCCACGGATGGTGAAGTCCAGCCTGTGAAGACTAGCCTGATTCGACGTATCCTCTTAGCCTACTACGACTTTATTTACATGTTTCGGTGGCCTCTTCTCGCTCTGTCGGTGGTGGCATTTGTTGTTTGTTGCTATTTTGCTTCCACATTGGGACTTCCGCTTTCATCCGACGTTCGTTTGCTCAAACCCAGTGTCGAATATGAGAAGTCGTACACGTGGCGTCTCAACCTTCTCTATGAAGCTTTGGAAAAACAAGCTGGCAGTCAAGCCTTTGTCGTTTGGGGCGTCACACCTGCGGATACCGGCGACCAAAGTGACCCTGCGAGCGGATCTACATTGGAGTTGGACGAATCCTTCGACCCTTCCACAGAGGCTGCCCAGACTTACATGAAGGACTTTTGTGGCAAGTTCTTTGATCAAGACTTTGCCACCGCATCCGTTCCGGATTACCAATGCCCCATCAATCGTTTCGAGGATTGGCTCTTGATGCAGAGCAATACAACCGATAGCCGAGACGCGAGCTATACTGCTTACTGCGCTGGTGCATCATCTCTTCCCATGCCTTCTGAGAACTTTCACGCATGTTTCTCTGCCTGGAGCCAACAAGAACACGAACTATTTGTCTTGTCGCGCAATGGGGTTGTCGAGATAATGTACCTGCCATTCAATAGCAGAGTCCGCTACGATAGCCCCAACAAAGATCTGGATACCGAATGGAACCTTATCGAGAATTGGATCAAGCAGGACCAAAAGGACGCCCCCAAAGAAGTTTCGAAAGGTTACTTTTCCTCTATGGACTTTTGGTGGTACGACACGAACATGGCCATGCTCCGGTAAGTCAGCCAAATGCCATAACTAACATGTAGCATCCATTTTCAGAGGCATCTCGCCGCTCACATTCTTCGCTGTCTCCCCCCACCACAGAACTGCCTACGGTTCGGCAGGCATCGCCCTCGCCGCTGCCGGAATTGTCATTTTGCTATCCTCCAGATCTCTTGTCATGACTCTCTTTTCGGTATTGAGCATCGGATACGTCTTGGCATCCGTCACTTCCATGATGGTGGCCATCGGTTGGGATCTCGGATTTTTAGAATCCATTTGTTTTGCCATTTTGATTGGAGTGTCCGTGGATTTTGTGATTCATTTTAGCCATGCATATGTGGCGTTGCCAGGAGATGCCAGCCGTGAACAACGAACCAAACATGCCTTGATTGATATGGGCCCATCCATCTTGGCAGCCGCCTTCACCACGTTGGCGGGGGCCATGGTGATGCTGTTCTGTGTCATTACCTTTTTCACCAAGTTTGCCATGGTTTTGTTCTTTACCATTGTTCAAGCCACCATTGGAAGTTTTGTTGTATTTTTGACCTTGACCAACTGCATTGGTCCTTCTCAACCAACTTATATGGCCGATAAGTTGACCGAACGGTGTACACGAGGGTCTGGAAAGAACAATGGCGTTGGTCGTAAGTCTGAGAAGGTTACCGAAGAAGAGGATGACGAGGAAAAGACCGAGACTGTTCGGTCCGTTCATGTGTACGACCACGATGTGAGTGTGTAAAGTAGACTCAATTGTAAAATAGAGAATACAAACCTTATGTTCTAGCTAGATATAGCTAGCTATCTACTAATTAAATAGTAGCTAACATACTCAGACAACAACTATCGACGACATCAGCGGCAGATACGACTTCAATTAAGCACCTTCCGTACTTGGTAAATAGTTGAGTATTAAAAGGGAAATACAGAAGCTGTTTTTACGATCCGTAATCAGCATCTACAAGGCCGATACAGTACAATTGTACAGTATGCTCTGCAGAGAACTTTGCTTTCCATTTGTCGCAATTTTTCAAAAGTCATACTCGGAGTAATTCCTTCGACCGGAGTCACCTTATTCATGCAGCTCTACTCCAGACAACTTCATCTGAAGACATAAGTATTATCATTTCTTGGCCAACGCGCGGCCATTGTACGAAGCCAGTGAACAAAAGAGCCGAACTTCTGAAACATATTGAAGATGAGGAATTAACAACTCTCATAAGGAATTAACAACTCCAATACCGGTAGTATACTGTAGCTACGACGTATCTACAGTTACCTAAGACTATTTTACTACAAGTATAGTAGCTTCTGTACTACGAGTACCTAGTGGCTACTAATTTAATAGCAGCTACAGTACAAAAGCCTACAAGGGCACTCACTACTCTAGTTAAGTACCACCAAAGCAAGGTTCACTGAGCGCTGCGTGCACGGTACGAACAGTGCACGGTACTACACTGGAAAACCCAACAACAACCAATTCTTATTATTCTTGAATCACAACACACTAACACGCGTGTGCGAAGGTCGAGACCTTCTACAGTACTACAAGCCTCCCGAACTACACCAGCAAGCCAACTGACAAGCATTGATTTCAATATAGCTATACCTTAGTAAGTACTCAACCATCATGGAGGACGAACGAGCAAGGCTCGTAGCCGCAGCAGCCGAACAGAACTTGCCCTTGTACATTTCGGGCGATGAAGAAGACAGTAGTAGTTCGGAGGAAGACGGTCTCATGTTTGAGGACGACGACGACGACGACGACGACGACGACGATGCACTCCTTCGTGTAGTTCCACAGCATCCTCCGCCCGTCGCGGCTAATAGCATTGCCAATGGCCTATTGCCTTCCAATGATCTCACCATGCTGCTGACTCCCGCCGAACGAAGTTGGGCCTTGGAGCTCAAGCAGAGTATTCTGCACCCAAACAACGACAACAATGACCAACATGACGTGTTGGATCCTCTGTCCAGTGACTTTGAATATGCGCAATGGGCCATCATCACACAAGGCGATCGAGCCTCGGCCTTAAGGCGGATTGCCAAGATGCAAGCCTTTTACAAAAACTACAAGGTCGATAATACGATTGCACAAGCCGTCTACTACATCAAGGCGCTGATGGAACAACAACCCGGATTCATTTTGAATTTAAATGTGGATTTGGCCAGACAAGAATCCATCAATGCCTTTGATTGTGGCAAATTCAATCCCGATGTCGCCATGGGATTTTCTGCGCGCTCCAACGCAGAGTCTGCCTCCTCCTCGTCTTTGTATGGAGGCGGCGGCGTCCGGGATCATTGGCAAATTTGTATGTGTGCCATTTATTATTTAAAATACTCGTGTCAACCCTCCTTTGCCGTCATTCGCAATGGATTTCTGGAACTCATTGATTTTGGTGACGTCGAATGGCACAATTTCTCGTTAGAAGCCCAAGAACGATTGTTTGGAGAAATGTTGGGCGACTATCCCATGTTGGAACGGCACTTGTTGGCCTATAACACCGGCTATATTGCCAATGTTGGATTTGGGTTGGCCAAAAAGATATTGCCAAAAAGTATGCTCGATTCGATTCAATTGGGGTGTCGGGTGATTGAAAATGATGAAAGTCGGAATCCTACCAAACGATTGTGTGAATTTTATTTGCAACCAAACCTTGGAACAGCACAGTTGAATTTATTGGAACGAGCCAAAATATTAATGGCGATGCGACAGCACAATGAAGCCATCTTTCGACTGTAACGCCAACCAACAATACAGTTCGTATTACAGTCATGATCATGATATAAATTTTAAAATTGAATATATAATTCCAGATGTGCTAGGACAAAATGAAAAAGAGTAACGCATAATGATTCAGTACTGTGTTATAGCGGTCTACTTGTTCATAGAAAGCCATACTTGTTTCTTCCTCGACTCCTAGTGCTGCAGTGCTGAGTGTACATCGAGATAGTGGGGGAGAATGGAAGACCGAAAAAAGAACAACTGAATAGCAGAAAACTCTTCTCTGTTATTTCATTCATTTTGAAGAAATTCAAGATTGTTTTTACAGTACATTCTTTCAAAACCACACAAAGAGATCCATTGACTTGATCGGTCAGACAGGTTGGCCCCACACCGATGGATGCTGGCGACCAGGGATCTAATTGCGGAGGGATGAATTTCTTTAGTAGCTAGCTTTCGTTGACTACTTGGGTTCTACCGCATCAGCGACAGGCTGGTAATACTGTAGCTAGCTACCTACCTAGTCGTAGCTATGTCTATTTGAACCCATAGACAAGAGCTAGCTATGTCTATCTGAACCTATAAGCCAAAATTGATGTGGAGAAGCAGGTGGGAATAATTCGGGAATGTCTGAACGAGCGCGCGGGCCGGTCATTCCACTAGAAAGTATGTAGACGGATGCTGTAGAACTACACTAATATCCTTTGAATCAATCATGGTTCCATTAGTGTTCCATTACACCGCTAACTTACTAGCTAGCTCCTCCTATTTTGTGTACGCGATCGTAGGAATTCTACACGAAACAACTCTGTGCACCGCCCCAAGTCAACTGCTCCGATCGATCAACCATTAATTTGATTAATTTGCATCATCCATTGATTGATTCATTCGACAACGATAGCTACAATAGTAATCTTGATCACCGCCATGGCAGCGAAAACGGATAGTGGCGAAGAGCCCATGACGAAGAAGGTCAAAGTTGACTTTCTGCAAATGATCGACGACGACGTTTTGACCAAAATGTTGTCGTTTGGTGGCTTAAAGGCCATGGTGCAGTTCCAACAGGTCAGCAACCGCGGCCGCGGTCTGTTGCACGACGATAACCCCCTTTTAGTAGAGGTCATGAAATATCTTTGTCATCCCAACAAAGATGATAGTGTTGGATTCGAGTTGCACGAGCTATGGGAGAAGCAAGAACCGCATGTTCCCGTTACGTTGGAATACTTGGTCTTCTACAAAGCTTGCCGAGACAAGCATATTTTCGATGTGAAAGCCTTTCGGGCCAAAGCCGAGCAAGATCTTCATGCCGCTCCTCAAGCAGCACTCCGCGTGCAAGCCTTGTTCCGAATCATGGAAAAGTTTCCTCGGGCCAAGGCCAGCTGGGAATCGTCTTGAGCCAACCGTTTGAAAAACAAGACTCAGGATGGTGGAATTGTTTTGCGTCATTACGAACTATTTGCAACGCAATGCAATTATGCCACTTCATAATGGCCTCTTTGATGCGAATGAACATATCAATATCAACATGCACTCTGGGCGACGCAAATATTGGGAGAATTTCAGTCTTTACAACGAGTACAATGCAGAAGTCCCGGGAAACTTGTTTCAACTGTCTGCTTCTTCTATTAAGCACGTCTTGGATAATATCCCAATGCATCTGCGATACCTACTGTAATTACTCCACCGTACCATTGAAGTATTTTTGGGCGGCGGTAAGCGCTTTTCTTGTGCAACCAAGTGAGATGCTAAAGTGAACGTGCAGGGTATGTATGTACAGTAATTTGCCTGCCTCCTCCGCTCGAAGAGAGATGCCGGTACGTTAGGCCGCGGGAATGGGAGAGCAAGTGCTTGTTAGCCCATTGGAGTAAGGGACTCCATGTGTTTTTGCTGAATGGATTCATCCTGTCTTTTTGATTGGAGTCCTCCATCCTCTAACCCTTTTTTTTCCACTACATCTACAGTCCTATTGGCTTCTTGGGGTGATTTGGTGTTCAAAGTCGCTTTTCACATGCATTTAGCTGCTGTTTGCAGCCACCCTCTTACTTCTCTAGCTAGACACCAGTGCATCTGTAGCCTGTCAAGCAATGACAGCTGTGGATTCTTTTGTGGGGGTGGATGTCTCCTACTGACTAGTTTGGTTGGGCATGTGGTGGTGGCTCACCATCCACAGTGCACTAGCTAGCAAAATGTTAGCTGTGCCTAGCATCACATTGATGGTTCCGGTTTGATGTGTGATTGAAATGTGACACAAATCAATGTTGCGACACTGTGATTAAGTGGAACCGCAAGGCTATTGCACAAAATGCAATTCTTGACACAGTGCTGCACAGTCACAAACAACAGAAATGCTCAAGCTCAAACCATCACTTCGAGGTTGATCTGATCAGTGACATTGCTTGCAAAATCCACAGACACAGGAAAACAGAGGAAAGGAACACCTTCCAAGTCACAAAGATAACAATCCAGTTCTCTGCACACAACTTGGAGGTCTGAAATGAATAGAAATCAAGACAGGTGCAATCATGATTGTGTCTGTTCACAAGTGTGCCATGTTTGGAAATTCTGAGAACTAGCAAACAATGCAAAATGTGATGTGATGCAGCAACATGCGGCTAATAGCCAACAACTTTGTGCAGTGTGTAACTTCTGCTGCACAATGAAAGAAAATGTTGCGCATCCTCTCCCATGAACTAGCAGGATGCACACTTTGCCTTTGTGAATTTGCTCACTGGATAATTCGAAGACGGAACATGCATTGCAATGCCTAGAATAGGACATGCATGGAGCATCCTCAGATGGGACTCATTCGTTCGTGATTCATTCACGGAAGCTGCGCTCTTCAGCGTGTGGGACCAGTTGCCCCCAACCTGGATTCTTCACGAGCAGTGAAGAAGGTTGCTCAGGACAGTGTCCAAGACCAAGCACCTATGCAGAATAACGGCTGTGTGATGTGCCCTCCCAACAACACCCAGAAGACGTTTTGTTCTGGATGGCACAACACGAGCTGTCGTTGTGACACAAAGTCATGACAAACTGCACAACTGGCACGCCGATCCTTTGCACAGAAGCATTGTTCATCTCAGCAGAGAGAGGACTAGGCCAAGGATCTCGAGCTGCACCTCTCTCAAACATCACATTCATTTTGGCTTCATTCTGAAGCTCACATTTTGCATTTGCAAACAACTCAAAAGGCCTGCAGCTTTTAGCGCAGTGCATTTTGATGCCAAACCACAAATCGTTGTGTTGCAAACAATTTTGTTTGTTTTTCAACTTCATTTGACCATGAAGATTGCCGCTACCAAAGACTTTGTTAACACCAAGAACAACAAGATTGTTCTTCCATTGGTTCCTGAACCAACGGAAACCACAACCAAGAAGGAAGACCTTGCAACCGTCAACCTCCACAGTGATCCGACGGATGCTGATTCAACCAAGGTCTGCTTTTCATTCAAGACATTGAATGGCTCTGCGGAATCTCCCCGAGATCTCATTGAATAGCGCAAGAACGTTGAACGCGCATTCACTGGTCTCAACTCTGCCACAGGGTCACTTCAGCATCAGATGATGCAGCAGTTCTGTCGAGGAACCGTGTTGAGCACCTACAACAGCAATGTCAACCAGTTGTGCCGCAACGGAAAGACAGCTGACACCGCGGCTGCTCAATTGGTGATTGGCAACTGCCAAGGCGGCGATGCGAATGTGATTGCCAACAATGCGCAAGCATTGACGGATGCGCAAAACAAGACCAAGGAAGCGTGTCTGACCAATGCTCGAGATGGAGAGTGCACGGTGACCTCTGCTCTCAACCAGTTGATGACTGGTTTGCTACCCAACAAGGTGTTGCAACGTGTCAAACGTTGTTTGCGACGCAAAGCTAGGAAGCCCTTTGATGCAAACATCAAGAGCCACCACATGAAGATCACCCGCATCAACTCGGAAGAAATCCCGAAGTTGCCTCCCAAGTTTGACGAAACCCAATCTCTGCCAGCAGCTGAAGACAAGATTGTGGACATTCTCCCATGCAGAACTCCTAAGAGTTGGCAGAAGGAAATGGATCGTCAAGGATTTGATCCTTTGGGTCATGCTCCCATGGAAGTCGCCGCTTTCATGGAACTGATCGAATCTTCTGAAGAGTTCGATTCCAACAAAAAGACAACTGAGGTTGCTGCCTCTGACAAAGGTGAAAAGAAATCTAGTGATTCTGATGGATCGAAAGGTTTGCACCATTGTGTGTTGCACACAGCAACAACACCCACGACACCTCTGAGCACAAGACACTTCAAGCGCAAGCTAAGAAGTTGAAGGGTAACAATGGCGGCTCCAACCAGAACGGTAAGAGCCACAACAAGTCCTGGAAGAACTGATGACTCAAAGAAAGGGTTGGCTGCTTTGGTTGAAAAAGTGACGCAGTTGACTGAGCAGCAAGAGCTTAATGGTGTCGAGCTGACTAAAAAAGTCGAGCCCATGAAGAAGCGCATGGTGTTTGCATGGTGGCGTCATTGTGCCGATCACTCAAGCGGTTTGCAGACTTGCGGCGAGTGGACGGCCGGTTGCACGAGCACCGCACTCCACTCTCTGTCTGTCACCGCACACCTGCCAACACTGTTAGGCTCATTGCTTCAAACGACACGGATTCATTTGTGCGTCGCCTCGCTGCACAAGTTTGCCATTTGCACTCTCCAACAACGGAGTTGCTGTTGGCAAATGGGGGTCACATTTGCTATGTGTGGGAGCCAGCGTCATTCTGCATGCTCTTGGATTTTTGTCCTTGGATGTCCAATGGACATTGCGGTGGCGATCCACGGCCTTTGTTGCCTGCTTGCGGAACATTGCGACAGAACCAAGCTTTCAACAAAGTGCTGGGACTGTCTCTTATACACATCTCCGAGCCCACGAGACTAAGGCGAATCTCGTATGCCG
>ENA-ORBV01011347-ORBV01011347.1-microbial-mat-metagenome-genome-assembly--contig:-NODE-11347-length-14012-cov-4.987226_pt1 | contig 14012 bp, 10 predicted proteins | sample MGYA00237777_ERZ505514 | MGnify/ENA primary metagenome ERZ505514 (study PRJEB26160, sample SAMN06269048) | microbial mat metagenome | isolation source: Oligotrophic lake microbial mat | place...
GTCCTCGGCGTTGCGGATGCCCTCAAACCGGTGGACGATGCGTCCATCCGTATTCGCGATGATCACCGCCGGAAAGACCGTGATGGCGAGCGCGTTCGCGAGCGCGTCGCCAGAACCGAGGACGGCCGGCGTAAAGCCGGCGTCACGAGCCACCCCCTCGGCGTTCGCCAAGGCTTTGTCCCGCACCGAAACGCCGAACGCGGGATGTGAGGTCGCGTGCGGTCTGATCGCCGCTTCGATGGCCGGTAGTCCTTGGCGGGCCGGGAGCGACCAGGCGCCAAAGAAGACGAGCACCACGGGCTTTCCCGAAAGGGTCGAGCGTGAAGTTCGGTTGCCGCTGGAATCCGCAAGGTCAAAATCGGGGAGCGCCTGGGGCAGTGTCACCGCGGCGGGTATGTCGGTCGCCGACGGCGTCGGCGCGGGCCCGGACGCGAGGTCGATGGGTTCCACGAACTCCGGCGTGCCGGAAGGACTGGTGTCTCCCGGAACCGGGATGGCTTTTCCATCAAAACCACCATCTTTGGGCGTATCACCCGACGGCGGTTGCAGGACCGGCGGCGGAGGGACGGGCGGACGGTCCTGTGTGTAGCCATCGGGCACGGCCACGCGCATCAGTTCGGGGCGGATGGTGGCGGCATCCGGTGAAACGACGACGCCCGAAAACTCGGTGACGATGGATCCTGAGAAGGCGCTGCTGGCGACGATTTTCTCGATCTTGCGGGGGAAGTGGTCCTCGACCCCGATCGACCATTTGGATACGTTGCGCCCGGAAGCGCCGGTGCTGATACGGACGACGTCGCACTCGACGCCGCCCACGTTGGAGCGCTCTTCAAGGGTAATTTCGGTGGCCGCCAGCGGTTTTGAGAGAGGATTCGTCGCGATCAGGTCGTCGGGCTTGGTTCCCGCGGCGACTTGGTAGAACGGACCGCGGGCATCCCGCGAGCGCTTCTCGATCACTTTCTTGGCGTCGTGGTCTACGAACTCGGTGGTGACAGAAAGCCAGGACACATCGAACTGAACCGGGGTTCCGCCACCCTTGGCAGAACCCGATCCGGTGCTGCGGACGACCCAGTTGGAGGTGCCGACCGGTCGCAACATGCGGACATCGGCCTGGGTTTCGGGGGACATTGATTTGAGAGAGTCGGTGGCGAACGTCTTGGCGCGGAAGGTGACGGCGTGGGCCTGCTGAATGGCTCGCTTACAGGCTTCGAGAACGTCGCGCCCGGGTGACGAGTCGGCCGCAGGCAACTCGTCAGGCTTCTCAGAGCCGGTGGTCGGAGAAGCGGGTTGAAGGGACGAGGGCGATCCGGGATTCCGGCCCTCTGGGAAATCAGCAGGCGCGGTTTCGGGTGGGAGATCCTCGGGCTCGAGCGGGGGCGCGGGAATTGGATCGGCCGAGGGCTGCCCCCATGCGACGGGGCACAGCAGAAAAGCAATCACCAGAACACGGAAATTGGGCGTACGGGTTGAGGTTTTCATATAGAAAAGGGCGGGGGAAGTCGTTTGGGAGGGATTCCAAACAGTGCAGTGAGCGCAAGGGTCTGATCGGGCTGACGCATGAGGTGCTCGCCCACGAGCACGGTGTTGATACCGGCAGCACGGAGGCGTGCAAGATCGGCGGGCGAGGTGATGCCGGACTCGCTCACAATGATCGACCGGTCCTCGACCAATCGGGCGAGGCGGATGGAATGGTTGAGGTCAACCTTCATGTTCGAAAGGTCACGGTTGTTGATCCCCAGGAGCCAGTACCCAGGGTGGGGAAAACCGATGTGCGGCAGAACGCGCCGGAGATTATCCGGCTCGTGCACCTCCACGAGAGTGGTGAGGCCCAACTGCTGAGCGAGGATGAGCATGTCGAGCAGCAGACCTTCGGGGAGACACTCGGCGATGAGGAGGACGGCGTCGGCCCCGGCGGCCCGGCTCTGCCAGAGTTGCCACGGATCGATGAGGAAATCTTTGCGGAGGACGGGGAGTTGAACCGCGTCTTTGATCCGGCGGATAAACGAGAGGTGTCCGCCGAAGAAGTGTTCATCAGTAAGGCAGGAGATCGCCGCGGCACCCGCCGCCTCGTATTGGCCCGCGATGATTTCGGGCTTGAAGGCTTCGCCCGCGTACTCGGGGCGGATCAGCCCGGCGGAAGGGCTTTGCCGTTTCACCTCGGCGATGACCGCGGTTTTCCCGGCGGACGACGCGGCTCGGATGGCCGCGAAAAAGTTTCGGGCGGGCTCTTCCTGGGCGACCATCGCTTCCAGTTCGGCGAACGTGGCCGATTTCTTCGCGTGCGCCACCTCGGTACGCTTGAAGTCGATGATCTCACGAAGAATCGCAGGAGTGGAACGCACCGGCCGGATTGTTGGCGCAATCGCGGCGGTGTGCGGGCCGGTTGCCGGAGTCGCGGCCTCGCAGGGCGGCGTGATGGACTCCGCGCGAACCGCAGTACGCGGGGGGGCCGTCGACGCCTGGAGCGCGATCCGGGACGACCCATGGACCTGGGTTCATGTGGTCGCCGCGATCGTGGTGCTGGCCGTTCTTGGGGCGGTCGGTGTGCTGCGTCCGGGAACCTTGAAAGGCGGGCGGGACGTTTCTCCGCACCCGTGGGGCATTTGGCTGGCGTGCGGGTTGATAGTGTTGGGGACGTCGTGGGTGGGCGGCGGGATCGTCGCGACGCTGCTGGGATTGGCGGAGGTCGCCCGGACGGGTGAAGATGAGAGCTCGATCATGGCCTCCCTGACCCTGCGGGAACAGGGAATGGTGAGCGTGTGCGGGTACGCGATGGCGGTGACGGCGGCCTTGGTGATGCGGCGTATCTTGGCGATGTCGGCACCGAGGGCGGGCTTGGAGTGGAGGGGCGATGCCTGGGTGAGGGGTGGGGTCGCGGCGGTGCTGGTGTGGCCGGTCGTCCAGGCCGCAGCAATCGCGGCGACGTGGGTCGTGCTTCGGGCGGGGGGCGAAGCGCCGCCGCGCGTGGCGCACACGACGCTGCAAACGATCCTTGACTCGAGGGATGATCCGTGGGCCTGGGCCTTGGCCGCGACCGCGATTGTCGGGGCACCGATTGTTGAGGAGTTTGTGTTCCGGGTCGGATTGCAGTCCGCGGCCTTGCGATTGTTCGGGAAGCCTTGGGTAGCGATCGTTCTGAGCGCGGCCGCCTTCGCGGCGATCCATATGGGCGACCCGCGAACCGCCCAGTGGCCAGCGATGGCGGCGCTCGCGACGCTGGGCCTATGCCTGGGCTTCGCGTACGAGAAGACGCGATCGTTCCTGGTTCCGATCATCATCCACGCGGTGTTTAACGCGGCGAATGTCGGGCTGGCGCTCGCGAGCAATTGAGTGATGGACCGATGGACCGGATTCATGCGAAGACGCACTGCCAATAATCGACGCCGTTTTTCCGATCCCTGACCGATTGTTTCGAGCCGCGACACCCATGCCCATGAAACCACGCATCCTGACCGGCGACACGCCCACCCATACCGGCCTTCACCTCGGGCACTGGGTGGGGTCGCTCGAAAACCGGGTACGACTGCAGGACGAGTACGACTGTTATTTTCTGATCGCCAACATGCACGCCTTCACGACGCTGGCAGAGTCGCCGGACCAAATTCGCGCAAACACCATCGGGATCGTGAAGGACTGGCTGAGCGTGGGGATGGACCCGGACAAAAGCACGTTCGTCTTGCAGACCGAGATCCCGGCGATCGCGGAATTGACGTGGTATTTCGCGATGCTGATCCCGTTCAACCGGGTCATGAACAACCCCACGATTAAGAACGAGATCGAGGCGAAGAACCTCGGTGATACCTACTCATTCGGGTTCCCGATGTACGCGGTCGGGCAGTGCGCTGACATCCTCGCATTCCGGCCCGAACTGGTGCCGGTCGGTGAGGATCAGGAAGCCCACATCGAAATGTGCCGGGCCGTCGCCGGGAAGTTCAACCAGATGTACTGCGGCGTGGGGAATCGAGTGCCGCCTGAGGATCATGTGAAGTCGGGCGGACTGTTCCCGGTGCCCAGGGCCAAGATCGGCCGGGTGGCGCGGCTGCCGGGCCTGGACGGCGTTCACAAGATGAGCAAGAGTTTGGGGAACGCGATCTTCTTGAACGATCCGCCCAAGGAGGTTCAGAAAAAGATCAACCGCATCACAACCGGCCGGCAAAGCCCGACCGAGCCTGGTGATGTCAACAACATTCTTATGAAGTTCGTGGACGCGTTTGTTCCGGAGGCACGGGCCGCGGAACTGAAAACCCGCTACGCGTCGGGAGACAACCTCGGCGACGGGCATGTGAAAGCGGAGTTGGGAGAGGCGATCAACCGGCTGCTCGAGCCGATGCGGAAACGGCGGGCCGAGTTGGACGGAGACGCCGGCGACCAACTGGTGCTGGACGTGATCCGCTCGGGGGTCAAGAAAGCGAACCTCGTGGCGGAAGAGACGCTTTATCTCGCGAAGAAGGCGATGAAAATTGAATTCGGGGGCCGTGTGCTGGGGTGACCCCGCCCGCGCGATTTTACCTCGCTACCTCGATCGCTCGAGTCTCACGCAAGACCGTGACCTTGATCTCGCCGGGAAAGGTCATTTCTTCGCTCACTCGCTTGGCGATATCGTGGGCGATCAGGAACGCTTCGTTGTCGTCCACGCGGCTGGCATCGACCATCACGCGGACTTCCCGCCCGGCTTGGATCGCGTAGGCCTCTTTGACGCCGCGATGGCGGAGTGCGATGTCTTGGAGTTCGTTGAGCCGTTGGACGTACTTTTCCATGCTCTCGCGCCGGGCACCGGGGCGGGCGCTGCTCACGGCGTCGGCGGCCATAACGATGGGCGTGTAGAAGGTGGTGGCGGGGATATCCGCGTGATGCCCGCCCACGGCGTTCAGGACGGCTTCCTTTTCGCCGAACTGGCGGACAAAGTCCATTCCGATCTTCGGGTGGCCGCCCTCCATCTCGTGGTCCATGGCCTTGCCGATGTCGTGGAGGAAGCCGCAACGGCGGGCGAGTGTGCCGTCGAGGCCGAGTTGGTCGGCGATGATCTGCGAAAGGAACCCAACCTCGATCGAGTGACGCAGGACGTTCTGGCCGTAACTGGTTCGGTAGTGCAACTTGCCCATCGCCTCGATCACCTTCGGATGGATGTTGCGAAGGTTCATCTCGAGCGTCGCGTCTTTGCCGGCCTTCACGATCTTCTCGTTAATCTCCGATCGGACCTTCTCAACGACCTCCTCGATGCGGGCGGGGTGCATCCGGCCGTCGGCGATCAACCGCTCCAAACTCTCGACGGCCACCGCCTGCCGCACCTTGTCGAAACACGAAACGACGATCACGCCCGGGGTATCGTCGACAATGATGTCAACACCCGTCACCTTCTCGATCGCGCGGATATTGCGACCCTCGCGCCCGATGATCCGGCCCTTCATGTCGTCCGACGGGATGGCGACGGTCCGAACCGTGCTCTCGCTGGTGTGCTCGGCCGCGAACCTCTGAACCGCCATCAGCGTGATCTCGCGAGCCTTGTCCTTGGCCTCGGTTTCCGCCTTCTCAACGATATCGCGGACGACCTTGCCGACCAGATGGCGGCTCTCATCCTCAACCCGCTTTAACAGGACTTCAGTGGCGGCGGCTTTGTCCAGGCCGGAAATCTTCTGAAGCGCCTCCCGTTGCTGGGCCACCGCCTGCTCGACTTCGCCCTCGCGTCCGACGATCGTCTGCTCCCGGGTTTTCATCGTCTCGGCGAGTTTTGCCAGCGACTGATCCCGTTGAGTCAGGAATTCCTCCTTGCGGTCGATCAGGTCCTCGCGCTTGGCGAGGCGCCGTTCGTCTTCCTTGACCTCACTGCGAGCCTTGTCGAGTTCGCCCTCCACTTTCGAACGCTTTTCGAGGATCTCACGCTCCGACTCCATCCGGACCTTGTCGGCGGCGTTCTTGGCGTCGGCGTCGGCTTGCGTTCGGATCCGCTCCGACTCGCCTTTCGCTTGCGCCACGGTCTGTCGGCCCAATACTCCGGCACCGAAGAGGCCAGCCACGACGCCCGCGACAAGAGCGAGCACGCCCGCGATAGCGACGTGCACGATCCCGATTTCGGCTATGAGCAACGATCCATGCGGCATCCGCGTGTTCTCCAGCGCTCGAAAACGCAGCCGGAGTTTTCACCGTCGGATCGAAGGGGTCTTCACCGCACGTTCACCGAGTGTTCACGGAACCCGCACAGACGCGATACAGAACGCCCTTCCGCCGCGGGCGAACGCAGAGATTCGTAACCCCATCTGAACACTCGACACCGCACTACCGGAGCGCATGAGCGGTTACACCACTCTCCAACAAAGCATGCGGGCCGGCGTATGAAAACGTCACCAACCGCAGAAGGCATCGATCGGCAAGCCGCCGTTTCGATGCCGCGCGGATGAATCCTTCGATCGCGACGGGTCCGGTTTCGCACGGCGCGGAACGCGGAGACCCGACCACGGTAGGGTTCATGCTAGGGGCCGACCTCACCAGTAGGAAGCCGGGCACTCAGGCCGCAGCCCGGAAGTCCGGACGTTTGATTCCCGCGACGCACCGTTCCAGTTGCTGCGAGACGAAATCCTTGTGGCTTGCGTTGAACGAAAAGTCAAAGGCGAGCCCGATGTAAAGGTTCTGTTCGTGATCGACGTGGGTGTGGGCGATCCGCGTCGTCAAGCCCAGCGGGGCGGCGATCATCGGCCGCAGGTCCAGACGCACCCATAGCAGCGGCGATCGTCCGGTGCTGGAAATATCCGCCCGTGCCACCTGAAGGCCGATTCCGCCGCCACCGATGTTCATCAGACGGGCCCGGAACGACTGACCGACATCTGGGAGCGTGAGCTCGGAGGTGATCGGTGCCTGCCCGTTAATTTCGGCGGCAACGATCATGGCGCGGTTCGCTACTTCGGCCGAAACGACCGTTATCGGGTCTTTGAGGGGCCAGCACTCCACACCCGGCATCGAGAGCGACGCCGTGGAAGTTCGGAAAAAGTCCCGGCGCTGACAGCGTTCGACGCTCGTGGGCATGGCGATCCGCATGGAATTGAATGGGGTGTTGACCCCCGGCCTGCCCGGCCCTGCGGGCAATATCTCGCTGCGGAACATCCAGCGATTCTGTCCGACGGCGATCACCCCGATCACCGAGGTGCCCGGCAAGAAATCGATCACCTTCCCGACCGCGGCGGGGCGTTCCAGCACGATCTCCGAATCAGAGACCGCGAAAACCCTCGTCCGCCACATGAGATCTGGAGATTTCTGGCCCGTGTCACCTTGGGTAACGGAGAACTCGATCCCGCCGCCGCGGGCTTGGATGTGCTCGAGGCTCTCTCGCCAACGCTCGGTTCTGGATCGTGATGCGGGCACAGGATGGGCCTTTCGGTTGGGGGGTGCCCGCTTGGGCGGCGCGTGCTCGCTCATCGACCGGGCCACACGCTCACATTCAGCTTGGAAGCGGCAAGTCGGCACTGATGGCAGCGAGTGATTCCGATACAACCGGTAAAGACGGCATCGATGATGCCGGGATCGACACGGCAACCGAGGTTCGGGCGGCATCCGGCTAATAAAATACGGGCGCGCGAAGCGGCGGGGGGCCAAGATGCGTGAAAAACAAGCGCGGCAGCGTCCCGGAGTGGTCGCCGCAAAGGGACGGCGACGGATCTATGACCCTAAAGAAGCCCGGCCACGGGACGAAGGGAATTAGACGCGATGGCCGGACTGCAAAGGGCCGGGCGTGGTTACTTCGTGCCGAGAATCAGCGGAAGCAGCCGCGCATTCTGAACGTTCAAAGAACCCAGCAAGGATGCGGCGGCCGTCGCCTCGGCGTCGGTCCCCTCACCGGCGAATTCAGCCACGCGCGACACCTGACGCTCTTCCAGTTTGTTGCCGAACCGCTTGGCGCTGGCGGCCACGAGGTTCAACAACTCGATGCGCTCCTCACCGGCGGCCTTGAAGGCGGCATCCGCGATCGCCCGCTGGGATCGATCTTCGTCGATGTGGGACAAGATCTCGGCGATAGCGAGCTTCGTTGCGCCCTCCTTCTCGGCGAGGGCTGAACTAAGCGTCAAGGACGCATCGGAAGCTTTCAACACGCTGCTACCGGAGATCGCGAGGTCGCGGAGCGTCTCGAGAGCCCGGCGCGTGTACTCGTCGGCCTCTTCATCGCCGATCGCGCCGCCGCTGGCGGTGGCCACGAGATCATTGATCGCCCGGGTGATGGTTCCGGCGGCCAGACCAGTCTGCCGCACTTCGATCGTCTCGTCGTCGCCGAAGCGGCGGCCGAGTTCGATGTACTCCTGTTGACCCGAGAGCAGCATCAGTGGCGTGGCGGAAAGTTTGCTGGTGCCGCGGACTTCCTCGACCATCGTGCGACCCGCTTCGACGGTCGAAACCTGGGCCACGATCAGGTCAACCGAGGCCGCTTCGGCGAGCGGCCCGGTGAGTTCAGCGACGTTCCCGGCCTGCGGCAAGACGGCGTATCCGAGGGATTCGAGAGTCGTGCGAAGACCCTGATAGATTTCGGCGTCCCGGACCAGAACGGCGGCGGTCTGCTCCTTCGCGCTGCGGACGGCGGCGGCCAAGGTGGGGACCACCCGCTCGGAGCCATCGAACCCGTCCTTGGGCTGCGAGCGGCCGATCGCCAAGGCCGATTCGAACTGGACGCGCCGATTCGGATAGCCGAGAGCCTCGACCAGAGGCGACCGCCCGGATGAGCCCGAGACGAGGGCACCGCGCCCGGCCGTTTTTTCGACCGCTGCGATCGCGCGACGGGCCAGCGGCGTGTCGCGATCATCGATCGCCCGCAGGAGAACACGTTGGGCCACATCAGCCCCGGCGGCGGCACCGAAGTAATCGGCCCCCCGCCGCGAACCCTCGGCGTCTCCGGTGGGGTATGCCGGATTGACGTAGCCTTCAGCCGAGTCGATTTCGCGGGAGTAGTTGGTGGCGACCCACAGGGCCGCGGTGTCCGGGGTCACGCCCCCGGATTTCGCCTGCACCTCCATCGCGCGCTCGGCGAGTCGCATCGCCATGGCTTCGTGGAAAACCGGGGTCACAATGGCCGTCATCTGCAGGCCGGCGGCCGCATCGAACGACCAGAGGAGTTGGTAAGCCTCGCCGGGGAAACTCGTGACTTCGCTCTTCTCGTCGTAATATCCCTCCGCAAGTTCGGTGAGCAGGGATCCGGTTTCGCCGCCCGCCCCACCCAGTCGGCCCATCGCCCGCCTTGCAGCGGTCCGTACCGCATCGCTTTGGGTGGTTTCAGCCAAATCAGAAAGAAACGGCACGCTGGTGCGATAGGGCACTTGGCCGAGGGTGTCGGCAATAACTTCCTGCTGGGCCGGCGGCATGGAAGGCAATGCGGCGGTCAAGGGGGCGATGGTTTGGCGTCCCAGTTCGATGAGAACTCGCTGAACTTCCGCCTGCAGGGCCGGGTTCTGGCGGTCAATGAGGGCCGCGAGCAGCTGCGGAACGGCGTACTCCCCCGCGGCGATCAAGCGTGCTTTGCCCAGCAATCTGCCCCGCAGGGTGCCGGTCAGCAGCGCGATATTCCGCTGGACTTCCTCGGGGTTGCGGGCTCGGGAAAGGCGGCCGGTTTCGTACTCCTTGAGGAGCCCGGCGGCGATGGGCTCCAGCGAGGCCACCCGAAGGGCCTGCCGCACCGAGGTATCGAAACGGGAGGCGTCGTTGGCCTCCACCAACGTCACAAAGTCGGGCCCGGCAATCTTTCGATTCAGCAGTTCCTGCCCGCTGGCCGCGGCAAGATCGTGACGGGCGATCCGCGTGTAGTGGATGAAATCCACCAGGAGTTCGGCGTCCGTCGTGCCTGACGCGGTCCGAGGTGTTTCGGGGGTAGCCGGAGCAACCGGGGCGGCCACTCCCGGCTGTGCAAACGCCGCCGAAGGCCCGAACCAACCGATCGCCATACCGGCGACAAGACAACGACCGAGGCCGTCGGAGAAGCGGGAGGACCGGATGGCGGATCGATGGGTCACGCGAGGCTCCTGAACAACCACAAGCAAAAGAACGATTCGATTCAAGGTACGGCCGCATCGGGCCGGGTATCCGTGCAAGGTGGAGACTGTACCGACGTTGGGGCGAGGGCGTCAAACGGGACGTCGCGAAATGCAATGGTGGCGGCCAAGCGCAATTGTCCGACCCGGCTTTGACCCTTCCGCATGCGAGCGGGGGCTGGTTGCCCCCAGCCGACCGAAGCGGAGCGACCCGGCGCGGTCCGAAAACGGGAAAGTTATGGCGACCGGCAATCGGAGATGAACCTGTCATGCCGAGGTGTCGATGATGGCCGGACCTGCGGGAGATCCCGAGGCAAGGGCAGCGGCACTGAACCGTTCAAGGTGCGGGGACCGGCGAGGCCTTACCCCTATTTGTTTATAAAGGTGAGACATGGCCATCGACAAAGACGTTCTGACCACCGGCGAAGTCGCGAAAATTTGCAACGTGGCCCCGCGCACGGTCTCGAAATGGTTCGATTCCGGCTCGCTGAAAGGGTACCGAATTCCCGGCTCGCGGGACCGCCGAATTCCCTCCTCTGAACTCGTCAAATTCATGCGGGTTCACGGGATCCCTTTGGAAGGCCTGACGTCCGGACGAACCCGCGTGCTCATTGCCGACGGCGATAAAGAAATCGCGGGCACGCTCGAGAAAATCCTGACCGAGCAGACCAGTTACGAACTGAAGACCGCCAGCACCGCCTTCAACGCCGGCATGGAGTGCGAACGCTTCAAGCCGCATGTGCTGCTTCTCGACCTGCACCTTTCGGACGGCGACGCCCGCATCGTGGCCGACAATGTGCGGAAAAGCGAACACCTTTCGTTCACTCGCATCGTGGCGATGAGCGGCAAACTCACCGACGGCCAGGCGATGGCGCTGCGTTCCCAAGGATTCGACAGTTTCCTCAAAAAGCCGTTCCAAGTCCGGCAGGTGGTTGAGGCCATTGAAGCCGCGACCAATCTCGTCCACTAGGCAAGAACAACCTCCGCCTTCCCAAAGCCCCATGCATGGATGCGTGGGGTTTTTGTTGGGTCGGCGTTCCGATGAGAGGTGTCCACTCGATCTGGCCCGGCTTTTCCGGAATAGCCATTCAAAGCGGCGTTTCCGATTCGGTACGTCCACTTGGCAATCGCTCTGCCTCCTCCTACCCTTTCGCCCCGGCGGAGCGGTGCGCTTCGCCTACATCTGAAGACTTCTGCGACCGGCCGGGCTTGTTCGCCCGTCCGGCTCGAGAGTGAAAGGCAGCGTTCGTCATGGCACATAAAAAGGGACAGGGCTCTACCAAGAACGGCCGCGACAGCAATCCGCAGTATCGCGGGGTCAAGTTGTTCGGCGGCGAGGTCGCTCAACCGGGTTCGATCATTGTTCGCCAGGTCGGAACGCCCTTTGTCGCCGGCTTCAATGTCCGCCGCGGCAAGGACGACACCCTTTATTCGGTTTCGGCGGGCGCGGTGACGTACAAGGGCCGCAAGGTCCACGTCATTCCGAGCGATGCCAACGCTGATTGCCCCATCTGGTTGAAGCCGACGACCAACTAAAACGACGCGCGCGCCGTGGCGAGAGCGGCTATCTGGGCCAGAAGCCCCGGCATGTCCGCGAGGCGGAGGGCGGTGCTCGCATCGCTCATGGCGGTGCTCGGCTCGGGGTGGCACTCGATGAAGAGCGCATGGACGCCCGCGGCGGTGGCGGCGTGGGCCAAGAGGGGTGCGCGGTCGGGTCGGCCGCCGGTGGTTTCGCCTGCGCCGGGCAGTTGGGTGGAATGGGTGACGTCGAAACAGACCGGCGGCGAGCCTCCCGGAACTTTCAGATCCATGAGATCGCCCAAGCCGAGAAAGTCGTTCACCAGGCGACCGTAGCCGAAGGTGGTGCCGCGCTCGGTAAGGAGAACGTTGGAGCACCCGGCTTCGGCGAGTTTCTTGACCGGTCCAGCCATGTCGTGCGGGGGAAGGAACTGACCTTTCTTGACGTTGACGCCGCGACCGAAGGTTGCCGCGGCGTGTCCGGCGGCGGCCAAGAGGTCGGTTTGCCGGCAGAGGAACGCGGGGATTTGCAAGAGATCGATGTGTTGAGCCACCGTGCTAGCGTGCGCGGTCTCGTGGATGTCCGTGGTGGTCGGGACGTTGAGGGTGCGGCCGATTTCAGCGATCCACGCGACACCGCGCTCGATGCCCGGGCCGCGGGGTGAGTTGATGCTGGAGCGATTGGCCTTGTCGAAGGAAGCCTTGAAGACATAGTGGAGGCCCGAGGTTTCGCAGGCGGACTTGAGAACTCGCCCGATCGTGAGGCCGAGTTCGAGCGATTCGAGAACGCAGGGCCCCGCGATGATGGCCAGGGGCCGGGCAGGGCCGATCTCGAAACCCGGCAGTGAAAGCGTTCGACTCATTCTCCCAGAGTACGGAGACTACTCGGTCCGCATGGCGGCCCTCAACGCGTTATCCTCCTCTCCCCCCGGCCCCGCTCGCCCCCGAATCTCAAACCCTCCGCCTCTTTGCACGTCCCGCCTCTTCTCGCATGCTCACCCTCCGCCAACTCCGCAAAACCTTCGGCACCCTCACGGCCGTCGATGGGCTTTCCCTCACCATCGCCAAGGGCGAGGTCTTCGCGATCCTCGGCCCCAACGGCGCAGGTAAAAGCACGATCATCAATCTCTGCATAGGACTCTTGGCCCCAGACTCAGGGGACGTCCTCCTCGAAAGCGCTCACGGCCCCATCAGCCCCTGCACCACCGAAGGACGCCGACACCTGGGCGTCGCCCCGCAGGCCCTCGCTCTCTACGAAGACCTCACCGCATGGGAGAACCTCAAGTTCTTCGCCGGTTTGTACAGTCTGAAAGACGCCCCGGGCCGCGCCGAGCATGTGCTGGACGCCGTGCAACTTTCGGCCCGCAAGAACGACCGCGTCAAAACCTACTCCGGCGGGATGAAGCGCCGCCTGAATCTCGCCGTGGCACTCCTGCACGAGCCGCCGCTCCTCCTGCTTGATGAGCCGACGGCTGGCGTCGATCCACAGTCCCGCAACAACATCCTCGAGCTCGTGCGGACCCTGGCATCACAAGGCACCACCGTCATCTACACCACCCATTACATGGAAGAAGCCGCTCGCCTCTGCGACCGCATCGGCATCATCGACAAAGGTCGCCTCCTCGCCTGCGGCACACTCCCGGAACTCGTCGCGAGCCACGGCGGCCAGTCCGTCGTCAAGGTGGCACGCATGAACGGCCGCGAAGACCGCTTCGAAACCACCGACCCCGTCGCAGAACTTTCGCGTCAACTCGCCTCCGGCGACGTCCAAGGCGTCCATATCGAACGCCCGGATCTCGAAACCGTCTTCCTCGCACTCACCGGCCGCAGCCTGCGCGACTGATCCCTCAAACGAACACCACGTGAACACCCTCCGCCCCATCTTCGCCCTCGCCCTCAAAGACCTCCGCCTCCTCTCGCGCGACAAGGCCAACTGCTTCTTCACGTTCGTCTTCCCGCTCCTGCTCGCCGTGTTCTTCGGTCTCATCTTCGGTGGCGGCGGCGGCGGGGGCGGAACCATCGACGTCGCGATCGTCGACCTCTCCACTTCCGAAGCCTCCAAAAACCTCATCGCCGACCTCTCCGCCGACAAGGCCCTCGCCATCACAGCCGCACCCGACGAAGCCGCCGGAGAGCGGATGGTCCGCACCGGCGACGTGCAGGCCTGCATCGTCATCCCCGCATCCTTTGAAAGCGATCTCTCCAACATCTTCGCAGGGGGCGGCGTCGCCCTCACCGCCATCATCGACCCCGCCCGGTCCGCCGAGGCCGGACTCCTCACCGGCAAACTCAATGAGCACGGCTTCCGCCAACTCAGCCGCGTCTTCGCCGACGCCGACCGCATGGACTCAACCCTCGCCAAGGCCAAGTCCACCATCTCTGCCGACACCGACCTGCCCCTTCCCCAGAAGTTGCTCTTTTCCACCCTCTTCGAGCTGTCTCTTATACACATCTCCGAGCCCACGAGACTAAGGCGAATCTCGTATGCCGTCTTCT
>ENA-ORBV01011348-ORBV01011348.1-microbial-mat-metagenome-genome-assembly--contig:-NODE-11348-length-14011-cov-4.132338_pt1 | contig 14011 bp, 9 predicted proteins | sample MGYA00237777_ERZ505514 | MGnify/ENA primary metagenome ERZ505514 (study PRJEB26160, sample SAMN06269048) | microbial mat metagenome | isolation source: Oligotrophic lake microbial mat | place...
AAGTCCTTGAGCAGCCAGGCCTCGGGCTTGATCGCGGCCTCGGTGAGCGGATCGGAGACGAGCGAAACCTTGGCGCTGCCGATGACCTTCACGTAGCGGCCGGTGGGAAAGCCTCCGAAGCCGCCCAGGTCGGCGCCGTCTTCAGTTTTGCGGACGTGCGGTTTGCCGAGCAGGAGCGCGGCGAGCGTCTTGCCATCGGCGCTGATGACCTCGACGAGCGTGCCCGCCTTGTCGCCCTTGCCGGGTTCGTCGAGTTCGAGCCGGGGCAGTTGCGAGGCGCCGACTTTCACCTCCTGCACCGTTTTGAGTTCCCACAGCTTGCGCAGCAGGCCGCTGACTTGCTCGAAGTTCGCCGGGTAATCGGAGCGCTCCTGCACGGTCCACGCGTCGTTTTTTTTCACGAGGTTGAGTTCGCCCGCGGAGGATTTGATCTTCAACCGGGCGACGTCATTGATCGGAAATTCCACGACCTTGCCCCCACCGCCCCCGGTCTCGGACCAGGTGCTGCGGTTTTGTTTGCCGAGGAAATACCAGGCCCCGCCCGCGACGGCGGCGAGGACGAGCAGAATGAAGAGTTGTTTGCCTTTCATGGGAGGGAAGGGGTTGGTTAGCGGGCGGCGCGGCGTTGATGGCGGACGACGGCGAGACCGATGCCGGCGACGGCGACGAGCGCGGGCATGAGCGCGATGTTCAGCCACTTGATGCGGTTTTCCAGCGAGTCGATGTCGGTGCGCAGTTTCTTGCGCTCCTGCTTGAGCTGCTGCTTCACCTCGGTCTCCTTCTTGCGGAAGTTGGTGATCTCGGCCTGCTGCTCGGGCGAGAGGATGAACTTCTGCCCGCCCTGGTCGGCCTTGGTGCGTTGCAGTTCGTTCAGCTTGGTCTGCGCCTCGGTGAGGCTGATTTCGAGTTCCTTGATCTTGTTTTGATAGGCGGACTCGGCCTTGGCCTGGAGCTCATTGACCACGGTGAACTGCCGCTCGCGTGAGGCGCGGCTGCGCACGGTGATGAGATTGTTGTCGCCGCTGAGTTGCTCGATCGCACCCTGGGCGAAGGCGAGGTTGCCATTGGCCGGCATGACGATGCGCTGCCCGCCGCCAAAGGGACTCATGCCTTCCTGCACGGCGATCTGGTCCTGGATGAAGTCGGCGTCGCCGATGAGCACCACGGCGCTTTCCTCCTTCGATTCCTTGAGCCCCGCTTCGGCGGGTGCGTCGGGTTTCTTGTCCTCGGGTTTGGCGTCCGGCGCGGGCGGTGGCTCGGGGGCCTTGGGTTTGCCGTCGGGGAAGGCGGTCTTGAACTTGCCGGTGAGCCGCACGGCGAGCGGATACGAGGTGCCGCTGCGCACGAAATCGCGGATGACTTTCTCGCCTTCCATCTGCGCGGTCATTGGCTCGACGAGCTGGGAATTCTGCGAGCTCTTGAGCAGGACGGTTTGTTTCAGCCCCTCGACAGGCGTGCCAGTGAAGGCGCCCGCGAAGACGAGGAAAAGGTTGTCGGCATTTGCGGTGATGACGTCGTCCTTGTTCACGGCGTTCTCGGTGAGCGCGAGCACCGCGGCCTGGCGGCCCTGGCGCATGCGGGCGACGTAATCGAGATCGGCCACGACCTGCGAGCCGTCGAAGTTGAGGCCCCAGGCTTTAAGTAGCAGAGGCAGATTCGAGCTGCTGGCGCCGCCCATGCCCATCGGTCCTCCGGCAGCGGAAGGATCGAGCACGCTTTGCGGGTCGAGGAAGGCGATGAGTTTGCCGCCGCGCAGGATGAACTGGTCGATGGCGTACTGCGTCGCGTCGGTGATGCCCTTCGGATGGATGAGCATCAGCACCTTCACGTCATCGGGGATTTTGTCCGCGTTCATGTCCACGGTCTTCGTGGTGAAGTCGCGCCCGAGTTCGCTGTAAAGCACCCACGCAGGCTGCCCGCGCTGGCCCATTTGCATCATCATCGGGTTCATCTGTCGGCCGGCAAAAGGCAACGGGCTCATCACGCCGACGACGGGCTTCTCCGCCGTGGCCACGCGCGAGATGGCGCGGGAGAGGTCGTATTCCAGCAAGCGCTCGCGCTCCGGCGTGAGAAAGGGCAGTGCTTCCTTTTGATCGAGCATGCTCACGCTCAGGCCGAGGTAGATCGGCTCGCCATCCAGCCGGGGCTGGCCTTCCACGCCGTCGAGCTTCGCGGAATCCTCGGCGTCGGAATCCGGCACCGGGTCGAGCTTCTGGATTTCCACGAGCCCCTTCGAGGCCTGCCGATATTCGCCGAGCAGATCTTCCACGCGTTGGGCGTAGGTCTTGAGAATGACGGGCATGCGGGTGTCGCCGCGCGTGCAGTAAAAGCGGATCTGCACGGGGGTATCGAGCTTCGCGAGGATCGCGCGGGTGCCGGGCGAGAGCGTGTAGGCGCGCTCTTCGGTGAGGTCGATCCGCGTCTTGGCGCGACCGGCCAGCGCATTGAGGACGACGATGAGGACAAACACCGCCGCTACGCCGAGCGACGAATAGAGCCAGGTTTCGAGACCTTTGTTCTTCATGACTTTGAGGAAGTGAGGGGTGGTTCAGCCCGCGCGATGGGCGCGGATGATGACGCTCGTGGTGAAGAGCGAGAAGACGATGAGGGAGAGAAAATAGACGATGTCGCGAGAATCGAGCACACCCTTCTGGATGCTCTCGAAGTGCGTCATCACGCTAAAGGCGGCGATGCCATCGATCAGCCACGGACTAGCCCAGGCGACGAGCATATTCGTCACCGGCGGGAAGCCGGCGAGGATGAGGAAGAGCGAGAGCACCACCGAGACGATGAAGGCGACGACTTGGTTGCGGGTCATCGCGGAAGTCATCGCAGTGATCGCGAGATACCCGCCGCCCATGAGGAAGCTGCCGAGATAGCTGGCGAAGATCACGCCGTTGTCGGGATTGCCGAGGTAGTTCACGGTCAGCCACACGGGGAAGGTCAGCACCAGCGCGAGACCAACGACGGCCCACGCGGCGAGGAATTTCCCGACGATGGCCTGCCATGGCGTGACCGGCATGGTGAGCAGCAACTCGATCGTGCCGAGGCGCCGCTCCTCACTCCACATGCGCATGCCGACGGCAGGCACGAGGAAGAGATAAAGCCACGGATGCCAGGTAAAGAAAGTCTCCAGATTGGCCTGCCCGCGCTCGAAGAAGCCCGCGACCATGAAGGTGAAGAACCCCGAGAGCAGCAGGAAGATGACGATGAAAACGAAGGCGACGGGCGAGGCGAAGTAGCCGTTCAACTCGCGCTTGGCGATGGTCAGGATCGGCTTCACTTCGCGTCCTCCTTCTTCGTGTCGGGCAGCGTGATGCTGCGGAAGACTTCATCGAGCCGACCCGCTTCCGTGCTCAATTCGAGCAAGGACCAGCGTTCTTTCAACGCGACTTCTCCGACCGCCTTGGCGAGATCGTCGCTGGCGATTTGCTTACGCGGAAAAGCGCGGACGATGAGCGGTGACTCGCTCACGATCACGGAGCGATCCACGGCGGTGAGTCCGTCGAGTTTGCCCTTCACGGCATTCGCGCTGCCATCGGTCAGCCGGAGCGTGACCGCGCCGGCTAGGGTGGAGCGCTGCTTGAGTTCGGCGGGCGTGCCATTGGCGACGATCGCGCCGCGGTCGATGATGATCGCGCGCGAACACACGGCCTCGACTTCCTCGAGGATGTGCGTGGAAAAGATGATCGCCTTCTTCTCGCCCATCGTGCGGATGAGCGTGCGGACTTCGTGCTTCTGGTTCGGGTCGAGGCCGTCGGTCGGTTCGTCGAGGATCAGCACCTCGGGATCGTGGATGATCGACTGCGCGAAACAGGTGCGATGGCGGTAGCCCTTGGAGAGCGTCTCCACGCTCTGGTGGACCACGCTTTCGAGGAAGCACATCTCGATCACGCGGTTGACCGCTTTTTTCTGGGCGTCGCCGCTCAGTCCGCGGAGTTCCGCGGTGAAATTCAGGAAGCCGAGCACAGACATGTCGGCATACGACGGTGCGGCTTCCGGGAGATAGCCGATGAGGCGCTTGGCTTCGATGGGCTTGGCGACAATGTCATGCCCGCCGATGCTCACCTCGCCGGCGGTCGGCGGGATGAAGCCGGTGATCATGCGCATGGTGGTGCTTTTTCCGGCGCCGTTTGGCCCGAGAAAACCAAGCACCTCGCCTTTCTCGACCGTGAACGAGACGTCGTTCACGGCCACCTTCGGGCCGAAGGCTTTCTTCAAATTTCGGACTTTGATCATGGGTGTGGGGATGGAAAGCCCGCGCCATTTAGGGTGCGGGTGGCGAAATGACAACCTCAGCCCCGAAAACGTTGAAAGATTTTTTTGCGAAGAAACATCAACCGCACGTTCGGCGGTAAAAAATGATTCCTCTAAAGGATTGAGATGCCCGGATTCAGCGGCACAATTCGCGCTCAGAAACCTGCTGCGCATGAAATTTCCCGAGAGCTTCGCTTCAATCGTTCCCCCGGTCCGCGGCGCGACGGACTGCCGCCCGTCCTTTCTTTCCTGATCCCATTTTATGAAGGTGATTCGCGTTCCCTGGATTCGTTGCCGCGCCGATGAAGTGGATGCCCGCTCGCACGAAATGGAGTGGCGGCGTCAGTCGTTTTCCGTGCTCGCCTACACCGAGCGGGAGGCGCGCGAATGGTGGGAGGGATTGGAGGATGCGGAGCGCGAGCAATTGCTCGGCATGGTCGCCGTCGATTCGTCCGACCAGGCGGCGTTGTTTTAAAGATTGGGGCGTTGAGATGTCGGGCGAGTGCCCTCATCGTGCATCATGTTTTCTCCCGTTTCCGCCTTGCTCGCTCTGCTCGGATTTCTCCTGTTCGCTGGCTGCTCGGGCAAAGGTGAGTCGCAGCGTCCGGGCGTCTATCGCGGTGGCGCTTTCTATGGAGATGCCGTCCACAGCGAAGACGTGAGTCGGTGAGGCGCGTCGCCGGTTGATGTGCGGAGTGCGGGCTTGCGCGCTTGCCTCCGGGGTGGGGGAGAGCACAACATCCGCGCTCTTTTCCCGAACGCACCCCTCCCCATGGCCGCCCCGCTGACATCTCCGACGCTGACCATCGGCATCCCGTGTTACAACGAGGAACTGACCATCGGCAAAGTCGTGCGCGATTTCCGGGCGGTGTTTCCGGCGGCGCGGGTGCTCGTGATCGACAACGCCAGCACCGACGAAACCGCGCGACTGGCCCGCGAGGCCGGGGCGGAAGTCGTATCCGATCCGCGCAAAGGCAAGGGTCACGCCGTGCAAACGCTCTTCCGCGCAGCGAGCACCGACTACCTGATCATGGTGGATGGCGACGACACCTATCCTGCGGAGGAGGCGCCGAAGCTGATCGCAACGCTCGAACGCGAGGGCGGCGATACCGTGGTCGGGCGCCGCGTGAGTGAAGACCCGGCCGCGTTCAAGATGCTGCACACGTGGGCGAATGACCTTCTTGCGGGGACGATCCAGACGGTCTTCCGCAGCCCGTGCGACGATCTGTTTTCCGGCTACCGCCTTTTCACCAGGGCCTTTTATCGCAACGTGCCGCTGATCGCGAAAGGCTTTGAGGTCGAGACCGAACTGGCGCTGCAAACGATCGACAAGGGCTTCGTGCAGCGCGTCGTGGATGTGCATTTCCGCAGCCGCCCGGAAGGCTCCTTTTCCAAGCTGAACACGATGCAGGATGGGCTGCGCGTGCTGCGCGTCATCCTTTGGGTCGTGAAGGATTTCCGCCCGCTGATGTTCTTCTCCGCGGTCAGCTTTTTTTTCGCGCTGCTCTCGCTGGGCGTCGGCATTTTTCCGATCATCGACTACGTCCTCTACCAGTGGGTCTATCGCGTGCCGCTGGCCATCCTCGCGGCGGGACTCGCGGTGATCTCCGCGCTGAGCCTGACGTGCGGCGTGATCCTCGACACCATCGTTCGCTACAACCGCGAGCAGTTCCTCGTTCGCCTGCGCAATTATGAGTGAGGCGACGCGTTCCGTGTGGGCGCGCTTCGTGGAGGCGCTGCGGCATCCGGCGCTGCGCCAGTTGCTGCTCTACTGCCTGCCGGCGCTGCTCGTCGGGTTCGCGCTGCGGGCCGCGGTGATGTGGACGATGCCATACGCGTTCATCCAATACGACAGCTCGGATTTTTTTGAAACGACGTGGCGCTGGCTGGAAAAGGGCGAGTTCTACGTCCACTACCGGCGCTCCTATCTCACGCCGTATCTTTTCAGCCTGCCTTGCTTGCTCCCGTGGCCGGGGCTGATCTCCATCGCCCTCGCGCAGCACGCACTTGGCCTGCTCGCCATCGTCCTCGTCGGCGCGCTCGTGCGGCTGTGGTTGGGCTTTTGGAAAATCGCGATCATCCCGATCACGCTGCTTTTCGCTGCGAGCCCGATGGTCGTCTGGTACGAACACACGGTGCTCGGCGAAACGCAGTATTTGTTCTTCGCTTTGCTCGCGGTGCTGCTCGGCACGCTCTTCGTCCGGCGCCCGAATTTTTGGACGCTGACCGCGTTGCTCGTCGGCCTTTTTCTCGTCATGGGCACCCGACTGGAAGCGAAGACCTTCTGCCTCTTCGGGCTCGTGATCATCGTCCACGGATTTTGGAAACAGTGGCTGCGGATGGGGCTCGGGGTCGCGGTGCTGGCGGCGGTGGTGCTGCTCGCGATGCGGCTCGGTCCAGGGCGCGACGGACTCTCGCTCGCCTACGCCACGCTCATCCGGTTCGCGCCCGATCAATCGCGCGCGGAGCCCGACATCGCGCCTTTTCTGCTCCCCGTGCGCGACGAGGCGCGCCGCCTTTTTCCCGACTACCCCGGCGACCTCGTGCAACTCGACAAGGACATCACCGGCTTCGTCGAGGACTACGTGCGGGACCAAAAAGCGCGCGGGATCAAAAAGAAAAAGGCCGAGGTCATCAAGAGCCTCTGCCGCGAAGCCGTGGCCGCGCGCCCGGTGGATTCGCTGCTCCTGCCGCTGCAAAAATTCCAACTCGCGATCGATGTCTGGAGCGCTTACGCGTTCGACTTCGAGGCGCTCTACCTCAAGCAGCGCCACTCCGCGACGCATCGCCCGTGGATGCTCGCGCTGAGCCCGCGGCTGACGGGCGAGTCGCTCGACCGCGAGCAAATGCTGGCCTGGGTGGACAGCCACTACAACCCGCTCCGCATCGCGTGGCTCGGGCGCTACCAGGAGCTTTGGAACAACGCGCGCATCGCCCTCCGCCTGCCGGATCGCCCGATGAATCACGAACGCTGGGTGCATGATTTCTACGGCGGCATCCCGGACAAACATCACCTCATGCCGGGCGTGCCCTACTTCTATCTCGTCGTGCTCGTCGGCCTGACCGTCGCCTTTTTCCGCCCGGCCCGTTTCCAGTGGGTCCACATCGCCTGGATCTCGACCATGCTCGGCGGCCTGTATGTCGCCTCGATGATCGGCGTGACCAATGCGCGCTACCGCTTCGCCTGCGAGATTTTTTTCCTGATCTACTTCGGCCTGCTGCTGGAGACGATCGCGGTCTGGCTTCGGGCTCGATTGAGCAAGCGTGCGCCGGCGTCCGTGAGCGGGAGTTAGCTTTGGACTGGGAGTGGATTGGGCGGCGTTCCGCGGGGGAGTTTTGATCCTAATGCTTGCTTCTCGCGGCGATTGTTTTACTCGGCAACCATGCGCGCCTCGCTCGCTCTCCCCTCCAGCCTCCTCACTCTCGTTTTCGGCAGCGTTTCTGCCGCCGACGTGGACTTCCAACGCGACATCCAGCCGATCTTTGCCGAGTACTGCCTGGAGTGCCACGGACCGGATGAGGCCAAGGGCGGGCTGCTCCTGACGTCGCGTGCCGGGGCGCTGAAAGAACTCGAAAGCGGTGCGCACGGCGTGGTGCCGGGGAAGGTCGAGGAAAGCGAACTGATCACGCGCCTCACGACCACGGAGGCGGACGACGTGATGCCGCCGAAGAAGAAATCGAAGCGCCCGAAACCGGCGGAGATCGAGCTTTTGAAAAAGTGGGTCGCGAGCGGGGCGGAGTGGAACGGCCACTGGGCGTATCGCCCGATCGTGCGGCCGCAAGCTCCTGCCGGCGGCCATCCGATCGACGCCTTCGTTCACACCAAACTCGCGGAGAAAAAGATCGCGCCTTCCCCGGAAGCCGATCGCTACACGCTGATCAAACGCGTTTCCTACGACCTGCTCGGCCTGCTGCCGACCCCGGAGGAAGCCGATGCCTTTGTCCGCGATGCGGCGCCCGATGCTTACGCCAAGCTCGTCGATCGCGCGCTGGCTTCGCCGCACTTCGGTGAGCGCTGGGGGCGGCATTGGCTCGACCAGGCGCGCTATGCGGACAGCGATGGGTACGAAAAGGACAGCCCGCGGCCCGACGCGTGGCGTTATCGCGATTGGGTGATCAATGCGGTGAACACGGATTTGCCGTTCGACCAATTCACGATCGAACAACTCGCCGGCGATCTGCTCCCGGAGGCAACGTCGGAGCAAGTTCTCGCGACCGCTTTCCACCGGCAGACGCTGACCAACAAGGAAGGTGGCGTGGATCAGGAGCAGTACCGGGTCGAGGCCGTCTTCGATCGCACCGAGACCACTGGCAGCGTGTGGCTGGCGCATACCGTGGGTTGCGCGCGCTGCCACACGCACAAGTATGACCAGATCACGCAGCGCGAATACTACGGGATGTTCGCTTTCTTCAATGACGCCGATGAAACGAGCACCAAGGTCGGCTCCACACGCGAGGCGCTCGCGGAGTTTGAGCGCCAGAATGCGCCGCACCTGACGAAGCTCCGCGATTTGGAAGGGAAGCTGGCCGTGGCGCGCGCCGCGCTGGCGGAGCGTTTTCCGGCTTGGGAAAAGGAAACGAATGCCCGGCTCGCCGCAGTCGGGAATCGCCAACCGCAGGCCCAGACTGTGGAGGTGGAGTCGATCGCCGCGCAGGGCGATTTGGCTTTTGTGAAGCAGTCCGACGGCTCGTGGCTGGTCGCGGGGGAGCAGGCGCCGAGCGATGTCTATTCCATCGTCGCGAAACTTCCGCCGGGCACGATCAGCGGTCTGCGTCTCGAGATGTTGCCGGATGAGGCGTTGCCGAAAAACGGCCCCGGTCGCAGCGAGGGGGGAAATTTCGTCCTCTCCGAAATCGCCGTGCGTTCGGGCACTGACGCGAACAAGGGCGAACCGCTCGAGCTTCACTCGCCCAAGGCGAGCTTCAGCCAGACCGGTTGGGCGGTCGCGGCCGCGATCGATGGCAACCCGGAGACGGGCTGGGGCATTTCTGGGCAGGTCGGCAAAGCGCACAACGCCACGTTCCAATTCATCGACCCGATCAACAGCGCGCAGACGCCGCGGGTCACGATCACTCTCGCGCAGCAGTATCCGAAGAAGAACCACGCCATCGGTCGCTTCCGCCTGGTCGCGCTCGTGGGCGAGAGCGCGGAGAGCATCGTCTCAACGGATGTGAAGCGCCTCCTCGCCATCGGCTCGGAGAAGTGGACGAATGACGGGCGCGGGACGATCACCGATTGGCTGACTCATTTCGATCCCGCGGCATCAGCCCTGGCCAAGGCACTGGCCGCCGCCGAGGCCAGCGGGCCCAAGCCACCGCTCATGGATGTGCGGGTGCTGGCGCAGCGCAAACAATCGCGCGAGACGCGCCTGCTTTATCGCGGGGAGTTTCTGTCGCCGAAAGATTCTGTCGGGCCCGGCACTCCCGCGATCCTACCGCCGATCGAGGCGCGGAATGGCGGCAAATCCGACCGGCTCGATCTGGCCCGGTGGCTGGTCAGCCGGGAGAATCCGCTGACCGCCCGCGTCGTCGCGAACCAGATTTGGATGCGTCTTTTCGGCGAAGGGATCGTGCGGACGCCCGCGGATTTCGGGGTACGTGGAGAGAAACCTTCGCACGCGGAATTGCTCGACTGGCTGGCCAGCGAGTTCGTGGATCGTGGCTGGAGCCGCAAGCATCTCATCCGCGTGGTCATGAACTCGGAGACATATCGGCAGCGCGCCGACGTGCGGGAGGAACTCAACGAGATCGATCCCCGTAACACGCTGCTCGCGCGCCAGAATCGGCTCCGAGCCGAAGGCGAGATCGTGCGTGATCTACATCTCGCTGCGGGTGGATTGCTCGCGAGCAAGGTCGGCGGCCCGAGTGTCTTCCCGCCGATGCCGCCGGAGGTTGCGGCCTTGAGTTACGCGAACAATTTCAAGTGGAACGAGAGCAAGGGCGAGGATCGCTACCGGCGCGGGATGTATACCTTCTTCAAGCGCACCGCGCCTTACCCCGACCTGATGACCTTCGATTGCCCGGACGCCAACGTCGCCAACGTGCGCCGCACCATTTCCAACACCCCGCTGCAGGCCCTCACCACGCTGAACTCCGGGACCTTTGCCGAAGCCGCGAGCGCGCTGGCGAAAAGGGTGCTTAAGGAACCCGGCGCCGATGACGCCGAACGCATGGCGCGCGCCTTCCGCCTCAGCCTCGTCCGCCCGCCGCAGCTTCAGGAAACCGCGGTCCTGCTCGGGCTGCTCGCTGACGCTCGGGCCTATTACGATACGCATCAGGAAGACGCGAAGAAGGTGGCCGCTGATGCGGAATCGGCGGCGTGGACGACAACCGCACGGATCCTTTTGAACACCGACGAATTGATCACCCGCGACTGACGCCATGAACCCTCTCGAACAAGCTGTCCACTTCACGCGCCGCGATTTTTTCACCACCACCGCGAACGGCCTCGGCATGCTCGCGCTGGGCTCGATGCTGAATGAGGACCAGCTCTTCGCGGCATCCGCCACGGACAGCGCTGATCCGCTTTTACCGAAGAAGCCGCACTTCGCGCCGAAGGCGAAGAACTGCATTTTCATCTTCATGGAAGGCGCACCGAGCCAGCTCGATCTTTACGATCCGAAGCCGAAGCTCAACGAACTGAACGGCCAGCCGCTACCTGAGTCGCTCACAAAAAATGTGCGCTTCGCTTTCATCAAAAAAGAGTCGGCGGTGCTGATGGGCTCGCCGCGGAAGTTTGCCAGGCACGGCCAGTCGGGAATGGAGTTCAGCGACCTGCTGCCGCACCTCGCGACGTGTTCGGATGATCTCGTGCAAGTGCGCTCGATGCACACGGATCAGTTTAACCATCACCCCGCGCAGCTTGTCTTGGCCTGCGGGCGTTCGACGTTTGGTCTGCCGACGATGGGTTCGTGGCTGACCTATGGTCTCGGCAGCGAGTCGCGCAATCTGCCCGGCTACGTCGTGCTCACGGCGGGCCGCGGCGGGAGCGCGGGTGCGTCGATGTGGCAGTCGGGTTTTCTGCCGAGCGTGTATTCCGGCGTGCTGTTCCGGAACCAGGGCGACCCGGTGCTGAATCTGCGCAACCCCGAGGGACTGCCCGTGGAACTGCAGCGCAAAGGCCTCGACGCGCTGGCGCAGCTCAATCAGCTCCGCTTTGAGCAGGCGCGTGATCCGGAAATCGCTTCGCGCATTTCCGCCTACGAACTGGCCTTCCGGATGCAGAGCGCGGCGCCGGAACTGATCGACCTCTCCGGTGAATCGGCGGAGACGCTGACCATGTATGGCGTGGATCGCGAGGACTTGAAGGTGAAGGCGGATCGCGCGGGCGGCGTCGGCCAGTACAAGAACTACGCGCGGAACTGCCTGCTCGCGCGTCGACTCGTGGAACGCGGGGTGCGCTTCGTGAATGTCATTCATGCCTCGTGGGATCATCACTCGAATCTCGACAACGAACTCGCCTTCAACGCGGGCATGGCTGATCAGCCGATCGCTGCGTTGATCAAGGATCTCAAGCAACGTGGCCTGCTCGACGAGACGCTGATTGTCGTTGCGGGGGAATTTGGCCGCACGCCGCTGGGCGAGAACCGCGGCGGCAGCAAGAACGTCACGGGTCGCGACCATCACCCGACCGCTTTCACCATCCTGATGGCGGGTGGGGGACTAAAGGGTGGACTGACTTACGGCGAGACCGACGAGATCGGCTGGGGCATCACCAAGGACCCGGTGCATATCAACGATCTGCACGCGACGATGCTTCATCTTTTCGGGATGGATCATCTGCGCCTCACGCACCGATTCCAGGGTCGCGACTTCCGCCTGACGGATGTGGCCGGGAAAGTCGTGAAGCCCTGGCTGGCGTAATCGGCTCAACCGCAGATGCGCGGTGGAAAACGAGAGGGCCGCAGAGGGAACCAATGGAGTTCCTCTGCGGCCCTTTGAAAAAATCTCTGCTTCGCTGCGCTTAAGTCAGCTCATTCACGCCGGGCACCGCGACGGGCGTGACGGGCAGTGAAGTATCCCACTTCAGGTCTTTCGGGAAGAGGTCTTCCTTCGAGTTCAGCGCCTGTTCCCACGAGACTTCCTTGCCGGTGTAGGCCGACATGCGCGCCATGATCGCCATGAGCGTGGATTTGGTGAAACGGTCTCCGGTATTGATCGGGCGCCCGCTGCGGATCGAGGCATACATTTCGTCATGCTCGGTCTGGTAGCCATTGTCCTGCGTGCCGGCGGGCGTGGCGTAGCGCCACGGATTTTCGCTGCGCACGATGACGTGGCGCTTGCTGCCGCTTTCGCCCTGATAGACGCCCTTCGTGCCGAAGACTTCGTCGGTGTTGGCGTTGTAGCAGCGCCCAAACTGGCGGGTGAAATGATAACCCTTCGTGCCATTTTCCCAGCGATACTCAGCGGTGAAGTGATCGTAAATGTTGCCGTAGTCGCCGCCTGCTTCGCCCCGCGCCTGGCGTCCGCCGGTCGCGACGACTGAGGCCGGTGCTTCGTCTTTCATGGTCCAGAGCATCTTGTCGATGCTGTGCACGGCCTGCTCGACCACGTGATCACCCGAGAGCCACGTGAAGTAATACCAGCGGCGCAACTGCCACTCGAGATCGGTCTTGGTGTTCTGCTTATTCCACTTCGGATACCGATCCACGGCGCCCGTGTAGTAGCTGGAGTAGATTGCGAGGATGTCGCCGATCGCACCGTTGTGGATCTTTTCGTAAACCTCGCGATTCGCTTTCGTCCAGCGCCAGACGAAGCCATCGACGAGCGCGAGATTCTTCTCCTTGGCCTTCTTCACGCTCTCGATCACCGAGCGCACGCCGGGTCCATCGACGGCCATCGGCTTCTCGCAAAAGATATGTTTGCCGGCTTCGACCGCAGCCTTGATGTGCAGCGGGCGGAAGGCGGGCGTCGTCGTGAGAATGACCACGTCCACGCCGCTATCGAGCACCTTCTGGTAGGCGTCGAGGCCCACGAATTTCCGCTCCTCGGCGACGTTGATCTTGTCCGGCTTGTCCTTGAATTGCGCGCTGAGCGATTGCAGCGACGTGTCGATCTTGTCGCGGAAGACGTCGCCGAGTGCCCAGAGTTCCACGTTGCTGTCGGCCTGGAGCGCCTGCGACGCCGCGCCGGTGCCGCGTCCGCCACAACCGATGAAGCCGATCTTGATCTTGGCTTTGGCGAGGTCGGCCGCGCGGCCGATCGTGGGGATGCCGACCGCGGAGGCGGCGGCGAGGACGCTCGAAGCCTTGATGAAATCGCGACGGGAAGGGAGGGGTTGGTTCATAGGAGGAGTGGGTGAATGCGGAATTAAAGGACCGGCAGCATAAGCCATCGGCGGACTGCTTCTTTGAAGATTTGGCGGCAATCGATAAAGGATAAAATCCCGGAAAAGGAAACGGGAGTGACGAGCAACGGCAACCTGCCGATCAAGCATGTGGGCTCAATCCAGCTTCTTCTTCGGTGGGGCGATCTTGATCTGCGGTGGTGGGGTTGCTGGTTTCGGACCGGGGACCGGCGTTGCGACAGGTCGAGGTGTGGTTGGCGGGCGCGGGGGCGGTGTCGCTGGTTCGACCATGCGGTTCACGTCGAAATCCGTGATCGGCTCGCTCACGTCGGCATTGGTGATCAGTTCCCAGCCCGCGCCGATGCCCACCGCTTCGCACAACTCGCGCGCTTGGAGATACGCGTCGAAGGCGCCCTTCGTGACGTGAAACCAAATGATCGCGTTGGCCGATTTGTGGCGGCGCAGATC
>ENA-ORBV01011351-ORBV01011351.1-microbial-mat-metagenome-genome-assembly--contig:-NODE-11351-length-14007-cov-4.618019_pt1 | contig 14007 bp, 10 predicted proteins | sample MGYA00237777_ERZ505514 | MGnify/ENA primary metagenome ERZ505514 (study PRJEB26160, sample SAMN06269048) | microbial mat metagenome | isolation source: Oligotrophic lake microbial mat | place...
CCGGTGCTTGAAATAGATTGGAATCTGGTGGTACTTTTTGCTGTTGATGTCCCGTGAGCCCTTCGCTGTGGCAAAGGCGAGGAAGCGAGGCCACTGGCCGTGCCACACAAACAGCATGCCAAGCTGCACCCCTCCTCCCTGCCACCTCCATGAATCGAACTGCTTTAGCTCTGCACAATCCAGGACGAGTCTGGCCGCCAACGGAAGAAAATTAGGTGCCCATCAAAATCGTATCTTTCTCTTGCAACACCAAAATCTCCCACTTCGAAGAAAAAAACGACATAACAAAAAGGATACATTCGAGAACCGAGAGAATAATAGATAATAGATAATGGACGACGACGATTTCCCAGGGATAGGAGGGTTATGCGACGACTGCGGGGAAGCGTGGGCCCAGTGTGAGCTTTCGAATCCCGAACGAGGTGCACATCGCCTATGCCGCAAATGTGCGTTCGGAATCAAGACTGTTTTTTGTGGCAAGTGTGGAAGAGATTGTGAAATCTGCCCCGACGAAGAAGACGAAGAATTGGAATGCTGTTCATTATATTTGTGCGGCGGAAAAGACGGCTATGACGAATACTATGATGGTTGCAAGCGCACGTACCATCGGGTTAGAACAAGAACGAGTTGTGGTCATGAGACATGCAATTTCTGGAAGGGTTGTCGCGACTGTGCATGCGAGAGGGAAGAAAAGCAAGGGGAGGATGGAACTTATCGGCAGGCCGTGAAAAATGAGGCGCATTTTAAGGTTCGCGACAATCACCTGGTATTGGATCAACTGAAATCAATTGAGAGCAAAAAACTCTGTCGAGTTCTTCAAAGTATATTTGAAGATCCCCGTACTAGCGCGACGACAGAAGGAAATGCAATTTCTGCTTCTATCCACGACAAGAATATTTTAAAGAAGCTTCTAACAAAGATTCGAAGCAATGTCGTCCGAGAAGAGCTGGAAGACATACTTGATGATTTGAAAGAGTAGTAGCTTTGTATTTGCCGCAGACCAATGAATACACTTTTGATAATACTAAATAAATACGAGCATTTTGATGAGCAATTACACACACCCGAAAGCGACATTTGGGGACTCCAAAAAAACATTTTTGCAGAAAATTGAGTTTATTCTGAGCCTTTTGTAATGTACTATTACCTTTCCCGTGTACTGCTTTATTCGTACCTGCTTGTATTTGTTGTTCAAACTGAGAGGCAACAGACGGCCAGGGGGTAACTGGTGGCTTACCTGGGTAATCCAGCAATTCGCTGGCGCCGAGTCATAGCCCCGAAGCCGGATAGCAGTTAGTGCTAAATCAGCCCACACCACTCCAAACCGATAGGGAAATGGTAGATTCTTCATTCAGCCACATGTCTGGACGCTTACAGTTTTGGCAGTCGCCTGAATTTTCCTCTTTCTTCCATAATGTGAGCATGCTTCTTTCCTTGCTCCAAAATATCCCAAATGCCTTCTTTCGTGATAACACTGATAAAATCGAGGGATTTTAAGTTTTGATAAACAGGATCTTTGCTCCAATCGAGCCGCAAAATAGAGGACGGTCGGTGTACAGGGATATAATCCGATGCCTTTGCTAAAAAACTTCCATCAATGTGTGGGCGGCCACGAAAGTCGGCTGTCAGCTTGCCATCCAGAAACCAAGGCTGAAAACTCAAACGCATGGGCGAAGCATGGCTGAGAGACGGGATGTATTATCTATATGTAGGTTGGCATCTGACACGCACTTACCAAATGGACGCTGGCCATGTTGCATTTAATAAGATCTTGCTTATCTTGAAAAGTAGACACCTTGACCTTCCCAAATGATGGAACCGGCGTGACCAGAAGGGACAATTTGTCATTTACCATCTCCGCTGCATTATCTGGAAGCAGCTGACACAACCAATCCTCAATCAGGGAACCCCAGATTCCTTGCAAGCCTCCCGATCGATCCCACACACCTGCTTCTTCCGCCAGTTGCAGCGCCAAATCTGTGGCTTCGAGGAAATCAACATTGGCGGCCAAAAGTGTGGCAGTCAGGGCCCCCGCCGAAGCACCGGAAACGGTAACGCGATCCATGTCATAGCCTTGTTCCCTCAAATAGGTGACAGTCCCTGCTTGCCACTACAAAAAACAAATGCAAATATTAATGCAGTACGACGACCATTTTGACAAATGAACACATAAACTCACGTAAAAAAATAAGCCACCTCCAGGGAAAACGAGATGTGGAGTCCTGGCATTTGAAATTTCTTCTTCTGCATTGAAGCTCTCGGGATTTTGGATGATATTGTCGACAACGGAAAAAAGACCACTTCCTTGTTTCTTCAAGATCGTTGGAGTGAAGGTTGTAAACGCCCCTGAAAATTGTATGTTACATTGGAGCAGCAAGACCACGAGGGCGACGGCTAGAGGAATGAGCCTGGTCATGTGGAGTGCGGGTTGTTGGAGTAGTCCTGCTCGAAAATTCCAGTGCACAGAATATCTTCACATCTACCGTCAAACTTTTGTTCCAGAAGCCGCCTGCCGCTACTGTACCAGAGGTACCCTCCTACAACCAGTCATCAAACAGAGATCGATCAAGTCAATGATCCCGTTGTTCCTTGTTTCCTTGTTGGTTGTTTTGGTTGCCAATAAGGGGTGTTTTTTTAGGGATGAGGCTTCGTATCCGTGACTCAGAATCGAACGCGGCAACAACACCTACATGGACATAGTGCAATGTTCCACACCCTCCATTAGGGAGTCAAAATAGAGCCGTTAAATGGAACCAACATAGCCAATGGAGCCAAGAGACATAAAGGACACAAAATGGAGCCATGTGCATCCAAATTGTACAGTAAAATGGTTCCAAAAAGGAGCCAAACAGGAGTCAATTGACGAGCAAATGGAGCCACTGAAACAACGGAGCCATGAATGGAGTCAAGCTGAGGTAGAGTTTTTGGCTGCAGCACTTGACCTGTGTAGAAATCTAGAAGTGTCCTGGAAAATGCCCAATGCATTGACATCCGTTGAGTCATGCCACAAATCATCCCGTGTTCACACCGTTGGATTTTGCAGCGTTGTTTCACAGCAAGATTTTCAAAAAATCTGCCCATGTTTTTGTGGCATGATTCACAGTTGGATTCATGGTGGGATTCCAAATGGATCTGATTGAGGTCTGACAAGTGGGCAATGGTTGAATTCAATCCGATCCCAATTTCAAATGGACCAATCAAAATCTTTCTGTGAATTCTCCTGCATTTTCACAACAGCTTTTTTGGTCCTGGTTTGCAGTTGAATTTTTGGAAAAATTCTCCCACATTTTTACAGCATGATTTTGCAGCATAATTCAACGGATGCAACGCATGAGGTCAGTTCCTGGCTCACAAACGAATTCTGCAAGCATGCATCAGCATGCTGCTCAACAACAATGTGCTGAACTGAATCAAATGCAACAGTTGTCACAGCAAACATTGGCAACATTGGATGCGTCATGAGCATGGGTTCACAACTGTGCTTTTGTGGAATTCAGTTCAAAGAGTGTTCATGCAAACAATTTGCAGAATTGAATTCCATTGTTTGGCATTGCTCATGGCAAAACATGTGTGACCTGGATTGGCAACTTTGACACCAGACTTAGTCAGCTTTCTGTTGTGTTCATAGCTAGCTTCACTGCAGATGAACCTTAAAAAACCCCATTGTGGAGGATGGATTCCAAAAGTTCAACTTCTTCATAAAAAAGCTCTAACCCTCTAAGTTTCCCCAGTCTTGATCTCAAGATGTCTCACTTCTTGAGAAATGGCGAAGCCCAATTCCAGTCGGCTATCAAATTCCTTGTTTTGTACTGGAGTAATTAATCATCGAGTCGACCCTCTGTTTCTGTCAACTCAACAGTATTAGAGTAAAGCCCTTCTCCAGTCGTTTAGTAGGCGTAAAAATCCTGGTCCGGTCGTCTTCGTTTAAATGATTTTCATGAAAAGGAAATGTCGCTTTATTCGTAAATAGCGACTTAAAAAATGAGACAGTGGTTGTACGTGCAAACGAGTACACTACATTTGGTACAGACGTCCACCGGACGGCTAACTTTAATTTTCACCGATAACCAGTGAGTTTCGAAGAAGCACGTTGCTCATTTTTCGGAACGAATCAAGAGCAGTCGTTGATTTGACACAAGGAACCTCATCAAGGAACCTCATCGAGAATTCATCACTCGTAATACATGCAAAGTTGTTTCGTCCAATCTATCACCGATAAATTTGTCCAAACAAAACCCTTCGCTTTCTCACATAAACTCCAATAGACACAACACAACCAGTCTCTCTCACACACACATTGAATAACAACACACAACAATCATGATCCGATCACTCCTTCTAACACTACTTACAACGCTCCTGGCACATGAGAGGTGCGCCATGGCACAAGAAGTACCGGTAGGTGAATATGTATCCTTCAAACTTCCGGGCGGCCTTCGAGGGACTGAATTCGACCTTATCCCGGCGGACAATGCCACGGTCGCTCCCACTGAACCGCCCAAATACTACATGGAACTTGCTCTGGTATGGGATCAAACGCCAGGGGATGTCAGGATCCAAATCACGGATAAAGGCACGCAAGAGATTCTTTATCGGATCAATGGTGCCGAGGATGGTCCCTCCCAAGTCTCGGTCACACGACGCGAGCCAAAAGTACACAAGTATTATCCGGATATATCGGGATACGATGGGGTCCGCATTGAAATCTTTGACGAATTTGATGATGGTCTTTGTTTTGGGGAGCCGTGTGGCTCGATTACTATTAATAACAGGAGAGGAACCATCTTTCACAATGATGGACATTTCTTTGGATATTTGGCGCTGGATATCCCCGCCGTGGCTCTGGAATGGTAAAATCAGAGCAGAGGATACTGAATTCATTGAGCTTGAGATGAGCCGTCGGGCTGGACTATACTGTATGTTAGGTGCTGCAGCGCTGAAAGGAAGTTTCTATTCCTAGCTAGCCATCGTGGGTGGGTGGGTGGAAACTCCCAACCTGTCAAACGATTCGATGGCTACATACATCTCTTATCCAATACTACGTGTGCTTTTGCTTCCTTGGCTCCCATTTTTTCCCGACCGAATTTGGAAAGGCATACATAATACTAACACTACTATTGTACTACTAAGTACCACCATATGACAAATAATGACGTTCGCAATCTGTATCGTGGCATTGTACCTGCTATCATGTTACTGATCGTGCACCGTGTGGCTAGTTCGGATTCTCATTCGTCGAAGATCCACTTTGATAGGTGCTGTTGACAACTCATCTGCCGGTTCCCATTCCGTGTTTGTCGTTTAATGGATCTGTAGAATAACAGGAGCCGTGGGCTGGTGTCCTACACGAAGTACAATGCGAAGATAGCATTTTGGCATTGCTTTCAGCCTACTACAGTAGCAGTACTGTACTGCTATTAGTAGTATCCAGCTTACTCCTACTACTTCTCGGGCAGTCGGCAGACAAAAAAGGTTACAGGGTTCACAAGTGATTCGGTGTATTCCAACATATGACACCACACTTGAATGACGGATAGTCTTGAGGTGAACCGTCTCTGCTGCCGAGACAGGCAAATGCGCTACCAGAACTACCATTAGTAATATGGATTAGTCGTGCCAACAAATCGGCACATGGGTCATTTTCTTTCCACCGGATGCAAACATGCCCTTCTGCCCATTCATGCTACCTTACTGTAGTTGCATGTCGTTCCAGCAGTGGCAGCCCCAGTCAACACATTGAAACCGCCAGGTGAATGAGCTGCATGTGGGTCAATCCGCAGCAGGTGCTGCCCGGTGCTCAGCTGTGGCAACAAACAAAGGAAACCTAGGCAACCCTTGGACTGAAAGGGTCGATGCTTTTATTGTGGTTCTTTCTCTTTTGCCACTGACCTGCGAGCCAAATTCAACTGGCTTGTCTACTATCAGCTAACAAGCTATCTACTAGCTAGTGGTAGCTAGCTAGAACTGGATAGTTACCTCTGATTACACACTCTAGTTTTGGTGCCTTGGCGACAGCCCTGGGTGCGAATGAATAAACAACCGTTCGATGGGGTGAGCTAGGAGAAGCGTAAACATTATGGGATCCCCTCGCGTTGAGTACCGTTCCATGCATCTGGTGACAGTCCACCCGGTCGATCAAAAGCGCTAGTGTATCCAAACCATGGTCATTATTTCGTTCCAAAGATACCTCGCATGAATGATGAACCAGTATGCTTGAACCAGTCCGTCGTAGTGATCCATTCACGCAAACAACTACCAGAATCTGGTATGAGAATGAGTTTTGGGAACCAACAACCAAGGGGTGTTTGTTAGTGAGAAAGGTCGATTCGCTACCAAACCAACTAACTTGTAGGACTGACAAGAGCCGCTCAGTCGACGACTAACTAATAAACTAATACATCCTCGGATAGATTGAGAATCAATGATTCTTGGTTGATGGCATTCGTAAAGTTTTATGTTTGACAGCTCGGCTCCGATTGCAGTGCCGCAGGATTGTTAAAGCTGGCAAATACTTGATCCAATAGTAGCTCGACAAAAAGAGAGCAGTGCCTCCGATTTTCTTGAAACATAATTCTTCTGTCTCTGAAAGTAGCGCTATCTCTGAAAGTGGCATAGTAAGAGGATCATTTCCGATTACTTTGCGAGAAAATGAAGGCCATTGAAAACTTTTTGGCCGACTTGATTTCGGATCACTGCCGCCGAAACAGCTGGGTACAACTCGACGAGGAAAAAGACGGAGATGGTAGTGGCTTTTTCCAAGTCCAAGTCATCCAAGACAATGCCAAACCACGTCGGTTCACCCTTCCTCCTCCAAGAACACCACGGTTCTTCCATAATAACAAGAACCAGGGACGAAGGAAAAAGAGGTCACATTCCGTTCCCTCGTTGGATCATCCTACGACGCCACTCACTCCAAAGATACGTGGCTGGGACGAGGCAAGTTTGGAAACGAGCCCGATAATTTGTGACTCTCGGTGGGACAGTCACTGTAGCTGTTCTGCCTTGAATCCATTGCCCAAGAAGGATTCTCCTCCCGCACGTCGCCATTCGATTACGTCTGCTTCTACTTCTTCTACCACCACTATGGATAGCAGCAGCAGTAGCAGCAGCAGCAGTACTGAGGAAAGTCCAGGCCCACGAAGATTTCAAGGACTTCGTGTACCCAAACGACGATTGAGCAACGAAGCACCGACAACCACCACCAATCCACAGTCTACGTCAAATCACAATCCTTCACAACTGCCCGTCTCCATCCAGCCACATGTGGAGTGGACATCTCTCGCAGATTGGGACGATGATGACCTCGTCGACTTTAAACAACAACATCAAGTTGTGGCAGAACCCACAACCTTTGATCATCGCAACAACAACCATGGTATTGTCGCCATGCAACTCATTTTAGTAGATGCACCAACAATATAGCCCAAAAGTAGTTGATGCAAGGATGTTGATGGTCTTAGGATGCACTCACCAACGTGTACTCTATACAAAAACAGAAAAGTCACAGAACATGCGATGAGCAGGTCATAAATAGCGACAAGCATATTCTCCATCGTCAGAGGACCTTTCTGCTTGTCATGATGGTAAAATGTGTATCTTGTGCGGCGTTTTTAAAGCCACAATCAGGCTATCACGAGGTCATTATTACATCACAGTATCATTAAAAAGTTGTTGCTCAGAACTCCAGCTTCCAACGCTACTAGAATCTAACTAGAAATAGCATTACTGCAATTGACTAGCTGTCAGATGGCTTGAAGGGTTTTCCTGGCCATTAGTTGTAGTAGCTAGCTAGCGCCGAAACAGAGAATAGGAAAGGGGCGGAGTACTCATATGCTCTGACAAAAGGAGATGAGGCAGTACTATTTTTACTCCAACATCAAAGCAGGAGCGAGGACGTGACGATTTTACTCGTGAATGACACAATTCCCGAGTACCTGAGGTTTCAGGTTCCATAGCTATTCTCTAGTCTTGGAGCTACACTATAAGTCAGTAGGCCCACCATAGCATGCCATTGCCCGCAATAGTGTAACGGTAAAGCTATCTTTCTTGCTTGTCCAAGAAGTAGAATAATAATAGCCCGCAAGCGGAGCGAACGCGGGGCCACGGAAGCATGAATAAAAACACGACTAGTACTAGTAGTTCCGAGAGCATCATCATGTCTTGCGGCAACTCTGCTTCTGTATTCCACTGCCAGTGAGTTCTTAAGGTAAAGGCTATTCTCAGATTTGTTCATCAGTTTCAAGTAACATATAATTATATTAGATCGTTTTACAGCCTTGATCTTCAAGCTAAGAGTGGCCAAAAGCTCTCCTCCTCATAATTTGATCTATCCACTCATCCGTCCCATCCAATCCAGCTTACCCATCGTGCTCTTCACCGAAAACACCGCTCTACACTTCCATGTAAGTTTCCATGGGGCCATCGTCCTCTATTATATGGAGGTCCCTTGAGGTGTGATCTCCGAGTCTGTCCGTGGTCTCGGACGACTCGAGACTACGAGTGTAACTAGAAGTCACAGACTTGATCTTTGATGACAAATCCACAAAGTAGGTTTGCAAAATTCCCTTGCCCTTGGCTCGGATTTTATCTTCTCCAGGAGTGATCCAGCTTTTCTTTCCCCGGGCGATCAAAGCATCAGCAGTCTGCTGACTCACATGAATCCTATTTTTGAGTCCAATATTCGTTCTTTGGCGGTAGTGTAGAAAAAAACCAAGCGCTTACGTGGATCGACGCTTGGAATGGGGACCGAGGCGTGGTGCGAGTATCCCTTGCCCTGTATTCCCATGATGTAGCCCGAAGATTCAAAGGTCTCGGAGGATCCATCTGGGGATATCTCCACGTGAGTGAACGAGCGACACGTCTGAGAAGTCGAGAAATCTCATGCGGAGTGACGCCGCATGCGTGAGCTAGTGGAGCCGAACCGAGGAGCAAGAGGCCGGAAAGCAGGTCGCTTGCTTGGTCGCTGCAGTAGCAGCAGCTGCTGCGTCTATTGGATAGCTTAATACGGATCACCATGGCCGCCAAAAAATTTATTCGCATTGTAGTTCTGGGTGTTGTCGTATTGTTTGGACATGCCCTGGCTTTGAATCTTCTTGGCCTTGAGATACGCATCCCCATTACCACCACCCAAATTGCTGTCATGGTTGTTGAATTCGGGATATGGTATGAAAGTTTCTTTGCGTGGACTGTCCTTGGCCTTGAGATAGCCCTCGCCAATACCACCGCCAAAGTTATGGTTGATATCCTTGTTGAATTCGGGATATGGTATGAATTTTTCTTTGCGTGGACTGCTCTTGGTAGGGAAATAGCCATCCCCATTTCTAACAAAAAACTTTTGAATGTTGCTGTTGTTGTTGGAGTCATATTGCCTTGAAATGCCTTGACTTTGAATGTTTCTGGCATTGAGAACCTCATGCCTTGGCTTGCCCGCGTCGATGTCAATTTTTTCCACGTATCGTGGTCGGCTTGGCAGTAGCTGCGCTTGCTGTGGAAGTCGTTGCTTCAATGGAATATCGCCCTTTGGTATTCCTTCTTTTAGCCCTTGTTGTGGTTGTCGTCGGCGCAATGCTTGTTTTCGTCGGTCCAAGACTTCTTGGCGATGAGCACGAATGGCAGGAGGTAGATTGGGATTTTTCAAAACCTTTGCTTGGCGCTTCAAATGGGGATCATTCATGACGACATCATCATCTCCTTCCTCTTGCTGTGGTTGTTGATGCATGGATGGCAAAGTCCCAAAATAATCGACATAATTGTTCGGTCGTTTCATTTCTTCCACCAAATACTCCGAAAATCGTCCAAAGCTACATACAATCTGATTGCAAAAGCGTACCATTTGAAAGGTGGCTAGGAGCACGACCATTTCAAAGGTTGGATCGTCCGAGGCCAAATGTTGACTCCAGCCTTGTGCCATCATGGCGCCAATATTATGATTGTCACCGCCACCCTGGCCACCGACATTTCCCGTGGCGACTCCCGCAAATCGTGGTCGATCCATGTACATCCAATGGTACTGTGGAAAATGGGTCGTGGCTTCTCCAATGGCATGTTGATCGTCCGTCAAGAGCAAAATGTTGGGTCGTAGTGGAGTATGTTGTTGTTGTTGTTGTGCAAATGGTTGTTGTGGTCGTGGACGAGCTTCTTGGAACTTGTCGTCGATTTGGTCCCTATTATGATTGTGGACATTGTACATTGGATGGTTGATATTCGCATTGACGGCTTGGACATATTCCGCAATGGAATGATATTTTCGTGCCTGGATTTGATCCAAAATGACATCGTTGCGTCGAACATGCATAACGGTACATGGCGTTTGCAATTTCGGCGCTTGCTGGGAGGAGTGCACGAAATCGTAGACTTGTTTCCGCAACCAAGTTTGAGGTCGCACCATGTATTCAATGTACCAACGATATTTATTATAATTGTCGTTGTTGTTGTTGTTATTGTCCGGCTTGTCGTTGTATCCCTGCAAATCTTCAATGTCTTGTTTGGTATTGAAAAACTCGACAGGGTCGCCGGGTTGATTTTGGGACGAGCAGGAAGTCATGTTGAGAAAATAACAATACATGTTGCGTTGTGGACAAGCCGCCCTGCCATTCTTTTGGTAGGCGTATTGCCAAGGCTGACGTTCGGCAATTTGAAAGGGCCGGCCCGTTTTCATGGCAAATTCCAAACCGTCCACCAAATTAAACAATTCCGCCGCAAATCCCACGCCCCACAATCGTTTGATGAGTAGATTGTCGAGTGCACATTTTTTCGCGTCCACAGGAAATTGAATGGTATACAATTGTCGGTAAAAAGCCGCCTTTTGCGGCAGGGTCTCGACCAGAGATTGAAAGCAATAATGGGTGGCATTTTCCGCACCCGCTTGCCACTCGGGATGATGCGTCCAAAAGGCATCGCCATTGACCGCCCAAGGCAAACAAATGGTTTGCGGTTGCGTCAAAGGAGCCGCTTGCGTGGTAGGAGTGGCGGGTAGATACTCTTGGGACAAGTAATATTCTTGATTCTGCAAATCCCACAAGACGTGTTTTTTAAACGATGGATCCAAGAGTGGAATGGCCTTAGCAGCAGTGGTAGTGCTGCCCGTAGCATTACCACGCTGGTAGGGATATCCCTGTTGAAGGGCCACGAGTCTTTGATGCCAACGATGAAGGATAAAAAGGGAAGTACAGAAACTGCAGAGTCCCATTACTAGCAACCGAAATCGATCACCATGATGGTTACTGGTGTGCATGTGGGGTCGCTGGGTATGCTTGCCCTTGGACTGGTGGTGGGAGTCTGTCTTCTGGTCTTTCTCCGAAATGACTGCCAACCGACTCCTTTTGCGTGGCATCGCGGCCTATGTCACATTCATCAGGCAGGTGGAACTTTTAACTACTACTGATATACATTCCTATTCTTGCCAAGGAAATATAAAACGATAAAGGTGGGTGGTGATGAGAGACAGAATGGAATGACGGAAGAATAGGGAAACGATGGATTCTTCCTTGAGCTGCATAGAGGGTCATGTTGGCCACGAAAATTAATGAGCCCAAAATGACTCGATTGCCAATCGTGATAACCCGGGCGGCTTGAACCATCTTTGTGGTGTCATGCCTATGGACCAGCTGGTGGTCTTACAGCCATCAGTCTCGGCCGTCACATGTGTTGTCATCCCTCTTGCTGTGTGTGGCCCCCCAAATCACCAGTGTCTTCCAAACCTACTGTACCAGCACTACAACCTAACACCATAGGTAAATAGAAGCAACAGCTACAAGCTTCAACAGGTTTCACACCACACCAATCTTGGCCAGTGGTCCATTGCGATGTTCTGCGGAGAGTCATGTTGTGTTTCCGTTCCTCAATGCATGTGATGCATGTTTGCCTGGAACTTGCACGCATGCGCCCCTCTTGAGAATCCATGCACCAGCTCTCAATTTTTTTTTTTCGGAACCTTTTGGTCTCGCACCAAGGTGCCCCCGTAAGAATTCTGTGGCAATCCATGGCTCCCAACTGAGTGGTGCAAACAGCGATGGTTCACACAAGTTCATGGATTGCATCATCATGCACTTGTGCCAAAGATGACATTTGTCTTTTTCCATGGGAGCAGTGAACCAAGTCAATGTTGCTCCCACTTTGCAAGCAAGGTGTTGGTTGTCTGCTGCAGTGCAGCATTTGTGAGCATTCATCTGGCAATCCAAATGTCTTTTCCATTCTCCGTTTCTGCTCATTGCATCCAGTTGGTTTTGTCATCCGTTGCATTGCAGTTGTTCTGTTGCTCTTGGACACTTTTGGGTCACATGACTGTCTGTTGCAAAGCTTGGAAGTGTTGCAGGTAGATTTTGCCTGGTGGCAGCTTCTTGTTTGTTCTTGCAATGGTTATCAACTCATGCAGTCTTTTGACAATGTCTGATGGTGTGGCTTTGAAGCATGCTTCGATGGATGCAGCCAGGCACTCCAGTTGTTGATTGGTTTCAGCTGCATTTCAGTTGGACTCACAGGTTCCTTCAGTTGACCAAACCAGTTCTGAATGCAGAACCAATTTTTCTTAGGCAATCAAAGTCTTTGGGTCATGTTTTGCTGTTTGTGTCTCTCTTTTTGAATCATTTGAATTGGAGGCTAACTCTGCTGAGCTTTGGAACTTGGTTCTCCACTCGAGCATGTCATCATAGGTCAGTTTGTTGTCAAACACTGCTATGCCATTGCATCCAAATGAAAATGTAACATTTTGTCATCCTGAATTGTGATTTGGTGTTGTCCAGGAAGCGTGCTTCTTCCAGATCTGTCAGCCATGTTGACTTGCATCATCTGACAGTTTTGAAACTCTTTCTTGCGGTCTGAGTTTCCATCACCATCAAATGCATGGCATTTGATTGATGCATGTTGCATGCCAAATCCAATGAGGTCCAATCAATGTCAAATGTGGATTTGACATTTGTCTGACAAATTCTTAGAAAGCGGTTTGCAGCTGTTTTTTGCTTGTTTCAGCAAAAATTCCAAGCATCTGTTGACACTGACTGTTGTGGGGTTGTTGCAAGTTGTTCACTTCCTCTGTTTTCAAGTTGATCTTTGAGATCACGAGCTTTGGTTTTGGTTCTGGATGTGAAGTCTGCCTTGTTTTTGTCTCTGATTCTTTTCATTTCCAAGTGACCAATCTTTGGGAAGTCTGACATGAAGCTGTTGGCTAGGACTCCTAACCCACAGAGAAGTTTCATTCTTGGTCCATTAGTTTTGAAGATGGGATGGCGTCACAATCAAAAATCATTTGCCGGTGAGGACACTTAGTTTTGCTTTGCCACTGCATTTGCTCTGTCCCTTCTTTGACTCAGAACCTCTGTTGGAAGAGTCGAAATGTCACGGGACAAGTGAGCGTCCAGATAAGACCCTGCGAACAAAGAGCACCAGGACCAATGCAAGCAGTGGCACTGAGTGAAGCTTTTGACTTCACTGCAGTGAGACCACTAGCTAGATGAAGCAAGAGCACAAGCTCATTAATCAATGTGACTTTCAGAGTCAAATGTCCAACCAACATTACATTGATTAATCCTATCGATCGACACGGTCACAATCGACAGAGAGAGCAGCCGAATTGCTCAACAAGAAGAATCAACAGCAAACGAAAAAAGACAACACAACGAAGTGTCGGAGCCGGTGATCGATTGCACCGGAGCTCCACACAACAAACTGAACAAGAGAGCCGTGAGTGCTCATCGACAGAGAGACACGACCGAAGGATCGCACAGTCGATCAACGGATCGCGAAGACCATCAAGAGTGAGTGTTGAGCATCGATTTTGCGAGATCAATCCCTCACTGCACAACCTCAACAAGAGGCACAGCAAGATTGCTGACAAGACAGAGGGAAACACAGCAGTCAAAGCAAAGACTGCATCACTGCGCAGCACCTGACGGCCGAAGCAGTCGGCATCCAAGAAGACAGATCATTGCCAAGTGGCTCTGAACCTGTCTCTTATACACATCTGACGCTGCCGACGAATAGAGAGGTGTAGATCTCGGTGGTCGCCGTATC
>ENA-ORBV01011352-ORBV01011352.1-microbial-mat-metagenome-genome-assembly--contig:-NODE-11352-length-14006-cov-9.505349_pt1 | contig 14006 bp, 16 predicted proteins | sample MGYA00237777_ERZ505514 | MGnify/ENA primary metagenome ERZ505514 (study PRJEB26160, sample SAMN06269048) | microbial mat metagenome | isolation source: Oligotrophic lake microbial mat | place...
TTCAAGCAGAAGACGGCATACGAGATTCGCCTTAGTCTCGTGGGCTCGGAGATGTGTATAAGAGACAGGGCCAAGTTCGTGCGCAAGGCTAAAGCGCCTCCGGTCATCGGACACGCAGGAACTCACCACGACCACAGGTATGGTTCGGTTCGCCCAGCCTGAGAGACCGTCGAACAAATCCTCCTGACCACCCATTTCGAGCACGATTCCGCCACTGTCCTCAATCGCTCTGGTCACGCTGTCAATTGGCTGGTCACCCAGCCGCCAGTGTTCACGAACAAATTCGGCCGCCCTTTCTACGTCGGCTGTACTTCGAACTATCATCCTCTTAGGTGACGACAGCACGCGACCCGGCTCCAGCGCGAGGCTAAGCGTCATGAAAGCCTCGACCTGCGATGCCGCAATGGCCTTGATCTGCTCCTCAGCCGCCTTTCCAAGGGTTTTGGCCTTCCTGAAAGCAAGCCAAGTAACCTCGAAGTGCGACTCTTCTAGAAAAAAGCCGGCTGAAACGCCAAACACTTGAGCCAACGCCCGCAGCGTCGTCGCCTTCGGCGTACTGCCGCCGCACTCGTACTTCGAGAGTCCGGCTTTGGTCAGTGTCAGTTCGCCGCGTTCGGCCAATGCCGCTACGACTTCGTCTTGCGTCATCCCAGCCGCCACTCGCGCCTGTTTGATTCGTTTACTGATCATTTGGTCACCTTGTGTACAAAAAATGGCACCACGCTTGCCGTATCTACGTTGACAGAATATCATCGGTTTGATTTTTTGTCAACAATAGCCGACTTTATTCTTTATCCAACGGCCAATAATCACGTTAGAAAGGTGTTTGCATAGACCGATCTCCGGATGAAATCGCTCAGGGTTGCGGCCGGACCTTTCGGTAGAACCGTTTTTTCGGCCTTCGGCAGTCAGTCGGTCATCGCCGAGTTTATTGGCGGGCAAATCTCCTCCAGCGGCGGGGCATCACTGCTGCGCGAGGCCGAGCGCTCGCTCAAACTTGTCGAGCGGCTCGCCGCGTGCATCGCTGATCCGCGCGTAGGCGGGCTGGCGGATCGTGCTGCAAACCTCAAGCGGCTGACCGTCGCACTCGCTAATCAAATAATGACGCCGCGCGGTTGCCGGCGGCTGCACAATACCAAAACAATCCGAAGCAGGGCGGTGGGGTGATGGGCGGTGCGCGTTCAAAGAGCTCAATTTGATCGCCACGCGGCACGAACCTCCACAGACTACATGAGGAACCCGCACCTCCGAATCCCGATGAGGGCATGAAATACTCGGGCTAGCGTCTTGCCCTGCAAATTCTCAACGTGGCCGCATTCACCAGTCACACCCTTTACAAGTTCGACAAGGTTGTTGCGATGATTCTGCCTTGAAGGCTGCTGTTTCCCCACCAAGCAGGTCATACGATCAAGTTTACTTGTTGCGCTTGCCCAGAGCACACACGATGCGATCACTGCCCGACGACCCAAAAAAAGGCCCATTCGGAGTCAACTACGGTTGGTGGGTTGTCATCAGCATCGTTTACATCATCTCCCCCATCGATCTCCTTCCCGACATAATTCCCATCGTCGGATGGACAGACGATACCGGGATGTTTGGCTTCGGCATCTACTCTTTCATTCGCTGGTTGAAGAGCCGCTCCTCTCCCTGAAGCATAAGAACGCCAGCGCACGCGCCCGCGGCACACATGAACCTCAAGTGGCTCAGTTCGTAGAGCGTGACTCCTCTAACAATTAAGGTATTTCAACTCGCGATATCTGCGAATGGATAGCTCTGCACAAGGCATTTCGGGCACTTGGGCTCTTCGTCCTGGCAGGAGTGCTCAGACCTGTACAGCCGCAAAATCGTCAGGTGGAGCATATGTAAGACGCTTCACGAGAAGTTTACTCTTTCGCGGTTGTAAGTTCTACCGCAAAGCCGTCGGTGATCTTGGCGGTTACAAAGATTACGTTGCGCGCGGTGATGGCCGCGCGGATGGCCCGCTGAGGTTTACTTAATGTTGCGTTGCCAGACTTAACATCCAGGAAGACGATGTTGAGTAAACGTAAGTCACCATCCCCGTTGCGGGCAGCAGAGAGACCATCGAATATAACATAATCAACAGGATCGCCCAGAAACTTGCAATCAGCGGGATCATAATCAAACCCCGGGAGCATCGGGGCGAGCTCCTCAGCGATCTGGCCGCGCCGGGTAGCCGCGCTCTGCTTGACACTCTGCGCGCGAGCCTGTTTAAGCGTGCGCGCGTGAGAGAGCACGAGGCGGATGAGAAAGAAGCCCATGAGTATGATGCCCAGCGCGAAACCAATACTTAATGCCGCGAGCAGCTGAAGCGAGGTGTCCATGTTGGAGGTAACAGTATTCGCCCTGCGCAAAAACCCAAGGTCTCCGCGCCACAACAGCCTGTATCCTCATTCCTACGTCTGGCTACTTACGTTCGAGGTTTGGGCCTCAGGGGGTGGGAGGCATGGGTCCTGGGTGTCTCACTTTGAGAACGAGACAGATGGCGTGCGTCGGCGGATTGTTGATCGGAGCAGCGACGTGCAAGGGGCGATTACGTGTTGGCATGGGTTTCCCACAAGGATAAGTGCCGTTGAACGAGCAGCGGACCGGACTTGCACCCTCGCGAAGTCCACGCTCCTCAGGCTGCACCGTACAATGCACGATGCTGACGCGTGTTTATGTGGACAACTTCCGTTGCATGGTCAACTTCGAGTGCCAGTTGGGCCCGCAGCAGTTGGTGCTTGGTCCAAACGGAGCGGGGAAGTCCACGCTGTTTGAGGTGCTGAGCCTTCTGCGAGATTTCTGCATCCATGGTGAGGCTCCCGACCGCCAACCGCTATTCCCGCGGTTCGGCGGTTCGTCTCGAACCCGGTGGCAGCAAGATGCTCCCGAACAGACATTCGAGTTGGATGTTACGGGGAACGGCGGAACGTATAACCTTCGTCTTGTAATGGACTCTTGGGGCAATCCGGAGCGTCCGCGAGTCGTCAAGGAAGAGGTGAAGTTCGATGGCAAGCCCATATTCCGCTTCGAGAAGGGCGAGGTCCATCTGTACGATGATTACGCAGTTGAGAAAGTGACCTATCCCTTTGATTGGCATCGTTCGGCACTGGCGACGATCACCGAGCGGAAAGATAACTTCAAGCTCTCGTATTTCAAAAAATGGCTCGCCGGTTTGCTGTATGTCCAACCGGACCCTTGGACAATGCTTGGGATCGCGTCACAGGAATCAGACCGGCCCGATCAGCACCTTGCAAACTTCGCCGACTGGTATCGCCACCTGCGTCAGGAAACAGAAGACTACGAGTACATCCGCGATTTGTGCGAGGTCATAGAGGGCTTCGTCTCGATGCGGCTTGAGGTCGCCGGAGAAGGGCGAAGGGAGATCAAAGTGCGAATGGCGGGAGCGGAGAACGAGAAGGGAAGGAAGCTAGAGACTGAGTACACGTTGGGTGAGCTTTCGGAAGGACAGCGCGTACTCATCGGGCTGTATGCGGTGCTGCACTTCGCGCTGAAGCCGGGGGCGACAATCTGCTTCGACGAGCCAGACAACTTCATCGCCCTCCGTGAGGTACAGCCGTGGCTTACGAAGGTGCTCGATCGAGCAGAAGATGACGAGTCAGGCGCACAGGTGTTGATTGTCTCGCACCACCCGGAGCTCTTGAACCGCATGGCCTTCAAGGAAGGCTTGCTTTTTGACCGTCCCGGGGGGCGTCACACTAGAGCCCGGCGGTTTGATGACAGCGCACAGACCGGCTTGACTGCCGCTGAACTCATTGCTCGGGGGTGGGAGCGTGAATGAGCGTATTTCGAGGACGATTCTGTTATGTGAGGACGATCCGCAGGAGCGACTCGTTCGGTCATACCTCAAGGTCTGCGGGCTCAATACGGAACCACCCTACCTTGTACCCCTTAACGCCAGTCGAGAGGTTCAAGGCGGCAACGTGGGATGGGTCGTGCGGGAGTTCCCGAAGCAACTCCATGCGTGCCAGCAGCGGCACGCGACGCAGGCTAACACACTGCTGGTGGTTGTCGCCGATGCCGATTCGCTTACGGTCGTCGAACGTCAGAACCACTTGATCGCCGAACCTCCGGTCACTCCAACAGATCCGCTTGTCATGTTGATTCCTCGACGTCACATTGAGACGTGGATCAAGGCTGCAATGGGCCAGCCAGTCAATGAAACAGAAAACTGCAAGAGCCCCGCCCCAAAAAAGTCTGACGTCCGCGCGGCGTCAGCGACGATTCATGGTTGGGCTCGCAACACTCTACAGCCCGGCTCAACGTGCGTCGCTTCTCTCCACTCGGCGCTGCCTCAATGGCGGAGAATTGGCTAACTCACCAAAGAGCCGCCCCCCGCCCGTGAGAATTTCGATCACGTCGCTTCGCACGCTTTCTCTTGGGCGTGGCCTGCTCCCAGAGTTCGATTCATGTCCTCACCGCTCGCTCAAACTGGTCAAACGCCTCCCCGCGTGCATCGCCGATCCGCGCATGCTCGGAGCGGAAGATCGTACTGCAACACCCTCGCGGCCAGCCGCGGCACGCGGCATACAGCCAGGCGGCCGCGCGGCTGATCGCGGCTGCACAACACCAAACCAACCCGAGGCAGGGCAATGCGATAGTGGGCGGTGCGCGCGCAAAGAGCGAAAACGATCGCTACGCAACAAAAACCTCAACAGGCAACATACCGACCCTGTTTTTTCGGAGCGCGATGACGTATGAAATATGCGGGCTAGCTACGTAGGCACCCATGAGTTTTTCAGCTCTGTCTCTGGCGGTCCTGCATCCGTCCGAAGGTGTGGTCAAGAAGCTTCTCCATTTTTTTCGCCGCACCTTCGACGGCCTGCTCGAGGGTTGCCGCCAGATGCGTCACGGAGACGGGCTGCATATGGGCTGGACGGGCCTCAAGGACGCATTTCTTGTCGTCACCGTGACTTTTTGCGCCGTTCTCATCGTTCAAATGAACCTCTATGCGTGTGAGTTGATCTCTGAAGCGATCGAGAGCAGACGCCACTATGCCTTCAACGCGAAGTGTGAGCTCAGCACTCCCCTCGGTGTTATGGCTTGTATTAACTTGTATCATCATGTTGCGTTATCCTTGAGATGAACGAGATCCTGTGGCATGAATCTGGCGATTTAGTTGCGGCGTATGCGCGTGATGAGGCGTGATGAAGGCCTTAGCCCCTCTAGCCGTCAATGTCAGAGTCAGGGCGCCCACAGAGTGCTGAGACCGAAGTCAGTTTTTCGAGTCGCGCCGTGCCTGCGCACGTTTACCTCTTGCAATAACGTGGCCGAGCACGCGGCTCTCAAGGCCTGCCCGCTTGATCTGAGAACTGTTGACTCTCGACTCTGCCTTCTGCCGCCGTGAGCGGTCCTCATCGAGACGGCCCGCGTTGTCTGGCGCCTTCTGCGTTGCCCGGGAAGGCGGACCCGAATCGTCGTTGGGTTTGACCGCAGGTTTGGCTCGCTGGGATTGCGTCCCGCCAACCGACTTGGTAGCCGGACTTTTCTTGCTCGATCCCGCACGCACGGCCACCGCCGCGATGCTGCCAACCTCGTTCTCAAAGGGCGCCAGCGCAGGAGCATTTGTCTTACGCGCTCGCGGCGCGGCCGAGGAACTATCGGTAGAGCGGGAGTCGCGCATAGCACCACCGAGCCGGCCGGCGGCGGAATCGTCGGATCGACTTGTGGTGCCCACAAGCTCTCCCATCGCCCGGTTCGCGGCTGCTTTCGGCAGCGCCGATCCAGCGAGTACAGTTTTCTTTCGTGTCTTCATAAATCTTTCCTTAGGGGTGGGCGTGGCCGTCATTTGTCAACACTCCAATCACAAGATGAAGGATAATGGTGAGCCAAGTGCCGCGACGCAGATGAGATGGTCTTCATCTACGATGTTGCCCGCCGTCTGTCCTAATGCTGACCATTCACTGCGGCCGCGCGGCTGATGGCGGCTGCATAACGCCAAAAAATCTAAAACAGGGCTACAAGCTGCGGGAGGGTGCCCGCCCAAAAAGCTCAAACCACTCGATCCGCGCCCCGCTACCCTAACCGACCGATGCCCGCCACAACCGCCCTAACCACGCTCGCGACCATCCTCGATCAGTTCCGGGACGACGCCCGCTCCAACCGCGACCTAGGCGACCGCTTCGAGCGGTTGATCGTCAACTACCTGCAACTAGACCCGATCTACGCGGACCTCTTCTCCGACGTGTGGATGTTCAACGACTGGCCCGACAAGGGCCGCATCGGCGACGTGGGCATTGACATCGTCGCCCGCACCAAGGCCACGGGCGAATACTGCGCTATCCAGTGCAAGTTTTACCTCCCCGAGAACACCATCGCCAAGGGCGACATCGACTCGTTCTTCAACGCCGCCGGGAAAGCCCCGTTCACGTCCACCATGATTGTGACCACGACGGACAAGTGGGGCACGAATGCCCGGGATGCGCTCAAACGGCCCACGCCCCCGCTCATCATCAGCGTTCACGACCTCGAAGCCAGCCCAATTGCTTGGTCGAAGTTCGATGCCCGCCGCCCGCACTCCTTCACGCGCCGGGCGATCGCGCCGCTCGTCGAGTCCAAATATGACTCCGGCAATCGCAGGTGGGCATGCTAATGGTTCCAAACCGTCAACGCGTCATCGACCACGGCGAGGTATTCACCCCGCCCGATCTCGTGCGCGACATGCTCGACCTAGTCCGGCATGAGTGCGAACGGATCGACTCGCGCGTTTTGGAGCCCGCCTGCGGCGATGGCAACTTCCTTGCCGAGGTGCTTCGGCGCAAGCTCGCCACGGTTGACCGGTTAAACGCACGTAATCGCCAGAAATGGGAGCGCGATGCCGTGCTGGCTGTTTGCAGTCTCTACGGGATCGATCTCCTTCCCGACAACGTCGCCGCGTGTCGCGATCGGCTGCTAAAGATCGTCGCCAGCACCCACGCCGAGCGGTTCAACGAGCTTCTGCCCGATCCCGCCCGGCGGGCCTTGGCCTTCATCTTGTCCCGCAACATCGTTCATGGCGATGCGCTCACACTCCTCACCGTCGAGAATCAGCCGATCGTTTTCAGCGAGTGGTCGCCCGTGAACGGGACCATGCTCAAACGGCGAGACTTCGCGTACGGGCATTTGATCGACCACTCGCACACCGCGAACCTGCCGCTCTTCAGCGATCTGGGAAAGGATGTGTTCGTGCCGGTTCCGGTGGGCGAGTATCCGCTGTGCCACTACCTTCGCGTGCCGGACCAGCAGGAGGCGCATGAACGGGCATAATCCCGACATCCTCACCTGCCTGGCGAACCTGTCCGCCGATGAGGTCTTTACGCCCCCCAAGTTGGCATCGGCCATGCTTGATGTGCTCCCGCAGGAGTTGTTCCGCCGGCCCGACACGACGTTTCTCGATCCCTTCTGCAAGTCCGGCGTCTTCCTGCGCGAGATCGCCCGACGACTCAACGACGGGTTGAAAGACCAAATGCCTGATCAGCAGGCGCGCATCAACCACATCCTCACCAAGCAAGTCTTCGGGCTGGCAACCAGCGAGCTGACAGCCTTGCTGAGTCGGCGGAGCGTCTATTGCTCCAAGAAGGCGGACGGCAAATACAGCATCGCCACCGCGTTCACCAAGCCGGACGGCAACATCCGCCTGCCCAAGACCGCGCATACTTGGAACGCCAGCGGCAAGTGCGAGTTCTGCGGCGCGAACCAAGGCGAATACGACCGCGACGAAACCCTCGAAGCCTACGCCTACCCATTCATCCACGCCATCGACCCGACTGAGGTATTTAACGTGAAGTTCGACGTGATTGTTGGGAACCCGCCGTATCAGATGAGCGATGGCGGCTTCGGCCGCAGCGCTTCGCCGATCTATCATCAGTTCGTGCAACAGGCGAAGAAGCTCGAACCGCGATACCTCACGATGGTCATTCCTGCCCGTTGGTTCGCTGGTGGCAAGGGGCTGGATGAGTTCAGAGAGTCGATGCTCACTGACAACCGCCTGCGATCAATCGACGACTATCTCAGCGCATCGGACGTCTTCGCGGGGATCGGCCTCAAGGGTGGCGTTTGTTACTTCTTATGGGACCGAGACAACCCCGGAACCTGCCGTGTCGCGACACATTTCAAAGACTGGCCCGTAGTGACAGCCAGTCGTCCGCTTCTCGAAGAGGGGGTGGACGTTTTCATCCGGTTCAACGAAGGGGTTTCGATCCTCAAGAAGGTCGCTGCTGTCGAGAGCGGGAAATCGCTGTCGCTGTCCCTGGCCGACAGTCAGCGTTTCGACCGACTGGTGAGTTCAAGAAAACCGTTCGGGCTAGAGACAACGTTTAAGGGAAAGGCAGTTAAGCGTGCCGGTGACGTCCTGATCTTTCAGAATGGCGGCACGGGCTACGTCCCTAGAAACTCAATATCGACGGGCATCCACCTCATTGACAAGTGGAAGCTATTCGTGGGATACGCCGCCCCGGGGACCGGCAACAAAGACACCTACCCGCACCGGATTATCAGCACACCGTTCATCGGAGAGCCGGGCTCCATCTCGTCAGAGACCTACCTCTGCATTGGCCCCTTCGACTCCAAGAGTCAGGCCGAGAGCGCCCTTTCCTACGTCTCTTGCCGGCTGACTCGCCTCCTGATTCTTCTGCACAAGCCATCTCAACACACGACGCGTAAGGTCTACACCTTCGTGCCCACCCAAGCTTGGACCAAGCAGTGGACGGACAGTGACCTCTATACGAAGTATGGCCTCTCCGAAAGTGAGATCGCGTTCATCGAGAAGATCGTGCGCCCGATGGACGTCACTGGCGGTGCCACTGACGAGGTCATCTCCGACGTCGATGAAGATGAGTAAAGGATGAGATTCATGGCAATCGACGATTTTTTCCCCAAGCGCCCCGCGGCAACCCCAACGATCTACGCCTACGCCAGCACGCACCCGGATCACGCAGGGTCGCTGAAGGTCGGCTACACCGAGCGGATTGCAGCCGACCGGATCGCCGAGCAGTTTCCACCCGGCTTGAATGCCTACCGCATCGAATTGATCGAACCGGCCATGCGCTCGGACGGGTCGGGGTTCACGGACCACGATGTACACCGGCATTTGCGGGCCAAGGGGATCAGGAACCCGTCGCACGAATGGTTCAAATGCACCGTGGCGCAGGTGCGGGCGGCGGTCGTTGCCGTGCGCGAGCGGAACGCCAATGTCGAAGACCGCACCCTGAGCTTCGGCATGCGCCCCGAGCAGCGCGAGGCGGTGGAGATGACGGCCAACTACTTCCGCAATGCCGGGGCCGAGCAGCCGGGGCACACGCCGCACTTTCTGTGGAACGCGAAGATGCGTTTCGGTAAGACCTTTGCCGCGTATCAACTGGCAAAGTCGATGGGCTGGACGAAGGTGCTGGTGCTGACGTTCAAGCCCGTGGTGGTGCAGGCGTGGTCGGAAGATTTGTTGCGTCACACGGACTTTGAGGGTTGGCAGTTCATCTCCCGCGACGGAGAACTGACCTACGAACAGGCGAACAAGAAGAAGCCGATTGTGTGCTTCGGTAGCTTTCAGGACTTCTTGCAGCGCACGGCGGGCGGTGCGATCAAGCCGCGCAATGAATGGGTGCATGACACCGAGTGGGACTGCGTGATTCTGGACGAGTACCACTACGGCGCGTGGCGTGAGAACGCCAAGGGGTTGTTCGGCGCGGATGAGGAAGACACCGGTGAAGTGGCCGACGAAGTGACCAAGGTTGAAGCGGAGTTTGACGAGTCGATTTTGCCGATCACGACGGGGCATTACCTGTATCTCTCAGGCACGCCGTTCCGGGCGCTGGCATCGGGCGAGTTCATCGAAGAGCAGATTTACAACTGGACCTACAGCGACGAGCAGCGGGCGAAACGTGATTGGGCGGGACCGGGTGCGAATCCGTATGCGGCGCTGCCCCGATTGGTCTTGATGACCTACACGCTGCCGGACGACATCCGGCAGGTGGCGGAAGAGGGAGAGTTCAACGAGTTCGACTTGAACGAGTTCTTCTTGGCGGAGGGTGACGGCGAGGACGCCAAGTTTGAGCACGCGGATGAAGTGCAGAAGTGGCTGGACCTGATCCGCGGGGCGTATCGCGGGACGACGGTGGATGATTTGAAGCTCGGGAAGGACCGCCCCCCGTTGCCGTTCAGCGATGCGCGGCTATTGGGTGTGTTGCAGCACTCGTTCTGGTTCCTGCCGAGCGTGGCATCGTGTCACGCGATGGCGAATCTGCTCCGGGAAAAGAACAACACCTTCTATCACGACTACAACGTGGTGATGGCGGCGGGCGCGAGCGCGGGTATCGGCGCGGCAGCACTGCCGCCGGTCCTGGAGGCGATGAAAGAACCGCTATCGAGCAAGTCGATCACGCTGTCCTGCGGGAAGCTGACGACGGGCGTGACCGTGCGCCCGTGGGCGGGGATGCTGATGCTCCGCAAGTGCAGCAGCCCGGAGACGTACTTCCAGTCCGCCTTTCGCGTGCAATCCCCGTGGACAGTGTCAGACGAGGCGAGAAACGAGGTCGTCGTCAAGCCCGAGTGCTACGTCTTCGACTTTGCGCCCAACCGCGCGCTGCGGCAGATCGCGGACTATGGCTCACGCCTGGCTACGGACGATACCACCCCGGAGCAGCGCATAGCCGAGTTGGTGGGGTTCCTGCCTGTGCTCCAGTACGACGGCAGTTCGATGCGTCAACTGGACGCGGAGGCGATCTTGGACATCGCGACCGCAGGCACCAGCGCAACGCTGTTGGCCAAGCGGTGGGAGAGCGTGCTGCTGGTGAACGTCGACGACAGCACGCTCGGCCGCCTGATGAACGACGAAGCCGCCATGAATGCGCTGATGAGTATTGAGGGCTTCCGAAACCTGAATACCGATCTCGAAACGATCATCAATCGCTCCGAGCAGATCAAGGACGCCAAGCGGCAGATCTCGGAGGGTGAAGAGCCCAACAAGAAAGAAAAGGCAGAACTCACAGAGGCCGAGAAGGAGCGCAAGAGTCTGCGTAAGCAGGTGCAGGAGAAGCTCATCAAGTTCGCCGCCCGCGTACCCGTGTTCATGTATCTGACGGACTTCCGCGAACAACGCCTCAAAGATGTCATCACGAAGCTCGAACCTAAGTTGTTCAAGCGCGTTACCGGCCTGACGACCGAAGACTTCGAACGGTTGGTGAGTCTCGGCGTGTTTAATAGCGCATTGATGAACGACGCGGTATGGAAATTCCGCGGATACGAGGAAGCCAGCCTTCGCTACATGGGCGTGAGCAGGCACAAAGGGTTGGACGTGGGCCTATTCGATACCGCGCTCACCGAAGAGGACTTTCAGCGAACGTTTGAAGGCTTGCCAGGGAAATAGGCCTGAAACTCGAAAGAGTGACAGTCCCTGTTGCGATCAAGTACATACATCCGCTCCGTCACCTTCATGGGGCGGGCCGCGACCTGGCCCAGTGGCACCTCAACTACGAGACCATCGAGCCCTACGACCTCAAAGAGCACTCCGACATCCTTACGCGTGACCCCAATAAGCACTTCACCATCTCCAAGATGACCTACGCCCGCCCCAGCGCCGAACAAAAAGCCAAGGGCGAGAAGCACGACAAGACCACCATCATCTACAACAGCCACGTCACCCTGCGCGGCATCCCGCCGCAGGCCCTCGAATACGTCGTCAACGGCAAGCCCGCCCTCGAATGGATCATGGAGCGCTACCAAGTCACCCGCGACAAGGACAGCGGCATCCCCAACGACCCCAACGACTGGGCCAAAGAGCACAAGCAGCCCCGCTACATCATCGACCTGCTCAAGCGAGTGGTGCGGGTGAGCGTGGAGACGATGAAGATCGTCAAAAAGCTCCCGGCGTTGAACGAGCGGGTCTGAGGAACACACGATTCCCCCGCCTCGCCGGGGCGGCCCCGCGTGAGGGTCATGCCTTCCACGGGTTGCGTCGGCGCAGCGCCGACTTCACCCGTGGCTACATTCCTTGGCCCCGCTGGGGCCAGTCAGGTAGCCACCGTCGCGCTGGCGATATCGCTCCACGGCCCCGGCGTGCCGCGCGTGCTGACCCAGCGAAGCATGTAGACCGCGCTCTTGCCGCGAGCTTCGAGCGAGAACTTGGTGATGTGCGGCGTGCGAGTGGCGACGCCGAGGAGGCGAAACGTGGCGAGGTTGCCGAGGAACGGATCGATGAGCGCACGCTCGTCGCTTGGCTGGGGCGCGGCGGAGCCGTCGCGCTGCGGCAGCGTCTGCGAATACTCGACCAGTTTCATCCACACGTCGCACCCCATCACGCCCTCGGGCCGCGCGCGGCGCAGGGGCGTGGCTTCGTCGAGCTTACTTCTCGGCGCTGCGCTGGGGCGCAGCGTGTGCTGGAGGCGGTCGGCGATTTTGATCGAGACATGCGAGCGCGTGGCGAGAGCTTTGGTGGGCGTTTCGCTGGTATTGCGCACGGCGATTCCGATGGTGGCGCGGTCAGCGTTGGCGGTCTTGGGGCATCGGCCTCGTGCCGTGCCGAAGGTCTCGTGATCGTGTATACTATTTGCAGTCCTCAAAGCGTTGCCATCTGTTTCTGCCCTGGCCAACATAATGGAGCCGTGTATGCACAGCGGACGACAGCACCAGTCGACCATGTTCTTGGTAATCGCCTTCGCCTTGTTGATTCTCACCTTCGCCGCTCCGGCCCGCGCCCAGAGTATCGAGTGGAAGACGCTCAACGACGAGGTCGAGGCGCTCTACGCGGCGGGCAACTACGACCGGGCCGTGGTGGTGGCCAAGAAGGCTCTGGCGGTGGCCGAGAAGGAGATGGGTGCCGACCACCCCAGCGTGGCCACGAGCCTGAACAACCTGGCCAGGCTCTATAAAACGCAGGGCCAGTACGCCGCGGCCGAGCCGCTCTACACGCGGGCGCTGGCGATTGATGAGAAAGCCCTCGGCCAGGACCACCCCGATGTGGCCACGAGCCTGAACGGCCTGGCCGCGAAATATTACGCGCAGGGCCGGTACGCCGCGGCCGAGCCGCTCTACAAGCGGTCGCTGGCGATCCGGGAAAAGGCCCACGGGCCGGACCATCCCGATGTGGCCCAGTGCCTGAACAACCTGGCCGAACTCTATTTCAAGCAGGGCGAGTACGCCGCGGCCGAGCCGCTCTACAAGCGGGCGCTGGCGATCTATGAGAAAGCCCACGGCCCGGGTCACCCCTTGGTGGCCACGAGCCTGAACAACCTGGGCGCGCTCTATGACTCGCAGGGCCAGTACGCCAAGGCCGAGCCGCTCTACACGCGGGCGCTGGCGATCATGGAGAAGGCTCTCGGCCAGGACCACCCCGATGTGGCCACGAGCCTGAACAACCTGGCCTTACTCTATGACTCGCAGGGTCAGTACGCCGCGGCCGAGCCGCTCTACCAGCGGTCGCTGGCGATCTGGGAAAAGGCTCTCGGCAAGGACCACCCCGATGTGGCCACGAGCCTGAACAACCTGGCCGCGCTCTATTTCAAGCAGGGCCAGTACGCCGCGGCCGAGCCGCTCTACAAGCGGTCGCTGGCGATCCGGGAAAAGGCTCTCGTCAAGGACCACCCCGATGTGGCCCAGAGCCTGAACAACCTGGGCGAACTGTACCGAACGCAGGGCCAGTACGCCGTGGCCGAGCCGCTCCACAAGCGGGCGCTGGAGATCCGGGAAAAGGCTCTCGGTAAGGACCACCCCAACGTGGCCGAGAGCCTAGAGAACATGGCCGGGCTGTACCGCATGACCGACCGCGCCAAGGCCGCCGAGCCGCTCGAAGCGCGAGCCAAGGCGATCCGGGCCATCAAGCGCTAAGGCTGCCTGCTTTACTACGCCGCTACCGTCGCGCTGGCGATATCGCTCCACGGCCCGGGCGTGCCGCGCGTGCTGACCCAGCGAAGCATGTAGACCGCGCTCTTGCCGCGGGCTTCGAGCGAGAACTTGGGTGTGTGCGGCGTGCGACTGGCGACGCCGAGGTAGCGAAACGTGGCGAGGTCGCCCAGGAA
>ENA-ORBV01011353-ORBV01011353.1-microbial-mat-metagenome-genome-assembly--contig:-NODE-11353-length-14005-cov-4.834506_pt1 | contig 14005 bp, 14 predicted proteins | sample MGYA00237777_ERZ505514 | MGnify/ENA primary metagenome ERZ505514 (study PRJEB26160, sample SAMN06269048) | microbial mat metagenome | isolation source: Oligotrophic lake microbial mat | place...
GGCGATTTGTGGGTAAAACATGTTGCGAATTGTCGTTTCTCATGGACGCCGTAGCCGTCCGTTCACCGTGACAGATTACCCGTTCACCGTGACAGATTGCATGCTCCGTGGACGACTCGGCAGTTGCGTTTGATGATTCTCACTTTTCAATTCAGTAGCGTTTCTGCATCCACAATGCATAGAAAAAAATTAAAACTAGCTGCTACATCATTGCCGAGCCACTTCTTTTAACTTGTCTATTAGCATGGCTGTTTGAATGTTGCTTGCTTTGTTAAAGAAACAACGCTCATGTTCATAATTGCACATGATGGGATTGACATTTTGTTGGCATGAAACATGGGAGAGAATTAACGTTCGGGAGAGCATTTTAAAATGTAGGAGAGTTTTTGCTACAATAAATTGTGTGCGGAAACATTTAAGGGAGAGAATTCAACGGTTGGAGAGAATGTGTGAGCGAGTTTTTTTGTATGGGGAATTTCTTGCCTCCCCCGGCGCGCACCCCTTTTGGCGTTGCGGGCGACATTCTAGTCGTGGTAGTTTTTAGTCGTGTATCGAAAGGTCCAGCATGGGGAACTAACTAGTCACAGCCGAGAAGACAAAGACCACAAGTAAACATGTCCAGCTACTAGTTTGGGGAATAGCTCCAGGATAGGACATCCGGTCAACTCAACTCTTGAAACGATTCTTCCAGCTGCTAATCATGAACAACGGCACGGTCAAACCGGTGTCAAATCCGGAACATCCTTAAATCGGCTACCGTATATTTTATTCTTTCGTACACTCGTGGTACAGTACTGCTGGTTTACCCAGCTGAACAACACTACTGTGAAACCGGTGTCGCATCCAGAACATCCTTACATGTTCTACCGATTCTGCAACTACGGACATCCCTTCTGTTCATACTCTAGTTTGCTGGCCAGCACTTAGGCCGCCGGAACGAACTGTTAGGCTTCTGCCCAATCAGTTCGGTCCGTTGGTCTAAATAGCGGCTGGCAAGCTAGATTAGTTGGCCGGGGTTGCCTAACGGTAGTTGCTCCTAGGAACGAACTTTTAGGCTTCTACCCAATCAGTTCGGTCCGTTGGTCTAAATAGCGGCTGGCAAGCTAGATTAGTTGGCCGGGGTTGCCTAACCGTAGTTGCTCCTAGGAACGAACTGTTAGGCTTCTGCCCAATCAGTTCGGTCCGTTGGTCTAAATAGCGGCTGGCAAGCTAGAAAAGTTGGTCGGGGTTGCCAAACCGTAGTTTCTCCAACCAGAGCGACGTCATGATTGGATATACATGGTTCCGCAGAGCCATCATCCAGCGAAAGGGAGAACATTGATCAGCGGTGGATTGGCTCCCGTCCCTGAGCGGTCTTCTAATGATCAAGTATGACTGATGACCGGGCATTGGCATAACTTGCTTTTCTAATAGCTAGCATCTAACGTTTTGGCTTAACTCCTATGCATATCCCCCTCGTCGGTGGAATGAGACATCAACCCGATAGTTGAACTCCAACATGTATTTCAGCCACAGGCACAGTCATTCTGTATCGCTTCCGTCAATCAGCCCCACCCCAAACTTCTTCTTCGTCCATCAACTCGCTCCCCAGCATCTTCTCCGTCCATCAGCCCGTTCACAAAACACCGTTCTTCGGATGGTGGCTATAGATCCAGTGGGATTGTCGTGTTCTTCAATCGTCGCCGTGATGGTTCCGTTCCACTTGCAGAGAGATCGCAATCGTCCCCGCGGTACTTCGTACACAATGAATAAAATCCTTGGGTAGCAAGTACGCATCGAGACTTCCCAACTCGATCAATTCCCAATCAAAGCCTTCGTTGGAGCCTTCCTCTGATCCACTGGCAAAGGGATCGACCTCCGGAAAGAGGGTCTGGTTGGTATCTCGACGCAAGGACGACGCCACTTTGGCATTGGGCTTGGCCATGAAGATTTGCTTGTGACCACAAATCATGAGGAGAATGGAGGTGTCGCGATCGTAATGGGTAGGACTTTGACCGTCGGTTTCATTGAAAAAAACAATGGCTTTTTGATCGGCTTGTTTTTTGACCATGTACTTGGGTGGGAGGTGATCTCGAACAAGGTCCAGTAAGTAGGCGGTATCTTGTAAATGGGCCTTGTAATAGCCGGGATGAACTAGGTCGAGTTGTCCTCCAGCAAAAATGGACAGAGCGTCTTCGTCTCCAGCTCGAGCTCTCCAGACCCGCGCCACGAATTCGTTGAATTTGTGTGGCATTCGCTCAAATTTAACGGGATTATCGACTACTGCTGGCGTTTTTACGTCCTTGTCCCAACCCAATATCACTGTCTTTTTGGGTCCTATCTGACTTCGGGTTCGTCGTTGCTCGGACAACGAGACCAAATGCTGTTCCGGATCGTCGACATCGACCGTTGCAAAATCGTGAAGACCAGATGGATTCATTGCTCGAAGTTCCCGAATCATGGCGGGGATTGGTTTGTCGGGGCTGCGCCTCGTGGCATTGGCATTGCTTTGTTGGGGTTTATACTTCCTGCTGTCGCGAGGCTTGTTATGGTCGAGGCTGGCGGTTGTCCTAGTAATGAAAAAAGATGTACCCTTGGTGTTCCTTTCCCACGGGAACGGCGATGTTGTCGTCTTGTCTGATGCTTTAGAGGCAGAAGATGCTGCTCTTTCTGTCATATTGGTAGATGTAGCATGTTTTCCCTTGTCAGAGACTTTAGCTGTCGTCTTGTCTGGCTTTTTAGAGGCAGTAGATTCTGTCGATTTTCTTGTATTGATAGACGTTGCACTTCTCCCCTTTTCAGAGACTCTAGGAATCGTCTCGTCGAACTTTTTAGAGGCAGTAGATTCTGTCAATTCTCTTGTATTGATAGAGGTTGCACTTCTCCCCCTTTCAGAGAATCTCGCCGTCCTCGTGTCTGACTTTTTAGAGGCAGTAGATTCTATGGATCCTCGTGTATTGAAAGAGGTACCACCCTTCCCCTTCTCAGAGACTGACTTTTTCGGGACGGCGGGTGCTTGCGTTTGCGTTTTATTGGCAACCGGAGGTTCCGACTTTTTCTTTTTATTGGCAGGGGGTGGTTTCGTTTCTTCCACTACAGAACGACGTCGACGACGACATGATAATTGGGTTTGAATGGTGTACCCCTCCTTTTCGAGATCTCGCCATTCCACAATGTTGCTCATCGCCCACTGAATTTTGGTCAAGGTTCCATCCGCAATCGTGCGCTTGTCCAAGATGTACGCGGGATGGTCACATTTTTCCTGACAAATAAAAACCAGCTCATACTTCTTTCCGTTATTGGCTGCTGGAGCAGCTAGTATGTCTCTTGTCGTTTCCACCACGGGTGGACGTTCCACTCGAGCTAGTCCTTTTGGCGATTTCTCGCTGCGGCTACTGCTTCTGGTCGTTCTCTTTGTCTGCTCACCATTGCTGCTGGTGTCGGAATCGGATGGGTTGCCTTTGCTTGTCGTCATCCTTTCCACTGGTGCATCGCTGCTGCTGCGGTTTGTTGTTGCCCTTGCCTTGCTCTTGTTGGGGTTTGATTTTGGTGTCGTTTGGACATTGACCACCACCACATCCTCCTGCTGTACTACCACAGTTGGAGGAGCAGCAACAGTTTCTTTTTCAAACCTCCCACTACGACTGCGACTGCGACTGCCGGTAGTGCGGCCTTTTTCAAACCTACCACTGCGACTGCGACTGCGACTCCTGGGAGTGCGATTATCATTGAAAGTAGGAGTGGTTGTGTAGGATCCCTTGAGTATGGACACGGCGGCAGCGACGGCTTTTTCTGGAGTCGTCCCCACAGTAGTAGTCGCAGCAGCAGGAGTAGCAGATTCCAAACCTCCACTCCTGGAGTTAGATGTGTTTGGATTATTGAGCTTCTTCTTTGGATGGCTGTTGTTGGTGGTGGTGGCCGACTTGTGTTGGATATCATCTACCACCTCCAAATCCTCTACGAGTTCCCCTGGAGTCGCAGGAGATTTCTTAGCATTACTGCTGCTGTGGCTGCGATTTCTACTGTTGCGACTTGTAGTAGCCATGGTTGTGGTTCGTGGTGGTGGTGTTTGGACGGGTTGGGATCTCGTGCTCCTCCTCGTTTGTCTGGGGATGATGGATGACCTCAAAACTAATGTTTCCTTGTTGTTGTTGCTGTTGTTTGCAATTTCCTTTCGTAGTGGCTGTGCCACTACGACTTGCTTTGGAGGGGGCATGTTGCTGCTCCTGTTTCTGGTGATCCTCATGTTATTGTTCAAAGTAGGTGCAGCAGCAGCTGTAGACATTAAATTGCAGGTGGCAAAGGAACCAGACAAGGAAGACGTAGAGGAAGATGCTCCCGAAGAAGAATGAGTGGAAGGTTTGGAACCAAGAGTGCTCTTTTTCTTGTTGTTGTTGTTGTTGTTGTTGCTGCTGCTGAGGCTGTTGCAAGCCGAATAGAATCCAGTTGCCGAGCCTCTTGTTGTTCTCTTTTGTGGTTGTGAACTATTCGTAGTAGTAGTATTATTATTGCCAAATAAATTCAAATTGGAGGCCATGGTTTGGTAGGAAGTTTGTAATAATTCCGAAGGAGCCCGCCATAGTTCCTGTACCTTTTGTGCCAGAGGTGATGATTCTCGTTTTTGCGAAGAAGAAGAAGAGGTAGAGGTCTCCATAGGACGACAAGTACCACTGCCAATACTACTAATATTGGCAACAGGAGCAGAAGTCAAGGCCAATCGTTGTCGTTTGGAGGGCGGTTCCTGGTTGTTTGTACCTTTAGCATGAGTACCAGGAGGATCAAGAGGATCACGACGGGAGGCGCGTCTCTTCCGAATGTCAATTCCCCCATTATTGCCAACCACTGTCACGCCAGTCACAAGACTGCCTCTACCGGCAATACCCGTATCGAGACGCAATTGGCTGCGGGTACTTCTGCTACCAGTACGAAGAGGTGCAGATCTTGTCCTCTTCGGGGGGTTGCTGTTGTTGTTGTTGTTACTCGCAGTTTTTTTCTTGCTGGCGAGTGTTGCTCGACTGCTGCCAACAGCGATACTACTATTGTTCATACCGCTACTTCGGCGTGTCAATCTCATGCTGTGCGTAGTATGCTTATTAGTAAATCAACAATAAAAAGGCGAAGGGAGAGTGTGGTTTGGTGATCAAAAAGTCCTCTGTGCGATGCAGCGATGACCATTCTCATTTTGCCCTCAACCACACGAAAACGTGGAAGTCCCTGTTGTTGCTTCGCTACGTGCTGTTACGCACTTACTACTGTACTTACTCACGCCGATCGGTAGACTTGGATGGATCGATTTGAACGGCGTGGCGACAGTTTCAGTTATGGTACTTAGAGCTCTTGTGTCGTCACGGGGAGTCACCGTGCGTGCACTCCATTTTAAAACCCTCAACGAAGTAAATCCGAACCCTACTAGCTAGTGGCAAACCGAATCACTGAACCCTTCCTTGGAGAATCAACCAATGATTGTTTTTGTGGATCGGTGCTCATGTTTTTAAACTCAGCACTGGTGGCACAGGAAGACACACATTCTTTAGTACTGATCTTGACTCAGTCCCAAACATCAAGGTCAAGAGAATGCCATGTTGTGTGCAATCGCCAACGAACAGTGCGTGATGAAAGAGAAACACATCACATCAACCTTGCGTTTGTTGTCAAATTTGTCGTTGACACACAATCATGCCAATTGCTTCATAAATGTCAAAACCTTCAGGGCCACAATGAAGGTCATCCTGTGCTTGGAAATGCTCTGACATGACAAAAATCTGTTGACAATGGACATTGAGTGTCAGAACGAATCATCCCAAACGTGTTTGTTCTCCATGCAAACTGCAAATGTCGTGTTCATTCGCAAGCTGTAAAATTGCAACAAATGACATCCAAAGACACTGTTGGGGAACACACACAGGGTTAGTCAGTAAGATGGTCAAGAGGAAAACAAAATTTTACGCAAAATCAGCTTTCCGAAGAGACAGGTTGCAACCAATCAACAATGTTTCACAGTGATTTGTTTTTTTGCAGGCACATTTTGTGGTGGTGCTTGTCAATGCATCAACCAAAAGGTCCCACAAAGGTCATGCGGTGACACTCATGATCAGTTCTTTAAATTCTTTAAAAAGTGTCACAATTGTGGGAAGTCTTAGCACAAACAACAGTGTCATCATTGATCATCAACATTGTTTTTCAATTGACATGTTGCATCAGAACTTTAACTGGCATTTGGAATGGAAATGATCATGTTGCTAGTTTTAAAAACACATGGCTCAGCGATCGCTAGAATTTGGCAAAGCTGCTTGTCCCTTAGATCTGGTGGTGATGGCAGTGAGGAAAATGGCTTGAATGCAAATGGTGGCTCACACAACCAGAGGACAAATAGCAACATTGAACATGCAGAGATGGGAACATTGGAACCAAACAAAGCGCAATTCTGACAAGACAAAATGGCTCCCACATTAGCAGCAAGCTCCATTTCTCAAGGGTTCAATCAAAGCATTGCTAATGAGTCTTCAAACCATCAGGCATGTCAGACAGATTTGATTCAAAAAGAATGATTAAGAACAGTGATGATTGGGAACAATCCCCATCATGGCCAATTGGGAGTGGTCCAACGGCCCAAGAAAACATCAAAACTTAATGGAACCCAATGAGTCTGAACCCTAGCAGCAAACGGAACCACTGAACACTCATTTGAAGTTCTTTGAGAATCCACCAATGAGTTTTTTTTACTCTTGTTTGTTACAAGAAGACACACATTGTTTACAACTCATCTTGCCTCATTCCCAAACAATGAGATCAAGACATTTTCATCTCCTGTGCATTGCAAACAGTGATGGCCACCCAGCAGTGAATTTTGAAAAAGAAACACATGACATCAACATCAGATGTGGCAATGTTGTCCTTGTTGCATGATCTTGACATTTTCTTTACTGTCAGGCAATGTCAAGACCTTCAGGACCACAATGAAGGTTATTTCCATGCTTGCTAGCAGAAATGTTGTGGTGTGGCAAAGAGCTGCTAACAAAGGACATCGAGTGTGAGAATCGATCATTTCCTTTGTGGTTGTCTGCTGCAAAAATGGATGCAGGTCTTGTTTTTTCACAAGCTGCAAACTGGTTTTCACAACAAATGGCATTCCAAGAAGCTGCAGTGTCTGGGAAATCACATGGGTTTAGCAAGAAGGCAAAACCAAAAACCAAAGCATAAGCAAAATTAACATTGCTAAGAGGAAATTTGCAACCAATCAACAATTGTTTGAATCAATTTGCTTCTTTGTCTGCAAATTGTGCAACATCAATGTGTCCACCAAAAAGTCATGTTGCAACACTAATGAGCAGTTGTTCAGTCATGTTGGCACAAACAACACTGTCATCATTGACAACAAATGTTGTTTTTCATTGAAATGCTACATCACAATGTTGATTATGTTTGCAAAAGAGACAAAGGACATGAACATCTTGTTCGTTTCAAACCACATCCCTCAATGTTAGTCTCATGATGTGTGCACTTGAATTGTCAACTGCAGCAGGAAGCTGCCATGTTCATCAACTAGATCTGGTAGTCATGGCCTGGAGGAAAACTGCTTGAATGCAAATGGAGTAGCTTGAACAACCAGATGACAAGATGGTGTCAGTGTTCAAGTCATGCATGCAGAACCAAACAAGAACATTGGAATCAAATGATGCACAATTCTGAGAGGCAGTCTGAATCAAGGGTCCCACAACATCAGGAAGCCCCATTTCTCAAGAGTTGAACTCTGTTCTCTGAGAGCCTTGAAAGCATCAAGGTTGTTGCTGCAAACAGATCTGATTCAGCTGGAATTGTTGGAAGTGCAGCTGACACAGCTAGCATTCCATAAGGAGCAGGTGTGCACATGTGAGCAACTTGAAGTGTAGCTGAGTCAACAGCATGGAAGACTCTAGAAAGATCTACAACAACAACAACAACAACAATAGCTAGCAGCACTACAGTGCTTATGATTTCTAATAAACTGAACTGTTTCATCAAATAAGCAGGTCTCTTTGTCCAACAGGAATGATTAAAGACAATGCCCGATTGTGACTGCAGTGATCCGGTCACACACAACAACATCAAAACTAGTTGGAACAAAATGATTGAAATTGAACCTTTGTTTTTTTGCATGATTGGCATGTCTTCTTATCAATTACAAAAGGAGAACACCACAAGGCTTTGTGCTAGTAAAAATGACTTCAAAATGTGTGTGGGAAAGCCAGCTATGCTCTGTCAAAATAAGAAGCTAACTGCAAAGACAATCAGAATTGCACAGATGCACTAGAAACAGCTTACTGCAGTGACACTCAGTTACAATGTTTTGTTAACTCCATCTGTTTGTTTTCCACCAAAGGTTTGTTGTTGCGTCAATTATCTGATGAGACAAATGAGGTAACATTGGTAGTTAGATTTGCAAAAAGCAGCTGTTTTGGCTCAGACTCTTAGACAACAATTGTTAGCACACAGCAACAAAGTTGTCTCCCAAGAACTGAACATCACTTTTTAAATGATGTTGACTATTTACTCATTTTGTATGCTGCAGAGCAGATGGGAGATAAAGACAACATCTGATTTGCACTGCATGCTGAAAATTGCATGAAAGAAAAAGAAAATGCAACAAGAGACAAATGTCACATGTTTGAGTTTTTTTAGCCTTGACAAACAGCATTTTCATAAATGAGAACTAGCAAAGCAACTAGTTGCACTTTGCTATCAATTCAGATAGCTGGTTGTTTTTGAATGATCCTTTCCTTTGCCAATCAAAAGGAGGAAAAAGATGAGAGTTTTAAAAGAAAAATGTTTCCCTAAACAATCCATTGTCTTTGGGGGGCCCAAAAGGAGTAGAAAATCTCCAGAAAGAAATAATTGAAGAATGCATGTGGGTTTAATGACACACATCAGGCTGTCATGTACTGTGTTCAATGTTCAGTTATCTACTAAACTTAATTACCAGACCAAGAAGTGAACACTGTGGTCTTCATTGGTCTGTTCTTCTGATTGATCTATCAATGATTAGATCCATCATTGGTTTGTTAGTGAGCCGGACATGCATTTGAATGTGACAGAGTGTGATGTTAGGGTGACAGTTTTGACACACACTCATTGCATCTACTGATGCATCCTTTTGCAACTTGCACCAATCCCAAGAATGTTTGTTCTGAACATGCAGTTCTGTCCCTTGCCCATGGAGTCAGCCGTGCACAAAAAGGATAAGCTATGAGAGAAACGCTGTTTCCTTCATGCTTTGAGTTGTCCTTGTGGTGCTACCGGAAACAGAATGCTGCAACACTGTTAGGGCTAAGGAAAGGAATTTGCGGAACACAGAAAGTCCTTGGAGAAAAATGTTGCCTAGCCAGATGTCACTGCTGCCACAAGGAGATGCAGAACTAGTTCAGTTGAAAATTGTGGGAGCCATTGCAGTCACTGTTGTTTGAGCACATCAATTTGAAGAGCAAATGCAATGCTAAGGGTGTCACTCTCCTTGCTGAAGATTCTCTTGCTGACTGCTTTGCTAACTTATGAAGCAAGAAAGACACCCCACTGCTAATCCTCTCTTCAGATGCCAGCCAAGCTACAATCTATGGCAGTCCCTCCTCTTATAACCCACACCTATGATCTGAACTCTTTTCTACTAGCAGAGCCAATCATTCTTTTACTCAAAACCATCTAACACTGTACAGTTTCAGATTGGAAATTATGTACAGTTTCGGTATTTTGAAAGTTATTCTACTTTCTGATTGCTAACCATTCTAGTAAATGCTCCTTTGGATCAAAATTAATCATTTGACGGTATTGGGAGAATCATAAAGTCCCAGGCTGCTGCCACCTGCGTTTCATTTAAACCACTGGCAGCCATGGCAAACTGTTCAATGCGCATCATAATGGACATGCTTTCTACGGATGCATCTCCTTTGTATCTGGCACTAAAGTGATTCAGCAAAAGGCGCTTGGCGTTTACTTTCTTGCTAAAGAGGCCGGCCAGTTCGGGTGTCGAATGTCCATGAATGACTGCATCCTTTGTCACGGTTCGCAAATTGGTACCTCTGTCAAGCCCAGGCAAGTAGGCATTGGTGGCTTCATGCACTAGCACGTCGCAATCTTGGGCCAGCACTGTTTGTTGTGCGTGAGTGATATAGTAGAGCAGCGAGCCATACGATGATTCGTTAGCAAGACAGGTTTCAAAATCGTTTTGTGACGTCTATACAAGGATTCATCCAAAAGTTTCCAACACATACCTTCTAACGCGCGGCAGTTGGCTGTATCGCCACAAATGACAACCTTTCGCCCTCGTCTTGGTGGCTCTACAGCTTCCTCTTGGGTAATCACAGTACCATCTGGAAATGTAAAGGCACTTCCAACTGGCAAATTTTTGATGACTTCCATAGCTTTCATTGGAATTTTAAAGCCCGCTTCCTTCAAGGCTGCAAGATTTTGTCTTACCAAAGGTTGCACGACCTCATTGCGAAGCCGGCCAGGCCGAGTGGCCTCTTCTACCACATACCCAACACAGGGAATTCCATGCGACATGGGGGCAGCATACACTCGGACATCATCTTCGTCTTCCACTTCCCACACGGGTGCTCCATCATTCGAGAGGGGATGATCGTAGATGGGATAGATATCTCTGTTTGGATTTATTATAGTGTGAGAGGAGATGTAGAACCAAACGAATACACAAAATATAAACCATTCCGACTCGTGTCTCACACAATCTCGAGCGACATTGACAGTTATCTATAATTATGTGCACGTACCTGCCTCCTCCCACTTCTCCATATTGCATCGATGGCTCCAGGTCGATCCCATCGGCGAGGGTAATCCAACTGTTGGGATCTTCTCCGGCCAGACCCTGCCTTCCCCATGGCATGGTCGGCCGCGGCGATGGCTGTTGTTGTTGTGGTGGTGGTGTATTATTATTAATATTCTTGTTTTGAGAATGATGAGCTCCCGTCGCTCCCTTGTACAAATATCGCCCCAATCGCGCATGATATTTCCATTCGGGTGCCATGGGAACATCCCGTAATTCGTGGACGCGATAGGGTGGAACAATCCGACTGACGGAATATCGAATGGCCACCCGCAACCATTTCCGGAGTCCTTCGGGTCCGTACACATCAATGACGGTATTGAAATTGTGATTCTCCTTATTGTTGTTGTTGTTGTTGTTGTTGTTGTTGTCTTGAGGAGTGGTGGCCGTCCGACTGCGATCTTGCCCCAAAATGCACATGAGTCCGGGCAAGCCAAAGGAATGATCCCCGTGCGCGTGCGTCAAGAATATTTTGGTGACTTTGCTGGGTTTGACAACGGGGGTTCGTTGGAGTTGCAATTGTGTACATTCGCCAGCATCGAACAACCATGTCCCACCTTGAAAGGTACCCGTTGTTGTTGTGCCCGATTGTTGTTGTTGTTGATTATTTTTATTATTATTATGATACACTTGTGGATCCTGAAAGGCCGCACGACGTCGCCAATTGAGACGAAGGGCCGTACAGGAAACCCCCCGGGTAAATCCAGGGGTACAGGAAGCCGTTCCCAAAAAGGTAATGTCCATATCACAACTGGAAATATTGTTGGGTCCCGAAAATATGGGATGGTATTGTTGACGAATATCGGCCATCATGGGATTGATACCGCCACCCCCGTCGACGTTGTCGTCGTCGACGTCGTCAAGATTGATATTTGTGTTTAGATCGACGTAGGTGTCACGAAGTGGTGGATACCGTTCAAAAACTTGTTCAAAGAGCTGATCTCTTCGGGACAGTTTAATGGTTTCGTCATTGTTATCCGAAGGGGCAGTAGTAGAAGCGTCCTCCTCCTCCTCACGAGGTGTCTTTTGGTTTTCTTGGACGTCCTCTTCTTGGTGATGATTGTTTATCATGGGAGGCATTTTCAGTGGACCCTTTTTAGGGTTACTCTGTGGATGGTGGTTATGATGAATACTATCGTCGTGATGATCCTTGATCTCCTCGACTTTATCGTTCGTAGAAATAGTCGTCGACGCAGGCTCTGCGGTAGAAGTAGAGCTCACTGTTGGTTGTGATGGTTGTGGTGGTGGCGGATCTTCTGGGTGTCGTTCTTGTTGTTGTTGTTCCAACAAATACTCAATCATGTCCTGTTTTCGTTTGAGGGTGGACAACAAGCCGCGCGGGGCCGGGGGAGGACCGTCCTTGATTTTTTGTTTTAATGCTTGGACCGTGAGGGATTGCAAATACTCCTCTGCGGACGCGGATTCCGTGCTGGGCCTATTGGCACTCGCCACTTGTACTATCACACTCGTTGTGGTTCTCTTTTCTGCAGAAAAAGGATCTGATAAGGAAGATATCAGTATACTATTCTTGTGGTTGTCAAGAGACAGATTTTGTGGCTCTTTTCTTCTTTGACAAGATGCCCGCGTGGGTACAAAGGCAGCCGCCGCATTCACTGGACATGTCATGGCAAGCAGAAAAGTCGCCGCCACCACGAACAAGAAATTCCATCCACCAAACTGCATTCTTCTTCCCATCCAAGACGACAAAGTCTTTCGAGAGGAAATTATTTCCATTGGATCGACGGATGATAAAGACTTGGAAGAAGGAAATTGTGTAGTATTTCTTATGGAGTACACGGCTGATGGCGCCGCTTTCGTGACTATCCCACTACTGGAGGAAGGTCCTCCCAAACATAATTCTCGTATTGGTGGTTCTCGATGGTGATGTTCAAATTTGGCGTCCAATAATGGATCCTCGTCCTGGATTTTTCTCCTCCGTCTCATGATTGGTATTGTAGTTCTAGTAGATGTCCACGACCAAAAATCCGCCATTTCGGGGCGGTGGCGGTGGCGGCGTGATAAGGATGGAAGTACGGTGGTAGCAAACGGGAAGAAATTGTCCCGCTTGAGAAATCTTAGATGTTGATGCCACAAAAGATACTAACTAAATTAGGAATAGATAGAGCGAGCTATTTATAATAGCTAGTAGTACTGTATAGCTTGGGTACAACGTTGATTTATTACTACTAACTATACAGCAGTCTTGATTTGTTGGTCTTTGCATGTACTCAATGCACACATGATGATGATGATATTATTGTATGTGTGGATTGTTGTTGATTGGTCGATGTTTGGGATCCGTGGTGGGGATGGGATGGAAGAAAGAAGGATCCAACCGAACGACGGACGACAAGTTATGAGTTCAAGGACCGTTGGAGACAGTGTGGGTGCGAGGTAATTGTCCGTTGAAATTGTGGGAAGGAAGTCAAGCAAAGATTTTGTCTGCCATTTCTGCCATTGAGCCAATCAGCACTTCAGTGCAAAATTATGAATGACTCTGTTGAGAAAAAAGGATGGAACCTTTGCTTGTGGCTTGAAATCTTTTTTGGTGGCACAGAATTTTGTTCATTTTTTTGCTGCTTTTCAACACGTCGCAGCAGAGATGCAAACAGCTGACCAGTCTTGCTTCATGACAAACTGGAACTGCATGCAAAGATGTCGAAAATGAGATCATTTTTGTGAACTGTCTCTGTTTCCTAGCTTTGCTCCTGAAATGCAAACATCCTGCACACATCTTAGGTTTAACTGTGTGTTGAAAATGTGAAAAAAAACAATCGACGAAGGGTCAACATCACAACAAACTGACACAAGAAAAACTCTGAAAGCAATCAAAATGTTTTGCACATTGAAACATGCTTCTTGATGCATGAGATTTGGAGACATCATCACTTAGGGAAGATGCACATCAAATGGACCAACAACAAATCTGCATGTGCCAGTGAACAAGCGAGAAAACCAGACACATGGCTTTTTGACACAACACTTTGCTTTCAAGAAGTGTCAATGTTGTTCAAGCCCCATGTTGTGCTAGGCCTAACTCTGTGGCAAATTGAAGTTAAAAACAATTCTGTCACAGGGTGCAGCTCTGCCAATGCAGGATCCAGCCAGTGGCAAAGCTGAAGCTGCTAGGCTTCCCGTGGGGGGGTCTCACCATCGGGCAAAGCTAAGTGGCTTTTAGCACCAAGCCCACATGGGAGCCTAACGGGCGATCAA
>ENA-ORBV01011356-ORBV01011356.1-microbial-mat-metagenome-genome-assembly--contig:-NODE-11356-length-14003-cov-9.471061_pt1 | contig 14003 bp, 15 predicted proteins | sample MGYA00237777_ERZ505514 | MGnify/ENA primary metagenome ERZ505514 (study PRJEB26160, sample SAMN06269048) | microbial mat metagenome | isolation source: Oligotrophic lake microbial mat | place...
TCCTGTGGCTAAGGTAATCAGCCGGGCTGGAGCGGCAGGGAGAAATTATCAATTTGCCTAATTTAGGCAGAATGTACCACAGGCGACTTCGAGTCGTCAGACCGCTAAGGCACTGCTTGAAATTACACCTTAGAAAAAACGATTCTCAGGCGTTCCTCCAAAAGTTAATTTTGAACGTTTTTAAATTTTTAATTTGGAAAATCAAAAATTAACACCCTTTTCACAGAATAATAATCTGCAAATGACAACTATTTCAACAAAAGGCCGCATCTTTGCGGCGGAAATCATTAAGCGAATCCCCGCATTTTCATTTTTCCTTAAATCATAATTCAGTATTTATGGCATCGAAAAAACAATCCGCTCAAACTCCCGTGAGCGCAAAACCCGCCCAAACTGTGAAAGCCGTTGCACCAGAAGCAGCCGCAAAAACGATACAAACTGCCAAAACTGCTACCCCTGTTGTGGCTGAAAAAGCAGTAAAAGTCGTTGAACCTGTGGCAAAAGCGACTCCAGTAAAAGTTGCAGTACCTGTTGCAAAAACTTCCAAAGTGACTTTTGTGCTTCCAAAAGAAGCCGTAGAGAATGCCGAAACGGTGGCCGTTTTGGGCGATTTCAACAACTGGCAGAACGGTGTAGTGCTCGCCAAGCAAAAAGATGGCTCTTTCAAAACCGCCGTGGAACTCGAAAAAGGACGTTCATACGAATACCGTTTCCTCATCAACGGCGAAAAATGGGAAAACGACTGGGCTGCAGAAGCCTACGCCCCCACACCATTCGGCAATTTCAATTCTGTTGTTACTGCCTGATTTTCAAGTGCACACAAGATGATTTGGGCTATAAAAAGCCGCTCCGTACCGGGGCGGCTTTTTTGTTTGTTAAGTGCAGTTTGACTGTCTTTTTGTCCAAGGGAGACTGTGCATTTAGCGATACTTGATTTTAAGGCACTCACCTTTGTCCCACGTTCAGCACGAAAAAAGCCCCAACCTTTGAGAACGGGTTTGCACAGAAAAGCAACGGGGAAAAAAGGGCTTCCCCCGCTGAACGGGTTGCCAAAGCCGCAAGCCTCCAACCATTATTATCATGGCAGTACCAATTAAATCCGAACAACTCTTTGCTCCAGGCATTTTTGACATGGTAGGGAATTCAGTTGTCTTGGCGCAACAAGCCACTTTGACAGAGTCCGCTGGACCAGGCGGCTTGACCCCTCCGACCGGCGATTTAGCCGTCAATAACCTCATCATGACCGACCAGGATATCAAATTCAAATTTGAATGGGGGGTGTATGGGAGCTTTGCCCATGCGATAAACCCTGCCTTCGAGTGGCGTATCCAGCTTTACTTTGAGCAGTACGGAATAGGGGAATTTAATATTGGCCCAATCGGCTCAAAAGTGGTTTCTTATGGTTCTGGAATCCCGGTAGGCCTTTCTAAAGTTGATTTCCCGGGTACAGCGTCAACGACCATCAGCATCCCTGGCGGCACGATACCTGCTGGCCTGTACGATGTGGTGGCTATCATTCAATTGTACGATATGCCGTCTGGCCTTCCCTGCTTCACCGCTGCTTTTGCAGAATTCAACAAAATCAATTTCTACCAAGAACATTGATCTTGCAGCAGTGCCAAAGTCCTCAAAAGCCGCCCTGCCCGTTTCGGCGGGGCGGCTTTCCCATTTTTTAACTACTACCAATCCCGAAGATAATGTCTACACCAAAAGAAAAACGCACCAAAGAGGAGGCCATGCGCCTGCTCGACCGCGCCATAGAGCAGGAAGAAAGCTTGCTCGAAAAAGTGAAAATGCTGGAAAACGAACTGGCCGCTTGCCGCAAAAAGGCGGAAAATCCACGCCATGAATTGGAGGAACAGGCCATATCGAAAAGCAAAGTCTCGTTCCGCCTCGATTTTTACCGCACTGAAGAAAAAGGGCCGCTCAAAGGAATTATTGAGCATTTGCCGACACGCGAAAGTTGCTTGTTCGAGGCAGAACGCTTTGGCGAGACAGGTAATTTTATAGCTAAATTTATCGGCACAGCAGTCTTGCCACCGACTACTGCGAATAAAGCAACCCCAACTTTTCCACCAGAAATACTTGAAAACAAGGAGGCGCTGAAAAAAGAGGAGCGCTCACCTTTGTTGCGCAAGCTGTTCCCGGAGATTTTTAGCACGCCCGCTCCAAAACCACTGCCTTCCCAACCTATTGAAGCCGAGCCGCCGCCCGTTCCAGAGCGATTGGAAGCCGAACCTTTTATGGTGCTGATGGATGGTAAAGAAGGGAATCAAATTGCCCTGAAAAAAGGGAAGCCCTTTCAAATTGGAATACGGATGCAAACGCTGGGCGACTTTCATGGCAAGCCTTGCAGCGTGAGCCTTTCGGCAAAATCCATGGAAAGAAAGCCCGCAAAAACCCTGGAGGCATTGGAATACTGCGTCCCCGATCAAGAATTGTTGCGCGTGCCTGTCCGCACGCTCCCATTGGAACAGGGGGTATATCGCCTCGTTGTGTCAATGATGCTCCGAGACGAGCCGCAGCAATCATATTACCGGGAAGCTCGCTTGCTGATAGTGCAATAAAAGGCGCTCAGTTCAAAGACTGTATCCGTGTGAGCGCTTGCATATTTTGGACTTGAGTACTCATGCCTGTGTGCCGGGCTTCGGAACCGCCTCGGGCGACCTTCATCTCGCCCGTTCGTCCGTTGTAGCGGCGTTCGTAACGTTCACAATGCGGGCATCGCCACACGATCCAGTCTCCATCGCGGTGACTGGTGCAGTGGTGTGTTTCTTCGGGTAGGCCAATGAATGAGATTTCGCCCATGATGTTGAAATGCGTGTTGCGTGAAAAGGAAATGGATTAGTGGGACGCAGTTTCTCAGGGCTTATAAAACTTGGCAAAAATTGCACCAGTTTTCAAAAAGTGAATTTAGGGCCGCCAATTGAGTTATGCATATGAAACAAGGCGGTGTGCCTTTAAGTTTTACGCCGACACTTGGATAACTGGTCTGGGGTACATCCGGAACATTTTTCTGAAAGCGAGACCTATAAGGTTTTTGGAAACCTTATAGGTCTGAGGGTAAAACAAAAATGTGCAGTAATGCAGGCCGGGGCACACCGTGTCGCCCAATGGCAAACTTATCCCCCTGCTGCTTCGAGGAATATTCGGACTTTTGCAGCCGAACTCGAAGTTCCTTTGTCATGAAAAAATTCACCCTGCTCGCCCTTGTTGTGCCACCCTTAGTGGCCGCCCTCGCTTTTTTTCCAGTTGAGAATCAAGCCAATAAATTTCATAGTGAAGCGGAAATAGCCTATTTCCGACAACTTGCATTCAGCAATCAGCATTCCACCAGTCACCAATCCACCAGTCCACCAATCACCCAATCACCCAATCACCCATTCACCCATTCAAACCTCCCCATTGATTCCAACATCCTCTTCCCCACAGCCAAAACCTGCGGCGGCTGCCACGGCCATGACCCCAACATGAGCGCGTTCATTACCTCTACGGGCGAGGACGTGAATATCTACGATGATTGGCGCAGCACCATGATGGCCAACAGCGCCAAGGACCCTTTCTGGCGCGCCAAAGTGAGTCATGAAATCATGGTCAACCCCAGCCACAGCAAGGAATTGCAGGATAAATGCACTTCCTGTCATGCCCCAGCCGGGCACTACCAAGCCAAACTCCACGACAAAAAAGATTTTTACCTGCTCTCTGACCTATACACCGACTCGCTCGGGCTTGACGGCGTGACCTGTCAGGTTTGCCATGCGCAAGCGCCCGAACTTTTGGGCGATTTGCACTCTGGGCAACTCAATTTCGACACCAACTACATACGGGTAGCCTACGGACCTTACAAGTTCGCCTTTGCCCCGCCGATGCACAACTTTGTGGGCATAACGCCCATTTTCGGAGGCCATATCAGCGATGCCGGGCTTTGTGCCGGGTGCCACACCCTGATTACTAACACCGTTGACCTTCAAGGAAATCTGACAGGAAACACCTTTGTAGAGCAAGCCACCTACCACGAATGGCTCAACAGCCGATACGATGAACAGCACGACAACATTACTTGTCAAGCCTGCCACACGCCCCAAATCGCTGACCCGGTGGTTATTTCGGCCAACTATCAGTTTTTGTTTGCCAAATTTCCCTTCGGACTTCACGAACTCGCCGGCGCAAATGTGACAATGCTCAAATTGCTGAAAAACAACCGCGAAAAACTTGAGATTGATGCCGAACCTGAACATTTCGACAGCACCATCGCCGCTACCCTGCGGATGCTCCAGCACAAAACCCTCGATCTCCAACTTCAAGCAGGCGATCAAGCGGGTGATTCCATGAATTTCAGCCTGCGATTGCTCAATAAAGCGGGACACAAATTCCCCTCCGGCTACCCTTCGCGCCGTGCATGGGTAGAATTTGAAGTGAAAAACGAAATGGGGCAAACCATTTTCCATTCAGGAAAAACAAGCCCCGACTACAGTTTGCCGGATGAAGACCCAAATTTTGAGCCGCACTACAATACTATTACGGCTTCCACTCAGGTGCAGATTTATGAAATGGTGCCAGCGGATGTTTTGGGCAACTTTACCAATGTGCTGGAACGCGGATTTATCGCCATAAAGGACAACCGCCTGGCTCCACAAGGCTTTAATACAAACGACCAGGTGTACGACACCACCCAAATCGTGAACATCAATCAAGACCCGGATTTCAACCGCGCGCCCGATGGCTCAGAAGGCACTGGTGCCGACGTGCTGCACTTCCGTCTGCCGAATGGCGGTTACACTGGCCAAGTCAGTGTGAGTGCCAAGGTCTGGTATCAAAGCCTGCCGCCCAAGTGGATGGCTCCGATGTTTGCGTTTTCATCCCCGGAAATTGATTCGTTCCGCGTCATGTTTGATGCTGCCGACCACTCCCCTACCCTTATTGCCGAGGCGTTTTTGGATTCTGTTTTTGTTAGCCCCGTTTCCATAAAATCTATTGACAATGAAGGTTTTGTGAAAATTTTCCCCACGCTCACATCCGATGGCCGCGTGTACATTCGATCTGTGGGGAACACCCAAATCCGGCGGGTGCAGGTTTGGGATTCAGCAGGCCGCATTGTATTGGACAAACCTTTTGGCAAGGACAACGAACCGATTCAACTGCCGCGTCTGAGTGGGGTGTATTTCATAAGTGTGGAAACGGGAAAAGGACGGGTGGTGCAAAAGGTTGTACGGGCATAGGAATAGTAAGTCTCGAAGCAAAAATAAACCGCAGAGGCGTGGAGTCACATTCAGCATATAAAAAAACCTGGCAGCGCTTTAGGCGCAACCGCCCAGCGTTGCTGGGGCTATGGTTTGTGGCAACAGCCGTGTTTATCTCCGTGTTTGGTTATGCCCTTGCGCCGGATAATTCGCCGAATACAAATGCCCAAATTCCTGAAATTGCGTTGCAGCCGCCAGGATTTAGTGTAGCGATTTTGCCCGTAAAAACGAACCTCGACGCCCCTTCATCTTCTTGGATTTCAGTGCTTTTGAATGGGCAGGCATTGTCATACAAACCCATTCCAATCGAACCTTCCACCTTGAAGACAGCCGGCGACTCTGCTCATTTTCAATACTTTGGGAAAAATGGCCGCTGGAGTTCCGTACCGACGGCCCAATTGGAAAGCCAAGAAATTCAGACCCGCCATTTTCCACTCGGCACCGACAAATACGGTCGTTGCATTTTAAGCCGATTGATTTTGGGATTTCGAGTTTCGCTGTTGGTTGGCCTGATCGCGGTGATCATTTCGCTGAGTATCGGGGTTGCGATTGGCGCTGCTGGTGGATATTTTGGTGGTCGGGTGGACGATTTGGCAATGCTGGTGATGAACACGGTTTGGTCTATCCCAACCCTATTGTTGGTGTTCGCAGTGGTGTTGGCCCTTGGGCGCGGCATCGGGATAATATTCCTCGCCGTTGGCCTAACAATGTGGGTGGAGGTAGCAAGGGTGGTACGCGGACAAGTATTGGTTATCAAGCAATTGGCCTTTGTGGAGGCGGCGCAGAGCATGGGACTTGGGCACAGAAGCATTTTGCTGCGACATATTTTGCCCAATCTTTTGGGGCCTGTGATGGTAGTGGCGGCAGGCAATTTTGCAACGGCTATTTTGGTAGAGTCTGGCTTGAGTTACCTTGGCTTTGGCGTTCAACCGCCCGCGCCCTCCTGGGGTACTATGCTCAACGAAAATTACGGTTACGCGCTGGGCGGCAAACCCTTGCTAGCACTCGCCCCTGCGCTTGCCATCGCGTTCACAGTACTGGCTTTCAACCTGGTCGGCAATGGACTCCGCGATGCGCTGGATGTAAGAAATTAGGATATTGGGAGGAGTGTTATGAATCTAATATAAAGCGTTGAATTTCACTTCGCTTCATTCAATGACCACTGATAATCCAGGTGCGAAATGTCTGTTTTCTCCGTCAATTTCAGCTTGGAATAACGATTGAGATATTCCCTTACCGAACCTGCATCGCGCTCAAAATCACCTTTGAACCATTTGAATATTTCTGAAATCTTGGCCTTTTCAGCAGTGATTTGGTTTCGTAGCGGATCGTTCACGAATGCACGCATGCTGCTATCCAATTGACTTTCAAGACGTTCGGCGGTGTAAGCCTCGTTGAGCAATTTTGGACAAGAGTACGACGCGCAGTTCACCGCAGCGTGTATGCGGGCATCCTTAAAAACAGGGCGCAGGATGTTGTGCTCGATGTTGTTAAGGTCGTAGGTATATCCTTGAATCTTGATAAATTTGATGTCCCAGACCGAATTAACAAACGCGATGCCCCGCTTGATGTCTTTGATGCTTGCTGTCGGGTAATTGCGCACGATCAATTGCACGGTGTAGGCATTGTAGGCGTTGATCCAATACGCCATCTGTTCCTGGCGGCTCCAGGTCTTGTCGCTGGGATGCGCGGATTCGAGTAGGCGGAGGTAGCGGTTGAGTTCTGCGCTGTCCTGGATGAAGCCTTTGTATTTGACAAAACCATCGGCAGCGACGTGTTTTTTCAGCAAAGCATCCCAAATTTCGTGGGTGACGGGTTTCGAATTGGTGTTTCGTTTGATTGAACGGCAATTGGTACAGGTAAACCAAATCAGGACTGCCGACAAAATGGCCATTGTGAGGAGAATCGTTTTTTTCATTTTTAAAGCATCGCTTTTGAAAAGTTGTGGTTGGTTTTCAAAGTTTTAGGAAGGATTTGTAAAACTGCTTGATCTGGCTAGGCTTTGCACCAATACGAAACAGGTAGAATGCCCCAATGTTTGCAAGTTGTACTTGAAGCCAACTGTTGTGTTCATATTTCCGCGCTGAAACGATCACGTATTTTGGAAGCACCCGCAGGCGATATTTTTTCATAGCCTTCCGCAGAAAATCATATTCTTCCATCACGACGAAGTGCTCATCATAGCCGCCAAATTCCTCAAAGATTTCCTTTTTGATAAAGAATGTCTTGTCACCGCCCTGGCACCATAACCAGGTATAACGGACAAAGTAGGCGTTGAACTTGAGTATCCATTTCTGCGAATCGAATTGGTAACGGTAGCAGCCCATTACTTCTCCGGCCTCCAGTTCGCGTTGAATATCTTGGGCAAATGAAGCCGGCGGAAGCGTGTCAGCATGAACAAAATACAAGACGTTGCTTTTGGCTTCCCTCGCGCCCAAGTTCATTTGTGCCGCTCGGCTGCATTCCTTGGATAACAACACCCGCGCTCCTGCTTCTATCGCAATTTGTGCAGTACCATCTTTGCTGTGGCAATCCACGACCAGTATTTCTGCCACCGCTCCATCGCTATTTTCCAACAAATACCGCACAAGCCTTCCAATGTGGGCAGCTTCGTTCAGCGTTGGGATGATGATGGAGCATTGGGCTTTGGACATTGGCCTTAAATCAAAATCATTTTAGTATGCGGGATGCCATCTTCCAAATACTCCTCGCCGGTGGAGCGGAATCCAAAGCCCTCGTAAAATTTAAGGAGATAGGATTGTGCACCAATCTTAATGGCTTGGTTGCCAAAGAGTTGCCGGCATCTTTGGATACTTTCTTCCATCAAAATCTTTCCCATTCCCGTGCCCCTCGCTGAAGGAGCGCTCACAACACGCCCAATAGAGGTATAACTCGGGTAGGCAAGGCCCTCGGGCAAAAGCCGGGTGTAGCAGATTATTTTCCCAGTTTCGTCGTGCCCCATGAGATGCCAACTTTGGAGGTCTTTGCCATCGCAGTCTTGATACGGGCAATTTTGCTCGACCACAAAAACCTCCTGCCGCAGGGCAAGGATTTCGTAGAGCGTGTGCGTAGAAAGCTGGTCGAAAGGAAGGCAGGAAAATGTTACCATAGATGCAGGCTTTGGCGCAAATGTAAATATGGAGGCTGTCTAAAGTTTTTTCAATGGATGCTTTTTCAGTCTTTTCGGCTTCGGCTTCGTTAAATTTTTCGCCTTAGGACTCAACTATGGCTGCAAAATTTGCCTTGCCTCGCCCAAAAATCCTTGAAAAATCATTCCATCAAAAAACTTTAGACAGCCTCCTGGAGCGCTGTCTAAAAAAAAACGGGCGGCTCGAAAATCGAGCTGCCCGTTTGGCGAACGTTGAACCGTTCAAATATTTTATAAACCAATTATTTTGCTTTCAGCGCACGCGGCACTTCGATAGAAGCGATCGGCACTGCAACAGGATTTGTGACTTCAACACCATCAAGGACAGTAATGTCGCGCACACGAATCGTGTCGCCGAGCTGCATGCTCGTGATGTCTGCGTGTACCTCATCAACCGCTTTTTCAGGGGTGGTAAGGATGCTTACAGTGCGCATCTTAGGGATGAACTTGCCGCCTTCCTTCACGCCTGGAGCAGTCCCCGTAAAACGCAAAGGCACGGAGGCCTTGAACTTCACACCCGGAACAAGTTCGAGAAAATCAACGTGCAACACCTCCTCCGATACGGGGTGGAACTGCGTGTCCTTCACGATGCACTTATGCGTGGTACCGTTGAGTTTGATTTCTACAAGCCTGAACTTGGAGGTGAAAATGAGTGGGCGAACTGCAGTGGCCTCCAAAGTAAATTGGAGTGACTCGCCACCGCCGCTTTTATACATCACCGCAGGGACTTGGCCGTTGCGACGGATTTTGGTTGCCTCTACTTTGCCGGAATTTTCTTTCCGATGACCCTGCAATTCAATGATTTCCATTGTGTTGTGCGCTATAATGTGATACTACTTTCAAAAATGCCCGCAAAGGTAGAAAATCGAACCGCAAATTTCCTAGGGAGTTTAAAAAAAGTCGGCATAAAAGATTCTTTTAGGCTAAATCTCATTTTGATGTGTTAGGCAAAGTAGGTGCGTAACCTTCTTTGCATAGCACCTCAAAATGAGATTGCCGCGCCCCGTTGGCAGACCCTACAAAAGGTGAAAAATAATGATTTGATCAAAATTAGCCAAACCAAAACCTAAATTCTTTGCTATACTTATCTGCCTTTATTCGGCTTAAAAAAGCCCACAGGCTATATGCCCCCCCCAGCAAGGAGGCAGCAACGTAGTGATGAATGGCCAACCTTCCATAAACGAAAACCGGTATCTTATAGAGATATGCGAGGTATTGGAAAGCCAACCAAGCAATTGCATTGCAGGATATTTCACATCCGGCTGGCAGACAGGACAATTGGGAAATATCAGCTTATCTTTACTTCATGCCTTTCAAGCCAATAAAGTGTACAACATCAAGCTCACGGTAGATAACACAGAATGCCCTGGAAGTGACGTGCATGAGCAGTTGGTTTTTAACCAATGATGACTGTACCTGCCCTCCACCACCCTGTTGTTATGAAATGGCTGCGACAAACCCGTTCAGCAGCAATTTGACTGTATATTTTGAGGATTCATTGGGTAATAAAGACTCTCTCGTCCTTGGCTATGATCCTGATGCATCCTCTCAAAATCTAAACCCCCAATTCGGAGAGATTTTACTCACTGCGCCATTTGACAGTGTTTTTGAAGTAAGGGCAATTCACGGTGATGATGGTCAGGATCGCACAGTGAAAAAGGTGATTGAAGATGTTGACATTCTTCCATGGGATTCTTGCGCCTTGCCAGCCCGTAGTAAAATCCTAATAAATGCCAAGTACCCCCCAATAAAAATCACTTATGACAGCACGATTTTTCCGATCACCTCTTGTGGCAACACAATCCTCTCCCGCAACAAGGATATGTTTTTCATACCAGAATGGTGGGATGCTTGTGGCTATCACTGCATGGCAGGTTCTTCGGGCTATGTCGAGCATTTTGGCCCACCACTCTACCTGTCCCATTGTGTGGGAATTTTTATTCCATTGAAAAGGAAGTGGAAGGTCTGGGGCTAAAAACGCTTTCTGGACTGTTTTTTGCAACATTTTATGGACCTGGCCCTTGCAACGACACCACTTTTTTGGCCGATAAGGATGTCGGCAGTTTCGATTAAGGAATACTAAGCCCCAATCCTGCTCGGGAGCACTTTTCGATCAATATCCCTTTGGAGGGCGCAGTGCAGGCAGTGGTAAGTGATATTGCTGGCAGGGTGGTGGCTTGTCCCTATGTGGTTTCAGAAAGCGCACTTGAATTTGACGTGGGCCAGCTTTTACCCGGTTTGTACTATGTAACGCTGCAAATTGGGCAAAGGAATCAGGTGGTGTATAAGTTTGTGAAAGCGTGATTTGGAATAAATGTTTGTCACAATATCAGGCCGCCCCATTTCGCACTTTGCGAAATGGGGCGGCGCTTATTAAATCTCAAATTGCCTAGCACATCAAAATGGACTTAGCCTTCTTTTAACCCAAACTCCACAACATGACCCCATCGCGGGTGCGCCTGGTTTTTTTGACTTTGCCTTGGATTTCCATTTCGAGCAACTTCGATTGAACAACGGCCATATCCAAGCCCGCGTCCTTTGCAATGCCCTCCACGGTGCGGAAAGCAAACTTGGAGCTCTGAAGGATGGCAAGCACTCGTTGCTCTTCACTCCAGGCAACAACGCTTGGGGATTTGGCAGAATCGCCGGGTTTAAAGGATTCAAATTCGTTTCCATCGCTGCCAGCTGGGGGGAGGGCAATAGGGGCCGCAACTTCGGAAGGGTCGGAATTTTGTGCTACCAGCACGTCGGTAGTATCGCTGAGTTCTTCTTGTTTTTGCTTCACTTCCTGCACTTCTTTGAGCAGTTTGTCGGCCAGCGACTGCAGGAATTTGGAGGAAAAAAGGGCTGCTACAGTGCAAAATCCAAAGAAAACGAGGTATAAAGACAGGTCTTCTCCCTTCAAACAATCGCCCATCAAATTGCTGGAAACGGTTTTCAAGAAAAGTGGCACGGTGGCGGCGGCGGTGAGTCCCATCAAGAGGGATTTTCGGAGGCCTGCCCCGTTGGCCTGTTCCATGTAATAATTGGCGATGCCGCCCAAAAGCCCGGCGGCGAAAATAATACTGACGAGGATTGTGATGCCCATTTTTTGAATGATGAACGATGAATATCTTTAGGAGAATGTCTTTGTATGCTGTCAACGCTAAGGAACGGTGTCAAAGGTAATTGCGTTACAACATTTTCACGTCCTCTATTTTCACCTGAACTGTCCGCTTTTGCAAAGCCCGCACTGCAATATCGCTGTCCGAACCTTCCAGCCGCAACACGCCGCGTGGGCAAACAGTGGCACAGATGCCACAACCCACACAGCTCCCCCGCACTACATCTTGTCCTTTTTGGGCGTAGGCCCGCACATCAATCCCCATTTCGCAGTGGGTAGAACAATTGCCGCAACTAATGCACTGCCCCCCATTGGTGGTGATGCGGAATTTCGAAGCTTTCTTCTGCCACAAGCCCAGCCATGCTGCCATTGGACACCCAAACCGGCACCAGACTCGACTTCCCATCAGCGGATAGAAGCCTACACCTACCACTCCGCTGAACACAGAGCCGATGAGAAAGGAGTAGGTTTTGTAAAAGCCCTCCGATGCGCTGCCGAGAATGCCGCGACCCGTCATCACATTGACCCAGAGCAAAGCCGTCATGCCCACTGCAAACACCAATACAGCGTAAATCATCCATCGCTCTATCTTCCAGGCTTTCAAGGACTTGTCTGACAAATGCCTAAATGGGTCGCCGGCTGTTTCAGCCAAACCGCCACAGCCGCAAACCCAGGAGCAGTACCATCTTTTCCCAAAAAAATAGGTTAAAATAGGCGTTCCGACAAAGAACATCGCCAGCCCAAACAGGAAGAACCAAGTGCCAATCGAAGTCTCAGATTGCCAACTCCAGGTATCTGGTGAAGCATTGCTATACGAAAGCGGCCAAAAATAGGTAAAGTAAAGTTCTGGTTGTTGAAACCTAAGCATCAGGCCAGGTATCAGAAAGGAAAAGCCCAATTGGAAGAACATCACCGATACGGTGCGCACCAACTGATACCGAACGTGGCGATATTTATAGATGAATCGAACGCCCATCACCAACACCAAAATGGTGTAAAACGATCCATATACAAACCACTTGTCTGCGGGTTTATGGCGAAACACCTGGCTAAACGGGTCGAATAATTGAATCAGGCTGGCCATGTACTGCGGCGCCCAGTAGAGGCAAACATAGAACTCAGTGAACACAATGGCCAGCAACCAGCCCCAAATGCCTCTGGCCGAGAGGCTGCGCATCCAAACCGCCAGCGAGTTGGTATTTTTTCCAAAGTCAATCCGCTCGTCGCGCAGAAAGAGCCAAAGTCCTGTGACGAACACAAAAAACGCACCCAAGGTGAGCGGTTCGGCGGGCAAGCTCTGGAGTCGCAGCCCTTCATAAAGGATATAAGAACCGGAGATGCCAAACAGTGCCAAACCCAATTTTTGCAGGGGAGTGGTGAGCATGGGGTTAGGATTGGCCAGCGAGATGCTTTTCATATTTAAGGGTTAATTAGCGAGAAATTTCAACGCGGCTTTCAGTCCTCGTTTTTGTTTGAGAGTCAAATTTTTACCTGTTTGTTGATTATAAATTTCAACCAAATCAGTTTCATACTGCTTTGAAAATTCAGGGTCAAAATTGGCGAGGCCAAGGTGTTGGAGCACCGTTTCGATGTGCGCCCCTTCTTGTATCCATTTTTCGCAGACTTCGTGGCGATAACGTACGCCCATGAGATTGAAGCCGATAACTTTGCCAGATCCAGCCTCAAAATTTATGCGTATACTTTTTTTGCCCTCCGAATGCTCCCAGTACACGGTTGATTGATTATCAGAGCGTTGAGGGCGGATATCGCCGTACACTTGATATTCGATGTCGAAGAATTTGGCGGAGTTGAACCAAATGCCGGGGGAATAGGAACGACCAATGTCCAATGACGAATGACCAATGTCCAATGACGAATGACCAATGTCCAATGACGAATGACGATTATCATCCGCTAACAAGTTATAGGCGGCCGTTTCGCCCATCATGCGGCCGATGTACCAGATGGCCTCGATACTGCGGCGGCCATTTTGAGGCTCCCGGAGTTCCGCACAATCTCCGATGGCGAATACATCGGGCAGGTTGGTTTGCAAGTACTCATTTACGAGAATTCCCTTATTGGTTTCGAGGGCTGTATTTTTTAAAAAACCGATGTTCGGGCTGACTCCCACCGTGAGGCCCACGAAGCCACAAGGGATGGTTTCGCCGGTGTTGGTCACGATCGCAGCACACCTTCCCTGAAGGTTAGGGGCGGGCAGGATTGCTTGAAGTTCTGTTTCCAAGCGAAGATCAATGTGGTGTTCCTTGATATGTCGGGTCACCATTGCGGCTTCTTCTGCGGGCAAAATATTGTTCCAAAACGCCTTTTCCCGCACCAAAAACGTAACCGGAATGTTGCGGGAATGAAACATCTCAGCCATTTCAATGCCTATGAGGCCGCCGCCAACGATGACGGCTCCAATGGGTTTCTTGCCGCCAGAAAGCTGGGCGGAGTGCCGTTCCATGGCTTCTAGATCCTGCAAATGGTACAGCCCGTGTACCCCATCCAGGTC
>ENA-ORBV01011357-ORBV01011357.1-microbial-mat-metagenome-genome-assembly--contig:-NODE-11357-length-14002-cov-13.970269_pt1 | contig 14002 bp, 9 predicted proteins | sample MGYA00237777_ERZ505514 | MGnify/ENA primary metagenome ERZ505514 (study PRJEB26160, sample SAMN06269048) | microbial mat metagenome | isolation source: Oligotrophic lake microbial mat | place...
CCCCCTCAAACTTCCCCACCCCCGCAACCAAGCTCCAGCAAATACTCGATGCACTTCCCAGTCGGGAAGCCCCGGCGCACCCCCTTAAGGGCGAGGGTACCGGGCAAGACCATTCGTCCGAAAGGACCAGACGGATCGTAGCAAGGCGGAAAGTATCGGCACCTGGGCAGGGGAGTTCAATGGGCAGCGCGTGAACAGAACAAATCCCCGCCGGAGATTGCCGGTTCTTACGGACCGCTCAAAGAGCGCTCCTACAACGTTTACAAAGTTCGGTGGATCAGCGGTCGCCGGAAGCCAGCGTTGCGCCAGCCGGGAAGAGGCGACCGGGGTCGCTTACCTGGGCGATCTGCGAGTGCAGAAGCACCCGGTTCTCCGGGATCCCCAGCCTGCGGCACAGCGACTGAGTCAGTTCGGTCAACTCGCGAAGCTGGGCAGGCGTAAAGGGCCGACGGTCCCCATCACCCACCAGACAGATGCTGATCGAGTGGTGATTGTACCAATCCCCATCCGCGCCCGCAGCATGGGCACCGGGCAACTGGTCACGCCAGCGGAACCCCAGATACACCTGGCCATCCTCCATCCCGCGGCCGTTGCCGATGATGAAATGATGCCCCAAGCCCTTGAGGCTCCGGGCCTCGTGCTCCCGCTCGATCGTCGCGGGCGAGCCGGTCACCGATCCGGAGTGATGAATCACAATCGCCTGCCAGCGCTGGGTATCGAGCGGACGACGCGTGTCGAACACGGGGTCTGTCACGCCCGCCATCCCAACACCGGATGCCACGGCCAAGGGCGACAGCGTCAGCCCGTCGGTCCGAGGAACCTGCCCCTTGTCGAGCAGCATCAGCAGCCCGCCGACAGCCGTCATCGATGCTAGAAAACTGACCCAGACGATCCGCGCACGTCGACCGATCGTGGGGCTCGCGGCCTCGCGCTGAACGGACTTGGACTTGCGGCGGGTGTAGACAGCCATGGTTGCTCCGCGATGGTATCAAACGATCGGGTGAGCGACCCTGATCTCTTCCCAATTTGCCGTACGATGTGACTTCAGGCCGCGACCTTCGCCCGCACGGACGTTACACGCTGTTCATCCACCAGTTATACGGACAGCTTTTCCACAATCTCGCCCGATTACTCCGCGCGAACATTCGGCTCACGCGGCTCCTCGGTGAGAACGGGCTTAAGTCCGAGTCGATCGAGGATCACGGGGATCGCCTCCGCCGGCGGCGTCTGCACGCCGCGCAGCTCATCGAGCTTGTTCAGAATCGTCCAGCGCTTCAACATCGACCGATGGTCGGCGCCGATCTCGACATGATCCGCTACGCCATCAAGCTGCGTGGAGGTCGCGGGGACCATCCCGTCTCCCAATGTCTCCACCGCGGCGCACGCCTGCGCGGTCAGCGCTTTCGCTCGATCCGCTCCCAGAAACCCGGCCCACTGCGTCGAGGCTTCCCCGTTCAGGTACTCGCACGCCTTCGCCGGAGTCATCACGCCGCAGATCGTCGTGAGCTGAACCCGTTTGGGCAGCGGCCGCGCGTTCAACTGGGTCAGAAAATCTGACCCAGCGCTCAGGTCCCGACCCGCCTCGCCCTTGCCATCACCCGAGAACCCGAGCAATCCCGCGCCCTCCGCCGACGTTCCCTGGTACCTCCGCACCACCTGCTCGCGGGCCTCGGCGATCGCTTGCCAACTCCCCAGCGGCGCCCCATGGTTCGGCGTGCCGCACATGATCAAGCGCTCCACCGCAGGCAACTGCTCTGTCTGGGCAGTGTTCCCCGCGTACCCATCCTCGCTCGTCAGCACTTCGCGGCTCACCAGCCCGCCCATGGAGTGCCCGACGATCGATATCCTTTCCACTCCCACATTCCGCAGTCGGCGGAGCCCCGCCGCAAGGTTCTTTGCCGACTCCGCGATTGCCTGATCGTTGGGGTAGTCAAACCGGATCACGATCGCGCCATGCTCAAGCAGGTGCGGCGTGAGCTCATCCCAGATCGTCCCCGGCTCATCCAAGCCGTGAACCAGCAGCACCACAAGCTGATCTTCTGCCTGCGGAATGGCGAACCGGTGCTCCCCGATCCGCTCCCACATCACCGGCAATGACTTGCCCTCCGGTGTAGTGCTCTTCGCCCCTGCCTCGAGCGTCGCAACTGCCAGCGTGGGCTGCGCCACCGGAGCCTCAACCCCCAGCAGTTCTCGCCGCGCACGCGCTATCGCGACAGCGGTCGCCTGCTCCGCATCCGCCGCCTTGGCTTGCGCCCATGCCTGCGCCCGCTCTGCCCGCTCGCGCCACGCCGCGAGCGAATCCGGTGGCGGTGCCGCTACTCCGGGTTCTGCTGCCTGCTCCGAGGGCTCTGCAGGCTGGGCCGGGACCAAGGCCGTAAGTCCGGTGGCAACAACAACAGCGAGACACGCAAGCGGTGAGTTCATGCTCGATTGTTCCGCTTAAGGCGGTCCGGGATTCACTCTTGTTTCAAGCAAACGACCCGCACATAAGCCAATCAAACTCACTTCCCCTCGACCCATCGGTTCATGAAGGACTCTTCCGCCTTCTGGTACTGCTCGAAGGACGTCTTCAGCCGCTGCGTCAACCGGTCCAAGGTCGCCTGGTCGATCCGGTCCCCACCCGGCTCCGACGCACGCTGGGCAGTCGCGTTGAGAGCCTCCGAGGCCGCCCGCAGCTGCGAAACCGACTCCGAATACGCCCGGACGGAGTTGTAAAGAAGCTCGTTCTCAAGCTCCTTCCGCGTTGGCTGATACAGGAGCCGCCAGGGTGCCGCTCGGACTTCGACTGTTGTCAGCTTCAACTGCTGAGTGGCGAGCATTCCCGCGGTAATCATCTCGCCCAGTTCCGGGCCCTTGGAGGTGATGAGTTCATCGGCTCGTGCCGCGGCCGCGGCGAATGACTCAAGCCCTTGCCGACCCGATTCCAGCGCGGCCATCACCCGGTCATAGCCTTCACCCTGAGCCTTGCGAGTCAACTCCCGCACGTACTCGATCGCCTCATCGATCTTCGGCCGGTTGTCATCGAGCACGGCCTGCGCGGAACTGACAAAGTCGCGTCCTTGCTGAACGCCACGCTCCACCGATTCGACGATCTCGGGGATACGTGCTGAGGCCGTCTCGACACGGGCCATCACCGCGTCGCCGCTCTTGCCCCAGCCCTCCCACTTCAGCCGCGCATCGTCGGTGATCACGCGGATATTTTCAGCCGACGCCGTCGCGTGATCCATCAACGGGCCAACGCGGGGTTCCACTTCGACCACGATGTTGTTCACCCGGTCGATGATCTCCTGAATCTTCGCATAGTCGCCGGGCGACAAGAACCCCGGCGCGCCCAATCGGCCGTACAGGCGTCCGCCCTCTGGCAATACCCGCGGCGGGCCCGCCGGCACCAACCCTGCGGGCCGAAAGGCGGGCAGCGGAGAGATGTTGATCGTGCTCGAGGTTCCCAGCAGGGGCCGCAACAGCTGAACGTCCGCATCCTCGTAGAGACGGACTTTCGGGTCGACATCGATTCTCACATCGATTCCGACCGGCTCGCCCGTGACATCGTCGTACGCAAAGTCCGTCTGGGTCACATGCCCGACGTGCTTGCCACCGACCTTCACCAGCGACCCTTTGTCGAGGCCCTCCGCCCCGTCGAGCAACGTGAAGGACACCACGTACTGGGTCTTTGCACCCAGACGCCCCCACACATTGGACACGATTATCACAATGAACACGCCCAGTGCGAGCGTGAGCAGGACAAACAGTCCCGCCAGAACGTTGTTGCGTGTGCTGCGGCCGGAAGCCATGGTTCTCCCGCCAGGAAGAAAGTCTGTCCAAAGTTCGAAACGGCGCAGCCGAAAGTCAGGGAGCGCGAGCGACAGGGTACCCGAACCAAACGCTCTTCGCACCTTCCCCGACCTTGTCGCCTCCCGCCGCACACCAATGCCATACAACTCATCCATGCACAGAATCCACTGGCCAAAGTCCCTCCCCGGTCCGGGCCAGCAGGCGATCGTCGCGGAAGATGAGGCAGCGCACGCTCTGCGCGTCAAGCGTCTTCGTATTGGCGACCCCGTCCAGCTTCTCGACGGCCTGGGATCTATCGCCGACGGCACCGTCGCTGCGCTGGGAACCGCCAACCGCCGCGCAAGCCTCTCGGTCTACGTGACCGCCATCCGCCATGTCCCCGAACTCTTGCCACGGGTAGAGATCTGGGCTGCCACCCCAAAGGGTGCCCGCGTCGATGAAATGGTCGAGGGCCTCAGCGAGGTCGGCGCGGCCTCCTGGACACCCCTTCGCTCATCCCGCTCGATTGTCGAGCCCCGCCCCACCAAGCTGGACCGCCTCTCCCGACTCGCGATCGAGAGCTCCAAGCAATGCGGCCGCGCCTGGCTCCTCCGCATTTTGCCCGAACGCCTCTTCATGGACGCCATCCTTCCCGCGCCCGACACCCTCATCCTCCTTGCCGATTCCTCCGGAACACCTCTGGGGTCACCCACATCCGCGCCGCCGCCATCTGTGCGGGTGCTGGTCGGACCCGAAGGGGGATGGACCCCTGAGGAACTCGCTCAGGCCCATGCCGCGGCCGTCCCGATCATCAGTTTCGGTCCCCACGCGATGCGCATCGAGACCGCGGCGGTGGCCATCGCCGCCATCACTCTCGATCGCCTGAGCCCGCCCGCACCCTGAACCGTCCTTCCCCTGCCGCCGGTACAACAGCAAGGCTGCCAACAATTCTCGGTTCGGCCCTGCACGGGAGCGTGACCATGATCCTGCCTTTGCTCATCGCCGCATCCAGTCTCGCCTTCACCCAGGCATCGCTCCCTCCGTTGCCGTCCCTCGGCGATGCGGAGAAGCTCGGCGAGCCTGAATCCGCAGTCACGCCGGATTACCGTGAGCAAGGCCGCGCGATGGCCCAGCGGGCCGAAGCGTGGTTGCTGTCGCAGCAGGACAAGCTGTCGGGCGGCTGGAGCGTCCCCGACCCCGAAACCGACGAGGCCGGTAAAACCAAACGACCTCACTTGCCCGGCATCACCGCCCTCATCATCACCGGCATTCAGCTTGGCCGGGCCGACGGCCAAACTACCGCCGAGAGCGTGCGTCCGGAAGTCATGATGGCTGTGAAGTATCTGCTCAACTGGCAGCAGGCCGATGGCGGGATCTATGACCGCGTCCTTCCTTCGTACAACACCTCGCTCGCCGTCTCTGCGCTCTCCCAGGTCGACATGCCGCAGGCGCGAAACGCGCGCGACAATGCTGTTGGCTTCCTGAAGAAGCTCCAGTGGAGCGAGTTCTCCGACAACTCCATCGGCGGGTCCGAGGCGGCCAAACCCGTCGAGCGCAACCACCCCTTCTACGGCGGCGTGGGCTATGGCAAGCACGGCCGGCCCGATGGCTCCAACATGAACATGTTCATGCAGGCGCTTGAGGATGCCGGTGTCCCCAGCGATGACCCCGCGGTTCAGCGGGCGCTGGTGTTCCTGCAGCGGCTGCAAATGCAGGACAGCGTGAATGACATGCCCTACGCCGACGACAGCAATCAGGGCGGGTTCATCTACGCGACGGTCGAGAACGCGCAATCGGTCGAGGGCCGCGCCGGCCAGAGCCAGGCGGGCACGATCGAGGAGACGCTCGACGATGGCTCGCACGTCAGCCGCCTCCGCGCTTACGGCTCAATGACTTATGCCGGCTTCAAGAGCTATCTGTACGCCGACCTTGCCAAAGACGACCCACGCGTGCAGGCTGCGTATGACTGGATTCGCCGCCACTACACCGTCGAAGAGAACCCCGGAATGGGAACCGACGGGTTGTACTACTACTTCGTCACCTTCGCCCGTGCGCTCGCCGCGCTCGATGAGCCGACCATCGGCCTCGTGAAGGGCGAGGGGATGGTCACCGATCAGCGCGACTGGCGCAAGGACCTGATTGACCGCCTCGCCGCGCTTCAGAGCGAAGATGGCTCGTTCAAGAGCCTCGATGACCGATGGATGGAGAACGACCCCATCCTCATCACCGCCTACGCCCTGATCGCGCTGCGGGAAGCGACCCACTGATCACCGAAGCGGAGAAGCAGATGCCTACGCGCGCGCGACCGTTGACCAAGCCGTTCGCCGTGGCTGCCGCCGCCCTGCTCTTGGCTGCCGCGCCGGTGGTTGCGCAGCCTTCGTTCGGCAAGCCCCGCCCGAAGCCCGCGCCCAGCACGCCGGAAGTCGCGCCGTCAGCACCTGCTGCCGAGGATGCGCTGCTCCACTCGACCGCAAACCCCGCCGCGCCGGGCTGGAAGGAGTGGCAGGATACCGATCCCCAGCGGCTTGCGCCTTCCTCGGATGCCGCTCCGGGAACGCCCTTTGCCTGGAAAACGCGCGAGGGCCTCCGCTTCACATGGACTCTTCCCCAGAACTACAAAAAGGGCGAGGCTTACGACCTGGTGATCCTCTGCCACCCGAACCGGGCCGACTTCCGCTGGGGGACGCTCAACCATCCCGCGCCTGCGACCGCCAAGGACCGCGCCTTCCGACCCGGCGACATCGTTGTCTCCATCGATGGCACCACCGCGGCTGATCGCAACCCCGATCTCCGTACGTTCGAAACCACCACCAACTCGATCATCCAGTTCAGAGACCTGGTGCTGGAGATCTCACGCACGTTCCCCGTCAACCGCATCTATCTCTACGGGATGGGCGGCGGGGGGACGTTCGTTCAGTGCTTTGCCTCAAACTTTCCCGCGCTCGCCGACGGCGTTGTCGCCCACGGCTGCGGGGCTTCTGCCGAGTGCATCAAGAAGGGCAACACCCCACTGGTGCTCATCCACGGGGCGAAGGACCTGATGGTCCCTCTCCACATCAGCTTCGAAGCCCGTTCCGCCTATCTCGAAGCCGATCACAAGAATGTTCGCCTCCGCATCCTTCAATCCTTCAATGACTTCCCCAACCCTGTCCGCGCCTCCGAAGGCCTCGACTGGGTCAAGGCCATGCGAACCGATGACCCGCAGCAGGCGCTCGACTCCATCCGCGCGATGCTCACACCCAAGCGGGCCGACGAGTACGAGTACCGAACCGTTGTGTGGTTTGGCGCAGCAAGACAGGCCCTGTCGCGGCTCATCGGCGAGGGCGAACAGCCCATCAAGTCCGTCTCCGCGGAGATCGCCGCGGCGGCACAGTCGCTCATCGAGAAGATCGAAGCCGAAGGCGAGAAGCACATCGCTGTCCTTCGTCCGCAGATCAACCCCGCGGGCCTTGCGGAGACCGCCCTTGACGGCCGGCCCTGGCTTGGACACCTCATCGCCCTGCGGGAAGATTTCCGCGGCGTTCACTCCGTCGAGACCTTTGTCTCGTCAATCGGTTACGACGACCTGCTGACAGCCCATGACGATGTCGCTCTTGGCTTTGCTGGTTCCTGGACCCCCGATGGCGATGCAAAGTTCGCGTTTGAGGAAGCCGCGGATGTGATCCAAGAATGCTGGCTGTCGCAGTTTCTGCCCATGGGCATCGGCCCCCGCATGCGCTTCTTCGCCCGCAAGGCGGATGAACTCAAGCTGGCGCCCGATGCGCTGGAGAAGTTTGAGTACTTCCAGAACTGGGAGAAGGGGTGGAAGGACGGCCTCGCCGCGTACGAATCGCTGTGGCGAAAGTGGGAGGCACCCTGACGCAACCCCGCACAGTCTGGCCGACCGGAGCCGACATCGACGCGCAGACTCGTCGCTTGGCTCAGAACGGGATATCGAAGCTGAACGAGAACACCCGTTCCTGATCGCCGTAGCGCTTGATCAGCGGGAATCCGAAGTCGAACGCAAACGGGACCGGTGTCAGCGCAGGGATGTAGAGCCGCAGGCCCACACCCACGGACACGCGATAGTCGTCCAGGGTTGCTTCATCCGATACCGTGCCAGAATCGATGAATGCCGCGACCGAGATCAGTTCCTGGTAGACCGGCTTCTCGATCTCCGTCCCCAGGAAGAAGCTGAACGTCCCGCCCGCGGGCTCGTTGGTCAGCACACCGTCAGACGCCCGCTCGCCCTTGGGCGAGATTGTGCGAAATGCGAACCCGCGGAAGGTTCGCCCGCCAAGGAAGTACCGCTCAAACAAGGGCGCCTCATCCTTGCCCTCGGGAATGTACGACGCCGCGACCTTGAACTGCAGTACCGTCTTGTAGCCCAGGAAATCCTCGCCCACGGTGAGGAAGACCAGGTGCTCGGCGCTGAGCTTGGTGAACTCGTAGTCGCCGCCAAGCGCGCCGACACGCTCCACATCGGCCAGGAAGCGCGTGCCGCGGCTGGGCCGGAATCGGCTGTCGACGGTCGAGCGGACCAACCTCGCGCCGACCCCCGAGATCGAGCTCGTGCCCTCGACCTCGAACAAGTCGACGATCGCATCATCATCGATGTTCGTGATGTCGATGTCTTCGTACCGCGCAAACACGGACGCCACCCATCGCTCGCCGAACCGCCTGCCCAGCGAGGGCCTTACTCCCAGCCGCGCTTCATCAAACTCGTTGTATTCGCGCGAGCGGTAATACGCGGCGATCGAACCCGAATACTGACTGTCAAACATCCGCGGATCCGAGAGCGAGATCTGATAGGTCTGCGTCTCGGTGCCGGGCTGAAGCTGGATATCAAACGTCTGACCTGCGCCGCGGAATGCCTGCCCCGTGAACAGCTCCCCCGCCGAGTCGGGCGGATCAAACAGGTCAAAGTTCCGCTGCGTCAGTCCGATCGTGCCAAACAGCCCCGCATCCGACGTCACCGCTGCGCCGAAGGTCAGCGAGCCCGTGTTCGTCTCCTTGACCTCGATCAGCATGTCGCGATAGCCGGGGGTCAGCGGGTCTTCGGGCTGCACCGTCAGCTTCACGGAGCCCGGTTCAAACAGTCGCGTCTCCGTCAGCCGACGCTCGGAGTCGAGGACTTTACTGCCGCCGATTCCGCGGAGGAACGTCAGGTTCAACGGGCGATCAGGAACTTGATCCAGCTCGCGCATGATCAGTTTCTTCTGCGATACGTCGTTGCCGGTCACCCGCACCAGCCCGGTCTTGTACCGCTCTCCCTCGGCGATCCGCAGGATCAGATCGACTTCGGGCTTATCCGGATCGCGCTTCTCGATGCGCTGAATCTCGCGTCCACGCTCCAGGATGGAGACGTACCCCTGGCTTGAGTAGGCGTTCTCGATGATGTCGATCGATCGCCGGATCTTGTCCATGCTGTACGCGTCGCCCGGCTTGATCTCCAGCAGCCCGGCGATCTGCTCGGCGGTGTACACCCGCAGCGGCTCGGTTTCCCCGGGCTTCTCGCCGGGGTTCATGGACTCCACCTTCACCGACCGGAGCGTGTAGACCTCGCCCTCCCGCACGATGAACTTCACAATCGCTTCGCGGCTGTTGGGCGCAAACACCAACTGCCGGTCCGCCTGCACATCCAGGTACCCGCGGTCCTTGTAGTACGCGATGATCGACGCCACATCCTGATCCAGGACCTCCAGATCAACCGGGCCCGATTCCAGGATCCCCGCGACCCGAGTCTTGATCGTCGACATCAGCTCGCTGCGCGCGAACGACTCCGCGCCGTCAAACCGGATCTCCGTCACCCGGAGCCGCTCCCCCTCGGTGATCTTGAACAGGACCACCCCACCCTGATCGAGCTCCTTCTGATCGATCACCACATCCGCCGTGAAGTATCCCTTGTCGCGATACAGCTTCAGGATCCGCGACTTGGCGTTGCCCAGCTGGAACTCATCGACCGGCGTGTCCTTCAGCAGCGAAACCACCGAGGCAATGTCCTGATCGCTGATCTGGCGGTTCCCTGACACCGCCACATCCGTGATGATCGGCGTCGGCACGAACTCGTAGATCAACGCAATAGAGCCGTCGTCGTACGGCTGCGCCTTGGCGAGGATCCGCTTGAACCGGCCCAGCCGGTTCAGCCGCTGCACATCATCCCGAACCGAATCGGCCGACAAGGGCGATCCGGCACGCGAACGGATCTGGTTCCGGACCAGTTGCTGCTCATTGGCCGAAACGCCCTCGATGCGGATCTCGCGGATCGGCCGGTCCTGATAGGGAATCAGCGAATTGTCATCGACTCCCGCGGCGGGCCTCGGCGTCAGAGGGCTCGGCTGCGGCGCAGGCGTGGGCGGTGCCAGCGGCTGCGCCATCAGCGCCCCGCCGCCCATCCCCAGCGCAACCGCCATCCCGCACGCACGAACGAGCAACCCGCCGCGGCTGGCGCGGGCAAGATGGGTAGGGCTGTCGGTCCACGGACGTTGATTCACAGGCACGGACGATATCGGCCCGGCGCGCAGAACACAACGTCATGCCGCGGCTTGACTTCCGGCGGGTGCCTGGTCAGGAACGCGCAAGGATCGCGCGATACACCCCTCCCAGCGTCCTCCCGACTGCTGCCGCCGAGAGATTCTCCCCCACCCACGCCATCCCTCGCTGAACCACGCTCGCTGGATCCGGGTGACGGATGATGTTCACGTATGCCCGCCCGAGCGCGGCCGCGGTCCCCTGGCACGACACTCCACCATCCACCCCGGCAAGCTCCGGGGCCAGCGCCAGGTTGCTGGTCATCACCGGGGGCGTTCCCACGCACAGTGCCTCTACCGCCACAAACCCGAAGTTCTCGTGCTTGGAGTTCAACGTCAGCACATCCCCCGCCGCGAGCGCGGGCCACTTGTCGCTGCCGGAGATGAACCCGGCGAAGCGGACTCGGCTCTCGATCCCCAGCCTGGCGGCGTGGGCTTTGAGCGAGGCGACGTAGTCGGGGTCACCGTCGCCAAGGAGCAGGAGGTGAGCGGTGGGGAGCGTTCGGGAGGCCTCGGCGAGTGCATCCATCGCCAGTTCCACCCGTTTGACGTGGTGCAGTCGGCCCATGAAGACGACGGTCGGAGCATCCTGCGGGATGTTGAAGCGTTCGCGCGCAGAGCAGCGCATCTCTTGGCGAGAGGGCAGGTTCTGAGGGAGCTCCAGCGGGAGCGGGACGACGTGCATGCGCTCGCGCGCGACGGCACGCGGCGGGACCGACTGCTCCTGCTCCTCTCGGGTGCAGTACACAATCGCCGCGGCGTTGACGAGGGCACGCCGGAGCCCGAGCGCGAGGAAGAGTTCCTTTTTGAGACGCTTCTGGTTGATAGCGGCACGGACGAGCATCCCGTGCGGCTGCCAGACATAGGGGACCCCGGCGCGGCGGGCCGCCTGCGCGGCGTGCAGCAGGTCGGGCGACCAGAGGCCGTGAAGGTGCAGGACATCCACCCGGCCCGCACTGATCTCCCCTGCAACGCGCTTGCCCAGCCCACCGGGGCGGAGTGTCCGGCCAAAGGTTGTTGACAAGTCCCAACTCTGCTCGCCATGTGACTCGCGGCCGCGGCGAATATCTGCCCAGTGGGGGTCGCCTTGCGGCGGAGCCGTCGAGAAAGCACGCACCGAGAACCCCGGCTGCGCCCGCACTGCGCCGACGACTCCTAGAAACGCCGTTGATGTCCCCCCTGCCGGCGCATCCACGGACTGGATCATCTGCGCGACGCGAACCGGCTCCCCGCTCATGCCCCTGTCCCGTTCTTGGATGTGCCCCGCGCAAGCTGGCTCCGCCGGGCTTCCTCAGCTCGCTTGGATTCCGCGGCGGTCTGCATCTCGTGGTGCTTGGCCATCGACACGAACTCGTACCACGCCAGCAGGCGGCACATGACGTAGCCGGGGTAGCCGTCGCGGATGCCCAGCTGGATGAAGTAGCTGAACAGGAATCGGAGCGAGGGCCGGAAAGGGAGCTTGCGCGCGTAGCGCTTCAGCCAGCGGCGACGCTCGATCGGCCCGCCAAAGAGCGAGGCCTGCACCGCGCCGGCGTCTTTGGCCTTCATGGCGTGGGCTTCCCAGGTGGTGTAGCGGTTGTGCTTCTCGATCCACGCGGTGAGGTCGGGATACGCGTAGTGCAGGAACTCGTGCTCGAGGTAGCCGGCCGGGCCCGAAGAGAGCACGACGTGCTCGTGGACTTCGTTGTCGCCGGAGCCGGTGTTGCCGAGGTTGCCGATGCGCTCGTAGCGCCCGAGGGCGTGCTTGAAGAGCCGGACGTTCCAGGAGGGGTAATACCCGCAGCCGCGGATCCAGCGACCCATGAACATGAACCGCCGGTTGAGCCAGTAGCCATCCCCGCAGCCTGCTCGGCGCGTGTCGCGCGGCTTGTAGGTCCCCGCCACCACCTGACGCACTTCCTCGCTGAGCTCGGGCGTCATGTACTCATCGGCATCGAGGATCAGCACCCACTCGTTCTTCCAGGGCACCTGCTCAAGAGCCCAGTTCTTCTTCTTCGGCCAACCTTCCTTCGAGTAGTGGAACTGATAGACATTCGCGCCCATCGCCTGCGACATGGGGATGGTGAGATCGGTCGACTGCGAATCGACCACCACCACTTCATTGGCCCACATGCAGTGGCGGATGCACTCGATCACGTTCCGCTGCTCGTTCTTCACCGGGATCAGCACGCTGACGGGGACGCTTCCGCGCGCCGGCCACTTGCCCGGCGGGAACGTCACTTCCCCGATCTCCTCTCGCACCCGCGCCAGCCGTTCATCGAGCGGCGCAGACTGTGGCCCGTCGGCCTTGGCTCCCCCACCCCCGGCGGTCGCCACCGCCGCGGGCGCACGCTCGAGCTTGCGGAGCGGTTCGCCGACGGCCTCGGCGATCTCTTCGGCGGACTTCACGCTGCTCGCCGCGGCGCTGGTCACCACGCTGAGTTCGCCTTCGGCCACCGCGAGGCCGCGGGCCGCGGGGGGAGGCGGGGCAGAGGGTGAGCCGATCAGTTCAAGATTGCGGTCCGCGCCAAGGGACCGCAACTCGGCCAGCTTCAGCGAGATGAAGGTGTCGTACATCGCCAGCAGCAGGCAGAAGCGGAAGCCCGCGACGCCGTCGAGAAAGCCGAGGCGGACGACGTACATGTATAGGAATCGCCAGATGCCCGAGAACGGCAGGCGGGGGAGGACGTTGGTCTTGAGCCAGCGTCGCGTGGCGATGCCGCGCTCCAGGCGCGTGGCGCGGTCGGCGGGGGTGCGCGCCATCTCGCGGATGAGTTCGCGGGCTTCGAGGGTTGAGTAGCGGTTGTGCTTGGCGATGAAGTGTTCGAGGCCGCGGCGGTCTTCGTGCAGCATGTAATGCCGCAGGCGGCTGGTCGGCCCCTTCACCACCATGTGCTCGTGGACTTCGCGATCTTCGTATCGTGCGCTGCCGCGGCGGAAGAAACGGAGGTTGTAGCTCGGGAAAAATCCGGCGTGGCGGATCGGCGCGCCCATGAACTTGGTCAGGCGGTTGACATAGAAGCCGGCGTCGGCTGTTTGCGCGGCGGGCTTTGCGGCGATGGCGAGCATCTCATCGCGCAGCTCGGGGGTGATGGATTCATCGGAGTCGAGGATGAAGACCCAGTCGCTGGCGATGGGCAGGTTCTCGAGCCCCCAGTTCTTCTGCCGCGCGTAGCCAAGCCAGGGGCGGTGGATGACCTGCGCGCCGGCCTGGCGGGCGATGTCCTGGCTGCCGTCGTTGGAACCGGAATCGACGACATAGACCGCATCGGCCCAATCCATGACGCTCGCCAGCGCGTGGGGAAGGTTGGCGGCCTCGTTGAAGCTGAGGATCATGACCTCAATGTTGGAGCGGGTGCGCTTGGGCGCAGCGCCGTTGGCCCCGCCGGTCGCGGCGGGGTGTGGAGTGTTCACTGAATATTCGGCTGTTCAGGGGTGCGGAGAGAACCAAGGAAGGGGAAGTGGGAAGGGGAAGTGGGATGTCGGATATGGGAAAGCGGAAGATTTCAAGGCCGTCCACAGAGGTCACGGAGAAGACGCAGAGGTCACGGAGGGGAAGTGGGAAGTGCGGAGTGCGGAGTGCGGAGTGGAGACTCGAAGGCGAGGAGGGACTGGGGAAGTGCGGGGGAAAGTGCCGAGTGCCGAGTGCCGAGGCGGAAGGGCTGAGGACTGGCGGCAAGTGCGGAATGCGGAGTGGAAAGGCGAGGGCGGGGAGATTTGAAGGCGAGTGGGGTGAGCCGGGA